>WNFP01009578.1_pt1 | contig 12974 bp, 12 predicted proteins | sample 5400201 | NCBI WGS metagenome assembly WNFP01 (sample SAMN13153355, study PRJNA577476) | soil metagenome | isolation source: 115 cm saprolite under Madrone tree | place: USA:California | collected 2016-06-14
CAGCGCGGTCAGCTCGTGGTAGTGGGTGGCGAAGAGCACCTTGGCGCCGCGCCCCCGCTCGTGCAGCTCCTCGGTGACCGCCCACGCGATGGCGAGCCCGTCGAAGGTGGAGGTGCCGCGGCCGACTTCATCCAGAAGGATGAGACTTCGCGGGGAGGCGTGGTGGAGGATGCTGGCGGTCTCGACCATCTCCACCAGGAAGGTGCTCTGGCCGCGCGCCATGTTGTCCTGCGCGCCGACGCGGGTGAGGATGCGGTCGACCAGCCCGATGCGGGCCGAGCGCGCGGGCACGAAGCCGCCCATCTGGGCCATCAGGGTGAGCAGCGCCACCTGGCGCATGAACACGCTCTTGCCGCTCATGTTGGGGCCGGTCAGGATCATGATCTGGCAGGACGCGGGATCGAGCGCGGTGTCGTTGGGCGTGAACGGCGAGCCGCCCGCGTCGAGCACCGGGTGCCGGCCGTCCACGATCTCGAGCGCGAGGCCGTCGTCCACCTCCGGGCGGACGTACCCGCGCTCGTGAGCCACCGACGCGAGCGAGACCAGGGCGTCGAGGGTGCCCACCGCCCGCGCGGTGCGCAGGAGCGGGGCGGCCTCGGCCGCGACCCGGGCGCGCACCTGGCCGAACAGGTCGAACTCGAGCCGGCCGATGCGCTCCTCGGCGCCGAGCACGCGGCTCTCGTACTCCTTCAGCTCGGCGGTGACGTAGCGCTCCGCGCCCACCAGGGTCTGGCGGCGCAGGTACTCGCCGGGCACCCGCGCCCCGTGCGCGTTGCTCACCTCGATGGCGTAGCCGAAGACCCGGTTGAAGCGGACCTTGAGCGAGGGGATGCCGGTGCGCGCCCGCTCGCGCTGCTCGAGCGAGGCGATCCACTCCTTGCCCTGCCGGGCGGCGTGCTTCAGCTCGCGCAGCTCGTCGTTCCACCCCTCCCGGATGAGCCCGCCCTCGCGCAGGACGAGGGGGGGCTCGTCCTCGAGAGCCTCTTCAAGTAATTTCTGAAGGTCGGGCAGCGGCGTGATCTCTTCCCCGAGTGTTGCCAGGAGCGGGGTGCCAAGCCCCCCGAGCGCCTCCGCGAGCCCGGGGAGACGTCCCAGGAAGCTCCGCAGCGCGATCAGGTCGCGCGCGTGGGCCACCCCGAGGGCGGCGCGACTGGTGAGCCGCTCGAGGTCCCCCACCCCGCCCAGCCGCTGCCGCAGGCTTTCCCGGGCTGCCGGAGCGTCCACGAGGGCCCCCACGGCCTCCTGGCGGCGGAGGATGCCCTCCCGGTCCAGCAGGGGCCGCAGCATCCACTGGCGGAGCAGCCGGGCGCCCATGGGGGTGCCGGTGGAGTCGAGGGTGGCGAAGAGCGAGCCCTTGGTGGTCCGCTCTTGGGCCGTCTCGAACAACTCGAGCGTGCCCACCGCGGTCGGGTCGAGCAGCATGGCCTCCCCGGTGACCAGGCGCTGCACCCGGCTCAGGTGGGCCAGCGCGTCGCCCTGGGTCTCCCGCACGTAGGCCACCGCCGCGCCGGCGGCCTGGAGCCCCGCGGTGAGCCCGCCCACCCCGAGGCCGTCGAGGCTCGCGCCCCGGAAGTGGGCCTCGAGCACCTCGCGCGCGGCGCGGGCCCCGAAGGCGCCCCCGTCCACCCGCGTCAGCGGGATGCCGGGCGGCGCCCACCGGGCCACCCACCCGGGCTCCGCGCTCTGGGCGATCAGGATCTCGGCGGGGCGGCGCAGCAGCGCGGTCTCCAGCAGCGCGTTGCCCGCTCCCGGCTCCTCGCCCACCCAGAAGTCTCCGGTGGAGACGTCCACCAGCGCGACGCCCACCGCGGAGGACGTCGCGTGGGCGGCGAGCAGGAAGTTGTTGCGGGCGCCGTCGAGGAACTGGGTGTCGGTGATCGTGCCCGGGGTGATGACGCGCACCACGTCGCGGCGCACGATCTTGCGGCCCTTGGCCGGCTCCTCGAGCTGCTCGCACACCGCCACCTTCTGGCCGGCGCGGATGAGGCGGGCGATGTAGCCGTCGGCGGCGTGGTGCGGGATGCCCGCCATGGGAATCGCCCCCTCGCCCTTCTGCCGTGACGTCAGCGCGATCTGGAGCAGCCGGGACGCCACGTGGGCGTCGTCGTTGAATAGCTCGTAGAAGTCGCCCAGGCGAAACAGCAGCAGGTAGTCCGGGAAGCGGCGCTTCAGCTCCCCGTACTGCCGCATCATGGGCGTGAGCTCGGCGGCTTCCCTCACGGAGCGAGCGCGGCGGCCAGCCGGTCGTAGGTCGCCTCGAGGGCCTCGGGCAGCACGCGGGTCTCGCCGATCACCGGCATGAAGTTGGTGTCGCCGTTCCAGCGTGGGACCAGGTGCACGTGCAGGTGGCCGAGCACTCCCGCCCCCGCCACGCGGCCCTGATTCAAGCCCACGTTGAAGCCGTCCGGATGGTAGGCGGTGCCGACGGCGCGGGACGCGGACTGGAGGAGGGCCATGGCCTCGGCCAGCTCCTCCGCGGTCGCGGCCTCGAGCGTGCCGACGTGGCGGGTGATGACGGCCATGAGGTGCCCGGAGGCGTAGGGGAAGGCGTTGAGGATCAGGAACGCGAGCCGGCCACGCTTGAGGATGAGCGCCCGCCGATCGTCACCGACGGCCAGCGCGGCGCAGAACACGCACGCGGCCTCGGGGCCACCGGCGGTCGAGACGTACGCCATCCGCCAGGGGGCCCAGAGCCGCTGCACTCGACTAGGTGTTGACGAGCTCGCGGAGGCGCTTGCCGACCTTGAAGAACGGAACGCGCTTCTCGGGGACGCTCACGCTGTCGCCGGTCTTGGGGTTCCGCCCCTTGCGGGAGTTGCGATGGCGGATGCGGAAGCTCCCGAAGCCCCGCAGCTCGACCTTGTCTCCCTTGCCGAGCGCATCCGTGATGTTGTCGAAGACGGTGTTGACGATGAGCTCGGTTTCCTTCTTGGTCAAGCTCGCGACCTTCGCGACTTCCTCGATCAGCTCCGCTTTCGTCATGGCGACTCCCTTCGAAGGGCCGACACTGATCCCGGGCCGTCGTGACCATCGGCGGTCCGGCCCGATCCACGGAAGCGACCGTACCACGGCAGGTGAAACTTAGTCAAGCAGGTTGGGTAGTTAGCGGACACCCCCCACCCCTGGCCGCTCACGGCATCAGGTAGAGCGGTGTGCGAAGGGTCTCGAGGGAGGGCAGGATGCGCGAGACCGGGCCGAGCCCCAGCTCGTTGCGCAGCAGCTCGCGCAGCGAGAACCGGCGCCGCGGGTAGATCACCTTGGGTTTCGCCGGCAGGCCCGCCATCTTGGCGGCCGCCTCGATGGCGTCCTCGAGGCCGCCCAGATCGTCGACCATCTTGAGGCTCTGGGCCTGCCGGCCCGAGTAGATGCGCCCCTCCGCGAAGGCCCGCACCGCCTGCGGATCGAGCCCGCGGCCGTCGGCCACCGCGCTGATGAACTGGTCGTACACGTCGTCGAGGAGTGACTGCAAGATCCGGCGCTCCTCCGGGGTCATGGCGCGCGCCATGTTGCCCACGTCCTTGTAGGCGCCCGCCTTGACCACCACGTACTCGACGCCCACCTTCTTGAGGAGCCCCTCGAGGTTGGCGAGCTGCATGACCACGCCGATCGAGCCGGTCAGGGTGCCGGGGCTCGCGTAGATGCGGTCGGCGGCCACCGCCACGTAGTAGCCGCCGGAGGCGGCCACCGAGCCGAGCGAGGCCACCACCGGCTTCTTGGCCTCGCGCAGGCGACGGACCGCGGTGAAGATCTCCTGGGTCGGGGCGACCACGCCGCCCGGGCTGTTGATCCGGAGCACCACCGCCCGGACCGCGGGATCGTCGCGGTACTCGCCGAGCACGCGGATGACCCCGTCGGTGTCGAGGCCCCGCGGGGCGTCGGCCCCGATGATCCCCTCGACCTCCACGACCGCCACCTTGGCCCCGCCGGGGAGGCCGTCATCGGTCACCGCGATGAGCAGCCAGATGGTGACCACGAACGCGACGAGGACGGCCGCCCCCACGCCGAGAGCGATGAGGGCGACCCGCCCGCGGGATGCCACCCGCGACTACTCCTCGTCGTCGTAGTCGTCACCGCCGCGCCGCTTGCGGCCCTTGTGACGGCCCCGCCCTTCCGCCTGCGCCGGCTCCTCGATGACCGCGGCCAGCTCCTTGAGCGAGAGCCCGATGCGCCGCTCGTTGGGATCCACCCGGATCACCATGAGGGTCAGCTCGTCCCCCACGTTCAGGATGTCGGCCGGGGTGGCGATGGGCCGGTTCGACATCTGCGAGATGTGCAGGAGCCCGTCCACTCCCGGCTCCAGCTCCACGAAGGCGCCGAAGTCGGTGAGACGCACCACCTTGCCGGTGACCCGGGAGCCCATCGGGTAGCGCGACGCCACGCTGTCCCACGGATCGGGCTGGATCTGCTTGAGCCCGAGCGAGATGCGCTTGTTGTCGCGATCCACGTTGAGGATCTGGGTGTCGATCGGCTGTCCCTTCTTGAGCAGCTCGGAGGGATGCCCGATGTTGCGGGTCCAGGACATGTCCGAGATGTGCAGCAGCCCGTCCACCCCCGGCTCCAGCTCCACGAAGGCGCCGAAGTCGGTCAGGTTGCGCACCTTGCCCTGCACGCGATTGCCGGGCTGGTAGCGCTCGGTGATGGTGGCCCAGGGATCGCTCTCCACCTGCTTCATGCCGAGGGAGATCCGCTTGGTGGCCTTGTTGACCTCGAGCACCATGACCTCGACGGGGTCCCCCACGTTCACGAGCTTCGAGGGATGACGCACCCGCCGCGTCCACGACATCTCCGAGACGTGCACGAGCCCCTCCACCCCGGGCTCCAGCTCCACGAAGGCCCCGTAGTTGGTGAGGCTCACGATGCGGCCGCTGACCTTGGCCCCGACCGGATACCGGTCGTCGACGTTGGCCCACGGGTCGGACGACTTCTGCTTGTAGCCGAGCGACACCCGGCCGGTCTCGCGGTCGAAGTGCAGCACCACCACCTCGACCTGGTCGCCGATCTGGAAGATCTCGGAGGGATGCCCGACCCGACCCCACGACATGTCGGTGACGTGCAGCAGCCCGTCGATGCCGCCCAGGTCGATGAACGCCCCGTAGTCGGTCAGGTTCTTCACGGTGCCGGTGAGGACCATGCCCTCGGCCAGCACCGACAGGGTGTGCTTCTTCTTCTCCTCGCGCTCCTCTTCCAGCACCGCGCGCCGCGAGAGCACCACGTTGCCGCGCCGCCGGTTGAGCTTGATCACCTTGGCCCGGATCGTCTGGCCCACCATCGCGGCCAGGTTCTTGACCGGCCGCAGGTCCACCTGGGAGCCGGGCAGGAAGGCGCGCACGCCCACGTCGACCGCGAGGCCCCCCTTGACCACCTCGGCGACCCGGCCTTCTACCGGGGTGCCCGCGTCGTGGGCTTTGCCGATCTGGTCCCAGACCTTGATCTTGTCGGCCTTGTCCTTGGAGAGGACGATGAGCCCTTCGTTGTCCTCCTTGGACTCGAGGTAGACCTCGATCTCCTCGCCGACCTTGGGCAGGCTGCCCGCGTGCCGGAACTCCTCGATCGGGATGGATCTCGCTGTCGCGCACCTCGACCACGCGACCGCGCACGACCTCGCCTTCCTCGACGTCGCTCACGCCCCGGTTGAACCAGTACTCCATGCTCTCCTCGGTGGCGTCCACCTCCTTCGATACGCCGACGAGGGTCTTCGACTTCCGGTTCTCGGTCTCCATGACTCCACCTCTCCTTAGAATCTATTTTGCTGGCCGCGCGCTCTTGCCGCGGTCGGCATCCCCGCCGTGCCTCAGGACTTCACCTGCTGGTCCCGGAGCTGACCGATCGCCCGCATCATCTCCTGGGCCGCTTCACGATACGCCTCCTTACGCCCTTCGTCACCCGCTCTCTTGCCCTCCCGGGGCCCCTCGCTCTTGGTCGCTCGCTTGAACGTCAGCGGCGGCCCGAAGGTCACCCGGACCCGCGCCGGCCGCGGCAGCGTCCGCCCGCGGGGCAGCGCCGCCCCGCTCCCCGACACGTACACCGGCACCACCGGCGCGCCGCTCAGGACCGCCAGCATGCCGACCCCGGGCTTACCGTCGCGCAGAGGCTGCCCTTCCTCGCCCCGCGTGCCCTCCGGGAACACCAGCAGGGCGTGGCCCTGCTCGAGCTGCGCGAGGGCCGCCTTCAGCGCTCGCGTGTCCGAGCCGTCCCGGCGCACCGGCCGGGCGTTCAGGCTCCGGATGAGCCGCCCGAAGAGCGGGATGCGGAAGAGCTCCTCCTTGGCCATGAAGAAGAGCGGGCGCGGGGCGGCGCCGCCGACCAGCGGCGGGTCCAGCAGGCTCACGTGGTTGGACACGATGAGCACCGGGCCGGTGGCGGGCACCAGCCCCGGGCTCACGATCTCGAGCCGGAAGAGGAGGCGCATCAGCGTCACCGCGATCGGCTTCAGGATCGCGTACAGCATCTCGCCAGCTCCACCACCCGTCGCAGCGTATCCACGACCTCCGCGATGCCCAGCCCGGTGGTGTCGACCACCACCGCGCCTTCCGGCTTCACCAGCGGGGCCAGCGCGCGCTCCATGTCCTGCCGGTCGCGTCGCGCGATGTCGTCCCGCACCGTCTCCAGCGTGGTCTCGAGGCCCCGCGCGGCGAGCTCGTCGTGCCGGCGCCGGGCGCGAGTGTCGAGGTCGGCGTCCAGATAGAATTTCACCTCGGCCTCCGGCCACACCACGCTGCCGGTGTCGCGTCCTTCGAGGACGGCGGCCCCGGGGGCGGCCAGGCTGCGCTGGATGGGCGTCATCTTATCTCTCACCGAGGCCAGCGTCGTCAACCGCGACGTGAGCTGGCTGATCGCGGGGGTGCGGATGTCGACCGTCACGTCGCGATCGTCGACGAGCACGCGCTCCCCGTCGAGCCGCACGCTCGTCCGGTCGAGGAGGCCGCGCAGCGCGGGACCCTCCTCGAGGGGCACCGCGGCTTCCCGCGCGGCCCACGCGAGCCCGCGATAGAGCGCCCCGGTGTCGATGAGGGTGAAGCCGAGGCGCCGGGCGAGCGCGGCGGCCACGGTGGACTTGCCCGCTCCCGCCGGGCCGTCGATCGTGATCACGATGTCCCGCCGCTCCCCACCGCGCTTCACGAGGCCGCCGCGCGCCGCCGGGCGAACCGGTCGCCGGGCCCCGCGATCTCGCCCACGCGCTGCGCCACGCGGGTGACGCGGAGGCTCAAGCAACCCCCTCGCGGACGCGGCGGATCCGGTCGAGCGCTCCCTCGATCGCGGGGACGTCCCCGGTCGCGAGGAGTCCCTCCAGGTGGTCGAGGGCGGCGCGGAAGGCGGCGAGGGCCTCGGCGAGGCCGGCGCGGTTCTCCTGGAAGATCTCGCGCCAGACGCGGGCGTCCGAGGCCGCGATGCGCGTGGTGTCCTTGAAGCCGCGCCCGGCCACCTCGAAGAAGCGCGGGTCCATGCGCATCACCGCGTCCACCAGCGCGTCGGCCACCAGGTGCGGCAGATGGCTGATGGCGGCGGTGGCCCGGTCGTGGGTCAGCGGATCGAGCGTGACGAGGCGCCCGCCCAGCGCTTCCCAGAACTCCCCCACCCGCTTGACCGCGTGCGAGTCGGTCCGCTCGGTGGGGGTGAGGATCACGGTCGCGCCGCGGAAGAGGTCCTGTCGCGACACTCCGTAGCCGGCCTGCTCCGAGCCGGCCATGGGATGGCTGCCCACGAACGCGAGCGGCCGCTGCGCGCCGAGGCGCTCCGCCGCGTGCACGATGGCGGCCTTGGTGCTGCCCACGTCGGTGAGCACCGCGTCCGCGGGCAGCGCCCGCCATACCGCGGGTAGGAGCGCGGCGAGGGTCGCGACCGGGGTGGCGAGCAGGCAGAAGTCGGCCTCGCCCACCCCCTCCGCCAGATCGGTGGTGACGCGGTCCACCACCCCGTCGCGCCGGGCCGGCTCGAGCCGCTCGCGGTCGCGCCCCACCGCCACGATCTCGTCGGCCAGGCCCAGGGCGCGCGCGGCCTTCGCCACCGACCCGCCCAGGAGCCCGAGACCGACCAGAGCGAGGCGACGGATCACGCGCCCTTGGCTCCGGCCAGGACCTTCTTGAGCGCCTTCACGAACCGACGGTTCTCCTCCGGCGTGCCGATGGTGACGCGCAGCGCGCTCTCCATCCCGAAGCTCGTCATGGGGCGCACGATCACACCCTCCTTGAGGAGCCAGTGGAAGACCTCGCTCGCGCTCCGGCCCACGTCGACCAGGATGAAGTTGGCGCGCGAGGGGGCGTACTTGAGCCCCATCGCGGTGAACTCCTGGACCAGGTAGTGGCGGCCCGCGTCGATCATGCTGAGGCACTCGCGCACGTGGGAGTCGTCCTCCAGCGCGGCGAGCGCGGCGGCCTGGGCCACCGAGTTGACGTTGAAGGGCTGGCGGATGCGGTTGAGCAGGGCGATGCAGTCCGGATCGGCCGCCGCGTAGCCCACCCGCAGGCCGGCCAGGCTCGCCGCCTTCGAGAAGGTGCGGAGCACCGCGACCTTGCGCCCCTGCTTGAGGTAGGCGAGCGCGTCGGGGAAGTCGGGGCCCTGGGCGAACTCGATGTAGGCCTCGTCGAAGACCACGATGACCTTGTCGGGCACCCGGTCCATGAAGTGCTCGACCTCGTCCGCGGTCACGATGGTCGCGGTGGGGTTGTTGGGGTTCGCGATGAACACCATCTTGGTCATGGGGGTGATCGCGCGCGCCATCGCCTCGAGGTCGAGGCGCTGGTCCTTCAGCGTCACCACCACCCGGATCCCGCCCACCGCCTGCACGATCATCGGGTAGACGACGAAGGAGGGGTGCGGGATGACCGCCTCCTCGCCGGAGCGCAGGAAGGCGCGCACCATCAGCTCGATGAGGTCGTTGGAGCCGTTGCCGAGGATGATGTGATCGCTCGTCAGCCCCTGCTTCCGGGCGATGGCCTGGCGGAGATAGTGGCCGCTGCCGTCCGGGTAGCGGTTGATGTGGGTGAGGGCGGTCTGCATCGCCTTCATGACCCGGTCCGACGGGGGCAGCGGGTTCTCGTTGGAGGCGAGCTTGATGACGTCGCTGATGCCGAGCTCGCGCTCGAGCTCCTCGATGGGCTTGCCGGGCTCGTAGGGCGCGATGCCCAGGATGTGGTCGTTGGCGAGGGCTTCCCAGGACACGCTCATTCGTTGCTCCTTCACACCGCCGGGTAGGAGCCGAGGACCTTCAGGAACTGACAGCGCTCCCGGACCTCGGCCAGCACGTCCCGGACGTTGGCGGTCTCGCAGTGACCCTCGAAGTCGAGAAAGTTCACGTACTCCCAGGGGCGACGCTTGGTGGGGCGCGATTCGATCTTGGTGAGGTTCAGCCCGCGCGTGGCGAAGGGCTGGAGGATGCTGTAGAGCACCCCGGGCTCGTTCTTCATCGAGAAGAGGATCGAGGTCTTGTCCCGCCCGGTGGGCGGCACCGGCTTCCGCCCGATCACGAGGAAGCGGGTCGAGTTGGACGGGTTGTCCTCGATGCGGGGTCGCAGGATGGGCACCCCGTGCACGGCAGCGGCCATGTCGGAGGCGATGGCGGCCACGGTGGCGTCGTCGCGGGCCCGCTCCACCGCCCCCGAGGTCGACGCGGTCTCCTCGGTCGCCGCCTCCGGCAGGTGCGCGGCGAGCCAGGCCCGGCACTGGGCGAGGCCCTGCGGGTGCGAGCAGACCACCTTCACCCCCGCGAGGTCGGTGGCGCGGGAGATCAGGTGCTGCGAGATGTCGAGGGTCATCTCGCCGGTGATCGTCACGTCGGAGTCGATCAGGCGATCGAGGGTCACGTTGACCGCGCCCTCGGTGGAGTTCTCCACCGGCACCACCCCGTACTCGGCGCGCCCGCGCTCGACCTCGTCGAAGATCTCGGCGATGGTGTGCACCGGCAGGAGCTGGGCGGAAGAGCCGAAGCGGCGCGTGGCCGCCTGGTGGGTGAAGGTGCCGGGCGGGCCCAGGTAGGCGATGGGCAGCGGGTGCTCGAGGGCGAGCGAGGCGGACAAGATCTCGCGCCAGATCACTCGGATGGCGTCGGCGCCGAGCGGTCCGTCGTTGAGCGCGACGAGGCGGTCGAGGACCTGGGCCTCGCGCTCGGGGCTGAAGTACGGGAGATCCTGCTGCCTCTTGAGCTCGCCGATCCGGAGGGCGGCGGTACCGCGCTGGTTGAGGAGTTTGAGGATTTCGTCGTCGAGGTTATTGATCCTGGATCGCCAATCGTCCAGGTTCATCGGGGGCTCCTGAAGCACGTCGGTCACGCAACCCGGAGCAGTATAGGAGATCGCTACCCCCCACGCAAGTCATTCAGGGCCGCGAGCTCGGCTCGGGTGAGCGCGCGGTGCCCGCCCGGGGCGAGCCCCCCCAGGCGAAGCGGCCCGAACTGCACGCGCTTGAGGCGGCGCACCGGATGCCCGAGCGCCTTGCAGTAGCGCTTCACCTCGCGGTATCGCCCCTCCGCGAAGGTCACGCGCAGCCGGCTCGCGTCTCCGCGCGCGGCGAGCCGCGTCACCGCCCGGGGCACCGCGGGGCCGTCGTCGAGGGCGACGCCGCGGCGCCAGCGCGGGAGATCCGCCTCCGCCACGTGCCCTTCCACCTCCACCTCGTAGACGCGCGGGATCTCGTAGCGCGGGTGGAGGAGACGATTGGCGAGCTCGCCGTCGTTGGTGAGCAGCAGGAGCCCCTCCGCGTCGAAGTCGAGCCGCCCGACCGGATAGACCACCGCCGCCGCGGCGGGCGGCAGCAGGTCGATCACCACCGGCCGCCCGTCGGGATCGCTCCGGGTCGTCACGTAGCCGCGCGGCTTGTGCAGGAGGACGTGCTGGAGCGGCGCGCGCGCGGGCAGCGCGCGGCCGTCGAAGGTGATGCGGTCGGTCTCGGGATCCGCCTGGGCGCCCGGCTCGAGCCGGACCTGCCCGTTGACGGTGACGCGCCCCTCCGCGAGCAGCGACTCAGCCGCTCGTCGAGACGCGATCCCCGCCTGGGCCAGGATCTTGCTGAGGCGAATCGGGGGCAGCGGTGATCTCCTCCTCCGGCCCGGGCTCGCCGAGCTGCGCGGCGGCGGCCTGCGCGAGCTCGGGCACGATCAGCTCGCCCTCCACCTTGGGCAGATCGCCGAGGTCGCGCAGGCCGAAGGCGACCAGGAACTCGCGCGTGGTCTCGTAGAGGAACGGGCGGCCCGGCGATTCCTTGCGACCCGCGATGCGGATCATCCGGCGCTCGAGCAGGTTGTCGAGCACCGCGTCCGAGTTCACCCCTCGCACCGCGTCCACCTCGGGGCGCGACACCGGCTGGCGGTAGCCGATGATGGCGAGGGTCTCGAGTGCGGGGCGCGAGAGGCGCGAGCGCGTGCGGCTGCGCGCGAGCTTGACGAGCCACGGGGCGACCTCGGGCCGCGTCACCAGGCGGAAGCCGCCGCCCACCTCCATCACCTGCAGCGCGCGGCCCTCCGCGTCGAGGCGCACCCGCAGGCCCTCCACGATCTCGCGGGCCGCCGCGGCCGACTCGAGATCGAGCACCTCCTGGATGCGCTCGGCCTCCACCGGGGTGTCGGAGGCGAAGAGCAGGGCTTCGACGACGTCGATGGGCTCAGGCATTCAGGGGTTCCCCCTGTTCGGTTCGGGGTTCGTCGTCCGGCGGGGGCGTCGCGGCCGCGCGCGGCGCATCCTCGCCCGGCATCGGGTCGCGCGGGGCTTCGGCGGCGAGCGCCTCGACACCCGCATCGGCGTCGGGCCGCGACTCCTCGTCGGTCTCCGCCAGCCGGGCGGGCTCGTGCACGCTGACCGCGTTCCGCTCGATCACGATCTCGCCGAACAGGTCCGCCTGGCGGGCCCGCGCCTGGCCGAGGCGCACCAGCTCGAGCAGGGCCAGGAGGGTGACCACCCACTCCGCGCGCAGCCGCTCCGCGCCCGCCACCGAGGAGAAGAGCAGCGACCACGTGCTGCGCAGCAGGTCGAGGATCTCGCTCATGCGCTCCAGCACCGAGAGCGGGTTGGGCTCGACCTGCCGCGGCACCCGGCGCTTCTGGTCCTCGATGAGCCGCTGCATCGCCCGCTGCAGCAGGTGCACCGAGAGGTCCTCGAGCGGGATGTCCTCGGGGGGCGGCAGCTCCGCGGTGGTGCGGCCGTAGACCAGGGTCTGCTCGGCCTCGCGCTCGGAGAGCCAGGCGCCGAGCGCCTTCACCCGCGCGTACTCGCGCAGACGCTCTTCCAGCTCGCGCTTGAGCAGCTCGCCTTCCTCGTCGAGCGCCTCTTCCTGGTCGTTCGGGTCGGCGGGCAGGAGGAGCTTCGACTTGAGGTAGATCAGGGTCGCGGCCATGACCATGAACGACCCCGCCATCTCGAGGTCCTGGAATCGCACCGACTCCAGGTGGGACAGGTACTGGTCGGTGATCGTGCGCAGCGACAGGCGCGAGAGATCCATCTCGTTGGTGCGGCAGAGATGGAGCAGCAGATCGAGCGGCCCCACGAAGGACTCCACGCGGACGGTCAGGCCCGCGGGCTCCGGGCCGGTGGTCTGGGTAGTGGCTTCTTGGGTCATGGCTCGAGCTTGATGGCTTCGCGGACCTCGGTCATGGTGGCGATCGCGACCCGGCGCGCGCGCTTGGTGCCCTCGTGGAGAATCTCCACGATCTCGGTGGGCTTCTCCACGTAGTGCTGGCGGCGCTCCCGGATCCGGGCCAGCGGGGGCAGCATGTGCTGGAGCAGCACCCCCTTGCAGTCGAGGCACCCGATCGCGGCGGTGCGGCAGCCGGTCGCGCACTCCTCGCGGGGCCCCTCCGGGGTGAAGATGCGGTGGAGGTCGAACACCGGGCAGACGTCGGGGTTGCCGGGATCGGTGCGCCGCTTGCGCGCGGGATCCGTCACCATCGGCTTGATCTTCGCGGTGATCTCCGCGGAGGTGTCGGACAGGTAGATGGCGTTGCCGTAGGACTTCGACATCTTCCGCCCGTCCGTGCCCGGCACCTTGGG
>WNFP01014859.1_pt1 | contig 12972 bp, 10 predicted proteins | sample 5400201 | NCBI WGS metagenome assembly WNFP01 (sample SAMN13153355, study PRJNA577476) | soil metagenome | isolation source: 115 cm saprolite under Madrone tree | place: USA:California | collected 2016-06-14
CTCCGCGGCCTCGCTGATCACCGCAAGTCCGGTGCTCAACTCGTAGTTGCTCTGCGCCTTGTTAAAGGACTCCAGTAGCTCGCACTGCTGGATGCGCACCAGCTCCCGCGTCTCTTTCTCCACGTACCAGATTTGCACGTGAGAAAGAACCTCGAGCGTCGAGCCGTAGCGGTTCTTCACGCGGCGCGCGCCGCCAGCCACTCCGCGAAGCCGGCCGGACGTACGTCCAAGAAAGCTCACCAGGCGGTCGGCCTCGCCCAGCGGAAAAGTCTTCAAGATAATGGCTTCCGTTTCCCGGGCGGGCATTTCGCTGTCGGCGCGCCGACGCTGCGTCGAACTCCAACCGAATGGCGAGGCTATGTCCGAATCGCACGCACACGCAGAGCTAAGTTAATTATCACACGCGCTCGCGCGGCGCAAATCTTTCCGCACGTAGTAGAGCTGAAAACCGCTAATCGCGTTCCTCACGCGCGAGATTTCCGAGAATATGGCCTCGCGCGCACCTTCGAGCAGAAGAGGCAAGCATTACGCCGCCTCCCGCGTTTCTTCCTCTCTTTCCGTATCGTGCAAATAGCTGCTTTCGCTTCCCTGCTCACAGACCAAAACCCTCTTACGGGTCGATGGTCGCTCTGAGCGAGTTCCTTCAAGGGGATGAGCGCATCCTCGTCAGCCATTTGGGCAAGTGCGTAAGCGCACCAAAAACGAACATCCTTGGATACGTCATTGAGATTTTCACGAAGGACACGATGCGACTCCGGCCGGTGGTTATGCGCGAGGGACTCCGCGGCCTGTCCTCTGACCTTCGGGTGTTCTTGCCTATTAGCAACGGTCCTCTCAAGCGCCGCGATGGCGGCTTTGCCGTGCACTAGATACAAGGCGTAAGCCGCCGCAGTTCTGTTAAATACCCTCTTACCCCGGAGCAGCGTCTTTACAACGGACGATACCAGGCGTGGATCGTCCTTCAGCACGATCTCTTTGGCACCTTCATAGGCTTCCACCGACGATCTGCCATTAAGTCGTTCCAACGGGCTTGGCACGCGCATCCTTCTCAAACGAGGCCTTCCTCTCCCAAAAAGACTGCTCTCTTGAGACAAGTGCTCGATGTCGAAGAACTTCAACAAAGACTCTCGACCTGTCGTTTGCTCGTATTCTCCGTCTTCGTTTACCAACCAGATGCAATCCAATCCATCTTTGGGGTTGTAGTAGCCCACGCGAAATTGCCGACCGACATCACCCCTCCAGGCTGGTGGCTGACCATCCGCGCGAATCAAGCGGACTCGCGACCGCGGAGGAATTATTTTGGGAATTCTACCCATAAGGCGTCGAAGTCTCCCTTTGAAAAATAGCACAGGACAGAGCACTCGATCCCTTCACCGCCACAAACAAAACGCTCTCAAAGTTCCACCTACACGCACATCTGTCGCAAATAGAACATATTACGACCATTCCAGATTATGTTAACCATGTCGGCGCGACGACAATATTATCGGACACGCTTACCTGCCCACTCCTTGCAATTCTGCCCGTTTCCGGTACCCTGCAATTCCAACTCACGCTCATGTTCATTCCGCTCAAAGACCTGAATCCCCGCCGCACCTATCCCATCGTCAACACCTCACTCATCCTCCTCAACGTCCTCGTTTTCATTTACCAGTACACGCTGACGCCCCACGCCTTTAAGTTGTTCATGACCACCTACGCCACCGTCCCCGCCCGCTTCCCCGCCTGGCTTTCCGGCCATGCTCCGTTTGAGTCCGCGTTTCTGCCTCTTCTCACCAGCATGTTTCTGCACTCCGGCATTCTGCACATCGCGGGCAATATGCTTTTCCTCTGGATCTTTGGCGACAATGTGGAGGACTTCTACGGCCACATCACTTACTTGTTCTTCTATCTGGTTTGCGGACTCGGCTCCGGCCTGCTGCACGTCCTCTTCAACATGAGCTCGACCATTCCCGCCCTCGGCGCCAGCGGAGCGATTTCCGGCGTGATGGGCGCTTACGCAATCCTCTACCCGCGCTCGCGCATCCTGACCCTCGTCTTTGTTTTCCTCGTGCCGATTCCTGCCGTGCTGATTCTCGGCTACTGGTTCATCCTGCAGTTTCTGTCGGCTTTTGGTTCGCTCGGCGCGGTCGGATCCAACGCATCGGGCGGAGTGGCCTGGTGGGCTCACGTAGGTGGGTTCTTGCTGGGAATGCTGATTACAATGATGGCGCGCAGCCAACAGCGGTCCGCCCGGTGGCAGTCACCTGCGTAGCTAGAATGACGCTTTCACTTGCGCAAGGCGAATCGAGGAAGAATGAAGGCCGCAGTACTGCATGAACTGGGAAAGGCACCACGATTCGAGGACTTTGCCGAGCCCACCCCCGGTAAGGAAGAAGCACTCGTTCGTGTTCGTGCGGCTTCACTGAAATCCGTCGACAAACAACTCGCCAGTGGCGCGCACTTTGCCAGTCCTCGTGAGCTGCCCGTCATCTGTGGAACAGACGGCCTGGGGATTCTCGAGGATGGCACGCGTGTATTCTTCGGTGGCCCGAGGCGCCCCTACGGCGCGATGGCTGAGAGCACTGTGGCCCCCCGCGCATTTTGTTTCCCTGTGCCCGTCGAGCTGGATGATGCGACCGCAGCGGCGCTGCCCAATCCGGGTGTGTCGGCCTGGCTGTCGCTCACGAACTGCGCAAAACTGGCGCCCGGCGAGATTGTGCTGATCCTTGGTGCGACGGGAGTCACCGGGCAGCTCGCTGTACAAATTGCCAAGCTGCTCGGTGCGACCCGCGTAATCGGAGCAGGCCGCAACCAGCAGGCGCTCCGTGCGCTCCGAGAACTGGGCGCAGATACGGTCATCCCAATAGACCAACCCGAGGACTCCCTTAAGTCTGCCTTCGCGCAGGAGGCCGGAGAAGCGGGCTTCGACGTGATTATTGATTACGTCTGGGGACGCCCGACGGAGGTCTTGTTAGCAGCGATCACAAAGTCGGAGTTCGCTACCGCCGCCAAGCCGACCCGCCTGGTGCAGGTGGGTGAAAGCGCCGGACCGACTATCTCGCTGCCTGCGGCGGTTTTGCGCAGCACACCGCTGACGATCGCTGGAACAGGTGGGATACCGTCACGCGAGATTCTAATGGATGCGATGCAACAGGTCATGACGCGAGCCGCTCGCGGAGAATTGCGCATCAAGACGGAGCGAGTTCCACTGGCCGAGATCGAGCGGGTGTGGGAACGCCCACAACAGTCGGGCCACAGAATCGTTGTCGTTCCTTAAGTCGCGGTCGCGCTTATAGGTTTTTGCGCTTGCATCTCAGGTAACACTTCACCTGGTAACGATGCTCTTGGACACAAAATCCGCTATCCAATTACCGACCTCATTTGTCTTTTTCGTCCCGCCGAGGTCCGGGGTCAAGCAGTTCTTTAACAGCGCCTCTTTCACAGCCGCGTTTACCGCGGCGGCTTCCGCCTTCCAATCCAAGAATTCCAGCAGCATTCCCGCGGTTAGCACCGAGCCAAGAGGATTGGCGATTCCGCCCCGGATGGATATTCCCCGAAGGGGCCAACCCTAGCCCACCGGCCAACTGCGCACCCAAGTCGCTGATAATGTCCCCGAACAAGTTGCACGTCACGATCACATCGAACTGCCTCGGGTCGCGGACGATCTCCATGGCCAAGGTATCAATATAAAGGTGCCGCGACTCGATCTCCGCGTACTCCTGCCGCACTTCCTTGAAGACGCGTTGCCATAAATCATGCGCGAAGGTCATGGCATTGGACTTGTCGCTCATGCACACGCGCTTCAGTCCGTTCTTCCGCGCGTACTCAAACGCGTAGCGGATAATGCGTTCCACGCCTTTGCGCGAATTCACATCCTCCTGTACCGCAATCTCGTCTGCCGTGCCCTTCTTGAAGAATCCGCCGACGCCCACGTACAGCCCCTCGGTGTTCTCTCGAAAAACCATGATCCGGACGTCTTTCTCCGTCCGGTCACGTAGAGGCGTCAGCCGCTCATGCAGCAGTTCCACCGGCCGCGCGTTCACATACAAGTCCAGCTTGAATCGCAAGCCCAGCAATATGTCGGCGGCGTGCTGGTTGGAAGGAACCCGCGGATCGCCGAGCGCCCCAAAAAGTATGGCGTCAAACTCGTCCCGCAGCATCTCGACGGCCCCCGCCGGAAGCGACACCCCGTCCCGCAGGAACTTGTCCGCCCCCCAATCAAACTCGACGAATTCCAGTCGCCGCTTCCCCGCCGCCGCGACCGCCCGCAACACCTTCACCCCTTCGGGCGTGACTTCCTTCCCGATCCCGTCACCAGGAATAACAGCGATCCGCGCCGCCGCTCCGCCCGCGCGCTGTGGCAGATTTGATTTGTTTTCGTGGGTGCTCAAGAAAGGCTCGAGAAAGGAGGACCGTAACATGGCCGCACAAACAGGTCAAACGCGAGCCAATGCGCGGACGAAGTCTATTTCAATTTTGCGTACTCGGCGCGCGCCGCCTTGAATACCGGAACATCCGGATCGGCGTCCCTCCATTGGGTTAAGAACTGCTCGTAACTCGCGCGTGCAGCCGCCTTATATCCGAGCAGCACCTGTGCGCGGGATTTACCGAGTTGCGCCAACGATCCCGCCCAACAATTCGCCACGACACCACTGTCATCCAAAATCTTCTGAAATTCAGAGACCGCTTGCGATCCTTGCCCCGCGGCCAGGTACGCTTCGCCCCTCAGATAAATCGGTATCAGGCAGCAGTTGCTGAGATTTCCGATCATTTGCCCTCGCTCATAGGGCCTCACAACTTCCAAAGATTCCAGCGCGCCACGCGAATCCTGTCCGGCAAGCTGTATTTGCGCTCGAATCACCGGAATCCACGCCATTTGAACCACGGTATTTGATACATAGCGCGCCCGCAAATCATCCAGGATGGCCCGCGAGCGCTGCGCTTCTCCGGCACGCGCCAGGACTAAAGCCGCCAAGGTCTGAGCGTCGCGACTATTGGGAGCGAGCCGCAAGGCTTCGCCTGCGTCATTCCGCGCTTGCTCTTTGTTCCCGAAGGCGGCCTCACGCAAGGCCGCGAGGCCCTGCCATATCGCGGCAGGCTCGGCAAGTTCCGCCGTTTGCGCGGACGCCACAGCACGTCGCGAAAGCTCCCGCGCCTTTCTCAAGCGGCCGAAGAATGCCTCCGTATCCGCCTGCATGGCCAACATCATGTCCTCTCCGCTCGCCTTTCCGGTCGTAGCGGTTACTTCCCTTTCCATCGTCCCGGCGTCATTCCGCAGGAATGCCAGCGCATACATGTTTGCGTGCAGCGAAGCATCGTCGAGCTTCTTCGCAAATGCTTCCTTCAGAATGGATTCAGCTTGGTCCAGCTGCTGCAAAGCTATCTCTGCTGTCGATAAGTTCTCGTACCAGGCGACACTGCTTGGTTCCAGGTGTAGCGCCTGCTTGGCGGTCGCCGCAGCCTGCTCATAATCACCAATCAGAAAGTATTCCGAAGAAAGGTCTCCCCACGGCACGTCGTCGCGCGGATAGAGATTCACCCATTGCTTGTAGCTGGCGATGGCCTTCTTGACGTCGCCCGTTCCGAGGTCGTAGTACAAAGTGGTGATTTGCAAGCGCTCCCGCGCCGTCTGCCGGTCGCCCATTTCAAATGCTTGACGTATCTCCTCGCTCGCTCGCGCGTTTTGATTCAAGTTATAGTGGTCCACCGCCAGACTCGAGTACGCCAACGCAAAGCGAGCATCGAGTTCCACGGCTTTTTGTAGCGGCGCAACCGCCTCCAATGGCCCCTTCTCCCTGGTCAACCTTCGGCCTTCGCTGTAAAGCTTGAGAGCCTCGAGCGAAGGCGAAGTAGCTCGCTCCAACGCAACATCAAACTTCTGAATGGAATCCTGGTCCTCTCCGAGCTCCTTTCGCAACTCCGTTGCAGCCGTTCCTAGCGCATGCAGGACCTGGCGTTCGTTGGCGGCTCCCGCAGTGGTCGATGCCATAGACGATCCGCCGGCACAGCTAAAAGCCTCAAGCGAAATCGCGTAGTGGCCGTTGTCGGGCGATATTGCCGAAGCCACAAACGCTTTTGCTTTGGTGTTCGCGCAAAGCCCCGGCGCCAAGTCGCGCGTAATTCGTTGTTCTGCAGTGCGCCCGCTGGCGCGCAATGCTTCGCTCACCTTCTCGCTAGAGACCACAGTGAGGTACGGCGACTGCGCCAGCGAAACGCCGAGCGCCTCCCGCAGCGAGCCATCAAAAATCGCCTTCCCCGTGGTATTGCTGACGTCTCCGAGCACTACCGCGTCCGCTTCGCCGAACTTGGGGAGGCGGTGCATGTACGCGAATGTGCCGTATGCGCTTGCCACCAGAAGCGCGGCCGCGATCGTAACTTTGATTTGCATGATGAACCCGCGCCTCCGCACTTCCGCGGTCTTATCTACGGGGCCGTGTGGGCGGATTCCCACTTGGAATGGATACAAACCGGTGAGTTGCTTGTTGAATAGAGCGTAGGATGCACTCTACGGAGAGTCAACGCCATTGGAAGGCCTAGGTGTCGTCTTGCTAATTTCTGACTGGAGACTCGCGGCCAGACTCGACCCAATACACGCCGCCCAGCGCCAAAGCTCCGCCCACGATCTGCGTCGCCGACCCGCGCTCACCCAGCCACAAAATCCCCAAGATCACCGCCAGCACCGGCAGCAAATACGTGAACGCGCTCAACTGCGAAGCTTCCAAGTACCGCAGCAGCCAGAAATAAAAAAGATATGCCATCGCCGAACTGCAAACCGCCATGTACAGCAGCGCCGTCCATCCCTGCCACGGAATCGCCCGCCACTTCGAAGACGGTCCCAGCGCCCACGCCTGATGCAAAGCCACCGGCAAAATAATGAGCGCACCGGCGAAGTGATTGAACGCCGTCATCGTCAACGCCATGCCCACTACCTTGTGCCAAGTCGCGCGCTCCAGCCGAAACAGCACGGCCAGCACCAAGGTATAGATCGGCCCCATTCCCACAATCACAGCCGCGTGGCTCACCGATGTGTAGCGCAGGCCCATGGTGAAGCACATCTGATTGACCACCACGCCGAAAAATCCCAGGTAGGAAAATGTCCAAAGGTCGCGAGGCTTAAGCCCATGCAAGCGCGCGCGCCGCGCATCCGCAAAAGCCGGCATTCGCGAACAGATAAGGTAGGCAGGTACCATCGACAGTCCCGCGATGACGACGCGAAACGATGCCATGGTCACGGGAGGCAGGTAGCGCAGCCCGATCTTCGCGGCGATGAAGTTCACCGCCCAGACCACCACCACCAGGCCAATCGACATGGCCATGACTACGCGATTGGGAGCGCGCCCTGCCGAAGTCTCGACGTACACCGAGTCAGGCCAGCCGCTCTTGGCGCACGGTGAATTTCTCGATCCGGTCCAGCCGCGGCGCAAAGCCGATCCCCGGCTCGCTCGGCACGCGAATGGTTCCTTGCGGCGAAACCGTCACTTCCGGCTCGATGATATCTTCGTGCCAATATCGGCGGCTCGCCGTCACGTCGCCCGGCAAAGTAAAATTCGGCAAGCTAGATAGCGCAATGTTGTGCGCTCGGCCGATGCCGGACTCCAGCATTCCACCGCACCATACCGGAATCGCGTTCGCCTCACACAGATCATGAATCTGCTTCGCCACGGTGTAGCCGCCCACTCGCCCCATCTTGATGTTGATAATTTTGCACGCCCCTAGCGAAATCGCCGCCTGCGCGTGTTCCACACTGTGGATGCATTCGTCCAGGCAAATCGGCGTTTGCAGCTTTTTCTGCAGCTCCACGTGGCTGTACAAATCGTCCCACCCCAACGGCTGCTCGATCATCATCAAGTGATAGCCATCAAGCTGCTTCAATAGCGGCCAGTCCAAAGCGCGATACGCCGAATTTGCGTCCACCATCAGCTTGATGCGCGGAAAATCCTGCCGCAGCCGTTTCACCTGCTCCACATCCTTGCCCGGCTTGATCTTGATTTTGATTCGCTGATACCCGGCGGCCAGCTCGCGCTTGACCGCGGCGGCGAGCTCGTCCAGCGAATTCTTGATTCCAATCGACACGCCGGAAGCAATCTCTTCGCGCACGCCGCCCAGAAGTTTCGCCAGCGGCACGCCTTTTTGCTTCGCCTCGGCGTCCCAGATGGCTGTTTCCAGCGCACTCTTGGCCATGTTGTGTCCGCGAACCGCTTCCAACATCTCCCAAATCTGCGCGGCCGATGAGAATTCCTTCCCCTTCACCAAGGGCCAAAGGTGATCGCGCAAAATGTGCCAAGCTGTCTCCGTGGTTTCCGGGCTGTACCCCGGCCCCTCTCCCGCCACACACTCGCCCCAGCCCGTCACCCCGTCGACGTCCGCTTCCACCAAAACGATCCGCCGTTCGTCCGTGCGCATCGTGCTGGTCTCGAACGGTGCGATCAGCTTCATCCTCAACTCGCGCAGCCTGATCTCTCGAATTCGCATCCTCGACGGGTTCCTCTCCCCTTTGATCCGATTTAGTAATGGCGACCTAGAAATCGCTCCACGGCGCCAGCAAGTACTCGGTGCTCTTCTCTCCTGCCCGCAAGGCGATCGCGGCATATCCGCGTGCGAACCAATTCGTGAACTCCTCGCGCACGCGCGTTTGCACCGCCCGCACCCGCGGCGACTCTTCCTGCTTCCACTGCTCGAGTTCCGAGGGCAACGCAATCTCCGCGGGAGCGCTCGTTGGGCTTGGCATTAGATTTTCAATTGCCGCTATGACTCGCGGCGAGTCCAGCGGCCACTCCGCCACCAATCGGTCCGTCGCAATTCCCCGGTGCAAAGGACTCGTCGTCACACCGTAAAGGTCAGGGATGTATCGTCGGCAAATCGCGCCCAGCCGGTTCAAATTGAAGTGCGCGTTCTTCAGCTCCAGCGGATCGAAAGTCCATTCCACCGTGCGAATCCCTCGCGCCAGCGCCTCGTCGCGCTGAAATAGTTTCAACATTCGTCCGACGCCACGATCGCGGTACTTTGCGCTGACGCCCGTCTGGTGCGAGTGCAGATACGGAACGTTTTGCCGCAAACCCACCACCGCCATCGTGAATCCCACCAGCTTGTCGCCGTCAAACGCCCCCAGCACCTGCCCGCCGGTAATCGACGCCACCACAAACATCGCCGACGGCTCCAGTTCCAGATCAACCTCGTCCCAGATCTCTCGTTGCAGCTCAACGCACGCCTGAAACTCCTCAAGCGTGCAACATTTCCGGACAACGATCCCCTGACCCGAGTCCGCCCGCCTCAATTCTTCCGGATGGGTTTTCGCTTCCTTGTTCATCGCTTCCTTGCAGCCTCGCTCTTGGCAGGCTCGCTTTCGCCTTGTCCTGCCTGCGCGCGCTTCGCCGCTTCCCAAAGTCTTTCTTTGTCCGCCCGCCGGACCTCCGCAAAAGCCTGCCCATTTTCAGCCGCCAGCCGCTCCATCTCACGGAAGCGCCGCGTAAACTTTGTATTGGCATTCTTCAGCGCAATTTCCGGATCGACTTGCAAGAAGCGCGCCAGGTTCACCGCCGCAAAAAGCAGGTCGCCCATTTCCTCCTCGACCCTTCGCGCATCGTTCGCTTCCGAGGCGTTCCGCAGTTCATCAATCTCTTCGCGCAGTTTCTCGAAGACTCCCGTCGCGCTCTCCCAGTCAAATCCCGCCCGCGAAGCCTTCCGCGTCAGCTGCAAACCCTCCATCGTCGCCGGCAACCCGCGCGGCACGCCATCCAGCAGCGACTTTCGCTCCTCTTCTTTCTTTGCCGTCTCACTCGACTCCTGCTTTCGCTCCCCTTGCCGCTCTTGCGCTTTAATCTGCTCCCAATTGCGAAGCACTTCCGCTGCATCCTTCGCGCGTTTCTCCCCGAAGACGTGCGGATGCCGCCGCACCATCTTCTCGTGTACTTCGCGAATCACGTCCCCTACCGTGAATCGCCCTTCTTCCGTCGCGATTTGCGAATGAAACACAACTTGCAGCAACAGGTCGCCCATCTCATTCGCGAATTTCGCGTCATCGCCGCTATTCATCGCATCCAGGACTTCGTACGCTTCTTCAATCAAGTACGTCCGCAACGTCGCGTGCGTCTGCTCGCGGTCCCACGGACACCCGTTCGGTGCCCGCAAACGCGCTTGCAACTCCACCAGCCGTTCAAACCACTCCCCGGCCGTCAATTTCTTTTCCTTGGACGGTTTGCGTGAACTCTTGCCTGTAGAAGTCGAGCGCGATTTCGTCTTTTTCAACCGAGTCTTGCGCGAGGCCATCTTCCTTCCAAAAAATTCCGGCGCTACAAACCCTTCACTCTACAGTCGGGACACGCATTTTGACAAGGATAACCCGCTCTCGACATCGTTCTGCTCGGCATCTCCCGCTGCTACCCAAACCAACACCCCAATGCTAAAATTAAAAAGCACAAAACTACTGAGGAACGCACTTGCCCGACAATAAGCACTCCGAGCACAAGCAAGAAGAAACTTTTCGTGTCATCGACCGCCGCCCCTTCACCTCCGAAGGAGAATTGCGCAAGGAGGTTGTCGAAGAGGAAGAGCGCGAAGCCAAGCGCGAGGCCGCGCAGCATCCGCCGGCTCCGTCCGCCGAGCCTGCCAAACCTGCGGCAGCAGCTCCGCCCGCGGAAATCCCCAAGCGCTCGCCGGCCTTTGAAAACCTCGTCCGCATGCTGGGCAGCAACGCCGCCATGGTCTTGGGCGCCTACGCCGATCCGCGCACCGGTCAGCCCATGCTTGATCCCGAAGCAGCACGCGAGTTCATCGACATGCTCGACGCATTGCACGAAAAAACCAAGGGCAACCTGGCCCCCGAAGAAGACTCGCTCCTCCTCGATCTTCTCGGCAAGCTGAAGATGACTTTCCTTGAGGTCAACCAAGCCGTCGCGGCGCAAGCCGCGCAGCAGGCCAAAGCCAAGACGCGCTAGCCTCGGAGTGCAGGAGTCTTGTCTGTCCTGAGCCCCGAAGGAATTTTCCTTTGACGTTGTAAGCTTAGCCGCCGACGTGAACGGGGGAGCTGTAGCTCAGGTCCGCACTTTGGACCTGAGGTTTTTCGAACCCGTTGAGCGTCGCCACCCGACTCCACCACCTTCGCCCGAACGGATACAATAATTACCAAATGTCCGCTGCTCCCATAAAAGTCACCGTACTCGGCTCCGGCACATCCATGGGCGTCCCGTCGCTCGCCTGCAATTGCCGCGTCTGCACCTCGAAAGATCCCCACGATAACCGCCTCCGCCCCTCCCTCCTGCTCTCGCGCAACGGACAGAACGTCGTGATTGATACGACTCCCGACTTTCGCCAGCAAGCCCTCCGCGCCGGCCTCGATCGCCTGGACGCAATTCTGCTTACCCACGCGCACGCCGACCACATTCTCGGCTTCGACGACATTCGCCCCTTCAATATTCGTCAGAAATCCTCGCTGCCCGTTTACAGCACGGAGGAAACGTTTCGCGTACTCCGCCGCGCCTTTGCATACGTTTTCGATGATGCCCCGACGCTAAGCACCATACCCAGCGTTGACCTCCACGTCGTCAATGGTCCATTCGAATTGCTGGGCACCCCGATTATTCCCGTGCCGCTCCTGCATGGCGACCTGGAAGTGCTCGGCTTTCGCTTCGGCCGCGCCGCGTATCTCACCGATTTCAGCGCGCTCCCGGAATCCTCCGCCGCGCTCCTCACCAATCTCGACGATCTGATTATTGATGCGCTCCGCGATATTCCGCATCCCATGCACCAAACGGTCGAACAAGCCCTCGCCTTGGTGGAGAAGTTGAAGCCGCGCCGCGCCTGGTTCACCCACATCGCTCACGACCTGCCACACGCCGAAACCAATGACCGTCTGCGCAAACTCGGCCTGCGCAACGTGCAGCTCGCTTACGACGGTTTGCAATTTGATGTGCGCGTCGACGATTCCCAGTCACGCGCAGCGCAACGCACCCGCACGATTGTCCCCGCCACCATTGATCCGGCGACTACGCGCGTCGACGCGAAGCCGCCCGCCGTTCTGGCCTTCACCTCGCCCGAACAGTGGGCCGCTCATTACGCCGCCTCCAGCCGCGGCAGCATTCTCGCCATCGGCAATTTCGACGGCATCCACCTCGGCCACCAGGCCATCCTTCGCGCCGCCGTCGACCGCGCCGCGAAAACAAAAGACGTCGCCACCGCGCTCACCTTCGATCCCTCTCCGCGCAAAGTTCTCCGCCCGGAATCCGCTCCCCCGCGCCTTTCCACCAACGCGCAGCGCATGGATTGGTTCGGCACCGTAGGCCTCGAAGCCGCCGTAGTCCTTCCCTTCACGCTCGATCTCGCGCGCCTCTCGCCCGAAGAATTCGTCGAGCAAATTCTCGTGCGCGGCCTTCATGTACGCGCCGTACTCGTAGGAGAAAATTTTCGCTTCGGTCATAAGCAAGCCGGCGACGTGGCGCAGCTGCGAGAATTAGGCGCGCGGTACGGGTTCGCCGTAGAAATAATCCCGCCGGTATCGTTCGAGAAAGAAACCGTGTCCAGCACTGTAATTCGCCGCGAAATCGCCACCGGAAACGTGACCCATGCCGGTCGTCTCCTCGGCCGGCCCTTCGTCCTAACTGGCGAAATCGTATCCGGCACCGGCACGGGTCGCCGTTTCACCTTCCCCACGCTGAACCTGAAACCCGAACAAGAGCTTCTACCCGCGCGCGGCGTCTACGTAACGCGCACGCTCCTCGAAGGCGAAACCAAAAGCCGCCGCTCCGTAACCAACGTCGGCATGCGCCCCACCTTCAACGGCGCTTCGCTCAGCGTCGAAACGCATCTGCTCGATTTTTCCGGTGAAGTCACCGCTAAGCGCATGGAAGTCCGCTTTTGGAAGCGCCTCCGCGAAGAAAAAAAATTCGCCGGCCCCGAAGAACTCCGCGCCCAAATCGCCCGCGACATAGCCAGCGCCCGCCGCTTCTTCACCCGCCTCCGCCGCTACCGCTCGCTCCGAAACGCATCGGTTCCCGC
>WNFP01007104.1_pt1 | contig 12970 bp, 16 predicted proteins | sample 5400201 | NCBI WGS metagenome assembly WNFP01 (sample SAMN13153355, study PRJNA577476) | soil metagenome | isolation source: 115 cm saprolite under Madrone tree | place: USA:California | collected 2016-06-14
GGGAGCAGATGCGGGAGGGTAGCGGGAATCTCGGGCGGGGCAGGGGCGACCATGGGAAAGCGTAGCTAGGATAACTGGAAAAGTAAATACAAACTCATTAAATGGGCGAAATTTCGGAGTGAACGGCTATTAGCAGCAGCGAACGGCGACGGGAAAGAGTTGGGAAAATCCAAAACCCAAAACCCGCGCCATGAAAACCGTAGCGTGAATCCTGGACCGTTCTCGCTGAGAAATATCTCGGCGCACGCTCAGGACGAGTCAATACCTTACTTGTCTCCGCGCTTCGACATGCGGTGCCGCAATTTGCCGAGTTTGCGATTCAGGAAGTGACTGCGTTCCAAGAAGGGCAGGACCGGGGCGCGACGCTCCACGACTTTGGCGCGGGTTCGCTTTAACCGTGCATCGTTGCCAAATAATTTCAAAGCGCCATCCACCTTATGTAATGCCTTCTCGCGCCAACCTGCCAGTGCATAGACCTCTACAAGGTTCATGTGAAACTGAATCTCTTTACGATTGATTTGTACAGCCGTTTCGCAAAGCTCCAAAGCCTGGCTCCAGTTCTGTTCAGCGCGCGCTATCGCTAATCCAAGAAACGAAATGTAGTAAGGATTGCGCTTGTCGCTTTCAAAGGCGCGTCGCAGTTTCACCAAAGCCTTTTCGGGGTATTCGTTCTTGAGCAGTTCGACGGCTTCCCTAAACTCGACCATAGGATCGGGCTCTGTGCCCTTGGTTACTGTCGTCGCAAGTCCGAGGCTCATTGGGGTCCTTCGTGCTTCTGGATGTCCGACGATATAACGTTAAAATGGCTCCCCGGGCGGCGTCTACTGCCCAGATGGTCAGTATTACCCCAAAGGGGTACCCACTGACGGGTCGGAGTCGTTTCCGACGACCTGCGTAAGCTATCGCTTCATTGCGGGTCGGAGCCTGACTATGGCTTCAGCGTCCACTGGGCTTTGAGCCACGACTGACGTCCAGCGATGTGAGCCAGGATAGGGAGGAGCGACAGAGCCGAGCCAACAGAAATTCGAAAGCACTCCAACGATCACTTTGCTTTGCGGCCAATCAATTTTTTCAGGGACTTTGCCATGTCAGCAAGACTGCCCTTTGCAATTACAGCGTCGATACCAACCGCTGATGACAAGCGCGCGCCAAAGTCATGTGTGTAGTTCGAGAAGATAGCTATCTTTGTTCCTGGTAGAAGCTGTCGCAGGACGTTTGCTACATCGATGCCATTCATTCCAGGCATCAGGAAGTCCAGCAAAACGAGGTCGGGCGCGAGTAGTTCGGCCTTCTTTATAGCCTCGGGACCGTCACCGGCCTCGCCGCAAACCTTGAAAGTGGCATCGCGCTCAAGGAACGTTCGTACAACGTGTCGCACGTCCGGGCTGTCATCGACAACCAGAATCGTTTTGATCGGAGCAGTGTCTTCCCGTTGCCCCAGAAACTTTAGGTAATCTGCCATCCTAGCAGACTCCTACAGCCTGTCCGCCCAATCCAATACAGCTAATCTGGTAGGGATAAAACCCGCTTTCGTTTCGCAGCCTTAACGTGTAAGCCGGTCGCAGCCGGGAAGTGTGAGATTGAGAACACAAAGTCCCTGATAGGACCAGCTCTTATCTGCTAGTCCAGTACCACCGTGATGGACGGTCTCCTGCGGTCAGCCTCTAAAAGACAATCTACAGGGCTGCATTTTTGAAGGGAACCTGACGTGAAGTACAGGTGTTCCTGTCACGGTCAGCGGTGTGAGCAAAAGAGCGAGCTTGACACGAGCATTGCTACAGTCTATTCTGTCTATACTGAAATGACAGACATAACTGCAGCTGGCTGCAAGGCCGAGAAACCCAAATCGCTTTCGCTGCGGCCTCCCGTTCGGGTGGTTATTCCTGGAGGTGCAGGGCACTTGGGGCGAATTGTCGCGGGGCATTTGCAGACAAACGGAAACGCGGTCGCGGTCCTCTCGCGCGGGGGAACGGTGGCGCCGTGGCGTGTTGTTTCGTGGAATGGCGCAGATATCGCTGACTGGACGAGGGAGTTGGAAGACGCGGACGTTGTAATTAACCTTGCGGGGCGAAGCGTCAATTGCCGATACAATGCGCGGAACAGGCGCGAAATTCTAGAGTCTCGAATACGAAGCACGGAACTCCTCGGCGAAGCCATTAGCAAGCTACGTCAGCCGCCGCGTCTGTGGATCAACGCAAGTACGGCGACGATCTACCGGCACAGCCTTGATCGAGAGATGGATGAAGCGACCGGCGAGCTGGGAGGTCGAGAGGTGGACGTCCCAGATACCTGGCGCTTCAGCATCGAGGTCGCCACCCGGTGGGAAAGAACCTTCTTCGCCGCCAACACGCCGCGTACGCGAAAAATAGCGCTTCGCAGCGCTATGGTGATGAGTGCAGAGCGGGCAGGGACTTTCGATTTATTGCTTCGGTTGGTGCGCTTCGGTCTGGGTGGCAAGTCGGGATCCGGGAAACAATTCGTTTCGTGGATTCATGAGGACGATTTTGTACGCGCGATGGACTACCTGATAGAACACGGGGAATTCGAGGGGACGGTTAACGTGGCAAGCCCAAATCCCTTGCCGAATGAAGAGTTCATGCGCCTTCTCCGGAAGGCCTGGGGCGCCAGGGTAGGACTTCCAGCCTCGCGATGGATGCTGGAGGTTGGAGCGCTCTTTCTTCGAACCGAAACGGAGCTGATTCTAAAAAGCCGGCGCGTTGTGCCTGGGCTTTTGGTGACGAGCGGCTTTGAGTTTCGGTTCCCGGAGTGGCGATGCGCCGCTAAGGACCTGGTCCAGAGATGGCGTAAACAGGGTTGGAGCGCATGAATTTGGAGGCAACACGTGAGTGAACAAACACACGACAAGGTGTACACGCTGACGCCGGTGGCGCAGAAATTTGTTTTGCATTGGGGGGAGATGGGGACGCGGTGGGGGATCAATCGGACTGTGGCGCAGGTGCATGCGCTGTTGTTTCTGGCGCCGAAGCCGCTGCCTGCGGATGAGATTTCGACTACGTTGGCGGTGGCACGGTCGAATGTGAGCACCAGTTTGCGGGAACTGCAGGGGTGGGGGATTGTGCGCGTGGTGCACGTGTTGGGTGACCGGCGGGATCATTTTGAGTCGATTAAGGATGTTTGGGAGATCTTCCGGATTGTTTCGGAGGAGAGGAAGCGGCGGGAGATCGATCCTACGCTGCGGGTGCTTGCGGAGTGCGTCGCGGAGTTGAAGGCGGGACCGCAGGGGGATGCTTACACGCGGGAGCGGTTGGAGAGCATGCTGGAATTTTTGACAGCGATGACGGGGTTGTTTGAGGAGATCTTGCGGATGCCTACCGGGGCGTTGAAGGGCGTGGTGAAGCTGCGGGGGAAAGTGATTACGTTGCTGGGGGCGGAGAAGAAGAAGGCGGGATGATTAAGAACTGGCGAGAGACGAGTGGCGAGCGAGAAAAGATGAAAGAAAGAAGGTTTGCCACAGAGGCACAGAGACACCGAGATTGGAGAAAGCAACGAACCTGAGAATTAACACAGGGCGCTGAGGTCGGACACAGAGGGCGCGGAGAAGAGGGCGCAAGTTGTTAGTGGGTAGTGAGTAGTGGAGAAGAATATGATTTCATTGGCATCGGAATTTACTGACGGGAAAGGGCGGCACGCTCGGGGATGGCTGTTTTTCGATGCGGAGTGCGCGTTTTGCACGCGGACGGCGCGATGGTTGTTGCCAATTCTCGCGCGGCGCGGGTTGGCGGTGGCACCGCTACAGGATCCGAGGGTGGGTGCGCTGCTGGGATTGTCGAGGCCGGAGTTGCTGCGGGAGCTGCGATTTCTGCTTTCGGACGGGAGTCAATTCGGCGGGGCAGATGCGGTGCTCGCCCTGGCTCGGGAGATTTGGTGGGCGCGGCCATTGGTTTGGCTGGCCAGGATTCCGGGAATGATGGAGCAACTGCGGCGCGGGTATTACTGGTTTGCGGCGCGGCGGAGTTGTGCGGCGATGCAGTGCGAGGTGCAACGCGTGCACTTGCACTGATGTCGGTTGGCTGTCCCACGGGGGAGCGGAAACGTATGGCTCTGCGATTTCTTGATTTGTGGCGGTGGGATGGCAGGGCGAGTCGAAAGACATACGCGCTTGTGGGAGTGGTCACGTTCGCGATCAAGAGCGTTGTGGACCGCGTGCTTGCCCTTCAGATGCTGGGGTATCCACGCGGACTATTCTTAACCTATTGGGCGCCGCTGGGGGCAGCGGTGCGGTTTAGAAACGTTTCGGAATCCGAGTCACGATATCTGCTTCTGATGCTGCTTTGGGCTATGCCTTTCATTTGGATTGGCGTGGCGATCAGCGTGAAGCGGTTGCGCGACGCCGGCCAGCCGCTATGGCTGGTGATTTTGTTTTTCGTACCGTTCATCAACCTGCTTTTCTTTCTCGCACTGTGTTTCCTTCCATCGCGGCAGGCGGCGACAACCGAAGTGGCGGCGCCTTGGCCATCCGTGCGACCGTTCGATGACATCATCCCGCGAAGCCAGCTTGGCAGCGCGCTGCTATCGATCGCGTTGACGGCGTGCATCGGGCTCTTTTTTACAGTGCTGGGCACAACGGTACTGGGGGCGTACGGCTGGAGTCTGTTTGTGGCGCTGCCATTTTGCCTGGGGTTGTTTGCCGTGTTGCTGCACAGCTACCACGGCCAGCGAGACTACAGCACTTGCATGAGCGTCGCGCTGCTGCCTGTGGGCATTGTGGGTCTTGTGCTTCTTGTGGTGGCCATCGAAGGGCTGATTTGCCTCTTGATGGCAGCTCCCCTGGCATTGGGACTGGCCTGGCTTGGCGGATCGCTCGGCTACTACATCCAGGGGAACTATTGGGGAGCAAAACACGGGCCAGCGATGCTGTCGATCGTGCTATTCGCGATTCCGGGAGTTCTTGGTGTGGAGCGCGCGGCGGCGCTGAAGCCGCCCACATTTGTGGTGCGCACATCAATCGACGTGCACGCGCGCCCGGAGAAAGTGTGGCAGCAGGTTGTGGCGTTCGCGGAAATTCCTCCACCAAAAGAGATGCTGTTTCGCGCGGGCATTGCTTATCCGATTCGCGCGGAGATTACGGGGCGTGGTGTTGGCGCGATGCGCCGCTGCGTTTTCTCCACCGGCCCATTTCTTGAACCCATCGAGGTTTGGGACGAGCCGCGGCTACTTAAATTCGGCGTGACGGCTAGTCCCGCACCGTTGAATGAGCTGACGCCTTGGGGGCACATCGAGCCGGGGCATCTGCACGGATATTTCGTTTCGGAGGAAGGGCAATTTCTGCTGACTGCATTGCCCGATGGAGGAACGAGGCTAGAAGGCACTACGCATTACCGGAATGCGATGTGGCCGGCGGCGTATTGGCACATCTGGTCAGACTACATTATTCATCGAATCCATTTGCGCGTGCTGAATCACATCAAGGAAGCAGCGGAAATTCCGGGGGCAGGCGTTTAAATCAGGCTTTGGCGGCGGAGGCGGACTCCAAGACGCGCTGGTAGTAGCGCTCGTATTGGGGGATTACGTCGTTGGCGCAGAATTTGCGTTTGGCGTTGATGCGAGCGCGCTGGCCCATTTCGCGGCCGCGGTCGGCGCGGGATAGGATCTCGATGGCGTAGCGGCCGGCTTCTTTCACGTCGCCGGGTTCGACCAGGAAACCATCGATGCCATGCTCTACGACTTCCGTGACGCCGCCTACGTTTGTGGCGATTACGGGGACTTCGCAGGCCATGGCTTCGAGTGCGGCCAAGCCGAAGGATTCGAGCTGTGAGGGGAGCAGGAAGAGGTCGGCGGCGGAAAGCTTTTCATAAACGGCGTTCTGCTTGCCGAGGAAGAAGACGTCTTTCTGGAGTTTTTTCTTGCGGACCAGATATTCGGCGGCGCCGCGGTCGGGGCCATCGCCGATTAGCACGAGCTTTGCGGGCATTTTGGCGCGCACCAAGGCAAAAATCTCCACGCAGTCAGTCACACGTTTTACGGGGCGAAAATTCGAGAGGTGCATCAGGATGGGCTCGCCGTTGGGGGCCCATTGCGCGCGCAATGCGGTGGCATCGGTGCGCGTGTAGAGGTCGCAGTTTACGAAATTGGGGATTACGTCGATCGGGCGCTTGATGTCGAATTCTCTTAGCGTTTGCGTCAGAAGATAGTTGGAGATTGCGGTGACGCCGTCGCTCTGCTCGATGGAGAAGCGCGTGATCGGGAGATAGCTGCGATTGCTGCCGACGAGAGTGATGTCCGTGCCATGCAGGGTGGTGACGAAAGGCAAGCGGCGAGGCGCGGCCATGGAGCGGGCGAGCATGGCACTGACGGAATGCGGAATCGCGTAGTGAACGTGCAAGATGTCGAGCGCTTCGGACTCGAACACCTCGAGCATTTTCGTGGCGAGGGCCAGCGTGTAGGGCGGGTGGTCGAATAGCGGGTAGGAGGCGACCTCGACTTCGTGAAAGAAAATGTGCGGATCGGCGAGGTTCATGCGGATGGGTGGGGCGTAGCTGATGAAGTGGACATCGTGCCCGCGCGCGGCGAGTTCCTGGCCTAGCTCGGTGGCGACGACTCCGGAACCGCCATACGTGGGATAGCAAGTGATGCCGATGCGCATAAGGTTGGTGGTGCTGATCTCTCCGTCTAGCCGCAGTACCTTACATCAAATCCCCTGCGGACTGTGGCAGCTTGCGAGCCTGCGAGTCGGATGCTAGAGTCGCGCACCCGGCAGGTCGGCGGGCCTAACGAATACCCGGTTAGACGCACGAACGTCCCGAATCGTGACAGAGCAGAGGGGGCGGCGGGGCGCAATTGGGGGCGTTGGCAAATAGCAGGGTGTGGGGACAAGTAGGGACAATGAGGGGCAAACCGTCCAAGGAAGCCAGGAAGTTGATGGCGGCGACGCGGCGGCAGATGAAGAAGAGCCGCGCCATCGCGATGCTGGGCTTTGCGTTGGAGGCGGTGGGGGAGGGCCGGGCGGTCTTGCGGCTGGATGCGCGCTCCCATCACAAGCAGCTCAATAACGTGGTCCACGGCGGGATTTTGGCGGCGATGGTGGATACGGCGAGCGCGATCGCGGCGTACACAACGGTACCGGCGGGGGTGGCGTTGGCGACGGTGGAACTGAAGATCAACTATCTGGAGGGCGTGGCAGGTGGGAGAATCAAGGCAGAGGCGCACGTGTTGCGCACTGGACGCAATTTTGTGGTTACGGAATGCGAAGTTTTCGACCGCAAAGGCACGCTGGCCGCGAAAGCGCTGCTGACCTTCGGGGCCGCAGGAGGTCACTCTCTCGCAAAATAATCCGCTGTTACTCTTCGCCGCCGTTCGCGGACTCTTCGCCGTCTTTGTGGACGTACTTGATCACGCGCTTGAAAACCAGCAGGTTGGGACTGCCCTGGCGTGTAAGCTTGATGCAATCCCGGTCGTACCATTCCACCGTGCCGCGCAGGACTTCGCCATTATCCAGCACGATTGCCATCGGCGTGTGCGCCTGCATCTGCTTGACCCAGTAAAAATTCTCCGCGTGCGTTACTTCCGGCGGAGCGGGCTTCTTGCTTGGTGCGGGACCATTGTTGCTATGTTGCGGTCGGGGCGGAATCTGTTCCTTAACATCCGCGAATCCCGGACGGAACATCCGTCGGTTCACCATGACTGCTCCTTATCGAGATGGCAAGGCTGCTATCAAGGGGTATGATGCACCCAAACGGTGCCGGGTTACAGTAGAGAAAATAAATTAGAAAAATGCGGAAATGAGTAATTCTTTTACACGCGCGAGACAAGTTTGTGTTACCGGGCAGTCACCAAAGATGCCGCGAGCGCGTCGAGGCCGAGCTGACGATTGAGATTGCGGCGTGCACCGGCGTGCAGTTCGTCGAATCCGGAAATTGCGCGCATGACCCATGCGGTGTTCACAGAATTGGCTAGAGATGTCAGTTCCTTGAGCAGGGGAGCGTTGCGAAGCGTCGGCTGCTTGACACCCGACGTCAGCTCCAGCAGATCGCTTAGCAGTCCGTAAAATACGGATATTTGTTCTTCGAAAGAAGACTCGCGATCTTTCGCGAGAGCCGCGGTATCTGCAAAAAGTTGCGCGAAGCCTTCGCCGCGCGCGGCGCGTTCCAAAATACGCAAGGCGTTCCTTCGTTGCTGCTGGGCCTGATCGAGATTCATATCGATGGCAGCGCCGGGACTGCCTTCGGCAAGCTGGGCGGCGAGTTTGCGGTCGGCGGGCTTGTAGTCGGTCTTGTCCTGCAGAATTTTCTCTACGTCGGCCGGCGGGAGCGGCGCGAAATGAAATTGCAGGCACCGCGAGACGATTGTGGGCAACAGCGAGTATGGCGACGGAGCCGTGAGAATCAGAGTGGCGGAGCCGGGCGGCTCTTCGAGGATTTTCAGGAAAACGTTGGCGACGTCCCAACGCATTGTGTCCGCGGCGTCGAGGATGAATACGCGACGGCGACCCATGGGCTGAAAATAAGCGGCGCGCTGCACGGCGCGGAGCTGGCCGACGCGGAGCATAGGGCGGGCTACCGGCGTTTTCAGGCGCACTGGGTCGGGAACGAGGGCCCAGACGTCCGGATGCGATTGCAGGATTAGCGGGACGCGCTCGACCGTGGCGGCGTCGGCACTTTCGCCGCGCTCGGCGATACCTTGCTCGATGAGAATTTGCGGGTCGGCTAACAAGCTGATGCGCTGGCAGGTGGCGCATTCGCCGCAGAAATCGTCCTTGAGGCGCTCGCAATTCGCGGCTTGGGCAAACATGCGCGCAAGAGTGAATTTACCTACCCCCCGCGGGCCGGTGAAAAGCAATGCATGCGGTACGCGTTGGGTGCGCAACGCGCCGCGCAGGGCAGTTACGATGCGTTCGTTACCGAGGAATTCCGCGAGGCCCATTGGTTTACGCACCCTTTTCCGATTGAGGCGCGACGGCCGTCTTTAAAAGAGGTTCCACATTGGCGAGCACCTCGCGGGCGATTTCGTTTACTGTGCGCATGGTTGCTTTTGAGGCATCAAAGCATTCGATGGTGACCCAAGGGGCAGCGCTGGCGAGTTGGTCGTACATGGCGGCGGCGTCTTGCAGATGGCGCAAGCTGGCTTCCAACAGGTCTTGCTTGGCGTCAGTGTAGCTGCGTTGTGATTTCCGAGCGACCAATTTCTGGGCTTCGGCGGGAGGAACGCGGAGGTACAGGATGAGATCTTCGCGGGGCAAATCGTAGATGTTGTACTCGAGATGCTCGATCCAGCGGCGAAAGTCGGTGCGCTTGTCCGGGGAGACGCGAGCGGTTTGATGGGCGAGATTGGAGCCAATGTAGCGATCGATGAGGACGATTTTGCCATCGTTCAGGGCGGCTTCGATTTTTGGCTTGGCTTCGAAGCGATCGCCGGCGTAGAGCAGCGCGGTGAAATGCGGGTCCACGGCTTCGAGCGCGCCCAAGTCGCCATTCAGAAATTGGCCCACCATTTTGCCGAACCAGGAGTCGTATTGGGGAAAACCGGTGGAGTAGACACTGTGCCCGCCTTCGCCGGCGGCAATGACCCCCTGCAGCAGATCCATCTGCGTACGTTTGCCGCTGCCATCGATTCCTTCGATGGCGATGAGCTTGCCGAGCGCTCGTCTATTTACAGTTGGACGCAAATCAACCTCATACCGGGAATACCTGCCGCCGCTCTCAAATCTGTACGTCAGTTTAACCGCAGGCGTTCGGCCTCGCAACGCTGCGCGTGCTAGGATGCGAGTCGGAAACGAGTTCATGGTGGAGATCCAACAGATTCGAGACAGTCTTTCGCGCGTGCACGAACACATCGCGGCCGCAGCTCAGCGAGCGGGCCGGCGAAGCGAAGAGATCACTTTGATTGGCGTGTCGAAGACGCATCCGGCGGAGGCGATTCGCGCTGCGTATGAGGCGGGCTTGCGCCATTTTGGCGAGAATCGGGTGCAAGAGTGGGAAGGGAAGCGCGCTGCGCTTGCTGACTTGCAGGCGACGTGGCATTTGGTCGGCCATCTGCAGAGCAACAAGGCGGCGCGGGCCGCGGGATTGTTTCACAGCGTGGATTCGGTTGACGATTTGGGTTTAGCGCAGCGGCTGGAACGCGCGCGGGCTGAGGTGGCCGGATCGCAAAAATTACGCGTTCTGCTGGAATTGCGGGTGGAGCAGGAGGAGAGCAAGAGCGGTGCAAAGATCGAGGAAGCGGGCGCGCTGGCCGAAAACATATCGCGGCTCTTGTGTATCGAGCTTGCCGGGCTGATGTGCATTCCGCCATTTTTGGAGGATGCGGAAAAAGTTAGACCCTACTTTCGGCGGCTTCGCGAAGTGCGGGATTCGCTTGCACGCGAAATCGGCCGCGAACTGCCGGTGCTGTCCATGGGAATGTCGCACGATTTCGAGGTGGCGATCGAGGAAGGCGCTACGGAGGTGCGCGTCGGCACCGCGATCTTTGGAAGTCGACCGGCAAAATAGATGCTGGAACTACGGGCACAAGAAGGATCTGTGATTTTTCCGGTGCGGGTGCAGCCGCGGGCCAGCAAGGATGAGATTGCTGGAGTCATGAATGGCGCGCTGAAGGTGCGCTTGCGGGCGCCGGCGCTGGAGGACCGCGCAAACGAGTCGCTTTGCGAATACCTGGCGGAGCTTTTGAAAACGCCGAAAGCGGCTGTTAGAATCCTCAGCGGTCATCACAGCCGCAGCAAGCGTGTGGAAGTGCGCGGGGTTACGCAGCAGCAGGTGCTGGCGCTCTTGACTCGCGAGGCGTAGCCAGAGACGAAGGTGTTCGCAGTAGGCAGGCGAGTTGATAATGGCGGATGGGGTGCGCCGCTCGATGAGTCTTGACGTGCAAGCAGTGCAGAAGGATTTGAAGGCCGCGAACCTGGACGGCTGGCTTTTCTATGATTTTCGCGGCCGCGATCCTATCGCGCTGCGTATCCTACAATTACCTCCGGGCATGCGCACGCGCCGGTGGTTTTATTTTGTGCCGACGAAGGGTCAGCCGCGGAAGCTGGTACATAAAATCGAGTCAGAATCGCTTGCGGCGCTTCCCGGGGAGACGCTGTATTACGCCGGACAGGGTGAGCTGCAGCAGAACCTGCAAGAGCTTGTGGGCGATGCGCAAAGCATTGCCATGCAATATTCACCGCGGAACGCGATTCCTTACGTCTCGATGGTGGACGCAGGCACGATTGAGTTGGTGCGCAGCGTGGGCCCAAAGATATTCACCTCGGCCGACCTAGTGCAGAAATATGAAGCGTGCTGGACGGCGGAACAGTTGGAGTCACACCTTGCGGCGGGTGAGGTGGTGGATCGAATTATTCGCGAGGCATTTCAACTTGCGGCCAAGGGCGCGCGGGATGGCAAGCCGCTGACCGAATATGTTTTGAAACAATGGATCTTGAAGGAATTTGACGCGGCAGACCTGATGGCGGACGAAGGGCCGGACGTCGCGGTGGGGCCGAACGCCAGCGATCCGCACTATGGTCCGGTGGAGGGAAAATCCTCGCCGATCCGCGAAGGGGAGTTATTGCTCCTCGACGTATGGGCGAAGAAGAAGACGCCGGGCAGCGTGTATTACGACGTTACGTGGACGGGGTTTCTGGGCAAGAAGGTGCCGGACGAGTACGCGAAAGTGTTCAATGTAGTTCGCGAAGCACGCGACAAGGCGATCAACCTGATTCTGTCGTCGATTGCAAAAGGAAAGCCGCTGCAGGGCTGGCAAGTGGACAGCGCGGCGCGCGGGGTTATCGACGACGCCGGATATGGCAAATACTTTTTTCATCGCACGGGCCACAGCATCGGCGAAAGCGTGCACGGTAATGGAGTGAACATGGATGGGCTCGAAACGCGCGATAGCCGCCACCTGATTGCGCGCACGTGCACATCGATTGAGCCAGGAATCTACTTGCAGGCGTTTGGAATCCGCAGCGAAGTGAATGTTTATATCGGGGAGAAGGAAGCGCGCGTGACCGGGGCGGTGCAGCAGGAGCTTTTGCCGCTGCTTGCGTAGGCAACCTAACGATGACAGACGAAACCCAACCCGTAGCAAGTCCGCCGCCGTATAGGGCGCGCGAGGCCCGCGCTATCGCCATCGGCGTGGCAGGCTGGGTGGTGCCGGGCCTCGGACACGCGCTGCAGAAGATGTGGGGCCGCGCGCTGACTTTTTTCGCGGCGGTGGGACTGCTCGTCATCGTCGGCGCGGGGATGAGGGGAAATTTGTTCCGATCGGAAGGCGGAGACGCGTTCGCGGCGCTGGGGTACTTCGCCGATCTGGGAACCGGTAGTTTCTATTGGCTGGCGAAATATATCGAGGTCGGCGGGTCGGATGTTTCGCATGCCTATGGCGATTATGGAACGCGGTTTCTCGCGGCTGCAGGTGTTCTCAACCTGCTGGCCGCACTCCATGCCTACGAAGCCGCACGCGGGCGGAAGGCCTAATTTCGATGAAATTTCATTTGAGCCACCTGCAAGCGATGCTGCTGTTTGCGCTGATGATTTCTATCGCATTTGGCTTCCTGAGCCGGCGGCGGCCGCTGGACCGCGTGAAGTATATTGTGTGGTCGCTGTTCCTGTTTCTGCTGTTTGGCATCGGGATCGGGTGGGCCATGTACCCGTTTTCTCGCTAAGCTCAACGGCGGAAACGCATCGCGGGCGTAGCCGACGTAGGAACGCGAGTTCTCGGTAAAATTGACAGCAATTTTCCGCGGATGCTAATGTAGTTTCTCCACCAAGCCGAGGTAGCTCAGTGGTAGAGCAGCCGATTCGTAATCGGCAGGTCGCGAGTTCAACTCTCGCCCTCGGCTCCAGATATTCTCTTTAGAATCAGCGGGCAATTCCGGTTGACGTGGCTCTTTCGTTCGGAAGTGGTGCAAGGTCGGTGCAAGTTTTGCTTTTTTTGAGTGGCTGATGCCAGGATACAACACGGTAACAGCGTTCTTCGACGAGAGTGGAAAATTTAAAGATCACAAGGTCATCTCGTTCGCCGGGGTCGCTGGATT
>WNFP01009792.1_pt1 | contig 12968 bp, 7 predicted proteins | sample 5400201 | NCBI WGS metagenome assembly WNFP01 (sample SAMN13153355, study PRJNA577476) | soil metagenome | isolation source: 115 cm saprolite under Madrone tree | place: USA:California | collected 2016-06-14
GTTAGGCATCGATCTGCGCCGGCCGGCGGTCAAATTGCCGGGACTGGGACGCGTGGGTTTCGGCTATTGACGGATCAACTGCATTGTCATCTCCGGTCGGCCTCTGGCTGCGAAACCCGGATCGCCCTAAAACGTAGCTCATTCGTGCCCAAACTCATCCGGACATTCTCAATGATAGCAGTCGTTGTCGTGGCTGCGCTGGCGATCCTGGCGCTGATCACGCAGATCGGTGTGCTTGCCTTGCAGCGCACATATCCCGCGCAGGGCAACGTCATCGAGGTCGCCGGCGCAAGCCTCAACATCGTCGATATCGGGCCACGCGACGGCGCCGAGCCGCCTGTTGTGATGATCCATGGCGCCAGCTCCAATCTGGAGATCATGCGGCAGCCGCTTGGCGGCATGCTCGCCGAAAAGCGTCGGGTGATCCTGATCGATCGTCCCGGGCATGGCTGGAGCACGCGCGCGCGGTTGGCCGATTCGACGCCGGCGATTCAAGCCAGAATGATCGATGAGGCGCTGGAGAAACTTGGCGTCGGCCGGGTAATCCTGGTGGTTCATTCCTGGAGCGGAGCGCTCGGCGCGCGCATGGCGCTCGATTATCCGCGACGCGTCGCGGGGCTGGTGATGCTGGCGCCGGTGGCATATCCGTGGCCCGGCGGCGTCGGATGGTACAACAAGGTCGTCACCACGCCTGTGATCGGTCCGCTGCTGGCCTATACGGTCACGCTTCCGCTTGGTTTCTTCCTGACCGAGTCCGGCTCCCGCGGCGTGTTCTTGCCGCAGATCATGCCGCAGGATTTCGTTCGCAACACCGCGACGCCATTATTGCTCCGTCCGCGCGAATTCCTCGCCAATGCCCGCGATCTGGTGACGCTGAAGGCGGTCGTGGCGGAGCAGGCGCCGCGCTACGGCAATATCGGGGCGCCGATGGTGGTGATCGCGGGCGACGTCGACAAGACCGTGTCGACGAACATTCATTCGCGACCGCTCGCCGCGGTGGTGCCGAATGCAAAACTGATCGTGTTGCCGGGTGTCGGTCACATGGTGCAGAACGCCGCGCCCGACCTCGTGATCTCCGAGATCGAGGCGATGATCGGAACGATCGCGCGCAGCGCGGCGGCTCAATCCGCGACGCCTCGGTTTTGAGAGGTTGCGGATGTCAGGAGCGCCGCCCACATCGGCAGAATGACGCATCCGGCAAACCTCATCATCGGACACTACGAGCGACACGCCGCGGCCTGGGATGTCTATCGCTCGACGAAGGCGCGGTTGAACTGATCGGTCAGCGGCTTTAGCAAGTAACTCATCATGGTCCGGCTGCCCGTCTGCATGAAGACCTCCGCGGGCATGCCCGAAACAAGCTGCAGTCCAGCCAGCCGGCGCCGTTCGTCGTCAGGCAGCGTCATTCTGACCGTGAAATATGCGGCATTCGACTGTTGATCATGGCTGACATCGGCCGACACATACGACACCAGGCCGACAAGCTGCGGCGTCACGCGCTGGTTGAAGGCCGAAAAGCGGATCAACGCCTTCTGACCCACCTGCACCTGGTCGATATCATTGGGTTGGAGCCGCGCCTCGATCTGCAGGTCGTCCGAATCCGGCACCACTTCCATGATAGCGTCGCCGGCGCGGATGACGCCGCCGATCGTGTGCGCTGCAAGCTGGTGGATAATCCCCGAAGTTGGCGCGCGGAGCTCGATCCGATCGATAATATCCCGGGCAGCGACGCCACGCTGTTCGAGTTCGGCGGCCTTGCCTTGCGTCTCACCGAGCTCCTTTACAACATCGGTACGAAAATCCTGATCGAGCTTCACAATCTGAAGCTGCGCTTCGCCAACTTTTGCTTTTGTCTCGGCGATCGCGGAGATCAATTGCCCGCGCTCGCCTTCGATCCGCGCGGTCTCGCGCTGCAGGGTCGTCAGCCGCGTCAGCGGTACGAGCCTCTTGTCATACAAATCCTGGACCCCCGTAAGTTCGCCAGCGATCAGCTCCAGCTGCTTTCCCTTGGACGCGACCTGGGAATCGAGGCCTGCGATCTCCTCTCCGAGTTGCGCGACACGGCTTTGCAGAAGGTCCTTCTGGCTGTAACGCGCATTGGCTCGAGCTTTGAATTGCGTCTCCTCGGACGCCAGAAGATTTTTCACGGCGCTCTCATTCAAGCGCGCCGCCATTTCGGCCGGAATTTCAGGCAGCGGCAGGCCGTCGCGCTCGGCAATCAGCCGCGCAATCCGGGCCCGAGATTCGTCGAGCTGCTTGCTCACCATCTGAAGACTGGCTTGCGCCTGGGTCGCGTCGAGCCGCAGCAGCAAATCTCCGATGTTCACTCGGGAGCCATTGTGGACGGGGACCTCCGCCACAACCCCGCCGGTCGGATGCTGGATGGTCTTGACGTTCGATTGAACCACCAGATTGCCCGGAACCACGACGGCGCCCGCCAGCGGCATCAGCGCCATCCAGCCACCGCCCAACACGAGGGCGACAAGCAGCACCCGAAGCCCGGTCCTCAACTCATTCTCGTAGGCGCGTCCGGTCCGCAACGCCAGGGTATCGCCCGGCGCGTTGTCGCTGTGGGCCAGGGCGTCGCGATTGACCAGAAAGGCGACGCCTGCGCTGACGCCGACGCGGCCCCTCTCAATCAGCTGTCCAATGGACGTCTTGGACGCGACATTGCCGGCCGGACGCGGAAGCGCCAATCGAGGCTTATCGATCGGCGCCGACTGCGGAACATTCAATCGGGGTTGATCGATGGTTATTGACCGCGGAATAGCCGATCGGGGCTTATCCATCGGCGGTGACTGCGGAATGGCCGACCGAGGTCTGTTGGCCGACGGAGACGGCGGAATAGTCGATCGTGCCTTATTGAACGGCGGCGACCGGCGTTTTTTGTCTAATCCCGGAATTTCTCGCCCGGGCTTCAACAGATCCATCGGTATCGAACCGTCAAGCGAGATGGCTCCGGGCTGGGGCCGGCGCGGCGGCGTGCCAACACGCGGTTGGCGCGTATCTTTACCGCGGGCGGCCGGGGCGGCAATGAATCCGAGTTGTTCAAGGCAGACCTCGATTGCCCGACCCATCGTGCTTTTCCGCGGTCGCTTCGGCTTGCGCGCCCGCTGACGCCCGGCGGGGGGACGCATGTCGTGGCGAGCAAAACGAGGCGCTTGCCGCGCGGGCAAGTCATTCGCATCATCCTTGTCGAATGCCTCCCGCAGGCGCTCCAGTTCAAGAATCAGCGCGGCGCCTTGCGGTCCGACGTCGTCGCGGCGGGGCTGGGAGGCCGAGCGCCGCGCGGGCTCGTCATCATGTTGCGCGCGCTCTTCATGTTGCGCACGTTCTCCCGGCATCATGACCGAACCGTCGGACCTCATGACGGTACACCCTCCGGAGCACGACGAACCACTTTGGCGTTGGGCGCCACTGCCGGCGGCTGTTTTGCCGCCGCGGTCTGTCCGTTCGCCGTGCGAACGCGTGCAAATATCTCCTCGGATGGTCCGAACGCAATTGCCTTACCCTCGTAGAGGATCATGGCCATATTCAATGCGGCGAGCGCGCTGGGTCGATGCGATATGACAATCACGATGCTATTGTTATGACGCAGGATCTGAATGGCGCGGGTCAGGGCTGCTTCCCCCTCGGCATCCAGATTGGCATTGGGTTCATCGAGAACGACGAGGAAAGGATCGCCGAAGATCGCCCGCGCCAACCCAACTCTCTGCCGCTGCCCCGCGGACAACGCCATGCCGCCTTCTCCGATTCGTGTCGCGTACCCATCCGGCAGACGCAGAATGATGTCATGAACGCCCGCGATCTGCGCGGCCTTCAGGATGGCATCGGACGCTGCCTCTTCATCGAAACGGCAAATGTTTTCGGCAACGGTGCCATCGAACAGACCGACCTCCTGAGGCAGGTAGCCGACATACCGCCCCAGATCCTCGTTTCGCCATTGATCGAGTGCGGCCCCGTCGAGTCGCACGCCGCCGCTCTGGGCTGGCCAGATTCCTACCAGCGCCTTTGAGAGCGAGGTCTTGCCCGACGCGCTCGCGCCAAGCAGAGCCAGTCCCATGCCGGGCTTGAGCGCAAACGAAACATTCGAAACGATCGCCTTGTCAGAAGTTGGTGCGGCGACCGAGAGATTTTGCACTGAAAGCTCGCGGCACGGACGCGGCAGCACCACCGGCGGTACAACAGGTGCAGCGGTCGCCTTGCAGATTTCGCGCAAACGCGTAATGCCCTGACGCGCGGCGATAAGCTGCTTCCAGGTACCGAGCGCTACTTCAACCGGCGCCAGGGCGCGGCCCATCATGATCGACGAAGCGATCATGATGCCGCCCGACGCCTTGTCGGCCACGACAAGATATGCACCAATGCCCAGCATCCCCGACTGCAGCACGTAGCGCAGCACTTTCGCGCCCGATCCAAGATTGGCATACACGTCAGTGGAGCGGATATTTTCCCGCAAATAGCGCTCATTGGCCCGCGACCAGCGCGCGGTGAATCGATCCATCATACCCAGCGCCTTGATGACTTCGGCATTGCGTTGTGTCGTATCCGCCAGCACCTGTCGCTGGGCGCTGGAATCCATCGCGGCCCTGGCCGCACCGCGCGACATGCGCTCGGTCAGCAGCGTCATCGCAACGATCGCACAGGTCCCAAGCAGCGCCGTCATGCCGATCGCGGGATGAAACAGAAACAATGCAATGAGAAAAATCGGAATCCACGGCATGTCCAGGAACGCGGTCGGCCCCATGCTCGACATGAACGCGCGCACCTGGTCCAGATCGCGCAAGGGCTGCTGCATCAGCACGGGCTTCACGCCGCGGAGCGGCAGAGTGGCGAGCGCAACGTGGATTGATTCCTGCATACCGGCGTCGAAAAGCGTTGCTACCCGACACAGCATCCGCGAGCGCAGCGCTTCGAAGTATCCTTGCGTAAGGTAAGCCAGCAGCACCATTGACGAGAGGCCTACCAGGGTCGCGACGTTGCGGCTCGGAATAACCCGGTCATAAACCTGCAGCATATAAAGCGAACCCGACAGCATCAGAACGTTGATCACCCCGCTGAACACGGCGATGCCAATCATGCGCCGCGCGCTTTCGCGCAGTCTCAGCGCTACCGGATCATCGGACGCAGCAGCGGATGGCAGAGGCGACACCCCGCCGGACAGAAATGTTTGTGCGTGATTCTGAGCGACAGTCATTCCAATGCGGCTCTCCGTCGGGCCGACATCGATCGGCGATCACGTCTCCTTGACAGGCGATGCAGACCATTTTCCGGCAAGAATGCGACGGTCGCGAATGGCCGTCGAAAATTCGCTCGCCGATTAGACCGCCGAAAAGAAGCGACACCAAACCGCCACAAGGAAGCCAGAGACGTCATGATTGGCGCCACTATTGGCGTAGCGCGTCACGCGTATTGGATAGAGTCTGTGCGCGAAAAGTTGGCGATCAAAATTCATCGAGCGTCATACAATCGTCCGCCTATCACCTTGCTTCCGCGCGCATTGGCCGCGGGATCGGCTGAATGACGCCACGAACGTAAATGATCTTTCAGCATGCGCATCACGTCGCTGCCCAGCTGATCGATAGCGCTCATCAGTCATGAAATACTGACAAAGGGGAAGAAAAAATGGCTTTGACAGCAACCGATCTATTCAACGACGCAACGACTCGTGAGATTGGCGGCATCGGCCCGGATCAGGTCAACCTGATCGTCTCGGACCTGATCGGCGTACAGCAGATGTTGCAGGCGGCAGTTCCCACGATCAATAACCTCTCCGATCTGCACACGCAGGTGATCATCAATCAGCTCAATGAGGAGATCGCATCCATCGAGAACGCGAACTCTCCAACGGGCACCCTGATATTGGGAACCGATCTCGGACAATTTGTCGGGCGTGCGATCAACGATATCCATCGGGACATTATCGATATCGCCCAGGGCGATGCGGGTGTGCAGGCGCTGTTCAATCCGACGCCTCTCCCGGACGTTAACTCCGCGCCTGCACCGTTCCATGACAGTGCAGACCAAACGGCCTTTGTTACGCAATGGATCCAGGACAGTAACCATCTTGGGCAGATGGCGCAGACGATCGCGAATAATGGCTTCCAGGGCGACATTGCCGGACTGGTCGCGCAACTACAGACCTTCAACAATAATTCGAACGCCTTCGATATGTCGCAAGGCGGGCTGTTCTCGGCGCGCTTCTGGAACGAATTTCGGACCGATGGCACCTCGGGCACCGCGGCGACCGCGCTGATCGAGGGTTTGCAGACGCAGAATGCCGGGGAGGTCGCCGCAGCGGTAGAACAGCTCGCAACGAACTCCGCGGACGTGGGGAGCAATAACCGCATGGCGGATGGCGGAAGCTACGCGGATGTGGTGGCGGCGGCGCAGGCGACGGCCGTCGCACCGGCTGACGGCGGTGGTGGTGGCGACGGCGGCGGCGGCGGCGGCGGCGGTGGTGCCGGTGGTGGTGGTGGCGGCGGCGACGCCGGTGGCGGTGCAACACCTGCTCCAGCTTTCTCCGACCTCGGCCTAACGTTCAATGACGCGACGCGTGCGATGGAGGGCGGACTGTGGCAAAACGTGGTCGAGGAAGGTGGCCAGGGACATGGCAGCATCGTGCGATACATCACCGATCTCACCAACGTGCAGACCGGCCTTCAGGCGGAGGTAGCCGCGGGGCAATTCACCGACGCTAACACGCTGGACCATGTCAACACGATCCTGGCCGACCTTACGACCGCGCTCTCGGCGGCCACAGCCTCGGTGAATGGTGGCGGAGATTTCGGCAGCGTCGCCGCGGCAGAAACGGCGTTGCGTGCGAGCCATCTCGACATCCTCAATGTCGTCAAGAACGATCCCAATCTCGCCACCTTGGCGACAAACAATGACGCGACTGGATTTCTCGCAGCGCCCACGGGCCTTGCCGACGGCGTCACAGCTGCGACTGCGCCTCACGCCAACCTGGCTGAGATCGGTGTCATCTTCAACGACGCGGCAAGCCAAATACTCGGCGGAGTGAACGCCGACAACGCAGACGTGATCACCGCTGATGTGAACGCGGTCGTCGCCGACTTGCAGGCTTTGATGGTGGCCAATCCGACGCTGTTCGGCGGGTTGACCGGCATCCACGCGGACACGGTCGTGCGGCAGCTCCAGCTCGAGAACACTTATATCGCCCAGGCCGCAATATCCCCGGATGCGGCAAGGGGTAGCAACGACAATTTCCTGGACATCATCGACATCATCCAGGGCGATACCAATCTGGCGAACATGGCAAACCAGGGTGGCGTTTCCGGCTTTACGCCTTTCGGGGACGCACTGAACCCCACGCCGAGATACCAAGACAACGATGCGCAGACGAATTTCTGGGCAAACTTCATTGCTGATGGCAACTCTCTGGGCCAGCAGGCGCAACAACTCGTAGGGTCGGGCGATGCGGCTGCTATCAGTTCCCTAATCACCCAGCTTCAGACCTTCGAAAAGAACGCAAGCGATTTCGACATGGCGCAGGGTGGAATCTTCGGGGCACGCTTCGACAATGAATTGACCCCGAGCAGCACCCTGGGGGCAGAAGTCGATGCGATGATCAAAGGTCTCAATACTGGCAACGTTGCGTTGGTAGCGGCGGCTGCGCGGTTGCCGCCGCAGCCGCGGCGCCAGCCGCTGACGCTGCGGCACCGGCGGCTGCTGCCGCGGCACCGGCTGTCGCAGCGGCTCCGGCCGCTGCGGCGGCGACGCTTGCTGCCGCCGACGCCGGTACACATGATCTCGCTCCGACGCCAGCGGAAGTGCACCATTCAGCGATCGCCGACATGGCCCAACAGTTCCACCACATGTGGGGATAACCCCGCACCAGCATGACCTCCGGCGTCCCATCGCATCCATGGGGAGAGACGCTGGAGGTCCGTCGGATAGTTCAATTCAGCTCGGGTCTTGCTGTTTGAGCCGTCAACACATTGCGGGCGGCGCCCGCATGAACAGAAGGATTCTTCGTTCGCCGATTTCGGCGAAACGTGATGTGGGGCGGGTCTTTTGTCTGACAGTAACAACGGCTCTTGGCGAAACATTACACGGCTCGAAATCGATGACCGTGCAATGCGATACAGCGCGCTTTGGCATGCTGCGCGTGAAGTTCACGGGAAACTCGCACATCACATTGATGTCGCAAGTCGCTGCCTCCCCGATCGCGGAGCGCGCGCATGAGACGTCGCCAAACGGACTACGGAACGATCATTCTGCACTGGCTGCTTGTCGCCGCCTTTGGCGTTGCATTCGTCAGCGGCATGCGCATCGCAACCGAAGCGCCCGAACGCACCTGGATCAATTGGTTCGATTCGTTTCTGCCGCAGAATGTGTGGGTGATCCACATGCAGGCGGCCGTCGTGCTCGTCACGGTGTCGGTCGCATACACGATCTATATTCTTCGGTCCGGTCTTGGGCGCCGCATCCGGTTGGACAAGGTTCGCCTGCGAGGACTTGTTGGTCGAGGGCAGGCAAGACGGGGAGCCGCCAACATCGTCCTGTACTGGATCTTCTTCGTCACGATGCTGGCGCTGATGGGCAGCGGCGGGTTGATGTATTTTGGCTATTTCGCTGGCTACGATATGGCGACGCTGCACTGGTACGGAACCTGGGTGATACTCGGCTTTGCCGGCCTTCATGTCCTGTCGCACTTGGGGATCGGCGGAACATCGCAGTTGCTTCGCATCTTTCGGCCCACAGGCCTCTCAGCGCCACCGCCGCAACTCGATGCCGTCGAATTGCTGGCATTGCTGGTCGAGCAATCGGCCCGGCTGCAGCCGGAATCCGAACTTGCCGACAAGGCATCCCCCGAGGCGCATGTGCAGCCAGTACCGCGGCCCCAAGATGCCGAGCGGCCCAAGGATACTGCGCGCAGCCGGCCGGCGGTACGGAGCTCAGCTCCCCCTCTCGCGCCGGGAGCGGCTGCAAAAAAACCCGCGCCGGGAACCGCTGAAAAAGACAGAGCTTCGAAACCGCGAAGCACGACGCTGCAATCCAATCCCTTCGTCGTTGCCGCAGCGGTCGCCATCACCGGCGCATCGATCATGGTCGCAGCCGATCGCATGGCTGTCGACCAGCTACTGATTCACCGCATCAGCAATGCCGACGCGCCGATCCTCGACGGCGACACATCCGATCGAGCCTGGCGAAACATCCAGCCATTCTCCCTGACCACCAACCAGGGCGGAAATTTTGATGGCAAGGGCGAATCGAAAATTGACATTCGCGCGGTGCACGACGGCACCTGGGCGTATTTCCTGTTCACATGGGAAGACCCGACGCGATCGTTGAAACATCTGCCGCTCGTCAAGGAGATCGATGGATGGCGTCTGCTTCACGACGGCTATGAGGTTGGAGACGAGCACGAGTACAACGAGGACAAATTTTCGGTGCTGCTGACCACCTTGGATGTAACCCTCGCGGGCGACCGAACTTTCCACGCGAGCCCTCGTCCAATCCCCGAACAGCCGGCCACCATGACCGGCCGCGGCCTGCATTTTACGCCCGGAGACGACGTCTATGTCGACGTGTGGCAATGGAAGGCTACAAGCGGCGGTTCGACGGGCTGGATGGACGACGATCACATCGGTCCACCGCTCGATGCAACGCCCAAGCAGGTGCGCAATATCGTCCCGTACAAAGGCGGGTTCGCGCCCGATCCGGGTACCGCGAACTATTCCGACAATTTTATCATGAGCGACGAGCCTGGTGTCGACGGCAAACGGTTGATCATGCCGCGTCGGTTGCCGAGGGATCTTGCGAAAACAACCGCAGCGATGGGGGAGATCGACATCGATCCAAATCATGGCGAGAGCGACGGAGCACGCTGGTTCATGACGGAGACGGAATCGATACCGTATTCGTCGGAACAGGATGCCCGCATCCCCTTGGGGACAGTTGTTCCAGGCGTCATCATAGCCGGCGAATTCTCGGGCGATCGCGCTGACGTCCGATGTGCGGCCCGCTGGGCCTCCGGGCACTGGGCGCTGGAGGTGGCGCGTCGTCTCGACACCAAAAGCCGATACGATGTTCCGCTTCAGACCGGAGTCTTCATGCGGGTCGCGGCCTTCGATCACAGTCAGATCAGGCATACCCGGCACGTCCGGCCAATTCGTCTTGAGGTGGAATGAATGCGGAAGATTTGCAAGGTGACCGTGAACGACGAGCCGTTCTTGGCGAATTGCGGTGACCTGCTGCTTGACTGGGCGTTGACGAGTGGCATTGACCTGCCGCACGACTGCCGCGCCGGGGCTTGCGGCGCCTGCCGTGTGCGCCTCGTCGAAGGCAGGGTGTTTGGCGGCCAGGAGCCGGGCGACGACATGATCCACGCCTGTCAGGCGCGTATCGTCTCCGATATCGCGATCGTGACCGAGGCCGTCCCCGACCAGGTCACCATGTCAGGCCAGGTGATCGATATTGTTCGCCTGGCGCCAGACGTTATCGGGGTCGACGTCGAACTGCCGAAACCGCTTCCCTATCTTCCCGGTCAGTTCTGTAAGGTGCAGTACCGAGGTTTCCCGGCGAGATCTTACAGCCCGACCTATCCCTTGGAAGGTCGCGCCAACGATCGCCTGATGCATTTTCACATCCGAAGGTTCCCGGACGGAATTGTCTCCTCGGAGCTGGGCCGAAAAATCCGCATCGGGCACCGCGTCAAGGTAACGGGTCCGTTTGGCAGCGCATTTCTACGGCCAAATCACTCCGGCAGCATTGTTCTCGTCGCCAGTGGCACCGGTTTCGCGCCAATGTGGTCGATCGCGGTGGCAGCGATACTGGAACGGCCGCAGCGGGAACTCATATTCGTGGTCGCGGCGCGAAAGCTTCAGTCGTTATACATGCACAGCGCGCTGTGCCGTCTGGCGCTGTTTCCGAATGTCACCATCATTCCGACCGTATCGGAACAGCAGAACGTATCCCCCGCCATTCGCAGCGGACGGCCAACCGATCACTTGCCAAGTTTGTCGCCGGACGATGTCGTCTACACCTCAGGCGCGCCGGCCATGACCGATACAGTGGCACGGATCGCGAGAGCTGCCGGGGCCAGATGTTATACTGACCCCTTCCTGCCGAACCACAATCCCGTCAAGCCAAGGCAGCCCGCTGACGAAAGCGACTAGCAATGACGCTGCGTCGCAGGGCGGTTACTTGGTCTTTCCGTCCTTGTCGTATTGCGACAGGAACGCCCAGAGGTCGTTGACTTCTTTTTCGTTTTTGATGCCGGCGAATGCCATCTTGGTGCCGGGAATTTTAGCCTTCGGATCCTTGATGTATTCCTTGAACTGGACCTCGTTCCAGGTGATGCCGGAATTCTTGTTGGCGTCGGTGTAGGAATAATCCGGCGCGGTGCCGGACTTGCGACCGTCCAACCCATTGAGTTCCGGGCCGACCTTGTTCTTGGCGCTTTCACCGATCGCGTGGCAGGCCAAGCATTTGTTGAACGACGTTTTGCCGGCCGCGGCGTCCTGCGCCAGCGCGGCGGAGGCAACCGCCGACGACGATGCGATGACGATCAGCGCGCTCAGTGTCAGTTTTCTCATTGTATGCTCTTCGTGTTTTCGGGGTGGCGATGCGGCTGCTTGTCGCACAAGCGGCTCGCAGAGGACAAGCCGCCAAGCGCGTTTCGGGTTTGGTGGATCCCGCCCGCCGATCCCTTCGCGCTACCCAAAGCGGTCCAGACGTGCTTGATTCGCCATGACAAATCGATCGGCGCGGATGCACTTGCGCGCCGGGCAGGCGCGGGGAGAAGCACATATGAGTATCATGATGCCCGCATCGGACCAGGCCGTTCTGGCACGCCGCGACGACATCGTGGCGGCGTTGCGCGCGATCGTGCCGGGCGAGGGCGTGATCGACAGCGCAGCCGAAATGCTGCCCTACGAGTCCGACGGCCTGATGGCGTATCGTCAGCCGCCGATGGTCGTGGTGCTCCCGGACACCACCGAACAGGTGTCGCGGGTTTTGAACTATTGCTTCGAGCAGGGCATCAAGGTGGTGCCGCGCGGCGCCGGTACCTCGCTGTCCGGCGGCGCGCTGCCGCTGGCCGATGGTGTGCTGCTCGGCCTCGGCAAGTTCAAGCGCATCCGCGAGATCGATTTCGACAACCGCGTGGTGGTGACCGAACCGGGCGTCACCAATCTCGCCATCAGCCAGGCCGTGGCGCATGCCGGATTCTATTATGCGCCCGACCCGTCGTCGCAGATCGCCTGTTCGATCGGCGGCAATGTCGCGGAGAACTCCGGCGGCGTGCATTGCCTGAAATACGGCATGACCACCAATAACGTGCTGGGCTGCGAAATCGTACTGATCACAGGCGAAATCATCAGGGTCGGCGGCAAGTCGGCCGAGACCAGCGGTTACGACCTGATGGGCATCATCACGGGGTCCGAAGGCCTGCTCGGCGTCATTACCGAGGTCACGGTGCGGATTCTGCAGAAGCCGGAAACCGCGCGCGCGCTGATGGTCGGTTTTGGCGAGGTCGAGGCGGCCGGGGAGTGCGTGGCGCGAATCATCGGCGCCGGGATCATTCCAGGCGGCATGGAAATGATGGACAAACCTGCGATCCACGCCGCCGAAGCCTTCGTCCATGCCGGCTATCCGCTCGACGTCGAGGCGCTGTTGATCATCGAACTCGATGGTCCCGGCGTCGAGGTGGATGAACTGATCGGCCGCGTTGAGGCGATCGCCAAGGGCTGCGGCTCGACCACTCTCCAGATTTCCACTTCTGAAGTTGAGCGCAATCTGTTCTGGGCCGGCCGCAAGGCGGCATTTCCCGCGGTGGGGCGGATTTCGCCGGATTATCTTTGCATGGACGGCACCATCCCGCGCGGCAAATTGCCGGAAGCCTTGGCGCGAATCCGGGAGCTGTCGGGAAAGTACGATCTGCGCGTCGCCAATGTGTTTCACGCCGGCGACGGCAATCTGCATCCGCTGATCCTGTACGA
>WNFP01003271.1_pt1 | contig 12967 bp, 17 predicted proteins | sample 5400201 | NCBI WGS metagenome assembly WNFP01 (sample SAMN13153355, study PRJNA577476) | soil metagenome | isolation source: 115 cm saprolite under Madrone tree | place: USA:California | collected 2016-06-14
GTCCCCGATCCGTCCATAGCGGGACGTGTTTTACAGAGCGATAGGCGCGAGGAACGTGCATGAGGCCGTACGCCTGCGTAGAACGCCGCTGGGCTGCGCGAACCGACGACAACGAATTCTCACCTGCAAGGTGGGTCCTTCGCGTACGATGGCGTGCATGCGCAAAATCGAGAAGCCCTCACCGACCGAATCACCTTTATTGTTCGAGTTCGATTCCCAGCCAGCCGAAGAGATGCTGACCGCGCTGGGAGGCCTACCGCTGGTGGTGCAAGCCTTTCGTTCTCTGGGATTGCCTGGCAGTGTGAAGCAACACCTGGCGGTGAAGGAGCGCCAACGGGGTTACGACGAGGCTACGTTTGTCGAGAGCTTCGTGATTCTGAATGCTGCGGGAGGTGAGTGCCTGGACGACTTTGAGCGACTGCGAGCAGACCCCGGGCTAGGAGAACTGATCGGGCACGAAGTGCCTTCTCCGGAAGCAGCTCGGAAGTTCCTGTATGCCTTCCATGAAGAAGAAAAGATTCAGCAGGCCAAACAGCAGCGACTACCGGATCAAATTGCGTACATTCCCTCAGAGAGTGAAGCGCTGGAGGGGCTAGGGAAAGTGAACCAGGATCTGATCCAGCGATTTGGAGAACGCTGTGCGGAGCAGAAGATCGCTACGGTGGATCAGGACACCACGATTATCGAGAGCCGCAAACAAGAAGCACTGCACACCTACGAAGGGCCACGCGGCTATCAGCCGATGCTGGCGGTGTGGGCGGAGATGGACGCGGTGCTGGCCGATGAGTTTCGCGATGGGAATGTACCGGCACAGATGGCTCCGTTGACGGTAGCCAAAGCGGCGTTCGCCGCCCTGCCCAAAACGGTGAGCAGCTATTACTATCGCGGGGATTCGGCCTGTCATGAAAGGGAGTTGGTGCGCTGGCTGTCGAACGAGAGACGTGAAGAGGGACCGCAGGGACGCATTGGTTTTGCGATCAGCGTGCGGATGAGCGAGGCGTTGCGCGAGGCCATTCTGGAAGTTCCGGAAAAGGAATGGCAGGTGTACGGGGAACCGGAGCCGGGGATAGATCGCGAGTGCGCCGAAGTGGGGTTCGTGTCGAACCAGCAAGCAGAGAGGAAGGACGGCCAGCCACTGCGCTACATCGCCATCCGGCTGCGGCAACGGCAGGGAGGGTTGTTTGCTGACGGCAGTAGCGTGCGACACTTCGCGGTGCTGAGCAACATCTGGGATTGGGAAGCGGTGAAACTGATCGAGTGGCATCGAGAAAAAGCCGGGACGATCGAGCGGGTACACGATGTGATGAAGAATGATTTAGCGGCGGGGGTGCTACCGTCGAAATATTTCGGAGCCAATGCCGCCTGGCTGCGACTGGCGGTGATCTCCTACAACGTGCTCACGGCGCTGAAGCGCTTGGCGTTGCCAGCAAACTTATTGACGGCACGGCCAAAGCGACTGCGCTTTTTGATTTTCCATACGCCGGGTCGCCTGGTGCATCATGCTCGACAGCTGAGCTTGCGACTGGGGACGGCCATCGCGGAACTGGCCCTGTGCCTGGACGCCGTCCGACTTTTACCGCTTCCTTCTTAGCGTTTCCCGGAACAGGTTCTTATCGACGGATTTGCAGAGCGCTTTTTTTGGCAGCGCTTCGGAAAAGATCCGTCCCGCAGCTTCCCGATTCATCGCACAAACCCACACGCTTTGCTCAACGACCAAAGGCGGGCTCTCGCAGCGGCTCGACTTCACATCAACTCGCATTCAGGCTGCCAAGTACCGTCACTCCTACCTTACGGACGGATTGGGGTCAAGGGGAGGAGAGGAGCGCCCGCGCCTTGTTTCGGGCGGAATTTAGCTGAGTTTCGAGCGGAATTTGCGGGTGAAAACGAGGACGCGGGAAGGGTCGGGAAAATCCATTAGGGGCCCTTATTGTGGACACTGAACCTAAAAAAGGCGGAAAGATGGTACTTTTTTGCGTAGCCTGTCCGTTAGTACAGGTGGCAGGGCCTGTATCAAATATAAGCGACTTGTTTACAATCGGATAGGGGGTCATGGTACAGGTCAGGCAAGCCGAAGTTTGGCAGAGGGATTGCACTAGCTTCCCGTGACACAAGGTCCCCAACCAGTGTGTGTAACCGGAGGAGCAAGAACATGAAGAGGATTTTAATTTTCACCGCGCTGCTGGCGCTAGCGAGCTTTGGGTTTGCAAGTAACGCTCAGGCCGATAGCACATCTGCAGGCGGCGTGGTTTACACCTTTACATCCGACGGATCTGACGGTTCGGGTGGATTTTTGGTGACCATGACCGTGGACACTACGGGAGCGACCGCGAGCGGAACCTTGAGTTCCTTCGCAGTTCAGTTCACCGGTGCCACGAACGTAAGTCTTTCCAGTGTCAGCGCCAACGCTGGTACTTGGGCAGCCATGATTCAAGGGAACAACGGTGGTAACACCTGCACCGCGGGAAATTCTAATTTCTGGTGCTCTACAGGCACTCCAGGAATTGGCATTACCTCGGGCGGACCAGGCGACGTTTTCACGTTTGTGTTTGACGTAACTGGCGTTGGAACTGCACCGACCACGACTCACATCCAAACCATGCAAGGCGAGGGCGCACTGGCCATTTCCAATGACGTTGGAGTTGGAGTTTCTACGCCTGAGCCGACTTCGATGTTGCTGCTCAGCCTCGGCTTAGCAGGCTTGCCGTTTCTGCGCCGCAAGCGCTCGTAACGGTCCACAAGATCAATCCAGCCAAGGAGTTGGAGGCTTGCCTTCAACTCCTTTTTTATTTGCGGTTACTATTTTCTGCAGTTACTCGCGGCTTTCGTGTCGTTCGCGGGCGAGCTCCTCTATTGAAAAGTATTCATGCAAGGTCTTTATCTGCAGTGGCGGGAATTCGCAAAGTGATTGCCAGCGATTGCCATTCGGTACGCTAAATTAAGCCGATTTTGCGGTATGATTTCTTTATCTAGTGGGCGGTTAGCTCAGTTGGTTAGAGCGCCTGCCTTACAAGCAGGAGGTCGCAGGTTCGAGCCCTGCACTGCCCACCATTCTTACTTCTTTTGTTTCTGTAAATTAGGCTGCAATCTCGACCGGCATCTCCTCGAAAATTCCAGGAGCACTTGGAGCAATAACCGGTAACTCGAAACCCTAGCCTCTCGCTTTGCCTCGTCGAGCCGCATCTGAAGTTCCTCGTGAAGATGCGAGTAAACCTCCGACATGGTTTGCGGTTTGTGCGCCATCCAGAAGTTGTTCAGGTCTTCCAAACAGCGAGCACTCCGTAGCCATGTTTTGCGGAAGCGCTTGAATGAGTGCCAGCCCATGCCTTTCTCGTCCAATCCCATCTTGACGAGGCGAGGCGTGAGCCAACGATCATCGAGGTTGCCGTAGAGATGCGGTGTTCCGGCCTCGGTTGAGAACAACAGCCCGGACTTCCCTGCTGTGTAGTCTCCCAGGTAGTCTGCAACATCCGGGTGCAGGTCGATCTCGCGCTTCGCAGCACTGGTCTTGAGATACTTGACGATCCGAGGGTGGTTCTTCTCTACCTGCTGCTCGACCTTGATGGTACTCGTCTTTGCACATCCAAATCACGGTTCGTCCAAGGCCCAACATCATTCCTGCTTCAAAATAAACGCCCTGTCTGTGACCAGTGAAGTCGGCAACGATAAACCTGCTAGCTTTTATTCTGCCGATAATCTCATCATCGATTCGATTCACGTGCTCGGTTCGGTCAACGCGTATCGGTTCGTAGCCAGCGTTTCGAATCGCCGGCTCAATTGCATTGTCGTAGATATCGTTCATTTGTTCCGCGAACCACATCGCCACGAATACGAACGCCGATGTTCGACCGCTCTTCTGCATCTCCATGAGCCGTTTAAAACCTGGCGCTAAAACCATGGCGATACCCGTTTCCTGTTGAATGTAGCCAAGTCCCGCCAACTGCCGAATGTAAAAAGCAGCTTCATTGCCACTTCTCGCGTACACCAGTGGATAGTCATTTTGCGGAGTAAACTGTGACCGCTGGCCCGGTTCGGGAGTTTTGGCATCTATGGCAACAAGTGTTAGGTCAAGCTTTTCAAGAACGGAATACTCAGGCGTGTCAGCAATTATCGTCGCAATGTCCAGTCGCTTAACGCGCGAAACGTCAGATGAATTAATCCTTCGAAACCAAGCGGAAATAATGTGAAGTTTTCCTAGTCTGTTGGCCTCTGCACCGACTGCGCCTGATTCGTCGGGCCAACCGTTCACGGCTGTAAACGGACGCAGATTAGGTGTACCGTAAGATTTTCGGTGGGGTTCCGCAGGAGAACGGAGGGTTCAATGAGCGATAAATCCAAAGGCGACGACCAAGAAAAGGTAGCCGTCACTCTTCCTGGCACCGTTAAAAAGGTCATTCCACCAATTCATCCCAGCATGCCGGAAAAGGCTGAGATTTCCGTCGAAGGTGCCGACGAACTATATCGAGAGATTCGGGTCGAGAATACTTTGAACGATGAACGTGGCAACGAAGTCAGCCTGAAACCCGGTGCTGAGGTGGATGTCACCATCGAAGCGGATGCGGACGCAACGAAACCCAAAAACGAGCCGGATGAAAAGCGCAAGAAATAGGGCCATCTGGCGAACGCCGCTACCGCATCTCGCCGCGTTGGCAATCGCCACGATAAGCCGGGCTGCGCTGCGGGCGTATTTATGTCCGGAGTGCGGAGGATGGCATTTGACGAAGCGGGTTGAAGAGAACAAATCCTAACTATCCTTGCGAGATCAGGGAAGACGCTTTTCCAGCTTCTTTAGGATTTTTAAGCAATTGTTGTAACCGGTCATTAGTCTCCGAAAAATGCGGTGCGCTATTTCTACGTTATGCGCATAGGCAGCCTGACGCACACCCAAGTTGGAAGATGCCGGCCCGGCGTAGAGAACAAACAAAATCCATGCAGAGATCGAAGGCGCAATCAAAAAGAGTTGGCAAACCTTGGGGCGGTACATATGGAGGAATTCCGGGAAAGATGTTTGAACTCACCAGCCCAAAGAAATATTTCAACGAAAGTGTCGTCGGGGCGAGAATAGCTTTGTCCGCTATGCTCCAGAAAATAATAGTGGTCGCAGCAAGCAAAATAAGAGAAGCAACGTATTCAGCAAGAACAAAAAGATAAATTCGATTCCTGCCCCGATTTCCTCTTGTCCATAGTGCCAAACGGTAGTAGAACCAACTTAACGGTAGGTACATTCGGCGCGACAAAATCGCAGCGGTTTTTGTCTTGATTGATCCTTCTTGTAGCTGTTTCAACGCGCCTTTAAGGACTGCAACGCCTGTTATTTTTGCTACCCGAAGAAAATTAGGGTCCGGTTCGTGAGCAGGCCGAACACGCTGAAAGGCTCGCGCAGCGAACAAGAAAAACAAAAGATCGACGTTCAGCGATTTTGAAACCGTCATCGCTTTGAACATGCCGGCCGAGCGTGACTTTGCTCTCCGCTGTTTTGCGGTTATCGAATCGTCATCGACCGAAGCACAAACACGTCAGAGAGCGACGCTCGCGAAACTCTTAGGCACGAAGTCAGTCACGTAGCGACCTGGGGAGAAGAACCTAAGCATGGTCCCAGTCTGGCAAGCCTGCATGTCGCGGAGAGGCGCTTTTGAAGAAATGACAAGAGCCAAACGAGGTGACTACATTTACATTAGATCAGTGCATAAAGCGGGCCATGCAATCGCAGCCATTCGCATGCGTTTGCGCTTTTCATACGTGAGTATCGAGTCCGCATTGCTACCCGACACTGGCGGCCTCACGGTCGCGGCGCGACTGTCGAGCACACGATAGGGTTCGAACGTTGTTAGCCCTTGATGAAGGCCAGCAGGTCGGCATTGATTTGATCGGCATGGGTTGTACACATCCCGTGCGATAATCCTGGATACACCTTCAACGTAGAGTTCTTCACCAGTTTTGCGCTCAAAAGTGCCGAGTCGTTGATCGGAACGATTTGATCATCATCTCCATGCAGAATCAGCGTGGGGACTTCGATTCTTTGGAGATCCTCCGTGAAGTCGGTCTCGGAGAACGCCTTGATGCAGTCATATTCGCCCTTGATCCCGCCTTGCATTCCCTGAAGCCAGAAGGCATCACGCACACTTTCGGAGATTTTCACGTTTGGCCGGTTGTAGCCGTAAAACGGGAGGGTAAGGTCTCTATAAAATTGCGACCGGTCTGAAGCGACGCCAGCGCGGATATTGTCGAAGAGAGCGAGCGGAAGACCGCCCGGATTCTTGTCGGTCTTCAACATCAGAGGTGGCACCGCACCAATCAGTACGGCCTTGACCACACGTTTACTGCCATGCCTGCCAAGATAGCGTGCAACCTCGCCTCCGCCCGTGGAATGGCCTACCATGTGATGGCCTTCTTGAGATCAAGGAACTCAAACAACTCAGCTAAGTCATCAGAGTATGTGTCCATGTCGTTGCCGTTCCGTGGCTGGCTTGACCTTCCATGACCGCGTCGGTCGTGTGCGATAACGCGATAGCCATGTTCGCCAAGAAACAGCATCTGGGCATCCCATGCGTCGGCCGTCAGCGGCCAGCCATGCGAGAACACGATCGGTTGGCCCGTACCCCAATCCTTGAAGTAGATTTTTGTTCCGTCCCGTGTCGTGAGCGTGTCCGGGGTTTCTTTTCTCTGTCCGTCTCCTCTCATGTCGGAAGTCGCCGGCGATTTTGACGCGCTTGCCGGGGACCCTATGGGCGCGCCAGCCATAGCTATCATGGCTGCACCGCCGACGAGGAGTTTACGTCGTGACGCGTTGACGGAACTTTGAGTTGGGTCCTGAATCGACCCGCTCTCAGTATGAGTAGCGGTTCTCTCTTCCAAGTTCATCATGTTTCCTCCTTTGTGCAGATCGTGAAAAACCGTAACGAGCCGATTCGTGTGCCAAGCCCTCATGAGGCAGATACCGACGGATTGGATTGAAGGCGGCCAAGATTGTCAAAAGTAGAGGTCTTGGTGCTGCGCGTCGGGGTTGTTGACGGTGAACCACTCGCCCATTTTCGCCAAAAAACAACCGGCTGCGGCTAGGAACGGCTATCTGATTGTTAGGATTTGTTTGCTGGACTGTCTTGCCTACTTGTTGGCGTTATTGTGACCCACGGCCGTCCGGCCGGTGAAGGGGGGGCCAACCCGAATGCATCGCGGATACGATACCCGTGCCGCCGATCTATTTGTAAGAGATTGCCAAAGCCATGCGGAAGCAATGGTACGTATTCCGCTCGTAGAACAAGCTATCAGGGATGTCGCAATAGCTTTAGAGCTTCGAACGAGGCTGTCGGCTAACCAAGTCAAAAGGATTTACGAAAGGCGAACCAAGGCCATGTCGCGGAGAATCGACTAAGTCTGTTCTTGATCGACGAGGGGAGCAGGGCACAAAAGCCTTCTCTTCTTCTGCGCCCTGCCTTCTCGGTTTGGTTCGAAGTGAGAGTAACACGTAGTGTCTGTCCAGCAGTCCGCGTGAATCAATAAGGTAAACCCGTCAGAACCGCGATTAGTTTAGAGAACAGTTATAGTACTGCACCAGATCAGGGGGAAATTGGTTGACTTTCGGTACACGGGACAAGCTCTATGTTTTTCGCACGGGAGCTCGTCGTTTTCTCGGCGCCTTCCTGCTCGTACTTACAGCCGTCTTGCCCTTCTGATAGTCGAAAACCTTGACCCATACATTTGGTATTTGAAGAAAGGTATCCTGGATTGCCTGAAGGTTCGCCCCTTCCTCATTGTCAATAATCATGAAAATGCCGTGCGATGCGCTGTAACCTTCCATATATCTCTTCATACTAAGAAAAGAGCGCGAATCCTCAGGCTTGGACATTCGCATGTCTGTGTTGGAGGTTAAGTTGACCTCGATTCGCCGAAGACCTTTTGAAGCAGTGGGCGGATTCCGGCGAAAAGCTAGGCTTTATGGTTCCTATACCGTCAAACGTGTTTGCCATTCTAGGCCTGCGGGCAATGTATTTTCTGCTGGCTGGTGCCCTTACAAGCTTCCGCCTTTTGCGTTATGGCTTAGCACTCATTCTGATTTTCGTCGGGCTCAAGATGTCCTGGCTCAACGCGGCTTGGCAAGGGCATTTCCCAGCCTCGATGTCCCTCGGTGTGATCGTTGCAATTCTCGCGCTCTCCATCGGTCTGTCGCTCGTTTTTCGCGCTTCCCGAGCGCCGAAAGACCCGCTGACTAACCGGCCGGATCGCTAGGGAAATCCTGCGAAGTATGGTGTCAGGCTTCATCGCCCGATTACGCATTTTGTTAGATCGCGCCGGTGTGAAACAGGAAGAGCGAAATTGCGGTTGAAACGAGATGACGCCTCTCTTTTCACATGCACCGTGTAGTCAAATTTGAGTCTAAAAATACCCTCCCGTTGGGATAGCCCTCCCTCACCTTCCCTTCTATGCTCACCACTGAAAGTTAAAACGATACTGATGCACGAGCTGGAAACCAGTTGAAGGATGGGACATTTGCTATGCAAGAGATTGGAATCGCCAAGACCCAGAGACCACTCCAACGCGTCGCCGTCGTTGCTCTGAGCTGGATTCTCATGCTTGTAGGCATGGTCGGGTTGTTTCTTCCGATCGTGCCCGGAGCCTTTTTGATAGTTGCGGGCGCGCTCATGCTGAATCCTCGATGTACTTGGCTGTCGCGAGCACTAGAGAAATGTCGCATGCGGTTTCCCGCCCTAGAGCGCGCCTTTAGGCGGTTCTCTACTTGGGGTAAGTGTTGGCAGAGCCGCTTCAGCAACAGTCCCGGCGATTCTGGCTAACAGTTCAGAGTTTGAATAGCTCACCGTGGCCGTAGAGGTTCCACCTGAAAGGTCAATCATGAGACGAGGACCGCAACAGAATGTAGAGGAGACCAAAACCCTACGCGCGGCGCGCAAAATCCTGATTTTCGATGAAGACATCGAAGACTTAGCTCGGCACGCCGAACCTTTCGAGACTCATGGGTGCGAGGTTCACAAATGTATGTCAGTCGAAACTGCGATGCGCTGTATCGAAAGAGAGGAGTTTGATTTCGCTCTGGTGGATCAAGGCTCCCCGGCTTTTGAAGGGCTTCGTGTAATAAGACATCTAGTCCGTTACAACTTACGTACCCCCTTCGTCGTGGTGGCGCGGTGTAAAGACGGCATGTGTTATCAGCAGGCACTCACACTCGGGGCAACGGACTACTTAGAAAAGCCCGTTCCGAGCGCTGAGATGAATTGGATTATCGAGAATCACTTCGGTAGCCCATTGAAGAGATGAGTTGCCCAAAGAGCTCTACGAAGTCTGCGTGGTGCGCAAATGCGGGAGCTCAAGCACGCGACGATCGTACAGAGGCGATGTGAGAACAAGGAGGAGTCAAATGGATACAGACATCCGGATTTTGAGTACGGACCTGACCGAGGCTTTGCAGTCATACATTGAGCGGCGGCTGCATTTTTCCCTCGGCCGTTTTGGCAGGCGGGTCGGGCGCGTCAAGGCCCGCATCACGGACGTCAACGGCCCCCGGGGAGGAGCGGATAAGTCCTGCCACGTCTCCGCGGAACTCTTGCCCTCGGGCACAACGCTCCTTCAACAGGCAGCGGACCCGAATCTGTATGTCGCCATTGCCCGCGCAACGGAAGGAATCGGAAGAGCGCGAAGAACTCCGCAATATGCTTCTGCGAGACAGAGTCGTTGTCCGCGAACACCAAAAGCACCGGCATGGGCAGCTTCGCGATGGCGGCGGACCAGTCATAGTCCTTGCTCATTATGTTGCCCATCTTGTCGAGGAACTGCGGAAAGCGCTGCGGCTCGGGCCATTGCTTTGAAAACTTGCCCGTCGGCGTCTGCATCATGTTTTCGGCCATCGCCGCACTCACGTGGCTCATGCCCCGCTGCGCCTCCGCATACCAGCCGGACCTGGCATAAGGCGAGGAGATCACCACCAGCCGCCGCACCTTTTCCGGCTGTTGGATCGCCGCGCGGATCGCACTGGCGCCGCCGAACGAATGGCCGACTAGGTCGGCTTTCGGAATCTCGAGATGGTGCAGCAGCATCGCAATGTCGTCGCCCAACGTGGTGAAGCTTATCGGCCTATCCGTGTCCGCCGTGCGACCGTGGCCCTGCATCTCCACCGCGATTACCCGCCGCGTCTTCGCCAGCGGCAGCACCCATCCCTGCATCTCGCCGATCGTAGTCAGCCCGCCATGGATCAGCACCAGGGGTTCGCCCTCGCCGTAGATCTCGTGATACAGCTTGATGCCGTTCACATCAGCGTAGCCGCTGCTCACCGGTTTCATCTCCACCTCTCCTGCTGTGGTGACTGCTTCAGACGCGGCGGTCTTCGTCTTCGGCGCCGGCGCGCAGGCCGCGAGTGATACTGCTGTCAATGGCCAGAACAGGTGCCATGAGACTCTTGCACACCGCCATCTCAATCGTGGATTTTAGGATCGCGATTGAGTCACGGGCAAACCCGAGGCTATAAATCATGTTATGCCCATCGTGAGATATAGGAAAGATTTTAGACGCAACTTTCTCGAATCTTTACTGCCGGATACAAATTTGGATGGTTGCGGGGTTTCCGGAAATGATTGAAAGCAAAGAAAGTCTGGTTGCGGAGGCCTGCAACCATCCGAATTTGCTAGGTCCTGCCCTTTAGTCTGGCACTGATGCGTATTGCAGCGTAATGAGCGCGCGGAGTCAAAAAGGCGTAAGTTAAGTTAGCCGATTGCGATGGGTTGCCGACAATTCGGGAGTCAGATCCGCGCTTTATTTGATCGCCTGCGAACCGGTGATGAGGATATCCACCAGTCTTCTGGCGCTTTGCTGCCAGTCCGGGCTGGAAGCGACGTTGGAGACGCCGACAAGAGCCCGAAGTAGATCCATTGGGTCAAGGTCCTTCCGAATGTCGCCGCTCTGGACCGCGCGCTTCACCATTGCGCGAATCGCCTCGTGAATCTGGGCGTAGGAGGCTTCGAATACCTTCTTGTGGTCTCCAACCAGCGCATTCAGCGCAGGGGCGATGATTTGTTTTGTCGCGACGGCATCAACGAACAACAACAGCCAGGCCCGCAGCGCTTCGATCGGAGGCATGGTCTCATCAAATGTCCGCGCCGCAGCGGCTAGTTTTTCCACCTCAGTCCGATAAACCGCCTTAAGAAGTTCTTCGCGCGTTGGGAAGTGGCGATACAACGTGCCGGGCCCCACACCGGCCTCTTTGGCGATGTCGTCCAAGCTGGTATCTGCGCCCGACCGGGTGAACGCCTGCTTCGCCACTTCCAAAATGCGCTCGCGGTTCCGCGCGGCGTCTGCGCGCGGCTTTCGGCGGACTGAATGGGAGCGTTTCTTAGCCATCCTCAAAAACCTCAAAAAAACTTGCAACCGGAGATAGTCTCCGTTAATCTCATTATACGGAGACACTCTCCACTATATCAAAACCTGACTCGCGATGGAGCGAAAGACACAATGACGAAATCGACGAAGCTTGGCGGCACTTTCACATTTCCCGGAAGCTCAACCAACCTGCACCGGGTGGGCTACGGCGCGATGCAACTTGCTGGTCCCGAAGTTTGGGGACCTCCACAGGACGTTGACGCCGCGATCGCTGTTCTAAGGGAGGCGGTTGCCGCCGGCGTGAACCACGTCGACACGAGCGACTACTACGGCCCGCATGTGACCAATCAAATTATCAAGAAGGCTCTTCATCCCTATCCGGCCGGGCTGGTAATCGTAACTAAAGTAGGCGCCCGCCGCGGCGAAGACAAATCATGGATTCCGGCCCTTTCGAGTAACGAGCTGATCGGCGGCGTTCATGACAACCTCCGGAATCTCGGTGTCGATGGTCTCGATGTTGTCAACCTTCGAGTCGGCGGAATGATGGAACCATCGGAAGCGTCCATCGAGGAACCCTTGACCGTGCTCGCCGAGTTGAAGCGTCAGGGGCTGGTTCGTCACGTCGGCCTCAGCAACGTCACTCCCCGGCAACTGCAGGAAGGTCAGAGAATCACAGAGATCGTTTGTGTCCAAAACTTCTACAATCTGGCACATCGGGATGACGATGCCTTCGTAGATGCTCTCGCGAAGCAAGGCGTCGCTTATGTGCCGTTCTTCCCGTTAGGAGGATTCACGCCGTTACAATCGTCGGAACTCGATCGGGTAGCGGCGTCCGTCGAAGCAACTCCGATGCAGGTCGCGCTTGCCTGGCTTCTTCAGCGGTCTCCTAACATTCTGACGATCCCCGGCACCTCTTCCCTAAACCATCTCCGAGACAACCTCGGCGCTGCAGCACTCGAACTGGCGCCGGAAGCGATCGCGGCGCTCAACGCGGTTGCCGAAACTGTTCGGGCAGCAAGTCAGTCCACACAATAATTTCGTATTACGATAACTTGACGCAAAGGAGCGATTTATGAAGATTTTTGTTACTGGAGCAACGGGCTTTATTGGTTCTGCCATCGTTCGGGAACTCATCGACGCAGGGCATCAAGTGCTTGGTCTTGCTCGCTCGGATGCGGGCGCCAAGTCTCTTATCGCGGCTGGCGCCCAGGTGCACCGGGGCGATCTTAAAGACCTCGAAAGCCTGCGCAGCGGAGCAGCGATGTCCGATAGCGTGATTCACACCGCCTTTATCCACGACTTCTCAAACTTCGCAGAAAACTGCGAGATCGACAAGCGCGCCATTGAGACTCTAGGTTCGGTGCTCGAAGGCTCTGAGCGACCACTGCTTGTCACCTCCGGGCTTGGGACGGTGGCGCAGGGGCGCATGGCTACAGAGGAAGATGCTTCTCTGCCTCCCTCTGCCTCATATCCGCGCGCCTCGGAAGTAACGGCTGAGGCGTTGCTGAAGCGTGGCGTGCGCGCCTCGGTGGTGCGGCTTCCCCAGGTTCACAACACCGTCAAGCAGGGCCTCATCACCTACATGATCGCGGCGGCTCGCGAGAAGGGTGTGTCAGTTTATGTGTCCGACGGACTGAACCGCTGGCCA
>WNFP01008283.1_pt1 | contig 12953 bp, 10 predicted proteins | sample 5400201 | NCBI WGS metagenome assembly WNFP01 (sample SAMN13153355, study PRJNA577476) | soil metagenome | isolation source: 115 cm saprolite under Madrone tree | place: USA:California | collected 2016-06-14
AAGCGCCGCGCGCGGCGCAGCGCGCGCTCGCCCTCGCGCGTCGCTGACGCATCGGCCCGCGGGCGTACTCGGGACCGACGGACGACTTCGCAGCAGGAATTTCAGGCAGCGGCGCCGCCGACGGTCCGTCGAACGTCCGCACCGAACGCAGTGAGAAAGAGCCGCATCGGGAGCAGCTCGCGCGTGATTGGGTTCACCGTCACGGTCCGAGTACGAGTCACACGACACAAGCCGCACGCAAGCGCTCCAGCTCCGCAGCGTCGACGCCGATCTCGGCGTAGACCTCTGCGTTGTGCTCCCCGAGCGCCGGCGCGAGACGACGCGCGCGCGGCGCTGTGTCGCTGAACTGCAGCGGGTTGCCGTGGAACACGATCTCACCGAGCGTCGGGTGCGGCTCGCGCTCGATCATGCCGCGAGCGACCAGCTGCGGGTCGTCGATCAGCTCGTCCGGGCTCGCGACGCGCGCGCACGGCACGTCGGCGCCGCCCGGACCGAGCGCGGCGAGGACCTCGACGCACGTCCGCTCGCGGACCCACGTGCCGATGATCGCGTTCAGCTCGCGGCGGCGCGCGGCGCGGCCGCGGTGGTGGCGGAAGCGGTCGTCGCTCGCGAGCTCCGGCTGGTCGATCGCGGCGCACAAGCGGCGGAAGAGGCGATTGCTCGCGGTCCCGACGACGATCCATCCGTCGCGCGCTTCGAGCGCGTCGTACGGGGCGGTGAAGGAGTGCTGGTTGCCGACGCGCTCGGCGTGGATGCCGAGGCCGGCGGCGATCGTCGCCCACGAGTCGGTGATGGCGAAGATCGCGTCCTGGTTCGAGAGGTCGAGCGCGCGCGCGACGCCGGTCCGCTCCCGTTCGAGCAGTGCCGACACGACACCGAGCGCGAGAAAGAGGCCGCCGACGAAATCGGCGAGCGCGCCGCCGGCTCGTACCGGCGGGCCGTCGGGAAAGCCGGTCATCGCGAGGAGTCCGCCCGCCGCCTGCGCGACGATGTCGTACGACACCTCACCGGCACGCGGCCCGGTCGCGCCGAACCCGGAGAGCGCCGCGACGACGAGGCGAGAGTTGCGCGCGCGCAGCACGTCGGCGCCGAGCCCTTTCGACGCCATCCACCCGGCGCGGAAGTTGTCGACGACGGCGTCAGCGCGGTCGACGAGGCGCAGGAACAGCTCGCGGCCTTCCGGGTGGCCGACGTCGAGCGTGATCGAGCGCTTGCCGCGGTTGGTGTTCTGAAACGAGAGCGAGGTCTCGCCCTCCGGCGCGGGGCCGTAGCGGTAATCGTCCCCAGTCCGCGGCCGCTCGATCTTGATCACGTCGGCGCCGAGGTCGGCGAGGAGCGCCGTCGCGAACGGCCCGGCGACGACGCGGGTGAGATCGAGGATGCGGAGGCCTTCGAGAACGCGCCCGGGCATGGCGGCGGATCGTAGCAGCCGCGCGGGGAATGAGCACAGGTGGCGTGCTTCGCCCCGCCCGAACGGCACGCCGGATGGCGTCCCAGAGCGGTCAACCCGCGCGTCGCGAGCGTTCCAAGGCTAGTTGGCTGCCTTCTGCTTCACCTTGGCGATGATGGTGCGCTGCCAGTCGAGGTTGGAGTAGGGTTCACGGCATCTGCGATGAATGCGGTACAAATAAGTTTCGGTTTTGATCGATGAATACGGTTCACCGCTAGTGCCAAACCCCACTGTCGCGCCAGGCGCGACGCTTAGAGGGCTCACGGTATTGATGGGTGCACCATACATCCGGCACGCCTGCTTGACGGCTCCCGGCGCGTCGGCGCATGCTGACCGGCACACGCTGGGGGAGTCGCGGCGACGCGACTGAGAGGGCAGCACGCTCGCTGCCGACCCCTCGAACCTGAACCGGGTCATGCCGGCGGAGGGAAGCGACATGCAGAACGATCTCACGCAACTCGAGGCGGCTCGCGTCGGAATCGTCACGCCCGAGATGCAGCGTGTGGCGGAGCGCGAGAACACGACGCCGGAGCTGATTCGCTCTGAGGTGGCGCGCGGGCGTCTCGTGATCCCGGCGAACAAGCGGCACCTCGCGGGAAGTGGGGGGCGAGCGGCGCCGCCACAGGATGATGCTGCATGGCGCGCCCTCGGCGGATCGGAGCGCGGCGCGAACGTGACGGCGGCGAGCGCGGGCGAGCGCGGCGGCGATGATCGCGGCCGGAACGGTGCCGATGGCCGCCCGTCTACCGGCCACCCCGGCGCCGCCGACGACGCGCGCTACTGGGTCAACCAAACCGTCGCGCAGCGCTGGCGCGAGATCGGCGATCCAACGCACCTCCGCGGCGTGAACGCCCCGAAGCGGCTCGACCCGACGGGCATCGGCCGCATGATCACGACCAAGATCAACGCCAACATCGGCGCGTCGCCGGTCTCGAGCGGGCTCGCCGAGGAGGTCGAGAAGCTGCGCTGGGCGCAGAAGTACGGCGCCGACACGTTGATGGACCTCTCCACCGGCGGCGATCTCACCGCCTGCCGGCAGGCGATCATCGATAACGCGACGATCCCGATCGGCACCGTGCCGATCTACTCGATGATCATCGGGCGCTCGATCGAGGAGCTCACCTACGACGTCATCCTGCGCGAGATCGAGCGCCAAGCGCAGCAAGGCGTCGACTATTTCACGATCCACGCCGGCGTGCTGCGCGAGCATCTCCCGCTCGTCGGCCCGCGGGTGACCGGGATCGTCTCGCGCGGCGGCTCGCTGCTCGCGAAATGGATGCTCGTGCACGGCAAGCAGAACCCGATGTACGAGCTCTTCGACGAGATCAGCGCGATCATGCGCCAGTACGACGTCACGTACTCGCTCGGCGACGGGCTCCGTCCCGGTTGCCTCGCCGACGCCTCGGACGCGGCGCAGCTCGCCGAGCTGCGCACGCTCGGCGAGCTCGTGCTGCGCGCCCGCGAGAAGGGCGTGCAGGCGATGGTCGAGGGCCCGGGCCATGTCCCGCTCGATCAGATCGGCTTCAACATGCAGCTCGAGCAGCGCGTCTGCGACGACGCTCCCTTCTACGTCCTCGGCCCGCTCGTGACCGACGCCTTCCCCGGCTACGACCACATCACGAGCGCGATCGGCGCCACGGAGGCAGCGCGCCACGGCGCCGCGATGCTCTGCTACGTCACGCCGAAGGAGCACGTCGGGTTACCGAAGGCGCAAGACGTGATGGCGGGCTGCATCGCGTACAAGATCGCCGCGCACGCCGGCGACGTGGCGCGCGGCATTCCGGGCGCTCGGCGATGGGACGACGACATCTCCCGCGCGCGTGCGGCGCTCAACTGGCCGAAACAATTCGAGCTCGCGTTCGACGGCGAGACCGCGCGTGCGCTCCACGACGAGGATCTCGAAGTCGACACCGACTTCTGCGCGATGTGCGGCCACGACTGGTGCAGCATGCGGATCTCGAAGGAGATCCAGGAGTTCGCGAGCGGCAAGGACGTCGCGTTCCAGCCGACGCGCCGCGCCATGCGAAGCCCGAGTCTCGGCGACGAAGCACGCGCGCTGCTCGCCCGCCGCGGCACCCTCCCGGTCGTCGAGGGCCGGCACGCCTGCCACAGCGACCTCGTCCCCGACGCTACCGCGGCGGCGCACGTGCAACGCGACCACCGTATAGCGGACGATATAGCGTCCGGGTGAGCGCGTGGCCGTAGCGGCCGGGTAGTCGCAAAACGCGCCGACCGCAGCACGAACGGCCGTCGCATTCGAATTGAGGGATCATGCGCTGCGATACTTCGCGCACTTCGGACTGGTAGTCGGTTGAGGAGTTTGCGCGGCCCCGGCGAGGTCCGATCGGGATGGTGCCGCGCACACTCAGCCCGAACCCAAGGGCCGTTTTCGCCGCGTCGTCCTCCTCACCACGCCGCTCACCACTCCGCAGCGGCAGACGCGTCGAGCATCATCGCCGGGCGAGCGGCGGCGCCGCGCGACCCCGACCGCGCACGCGCCTGCCGCCGCGATGCGCATGCGCTGCTCGAAACGGAAGCAATGCTATGCATTTTCGCGCTGCGATCCGGCAGCAACGCAATCGCCACCCAACAATGCACGATCCGAAACGGCTGTTTCACATAAACGAAAACCGAGACTTGTACTTGGTGCTGTCCGTAACGCGGTGGAACGGTTCTTGATGTGTCGCAAAGCGCGTCGGGGGACGCAAAACCGGGGTGGGAGGCGCTTTGTTCAAAGTTCAATGCGACCAGGCGACGACGGGCAGAGAATCCGTGTCACCTCCGGAGGTTGAGACCCGCCGGCCCATGGCGCAGCACTTGCACGATTCGCTGCGTCTACGCGACGAGCAGTCCGGCGCGTCGCGACATCGTCATGAGGTCGATACTGCTTCGATGCTCACGCCGTTGGGACCGATTTCGTACCTCCAAACCGCCATCTCAGATCGTGGCTTGCTCGCAACCCGCCCGCCCGTAAGCTGGGTTGTGGCGCATTTCGCGCAATCCAACGAGACGAGGATCGCATGACACGATCGTGGAGAACCCTATCGTTCGCCCTGGCACTCGCTATCGCCGCCTGCGGCCCGAAGATCCCGAAGGACGACCTGCCGACCCTCGCTGTACCGCCGGCGGGCGGCCCCGTGCAGTACGTCGTCGCCGTGGGCGATCAGCTCGGCATCAAGTTCTACAAGAACCCCGAGCTGAACGAGGACGTGATCGTTCGGCCGGATGGGATGATCTCCTTGCAGCTCGTCGACGACGTCCCCGCCGCCGGCCGCACACCGTCCGACATCAGCGCCGACCTCCGCAGGCGCTACTCGAAGGAGCTCGCTGCGCCGGCGATCAGCGTCATCGTCCGCAAGCTCGAGGGTGATCGCATCTACGTCGGTGGTGAGGTCGGCAAACAAGGCGTCATCCACCTGGTCGCCGGCCTGACCCTCTTCCAGGCGATTCAGGAGGCGGGCGGGTTCACCAAGACCGCGCATCGCAAGGACGTCGTCCTGATCCGTCGCACGCCCGACGGCAAGGCGATCGGGCGCGAGATCGACGTCCGGCCGGTGCAGCAGGGCGACCGGCCCCAGGACGACGTCGTCCTCGCCGCCAACGACGTCATCTTCGTGCCGCGCTCGAAGATCGCCAACGTCGACGTGTTCGTGGAGCAGTACATCCGCGACGCGCTGCCCATCAGCTATGTCCCGATTGCCTTCTGAGGAGCCCATGACAGAGCCACAACCATTTCCCTGGCGTGAACTCGTCGCCGTCCTCCACCGCCGGCGCGCGCTCATCCTCCAGGTGTTCTTCGCGGGCCTCGCGACGGTCGCGATCGGCGTCTGGCTGAAGGGCCCGACGTACCGCGCGACCGGGACCCTCATGGTGACGTCGGATCGCGCCAAGGTCGCGGTGTCACCGGATGCCGACACACGGCCCTTCGTAGAGCGCGCGACCGAGGAGGACCTGAATTCCGAGGCGACGTTGCTCGGCAGCGAGGCGTTGATCCGCGAGGTGTTGGAGCCGTACTGGAACCAGCGCTCGTCCGACAAGCCGCCGACCGTGCTCTCGAGGGCGACGCACCGCGTCTGGCGTGGGCTCACGTTCCCGATCCGTGTGCCCGGTCTGCTCTATCGCTGGCTGCACGACATTCCGATGCCGACCGGGTTGGACGAGTGGGTCGACGACACCTCGGACCACCTCTCGGTGAGCCCGCTCGGGCGCTCGAATCTGATCGAGATCGCCTACGAGTCGGACGACCCGGACTGGGCGGCCACCGTGGTGAACAAGCTGATCGCGCACCACATCGAGCGCCACACGAAGCTGAATCAGCAATCCGAGGCCCGGGAGTTCTACGAGAAGCAGCGCGAGCTGCTGGCGCAGAAGTCGGCGGACGCGGAGACGACGCTGCAGCAATTCTACACCCGTGAGCAGGTCGAGCCGACCGCCGAGCGGCGCACGGGGATGCGTGCCCGCCTCGCCGATCTGCAGACGACGCTCGCCAACTCCGAGACCGAGCTCGCGGAAGGAACGGCGCGGATCGGCTTCCTCACGACCGAGATCAAGAACCATCCGCGCAACATCCCGACCGAGGAGCGCACCGGCGAGAGTCCGTCCTCGCGCGTCCTGAAGTCGAAGATCCTCGATCTCGAGATGCAGAAGAGCCAGCTGCTCGCGACCTATCTGCCGACCAGCGTGAAGGTCCAGGACATCGATCGCCAGATCACCCAGGCGAAGCAGCTGCTCAAGGAGAACAAGGACACGCTCGCGGACACGACGACCGCCATCAACCCCGCCCATCAGACGCTCGAGGTCGACCTGGCGCATACCCAGGCGCAGATGGCGGCGGTCGCGGCGCGCGTCGCGTCGCTGCGCTCGCAGATCGCCGACTACCGCGACAAGGTGGCGCACCTCGACACGATCGCCTCGGAGCAGGAGCACCTCGAGCAGCAGGTCGCGGCCACCAAGCAGGCGTATGGGACCTACGCAAAGAAAGAAGAGGAGGCGCGGTTCTCGAGCGCCCTCGACGAGTCGAGCATCGTGAACATCGCGATCGCCGAGCGTGCCACCGTACCGAGCGCGCCCGTGAAGTCGAAGAGCGTGATCGTCTTCATCGTCGGCGCGATCATCAGCCTGCTCTCCGGCGTCGGTCTGGCGTTCCTACGCGACCGGCTCGATCCCGCCGTGAAGAGCGCGGCGGAAGCGCACGGCGTCACCGGACTACCAATCCTCGCGGAGGTATCGTCGTAGACTGATCGTGCTCGCGTCACCATTTCCATGTACACCAACCACTTCCACCTGCGGTCCGAACCGTTCTCGCTCACGCCCGACCCGGCATTCCTCTACCGGAGTCCCGGGCACGCCGAGGCGCTCGCCGCTCTGCAGATCGGTCTCGAGGGGCGCCGCGGCATCATGGTCATGGTGGGCGAGGTCGGGATGGGGAAGACGACCCTCCTCTACTCGCTCTTGAGCGAGCTCGGAGAAGGGATCAAGACCGCGTACGTCTCGAATACCAAGCTGCCGTTCAACGACATCCTGCGCCAGGCGCTCGCCGACTTCGGCGTCCCGTGCGGCAGCCGCGACCGCGTCGAGTTGCTCGCGGCATTGAACGCCTTCTTGCGCCAGTGCGCCGCCGAGGGCACCACCGCCGCGCTCGTGATCGACGAGGCGCATAATCTCAAGAACGACGTCTTCGAGAATCTGCGGCTGCTCTCGAACTACGAGACCTACACCGAGAAGCTGCTGCAGATCGTTCTCGTCGGCCAGCCGGAGCTCGAGACCAAGCTGCGTCAGGCGAGCCTTCGCCAGCTCACCGAGCGCGTCGCGGTGCGCTGCAATATCAACCCGCTGAGTCGCGCCGAGAGCTTGCGGTACGTCGAGCACCGGTTGCAGCGCGTCGGCGGCTCGACATCGTCGATCTTCACGACGCCGGCCCTCGAGCTGCTCCTCTGGAAGGCGCGCGGCATTCCGCGGCGGATCAACATCCTCTGCCATACGGCGATGCTGTTCGCGTTCGGACGCAGCGAGCGGCTCGTGAACCTGTCGCTGGCCCGCACCGCGGTCCGTGAGAAAGAAGGCCGCGGGCTCGTTACGGTCGGTCGCGGCCTGCGGGCGCGACTCGGGGCCGGCGCCGCCGCACCCGCGCTCGGACGCCTACGCTTCCGGCCGTGGTGGGCGGTCGCGGGATTCGTCGCCGGCGTGATCGTCATGATGGGCATCGGCCACTTCGACGCGCGCTCGGCAGCGACGGACACGACGGCGGTCGCGGTCGAGGCACCGGTGGCGCACGACGCGGTCGACCAAGCGCGTGCAACCGGCCGCGATCCGGTCCAGGACCGCCTGAACGTGGCGATCGCGACGCTCGCGGAGGCAATCCAGCTGCGCAAGGCGAGCGGCCCCTCGGCCGAGCCTCCGGCGACACAATCGGAACCCGGCGTCGCGCAGGCCGCGAGCACGGACCCACCGCCGCCCGCGCCACCGGCGTATCGCGAGGTGCAGGTCCCTCCCGGCACGACGTTACGTGCGCTGATGAAAGACGTCTACGGACAGGATCACCCCGAGCTCATCGCGCGGGTGATGAACATCAACCCGCAAATCGTGAATGCCGACCGGATCCTCGCCGGCGACACGTTGCGCTTTCCCGATCTCGGCGACACCCAACGCGAATGAGCAACTACTTCCAAGTCCTGAAGCGTATCGAGCAAGACCGCAGCAACCCCGCGATGGCGGCGGAAGGCGCCGCCGCGCCGCAGCGCGATACGTCCGAAGAGGATGCGGCCTCGTCGAGCGATGCGGCCGCCGTCGTCGGCCCCGCCGCTGCCGCGACGGCGCCCGCCGCGCCGCCGGTCACCGCGGCCGCAGCCCCGAGCAGCGGCGTCACGACACGCCCGCTGCGCGCCGTCCACTCGGCGCCAGCGACTCCACCCCCGGCGCCCACCGCGCCGTCCGACGCGAGCGCCCCCGCCGCACCGATCGAGCTCAAACCGCCGGTTCGACGGCCGGCGGCAGCGCTGTCCGCAGAAGGACAGCGTGGGATCGCGACGCTCTTCGACAACATCCGCGCGCTCGCGAGCGGCCGCGCGACACGCGTCCTCGTCTTCGCCGGCGCCGCCGCCACGGACTCCGTGCGGGCGGTCACCGAAGGGCTCGCGCGCCACGCGCAACGGCACGGGATGCGCGTCTTCGTCGCGGAGCTGACGCGGACGGGCGGCGGCGCGATCCTCGTGTCGCGGATGCCGTCGCCGCCGCAGCCGCTGACGATCGGCTTGGACGGCGGCGCGGCACCTGGCGAGCTGAACGCGTGGGTGAACGACGCCGCCGGTGACAGCGATCTCGTCGTCCTCGAGGCGCCGCCGCTCGCCGACTCGATCGACGCGGCGTTGCTCGCGTGCGCCTGCGACGGCCTCGTCATCGTCGCCGACACCGAGGTCACGCCGCGCGGCGCCCTGCACATCGCCGCGGAGCGCGCCCAGATCGCCGGGTGTCGCACGCTCGGCGTCGTCATGAACGGCACGAGGGAGCGGCTGCCGATCTGGATGCGGCGCCTCTTCGGCACGGATGGAGACGCGTGATGGCGCCGCGGCGCAAAGCGCTGATGACGCTCTTGAAGCTTACCGATCTCGCCGTCGTGACGGCGGCGCTGGTGATCTCGGTCGCCGTCGATAGCAACGGCAAGGCGATCACCGGTTGGCCGGCCGTCCTCGAGATGCGGGTGTCGCTGCGAAACTTCCTGTTCGTAGGCGCCTACCTCGTCGCGTGGCACTTCATCTTGAAGATGCGCGGCCTGTACAACTCCTATCGCCTGTCGCCGGCGTCGCGCGAGCTCGGTGACATCGCGATCGCGGTGCTGGTCGCCGCCGCGCCGCTGCTGCCGCTCAGTTTCTTCATCGGTTTCGATCACCTGGACGAGCGCGACGCCATCACGTTCGGCGTGGTGAGCTTCGTCGCGCTCGGCATCGAGCGCCGCCTGCTGCGGGCGGTCGCGCGACGCGCCCGCGGCTGGGGGCGAAACCTGCGCGAGGTCATCATCGTCGGCGACGAGAGCTGCGCGCTCGACGCGGCGGTGAAGCTCGTGCAACGCGAAGGGCTCGGCTATCGCGTGATCGAGATCCTCGGCACCGGATCCGTTTCGCCCGACGCGAGCGACGGCGACGGTGCGTACCTCGACGGCAATGCCCTGGTCAGCGGCAACGGTCACGCTCGTCCCGCTGCACGCGGCTACGCGAACGGCAACGGCAGGAACGGCAACGGCAGGAATGGCAAGGGCAATCGTCATGCGACCACGAGCGCGCATGCCAGCGCGCACGGCCGAGGTCCCGAGAGCGTGCTCCATAAGCTCGAGGAGCTGCTGGCGCAGCAGCCGATCGACGAGGTGTTCCTCGCGATGCCGCTCGACCGCACGCAACCGCTCCTGCAGCCGCTGATCTCGCTCTGCGAAGAGCAAGGGACGACGTTGCGGGTGGTTGCGAGCCTCGCCGTCCTCGACTGGTCGCGCGCCGCGATCGACACCCTCGCGGGGCAGCCGGTGTTGACCATCTCGTCCGGACCTCCAGACACGCTGCGCCTCGTCGTGAAGCGCGCGCTCGATCTCGGTGTCGCGACGGTAGGGCTCGCGCTCTTCCTGCCGCTCTTCATCGCGATCGCGATCGCCGTGAGGCTCGACTCGAAGGGACCGGTGTTCTTCGCGCAGGACCGCGTCGGCTTGAACCGGCGGCGTTTCAAGGCGCTCAAGTTCCGCACGATGATCGACGGCGCCGAGCTCTTGCAGCCGGAGCTCGAGTCGTTGAACGAGGCGGAAGGCCCGGTATTCAAGATCGAGGCCGACCCGCGCGTCACGCGCATCGGTCGCATCCTGCGGCGTCTCAGCCTCGACGAGCTGCCGCAGCTCGCAAACGTGCTGGTCGGCGACATGAGTCTCGTCGGCCCGCGGCCGCTGCCGGTCCGCGACGTGAGCCGCATCGACGTCCGCTGGCACAAGCGGCGTTTCAGCGTGAAGCCCGGCATCACGTGTCTCTGGCAGATCAACAGCCGGGAGCCGAAGTTCGACGAGTGGATCCGCGCCGACATGGAATACATCGACAACTGGTCGCTGGCGCTCGATCTGAAGATCTTGGCCAAGACCTTGCCCGCCGTGATTTCGGGGCAAGGCGCGCACTGAACGTTTAGATCGGAAGGAGAACCATACCTTGCGCCCCGACTGCGCGCCCGTGACCGTGATCATTCCCTGCTACAACGAGGAAGACGGGCTTCCTTCCCTGCTCGCGCGCCTGCGCCGCATGCGCGGCACGACCGGCGCCGAGGATTGGCATTTCCTCTTCGTCGACGACGGCTCGACCGACGACACGTTAGGCCGCCTCTTGCGCGCGGCACGCCAGGAGTCGTGGATCGAGGTCGTCCGCCATCACGAGAACCTCGGCCTCGGCGCGGCGTTGCGCACCGGATTCGCACACGCGAGCTCGCCGATCGTCTGCACGATCGACAGCGACTGCACGTATCCGCCGGAGAAGCTGCCGGAGCTCGCCAAGCTCGTCGACGGCGGCTCCGAGATCGTCACCGCGTCGGCGTGGCACCCCGACAGCGCCGCCGCGGAGGGAAGCCGCCTACGCATTCAGCTCAGCCGGATGGTGTCGGCGCTCTACAAGCTCCTCATCGGGCAGGACGTCTATACGTTCACCTGCCTCTTCCGCGCCTATCGCCGCGACACGATCCAGCACATCCGTTTCCGCTCGAACGGCTTCGCGGCCGTCGCCGAGATGATGCTGCGCGCGATCCTCTCCGGCTGCAGCGTCGCGGAGGTCCCGATGCGCCTCGAGAGCCGGCGCTTCGGCGAGTCGAAGCTCAAAGTCAGCGACGCGATCATCGCGCACATGCGGCTGCTGTTGATGACCGCATTGATGGTCTCCGCGCGCCAAGCGCGTGAGCTCGTCGGCGCCGGCAAGCTCGTTCACTGAACCCAGAAAGGACGTCACATGCGTATCGGACTCATCGGACTCGGCCGTGCCGGCGGCGTGCACTTCGATGCGTGGCGGCTCGTGACGGGCTCGCGAGTCGTCGCCGTCTGCGACCCGTCGCCGGTCGCGCGCCGGCGCGCGCGCGACCTCGGCATCCGCACGTACTCGGACCCGGGCGTGATGCTCGAGAGCCGCGAGCTCGACGCGGTCACGATCGCCGCACCGCCGGCGGATCACGCCCACCTGGCGGTCCAGTGTCTCGAGCGCGGCCTGCACGTGCTGTGCGAGAAGCCGCTCGCGCTCACGACGTGGGACGCGCTGAAGATGCTCCAGACGGCGAGCCGCCGCCGGCTCGTCCTCTTGCTCGCCACCAAATTCCGGCACGTTCCCGAGCTCGCCGCCGCGCGCGACATGATCGCGTCCGGCAAGATCGGCGATCCGGTCGCCTTCGAGGTGAGCTTCTGCAGCCACGTCGACATGTCGCGGCGGTGGAACTCGCAACACGCGCGCGCCGGCGGCGGCGTGATCATCGACAACGGCTGCCATGCCTTCGACATCGTGTCGTATCTCTTCGGGTCGGTGACCCGGGTGCAGGCGTACCTCCACAAATCGCAGCAACGTCTCGCGGTCGAGGACGGCGCGACGATTCAGGTCCGCGCCGGCGACGGCGTCATCGGCAAGCTCGACGTCAGCTGGAGCCTTTCGACCGGACGCGACAGCTACGTGACCGTGTACGGCTCCAAGGGAACGATCGAGATCGGCTGGCGCAACTCGCGCGTCAAGCTCGGCGCGAGCGACTGGCAGCCGCTCGGCGGTGCCTACGACAAGATCGATGCCCACCGGCGCATGCTGAGCTGCTTCGTCGAGACGTGCACCGGCGGCGGGACGCCGTGGATCAGCACCGTCGAGTGCCTGCGCACGGTCGCCGCAGTCGAGGCGGCGTATCGCTCGATCCACTCCGGCGGCTGGGAATGGGTCGACATGAAGGGGATGCGCGAGCGGCGCGCAGGAGCGCGGCCGCGAGCGGCGACGTTGGCGCCGGCGGCGGCGACCGCCGGCGCATGAGCGGCGAGAGACCGCCGCCCGCGTCCTCCGCCGCAGCTTCGTCCGCCGCTCCACGCATCCATCCCACGGCGCTCGTCGAGACCGGGGTCGAGATCGGCCCGGGCACGTCGGTGTGGGACAACGTCCACATCCGCGGGCCGGCATGGATCGGGGCGGACTGCATCGTCGGCGAGAAGACGTACATTGCGTATGGCGTACGCATAGGGACGTGCGTCAAAATCAATGCGCAGGTCTATGTGTGCACCGGGGTCACGATCGAGGACCGGGTCATGATCGCCGCCGGGGTGATCTTCACGAACGACCGCTATCCGCGGGCGTTCGCGATCGACGGCGACGGTCTCGCGTCGTCGGAGCCGAACGAGGACACGTTGCAGACGACGGTACGCGAAGGCGCGACGATCGGCGCCGGCGCCGTCATCGGACCGGGACTCGAGATCGGCGCCTACGCCATGGTGGGAATGGGCGCGGTCGTGACCGGCGACGTTCCGCCGCACGCGCTCGTC
>WNFP01003277.1_pt1 | contig 12951 bp, 13 predicted proteins | sample 5400201 | NCBI WGS metagenome assembly WNFP01 (sample SAMN13153355, study PRJNA577476) | soil metagenome | isolation source: 115 cm saprolite under Madrone tree | place: USA:California | collected 2016-06-14
TGGCGGGCGCTACTGGATTCGAACCAGTGGCCTTCGGCTTCGGCCCTCTCGCCCCCTGGGACATCCGACGGTTACGGACGGCGTTGGCCGGCGCTGGCCGGCCGCTGCCTGAAAGGTGCCTGAACGGTGTGCTGACCCAAACGAGACCGTCGGCCGGGCTTGCGAGCAAGGTTCGCCGAGTCGCCGGGCACGATGTGGAGGACGTCGCGAATCTGGTCCATAACTTCGAAGTGATCGCATTGACCTTGATGGGCACGGGATGAGCGCGGCGGCGCAGTCACCAACACCGTGGGGAACGCTTCAAGCGACTGAATTCGGATGGCCCGACCGAGGCCACCCGGTCGACTGGGGCGCATCCGAGCGAGCTATGCAGGCGTTCTTTGGAGACCTAGCGCAGGGAGGTGCCGTTACCTTCTTGATGCTGGTCGGAGACTCGGGGCTCTGGCAGCGATTCCTTCGCAGAGGACCGCATTGGCCGTCGGTCATTCCAGGCCAGCTCGCCTCGGAGCTGGGCGCGCATGGACTGAAGCAACTGGCCAACCCGGGTTTCAGCCTCGTGCTCGGGCTCGCCGATGATCCGTCAATCAGCCGTAGTCAGCTTGTTCGACGCGGGTTCGAACAAGCGGGCAGCTCGAGGCTGGGCAGTGGCGAGAAGTACGATCCTCTATTCGTGGCCTTGAACAAAGGGGCACTTACTCGCGGGTTCTCCGTTTCGCGATTGCTTCCCGCGAAGGGTCTGATCACGTTCGGCCATGACTGCGAGCCGATCTATGTAATCGAGCCGGGTGCTTCTCTGTGATCACCGTCGCGCGCGTGCCCCGCATCACTGGGTTCCCGTGATCGAAGGCGCGGTCTTCCGGCAGTGAGGAACCGTCACCTTGAGGGACTTATTGGCGGGCGCTACTGGATTCGAACCAGTGGCCTTCGGCTTCGGAGTTGGCTCAGCCGGTCTCTACAACCCTCCCCGAATCTCCCCTACTCTCATCGAATCGCACGGTTAGGGCAGAGGCTGGATCCCAAGGGACCACGTTCCTCCCACCGGATCGCGAGGATTTTGTTACCCGGTTGCTACCACGCGGGCGGGCGCCGTCCTTCCTGACCGTTCGCGAAGTCGCCGCGCAGCTCCGCGTCTGCATCGCGACCGTGTACCGGCTGTGCGACGAAGGGCAGCTTCCGCACGTTCGAGTGCTGCATGCCATTCGGGTCGACCCGATCGACCTTGCAGCGTTCATCGGCGCGAGGCGCAGCCGGCGTTAGTAGGCGTCGACGAGCTTGTCTTCCGAAACGCCAGCCTGACGGAGGATCGCGCGGTCTCGAGGAACGCCGGGCCGTCCCGAAGGTGCGGGACGGCCCGGAACGACGATCTACTTCGAGTTCCCACCCGCGTCCGGCGACGTGCCCGTGCTGGACGAATCCGTGCCGGACGAATCCGCGCTGCCAGGGCCGTTCGCCGTTCCATCGCCGCTCGTGCTGGGCGTGCTCGCGGAGCCACTGGACGACTGGTCCGGGCTGCTCGGCGCCGCGGGCATCGTCTGCCCGGTCGGACCGGTCGAGTCTCCAGTGGTGGAGCCCGACTGCGTCCCGGTTGCCTGGCCGGTGGCGGACGAGCCAGCATCCGGGTTGGTCGCGGCGGACGAGCCACTGTTCGGGTCGGTCGCCGTCTCGGCAAGCGCGGCCACGGACGATACCAGCGCTCCCGCTGCGAAGAACGGTACCAGTTTGCTCTTGATGGTCATCGATGTATCTCCCTGTTGTGTGAGCGGTACCGTACGACCCGCGGCGCGAATTCCCATTATCCATTGGTATGATGGAGAGGCGAAATCTACATTCCTGGCGGCAGCTTGAGTTTTTCCGCCATTTTGACCAACTCGGCAAGGGACCCGGCCTGCATTTTCCGCATCACCTGACCGCGATGGATCTTCACGGTGATTTCGCTGGTCCCGAGATCCGAGGCGACCTGCTTGTTCAGCATGCCCGAGGTCACCAGGCCCATGACCTCGCGCTCGCGTGGCGTGAGCAGGCTGTACCGCTCGTGCAAGTCCGCGAGCGCCTCCCGTCGTTGGCGCGTGACGCGGTCGAGATCCAACGCCTGTTGAATGGCGTCCAAGAGGTCCTGGTCCCGGAAGGGCTTCGTGAGAAACTCCACCGCGCCCGATTTCATGGCCTTCACCGTCATCGGAATGTCGCCATGACCGGTGATGAAAATGATGGGAAGCCGGACGCCCGCTTCCGCCAACCGGTGCTGAACGTCGAGCCCGCTGACGCCAGGAAGCCTCACGTCTAGGATCAGGCAGCTCGGACCATCCGAGCGCAAGCTGCGGAGGAAATCGTGCGGGCTCTCGAAAGACTCGCATCGCAACCCGACCGATTTCAATAGACCTTGTATCGATACACGCACGTCGGCGTCGTCATCGATGATGTACACGGTTGGAGCGCCCGCCGAGGTCATTGACGGGCCTCGACTTCGCTGGGCAGGGTGAACTGGAAGGTCGCGCCCCGCCCGGAGTTGGCGGCGGCCCACAACCGCCCGCCGTGCGATTCGATGATGGATCGGCTGATCGGCAGTCCCATGCCGGTGCCGGTGGGCTTGGTGGTGAAGAACGCATTGAAGATCAGGTCCGCCTGATGCGGAGGCAATCCCACGCCGGTATCGCTGACCGAGATCAGCAACTGACCACTTCCGGATCGCTCCGACCTGATGGTCAGCTCACCTGCCGCGTCGTTGCCCTTCATGGCCTCGATGCCATTGAGCATGAGGTTCATGAACACCTGCTGCAGCTGCACGCGATCTGCCTTCACCCTGGGAAGTCCCAGGGTCAATTCGGCGCGGATCGGAACGGAGTATCGGGTCGCCTCGCTGCGCAGCAGGACGATCATTTCTTCGATGACTTCGTTGACGTCCACCGACTCGCGCTGAGGGGCGCCCTTCTTGAACAGCAGGCGGATCCGGCTGATGATGTCGGCCGCGCGCGTTCCGTCCTTGACCATTCTCGCCGCAGCCTCGCGCGCCTCTTCGACGTCCGGTTGGGCGCGCGTCAGCCAGCGCAGACAAGCGTTGGCATTCGTGACTGCGGCAGCGATCGGCTGGTTGATCTCGTGCGCCAGCGAAGCAGTCAGCTCGCCCATGGTGGTCACCCGGCTGAAGTGCGCGAGGTCCGCCTGAGCCTGCCGCAGCGCTTCCGACGCGAGCATTTGGTCAGTGAGGTCGCGGGCGATCACCAGCGCGGCTTCCACCCGGTCCGAGTCCGGTCGCAAGGGCGAATAGCTCAGCGCCAGGTATTGCCGGCGGGGGGCGCCGGGGAACCACTCGGCGTAGCTGACGTCTTCTCCCGCGAAGCATCGGTCCAGATTCGGCTTGACCTTCTGCTCGAAGGCCTCGGTGCCCACGAGGTCGGCGATATGCATCCCGACCAGCTGCTCGGCTGGCGTCCTCCAATTCCGCTCGAAGACCGGGTTGACCCGTCGATATCGGTAATCCCTTCCGACGATGGATACGCGATCGGGCAAGCTCTCGAAGACTTGCCCGGTCAGGTATTCCGCCCGCTTGCGCTCCGTGATGTCCATAAGGGTCACGAGCACGCTGTCGAGCTGGCCGGGCGGCGGCGGCAACGTCATCGTGAGCAGCACGGTCAGCCTCTCCCCTTTCAGGCTCTGCAGCACGGTCTCGGCCTCGCAGGACGTCCGACCCTCCGCGATGGCGACCAGCTCTTGCACGAAGACTTCCATCGTCTCGGGCAAGAAGACCTTGTGCAGCGACACCATTAGCTCGTCCTTGCTCTCCGCCCCGAACAACTCGACCGTCGCGTCGTTCACGTCGAGGATCTTCACCATCGCGATGGCCCGCTCGACGAATTCCGGATGCAGGGCACAATACTCGCGCAAGTCGCGCACACCTCTCGCTTTCAGATCATCGATCGCCTCCTTGATCTGGGAGAAGTCCTCCTCCCAGATAGACACCCCGGTAGACTGGAAGATGTATCGGTATCGCCGCTCGCTCTCGCGGACTTCCGCCTCTGCCCGCTTCCGCTCGGTGATGTCCTGGATGATGCCGAAGATGCGCTGCGGCCGGCCCGCCTCGTCTCTCCTCACGTCGCCCTGGCTGTGGACGGTCCTCACCTGGCCGTCGCGCCGCGCCACGCGATACTCCACGTCGTAGCGCGGGCCGCCGCGCTCAGCCTCCGTCGTCGCCCGCATCATGATCTGGTGATCGTCAGGATGGATCAGCGCCTGGAATCCGGCAAAGTCGACCTTGCCCTCGTGCGGCGACAGCCCGAAGATGCGGTAGGTCTCGTTGGACCAGGTGATGCGGTTCGACTCGAGGTCGCGTTCCCAGTAACCGACGTGCGCGATGCGTTGGGCCTCTTCCAGCCTGGCCTCGCTTTCTCGCAGGTTGCGAAACATCAAGAACGAGGTCAGCGCATCCGCGAGCCTCCGCCCGATCTCCTGGAAGAGCCGCTCCTCCTGCGGCGTCCAAACCCGCGGATGAGAGCACTGGTGCAGCCCGAACACGTACGGCCTGTCTCCCTTGGGGTAGACGGCCATTGAAATCTGGGACTGGATGCTGAAACGCTCCGCCACGCCTGCCGGCAAGCGGCGTTCGGAGCCCGGACTGAATTGCACAGGGCCGCTGGAGGCCTTCATCGCTCGGAACAGTTCGGCGATCTCGGAGTCCATGGGCATGTCACGCCCGAGGGCGAAGGCGCCTGGGAACTCGGGCCGGGTATGCTCCATGGGCACTTGCCACGATGCGGCCTCTGGATCGCAGGGATAGACCAGCCACGCCCGGTCGCAATTGAAGATCGAAAGTACCTCGTCGAGCACGTCGCTCATCATCTGCTCGAGGTCGTTCGTGCCTTGGATCGCCCGGTTGATCCGGTCCATGCTTTCGAAGAACCACAGATGGGCGTGGCGTTCCTCCTCGGCCCGCTTGCGCTCGGTGACATCGACCATGACCCCGCGCAACCGGGTTGGGCGATCTCCTTGCACCACCACGGTCACCAGGTCTCGCACCCAGACTACGCGTCCATCGGCAGCGATCATGCGGTATTCGAAGTCGTGGTCGCGTTTGTCGGCGAGGGCCTTTTCGCAGAACTGCACCGCGCACTGCCGGTCGTCCGGGTGCAGGTGATCCGCCCAGAACGTGGGTTCGGACAACCAGCGTTCCACCGGGTAGCCGAGGATGCGCTCTGCTTGCTTGCTGACGAACAAGAACTGGAAACTTGGCACATCCGTTTCCCAAACGATCCCCTCGACGGAGTTGACCAGATCGCGGAACCTCTGCTGCGCAGCTACGGCTTCGGCGAGGGCCGCCCGCTCGCTTGCCAGCAGTCGCTCGCGTTCGTAGTCGGCCCGCTTGCGGTCGCTGATGTCTTCAATCGTTCCCACGAACCCGGCAGGGCTTCCCGCCTCATCCTGCAAGGGAGCGGAAGAGACGGCGGCATCGAATTCCGACCCGTCCTTCCGAACCAGTCGGGTTTCGACCGTCGCGAACGCCTCGTCGGCGTGCGCCTTTTCCGGCAGAGCAGATGCGTGGCTCTGATTGTCCTTGAGAACCGAAACGCGACGCCCTGCGATCTCTTCGGCCCTCCATCCGAGGATGCGCTCGAAGGCTGGATTGCAACGCTGGATGACCTGATCCTTGTCGAACAGCGCAATGCCGACCGGCGAGGCATCCAGAATCGTTTGCAATTCGGCGGTGGCCCGCCGCAGTTCCACCGTCCGTTCGGCCACCTTCGTCTCGAGCTCGCTGCGCACTCGACGAAGGCCTTGCTCTACCCGGGCGCTCTGAAACGCCGTTGCGGCGTGGTTCGCAGCCACCGAGACCAGGAGCTGGTCGATCTCGGTGGGAAAGTCGGGCCGACCACACGCCGCAGCGACCAGGCCGCCCTCGGCATTGACGCCGATGGGAACGACAAGACCCCGGCATCGCTGCGCTCCGTCACCAGCGTCGGGAATGATTTCCTTGCGCGACAACCGGCCGAAGGAGGCGAGGTGCCTTAGCAGCCATTCCGGAAAGGCCTTCCATGCGTTGCCCCGCGTCCGTTCGACTGCGCCACCACCCGTGGGATCGCACAAGCGGACGAAAACGAAGTCGAGGCACAACGATCCGATCAACACGTCGGCAACGCCGGCGGCGATCTCGGGAGGCTCCCTCCCTAACCACGCCAGGGGGATGGTGGAAACTGCCACCAGGTCCCTGAGCGCCGTTCGCAGCCGGAAGATCTCAGCATTGGGTTCCATGTACATTCGGTTCGCCATGCTTGCGCTCCTGCGGAGCGGCGCGTCGCTCCCGTATCTCGAGCAGGAACTGGTCGGGAGGAACGAAGAATGGGTTCTCCTGCAGCAACCCACCGACAATCACGACTGGATGCGTCCGCAGGGCGTCCATCACCACGCTCGCGCCGAATTTCGACAGATCATAGGCGCAGATCACCATGTCGTCGTACTTGGGAACCACGTAGTTGACCCGCGTCTCGAACTCGATCAGGTCTTCGATGCCTGGTAAGTCGACGAGCGCCCATTCCATGTGCGCCAGGAATCTTGTCTGCGCGTACCCTGCTGCCGGCCCGGACTGGAGCACTTGTTCGAACGACACCAGCCAGGTGTCCTGATCAAACCGGCCTCCGCGGAGCGGACCGTCTTGCCAGGGCCGCACCTCCAATTGGCCGGTGTCCATCGCCTCTTGCACATCGATACCTGCTTCGGCGAGCCGCCTGAGATGTTCTTCCCGTAGCTCGGGGTCAACGAGATGGAAGGTTTTATCCCCCCGGTCGAAGCCATCTTTGATGAACGAGCGCAGGACCCTGTGCTCCTCATCGGTGCTGTTGAAGAAGGCGCAAACGTGACGCTGCCGGTCGAGAATGCCCCCGGCAAACTGCACGGAACGGTCGTTCGGTTCCATCGATGACCTCCTTGGCAAGACGCACCGATGATAGCGCACTGAGAGCGCGAGCGTGGCCGCCGTCACCACGGCCATCCGTGCCCCTGTCATCGCGGCCGCTCGCTTGCAGGCGTCGCGCCAACGCCGCTTCGTTCCCGCGGCTCGCGCGTCGTGTGCGGGGTCCGTTCATGTCCCGTTTCCGGACCGAAATGTATTCCTGAGCCCGCGGGTGCCACTCGCCCGGCCGATCACCGAACGCGCGCGCTGATCGTTTGACGACAGGCATGTCGACACCCTGCCGCCGATTTGAACGGAGTGCAGTGACCTCCCCAGCAGTGCCGGCTGGCGTTCCGCCGGGCGTCCGCACCGCTGGTCGGTTGGTCCGGATCTTGCTCTCGAGACAGTCGCCAATGAAGACCTCGGACCAGCAGCTCGACGACTCGCTGGTCCGCGACGAGGCGCTCGCCGAGCGCGCGCGGAGAGGGAGCGGTGGAGCATTCGCGGCGCTCGTCACCCGGCACGGCGACGCCGTCTACGCGATCGCGAGAAACATGTGCCTCACGGTTCGCGACACTGAAGAGGTGCTCCAGCAGGCTTTCCTCTCTGTCTGGCGGGATCTCGAATTCTTTCCAGCGGGCGCGAGGTTCACGAGTTGGCTGTACGGCATCGCAATGAAGACCGCGTTGGCGCACCGGCAGCGCGACCGCCGTCGTCCATCGCCCTCGCTGGAAGCCTTCATGCCCGCCTTCGACCGCGAAGGTCGTCTCGTGGCAAGCAAGGGCCGCTCGCCCGAGCTCGACGGCGACTCTTCGGAACGGCTCGAGATCACCGGCCTGCTGCGCGAGGCGCTCGAATGCATGGACGATCAGACCCGCGCTGCGTTCGTCTTGCGCGATCTCGTTCAGCTGCCGGCCGAGGAAGCGGCCGGCATCGTGCAAACATCGCCGCAGGCCGTCCGTCGAGACGCGCACCGGGCCGGCCTCATGCTCCGCGGATTCATCCTCAGCCAGGCATGAGGCCGTACTTCTTGAGCCGTTCGATGAGCGACCCGCGGTTCATGCCCAGGCGTCGCGCGGCTTCCGACTGGTTGCCGCCGACCGCCGCAATCGTGCGGCCGATCAGGCTTCGCTCGACCGCCTCGAGCTGTTCGCGCAAGCTGAGCGTGCCCTCCGGCAGCGCTTCGGCATCCGGGTCGGCTGCGGGAGCGGCAGACGCCGCCGCGAAGGCCTCGAGCCCGATCTCGCCGCCCGTGCTGAGCGCCACCGTGCGCGCGACGGCGTTCTCCAGCTGGCGGACGTTTCCGGGCCAATCCAATCGCTGGAGCGCATCCAGCAGCTCGGGCAGGAGCCGGACGTCTTGCAGCCCGAACCGCTCCGCGTAGCGGCGCGCAAACCCGGACGCGAGCGCCGGGATGTCCTCGCGGTGCCCGCGCAGGGGCGGCACGACCAGCTCCAGGACGGCGAGCCGGTAGTACAGGTCCTCGCGGAAGCGGCCGGCGCGCGCCTCGTTCGCCAGATCGCGGTGGGTACACGCGACGACGCGCACGTCGACTCGTTCCACGCGGCCCGCGCCGACCGGCTGGATTTCGCCCTCTTGCAGGGCGCGCAACAGCTTCGGCTGCACCGCCAACGGAAGCTCGCCGATCTCGTCGAGGACGAGCGTGCCCCCGTTCGCCTCTGCGAAGAATCCCCGGCGCGCCTGCACGGCGCCCGTGAACGCTCCGCGCGCGTGCCCGAACAGCTCCGCCTCCGCCAGCTCTTCGGGGATCGCGGCGCAGTTGAAGCGCACCAGGGGGCGCTCTGCCCGGTGGCTCTGGGCATGGATCAGCGAGGCGATCAGCTCCTTTCCCGTCCCCGTCTCGCCGCTGATGAGGAGAGTGATGTCCTTGGGCGCGACCCGCGAGATCGTGTCCAGCAGCCGGCGCATCGCGGGCCCTTCGCCGACGATGGAATGACCCAGCACTTTCTCCGCGGTGAGCCGGCGGTTCTGGACGCGCAAGGTCCTCGCCTCGAGCGCCCGATCGACCACCACGGAAAATTCCTCGACGTCGAACGGCTTGGTCACGTAGTCGTACGCGCCGCTCTTGATCGCCTGCACGGCCACCCGCTCCGAGCCGTGCGCAGTGAGGAGGATCACCGGTAGCGATTCGTCGCGATCGTGGATCGCCTTCACCAGCTGCACGCCGTCCATCCCGGGCATGGCGAAGTCGGTGATCACCGCGTCTACGCCATCGAGATGGTCGAGCGCTTCCTGGCCGGAGCGCGCGATGACCGCCTCCTGGCCGCGGGACGCGAGAAGCCCCCTCAAGCTGACAAGCATCCCGGAGTCGTCGTCGACCACGAGCAACCGCGACATCGTCGGCCTCCAGCGACGCTCGACGGCAGTATAGACACAGACCGAACGTCGGCTGCCATAGGCGGGACCGCCGCAGACGGACGCTTGCCTGTCTCGCCAGCATCCGTCGACCCATACCAACCGTATATGGCCGTATCCCTGGTGCTCGCTACCGTCCTACAAGCGATGGGCGTCAAGCCTCGCATCGTCGGCGACTCCGCCGTCATGCGGCGGTTGTTACACGTGGTGGCGTGCATCGGACCCAAGGACATCACGGTCCTGGTGCGCGGTGAGAGGTACGGCCTCGTCGAGATCATGGCGAACGCGGCAGGCGGATGGCCGCGTGGATGGCATTGAGCAGGGCCTCGTCGCTGAACGGTTTCTGCAGGAAGTCGACCGCCCCACTTTCGAGCGCGCGAGCCCGCGCCTCCTCCTCGGCATGCGCCGAGATGAAGATGATCGGGACCCCGTTATGAGAAGAGATCAGCCGTTCCTGGAGCTCGACGCCGTTCATCCCCGGCATGCGAACGTCCAGGATCAAGCATGCCGCGCCAGGCAAGTGGCCCGAATTCAAGAACTCCTCGGCTGAGGCGAACGCCTCGGCTTCGAACCCCGCCGACTTCAAGAAGCTCTTGAGCGCTTCCCGCACTGATTCGTCGTCGTCGACGATCGAGATTTTCTGGATCTCCGGCACGCCTGCCTTCCAGGTCCCCCGGGGAGATCCTGCACACTGCCCCCAACGCGTATCACCATGAAAACATATTTTTCTATAATACCTTGGTATAGGTGTTGTCAGACTCTTTCCTTTGCCGCCACCGGCTGGTTCACTTCGGACTCGTTCTCCATTCGCCGGCAGGAGGCGCTACCAAGTGATGTACCGATGGTCATAGAGTGCCGGGCGCAAGACCCACGGCCCTCCCCACGTTGCGAGCGCCTAAGAGGACGAGCGCCACGGTATGGTTTCAAAGGCGGAATCCTTCTCGGCGACCGGGTGAGCGGTCACAGCCTTCGGGAGCGTCATGGAGAGTCCGGCACTTTGGGCGCCGCACGCGCGGAAGCGAAGAGCAGCAGGAAAGCGGCAACGGAGATTGTCGAGCTCATCGGATCCCTCGCGTTCGAGCTCGTACTGCAGGTGCGCCGCGACTTCCACATGACGTGCTCCTCCGGACCAGATGACGGAATGCGAGCTACTTCACTTCGCCGGCCGCCCGCACAGGCGGCGGGGCTTCTTCGATGACCTCGTTGGGAACGGGCCCGGACCACGGTGAGATCGCCGGACTGTCGGTCTGCATCGCCGCGACGTCGCCACGCGAGAGCGCGTGGTCGTGTGCGCAGGCGGCGAAGCCCAGGGACGAAGCGAGCAGGATGGCTCCGAAGCGCTTCAACTTCGACATGTGAACCTCCTCGCCGCCGTGCGGCAGGCCGCGCGCGCGGCCTGCCGCCGTCGCGTCACTTCATGCCGCCGGAGATTAGGAGGCCGGATGGAGCGAGGCGCCCGCGATCCGACGGACGCCGGTTCCGCGCGGACGAGCGCCACCGCGGCGGATCGGTGCCATGGAATGGGTCATGGGCGCTGCACCTGCGCCGGTGCGCTGGAGGCCCCAGGCGTGCCGCTGACGATCACCAGATGGCGCGTCGGTGAAGGGCCCGCGCCCTCGACGAGCTGCCGGATCGGTCCGACCGCGTCGACGACCGCGGCGCCCGCCGGGTTGGTCATGAAGCTGGCGAGCAGGAAAGCCCCGCGGAGTTCGCCAAGTTCTACCCCGCGTTCAAGATGGACGGCGAGCCGAACGTGACTGCTTCCTATGGCGCACGGGAGCATTGGGTGCTCGTCAACGACAGCGACGAGTGCCACAACTTCCACATCCACCAGACCAAGTTCGTCGTCCTTGACGCGGATTTCGCGGCGGGCGGGCGGCCGTCGGCCGCCCAGTGTCTCGGCGATCGAGGGCTCGCCCCGCCGATCAACCGGAACGTGCTGCACGACAACTACGCACTGCCGCCTGGGTCGCGCGTGTTCGTGATGATCCGGTTCGACGGACCGAAGCTCGGCCGTTTCGTGTTGCACTGCCACATCATGGAACACGAGGACAAAGGCATGATGGCCACGATCGCGGTCGTGGACGCACCGCGCTGATCGCGGCCCCTGCCGGCGTGGTCCCAACAACCAGGGAACCGCGAATCCGCATCGTCACGAAGAAAGTTGTCCCGCCGGCCGCGTCACCTATGTCTCATGCGCGTGGGGGAAACCCTGGAGGCATGGATGAGCAAGCGAATGGTCGGGTACGCAGTCGCGGCGGGGGCGTGGGCCGCGTTGTCGTTCTTTTTGACGCCGCAGGCGGCTTTTGCCGCCTCGTCGGCCGGGTGTGACGGCGGTGGGTTCTCGGTGCTGGGTCTTTCCGGCAGCCAGAAGACCACGGTTCCGGCGGCAAGCGTCGGCAGCAGCTTCCTCGTCAAAGGAAAGTACGTCGTGTTCACGGTCGACTCGGCCACCTTCGGCGTGCTGGACTGGACGCTGACGGGCGCGCCGAACCCCCTCGACATCACCGGTGAGATGCCGACCATCGTTTTCGCCAGCAAGATTCCCGATCATCGAGGGCTGTCACTGACAAGCGACGTCTCGGTGGAAAGCTCCGGCGAGTCGCTCGTGATCTCGCGTACTGGCCCGGGACTTTCCATGAAGATCCAGGTCAAGGACTGCGCCAACGGCGGCGTCTTCCAGATGGAGCCGGCCCGCGCCGACGGGACGGCGACGGTGATTACGCACGTGCTCGGCGACGATGTCTTCTACTTCGACAACCCGAACGTCCGCGATCGCCTCGGCGAGAACATTCCCTGCTCCGGCGTCCTGCCTGACGGGACGCTGGTGGCCTGCAAGGGAGCGAACCCGGACGGCACGGTGACGGTGACGGCGCGGGTCAACTTCGCCAACGATTTCTCCGACAAGTTCGTCGGCCGCGACAGCCCGCAGTCCGCCACCCGGATCGCCACCGACTGCGCCAACGCCATTCCCAACCCGTTCCATCCCGGGACGGTCAGCGACTGGGCGGCGTTTCGCAATGGAGCGTGGCGAGCGGCGGGCGGATGGGCCAGGTGATGGGAGAGGACGCGACCGAGATCGCCCCCGCGGCGAAACCGTGCACCGCCGACTGCACGGCGCAGAACCAGGTGCAAGGCCGCGCCGTCGTCGTCGGGTTCCCGTTCCCGGTGCCCGATGCCGTCCGGCTGAAGCCGCGGTTCTTCCCCGGATTCGTGCTGCCGTAGCGGCAGTACCGCGTCGCTGCCTTCCAAAGACGAGGCGCCCGTCGGCGGTCCGAGGCGCCTCGTCGCCGGAATCTCACCGCCCAGCCGATCCCGGCGGCATCGCCGGATCGCCGTCGGTAACCTTCCCGGCATGAAGATCGCGCTTGCTGCAACGGTGGCCGCGCTGATGGCGATCGTGGTCGTCCTCACCACTGCGTCGCGAGAACGGGACCTGAGCGGACATTCGAGTGCCGGCCCGGCGCCGGCTTCGTCGGGCAGCAGCCTGGGGCTGGCGCCGAGCGCCTTGCCCGCGCCGCTCGCCGATCACCGGTCGCCGCAGCCGCCGGGCGGAACGCGGTTGCCGCGCTCCGAGCCGGTGCACCACGACGCGCCCAAGGCAGCGGCGCCCCCGGCCGCGAACATGCTACTGCCCTCCGGCGATCAGCTGGCCGCCCTCCAGCAGCTGGTTACCCAATCGCGCCAGGAGAACGAGC
>WNFP01003836.1_pt1 | contig 12950 bp, 8 predicted proteins | sample 5400201 | NCBI WGS metagenome assembly WNFP01 (sample SAMN13153355, study PRJNA577476) | soil metagenome | isolation source: 115 cm saprolite under Madrone tree | place: USA:California | collected 2016-06-14
AATGAGGGCGGAGAAAGGCAGAAAAGCTCTAGCACACTGGAATTAAGCAAGAAAAGCAGCGGTGCCATTGTTGTGGCTGAACTGCTGGGCTACACGGATTTTGATGGCTGTTTCCGCTGTCACGATGAACAGCATACAGATCAAAGGGCAAGACCATCACGCAAGATTGCAGCGCCTGCCATAACCTGTTGGCGTCAGATGAGAAGAATCCGAAAAATTCTGGTGGACCTGGGAATTGCGCCGGCAGAAAAAATGATTTGTTTCCCGGTAACCAAGCGGACTGGCGTTTACGTCAAAGCAGCAGTGAGTGGTGGTTCTGCTTTACTGTGCAGTGGACACACTGGAGCGTCTGTCCACTGAGGCCTCTGTCTCGCTTTTCTGCAATAGCTGGTAGGCCTGGGCTATCGTCAGATCGTCGCTGACGCGATGAAAGCCGCTCATGAACTGCTTTTGTTTCACGTTGATTGTCTTGAAAACAACAGCGTGGCCGCTCATTTTTACATCCAGGGACACAATTTCCCAGTGATCTTCGCCCACGCGGCTCTGAGTAACGGAGAAAGTGCCGCCCTTATTCAGCCGCCCCAGCAGCCCCCATCCAAAAGTGACATCTTCAAAGAGCGTTCCATCCATGCGGGCAAGCCTGCCCGCTGCGCGATCAATCCACATTGTCCCGCTCAGGGAACGAAAGACCTGCAGCTCACGATTGGGTGCGTCGTAATGCGGACGGGGGGAAAAACTTAGCCGGATCTGCCCATTATCTGTCCCTTCATATTTGAAGATGAAGGCTTCCGGGATTGCGCTGAATATCTGAATCAAGCGGTCTTCGTCATCCTTTTCACGCTTGGTGCGTTTGGCGCGTTCACTGGGATCCTCAACCAGCTTCTTCATGCGGGTTTCATCATTGGCGCGTTGCTCACTGGTCAGCGTCCGGCCATTGATAAGCAGAGTGCGGGCCAGTTGGCCTTCCTTGGTATCCACAACGTCCCGGTCCTGGCTGCCTTTTTCATTAATTCTTCAAATCGTATATAAGTTAGACGCATGAAATCCAGCAGCTAGTTGCATTTAACCGCAGAAATTAGGATGAGTGCGGCGACAGAGAGAGGCGCTCAGTCGCAGCAAAGTTGTGCGAACTTTTTGCGAGAATCAAGTTACATTAAGGCATTCACTAACCCGGCAAAATACAAGAGGCGGCCTTGCGGCCACCTCTACTTCGACCTCTTCGGAAAGGCAGTCCCATTTAGCTCGATAGCGGCGGCTCCGATCAAGACTGCTGTTCCCCTGGTTTTTCAGTCTTGCTCGTGGCCGCGACATTCCGTCGGTCGATGGCATTATCTAATTGCAAACATACGGCCAAACTGGCCAGTAACTCTGGAAATTCAATGGTGATATAAATCGTTGAAAATAAAGAATTTGTTTGATTGCCTCACCGAGTAGCAAGAGAGTTAATGTTTACTTCTATTTAACTAAGGAAATTTAAGTAGACAGATGCCGCGAATCGGTATCTGATTGCCTTTCCGTCGCACACCTAGAGTAACTACTTCATTCATGCAGAGCGCAGTAAACTAGCAGTAATCCCTGATGGATCTGCGACAGGCGCATTGAGAAACTTGTGAGTCAAATTCAAATCCTCGCTACAGCGAACAGAAATTAAAGAAGGTGCCGAAATGTGGAAAGCCCGTCCTGAAGACAACAAACCCATGAGCGTGAATCCAACTCAGCCTGCGCAGCCTGCAACCCAGCCTGCCGCTGTTACAGCCCCCAGCATCCCCGCACCGCATAAGGAAACCAGCAAGACGAGTGATCCTTACCGAGCGGACGTAGGACATATTGGAAAATCCGTCCAGATCCGCGGTGAACTCAGCGGCAGCGAAGATCTATATTTGGATGGAGAGGTCGATGGCAACATCGATCTGCGAGACCATAGTCTCATCATTGGTCCCAACGGAAAAATAAAAGCCGGCATCAGCGCACGCGACCTGGTGGTGCACGGCAAGGTGGAAGGAAACATTACCGCCACCGGCAAGGTTGAGCTGCGCAAATCCTGCACATTGCTCGGTGACGTAAAGACCGGGCGTATTGTGATTGAAGATGGCGCTTTCTTCAAAGGTGCAATCGACATTCAGGAAAAGGACACTAAGCAGGAAGCGCGCAAACCTGTCGCCGCGTCCACCAGCCTGGGAACGGGCGTAAGTTCAGGCACCGGCACCACCGGCGTGAGCAGTTACAACGCGTCGGCCGGGGCACAAGGTTCCTTTTTAGAGTCGAAATAAGGTAGAGTAAGGGGAGTTTGGGCTCCTCCAGTCACAATTTCAAACGGTGGTTCCGTGGTGCAGGCGACTCCCAGGCCAAAGAGGTCGAGAGCGCGAAGCATGCGTCACGGACCAACCGTCGTTGCATTGGCTTGGGCGAGCTTATGCGCGATTTGAGCAGCATGGGTGAAAAAAAACTGTGCGTGCTTGATCTGGGCCCTACCTCACCTGCCAACATCGCCTTCCTCACTGACCTTGGCATCCGTGTCTATACCGAAGACATTCTGCATGAAGCCCAGGACCCCAATTACCAGGCAAAGCAGGAAGACGGCGCACTGCAGGCAGATCCGGTAAAGTTCTTTGCCGAAAACATGGATTACCCCGCAGAGCAGTTTGACGCTGTGCTTTTTTGGGATGTGGCCGACTATCTGCCGGAACCGCTGGTAAAGCCACTAGTAGAGCGGCTGCAAATCATGCTCAAGCCCAAAGGAAACCTGCTGGCGTTCTTTCACACCAAAGACGCGGGGCAAGAATCGCTGTATTCGCGGCAGCACATTGTGCAGAATGACACTCTGGAACTGGAGCCCCTTCCAGATTTCCGCCTGCAGCGGATTTTCAACAATCGGCACATTGAAAATCTATTCAAGGACTTTGCTTCGCGGAAGTTTTTCCTCGGTCGAGACAATATTCGTGAAGTTCTCATGGTTCGGTAGCTGAATCGGCCACTCTGTTTTGTAATTTTTACTTTGCAACCAATTGTTGCTGGAGTATATGGAGTCCCATAAGTGGTACTTGTGTACTCACTCTGTGGCTCAAGAATAAGTATTCGCCTTAATCCCAAGTGAGAGTCTCTACCTAGTTAGCCGCCCTGTCTCAAGGTTACGCTTTCAGAATCAATGACTTAACTTTTCATCGCAAAACTTGGCCGCTTTAACGTTCTTTGGGCACGAGGATTGCACTTGTATAAGCCGTTCGAGCAAACGGAACTAAAAAACGGAACCCTCATTAGGGCCGGACAAAGGTAGGTTTAAACATGGCTAGCAGCTTGGGTGTAATGAGTAACTTGGGAATCATGGTTCCCGCAGTTGAAAGCCGGACGGCCAATTATAGCGAAATCTATAACCAGCATTGCCACCGGATATACTCCCTGGCTTTTTGGATGACGGACAATGAGCTGGAAGCGGAACAGCTTGCCAAAAATGTATTTCTGCGGACCTTCGCAACAGCGGCCAGCCCTAAAACGGAACACATCGATCAGGCCTTCATGGCAGAGATTCGCGAAATCACAGTGGTCGGTTCTCTCACGCTGAATTCGGTTCCTTCTTCTTCCAGCAATATGTACGGCAATATTAAGCGTATTTATTTAGAGCGTGCGGTGGTCGAGCTGCCGGCAACCGAAAGGCTCATCTTTTTGTTCCATGATGTGGAAGGGTACGATCATCAGCGGATCGCACGCCTTCTCGGTATCGCTGAGTCTGATTCACAATACGGGCTCCATCAGGCCCGTCTGCAAATTCGGGAATCCGTGTCTCAAATGTGCGTGTAAACAAGTTGGCGTTCTCTCCTCTCTTTTTTACTCTCCATCCCCCCTCGTAATATGAGGGGTTTTTTATTAAGAAATTTTCATTGATGGCGACGCTACACATGACTTAGTAACTGTGAAAGTGTTTATTTATGTTAATTTGCCGTGGCGAGACGAAACTTTTTCTGCGCCATCGCGTCTATTTTAATAACAACATACGCAGTACCCCCACGTGGGCGCCGCCCCTATACCGGCGCTCACTTTCTTTTGCAAAATCAGACCCTATACTCATCAAGCATTGAAACTGCTGAAGTTGCAAGTTATTACCGGGCAACAATAGACTGCCATTTAGGCTCTAACAAGCGGGATGCATGAGCTCGCAGGTCGTGATGTCGCGCGATAAGATCAAGTCTGGTTGGGGACCACGATAGATAAATGAGGAGGCGGGGAGATGGATTGGAAAAAAACACTGATATATGGGTCATTTGCGGCGGGAGCAGTTTTATTTTTGACGGGAAAGCGGCCAGCAGGATTAGTCGTGGCAGGGATTGGAGTGGCCACATTTGCAGCCGAGCATCCGGAGAAATTTGAAGAAATATGGCGGCAAATGCCGGAATACATTGATAAGGGCAGCAAGTTTGTCGATATGGCCTCCAGCTTTCTGGAACGGCTGGGAGAGCAGAGAGGTAGTGGTTATCGCAACATACCCGTGGCCGGCAGTAATCGCTACTAGAGCTGGCTGTCTGCTGGCGGGTTGACGCGGCGCATTTTCCGGTATTCCCGGATGATGATGGCGAGAAATAAAATTTAGACGTGAACTTGAGCCGGTGGTTCCGGCTCGTTCTATTTTAAGGCGGTGATCGGCGTCCCTTGGGCGGAAGGAAGCAGAGTATCCTTGCTCAGCTCCAGCGTGATGCGTTGGCGCTCCGCCTCATCGATCATGCGGGCAAACTGGGCGAACGCGGCATATCTTTCCGGCGCAATGACCTGGATGGGAATGCGAAAGTCCCTATGAATATCGATTTGTCCCGGCATTTTCACAAAGCGCAGAGCATACTCGCCAAATTCGCTGCGGCTGGTAAAGTCGCCGGGCAGCGAACGTGCTTCCACCCCAATTGGAAGGCGCAGATGAAAAACGGTGCTCTCAAGAAATAGAGAATCGAGATAGAGAGGAAAGAGACGTTCGGATGTCCTGGCATAAATTGCTCGCAGGCCAAGAACCGGAACGAGTTGATCAATATCCACAGTTCCGGTGTCATGTCCCACGTATTGGGCCACCGTACAGTTCAACGACAGCTCCAGCGACTGTTCTGAATCTCTCTCATTATTGATGGAGCCGGTGATGGCTGATGCGCCAGGAAAAATACGTACGGCCAACTGCTCAAGAAATGCCTGCCGGTTATGATCGGAGCTGTTACGCAATAAGCTGCGGACCTCCTGCGCACGGGCCGCACCCAGGCGAACATGCAGCCGTGCCACCAGGTCTCCATGGTGCAATGACAAATCTGCTTCCGCCACGCTTTTCTCAGCCTCCGGTTGAGTCACCAGAGTGACAATTTCTGGTTGATGATTGTGCTCCACAAATTCGGCGACTAAAAGAGCATCACGCACTTCCACCCAGGGTGGAACCACGCCAAAGGGCAGTGCGTCTGATTCAGCGTCCAGGTCGATGGTTTCTCCATTCCGGAGCCACAAGCGCACGAGTGGTTCGGTATAGCATGAGAGTTCGCGAGGTTTTCCGCAGTTCAGCTCGATTCGGCGGGCCATGATCAGCGCGGCTTTTAATCCTGTGGCGCGCGCCAGCGCAAGGAAGGCTGCGGTACGGCTGCCCTGCCCATTGTTCAGTGTATCTTCCGCGGAATTGTCTGCCCAATCCGTGCCCGTGGACTCAATTTTTCCCGTGACAAAACGGTAGATCCGTTTGGCTTTCTCCGTTTCGCTCCGGCTTTCATTCAGGTCTCTATTCTGGTCTTCAGAATGAGAAAGAGCGAACGCATTGTCATGCACATGCAAGCCAGCGCGTGTGGCTCCCATCAGTTCGTCTCGCAGTCCCTCGAGCGTCTGCTCATTCACCATGACCGTAATCGTAGCCAGCAGATTCGTGTCAGGGGTTAAAGCTTCAGGGACTGTCTGGGCAATGTTGTCGCGCTCCCATATGCGAATAGTGGCGCCGTTGTTCTGGCCGATCAGAGGCAGAGGTGGGCCAGACTGCTCACGAGTCCTGACCCTGAGATTGCTGGGAGTCAGAAGGACGAGCCGCGAATAAAGGACGGGCGCGGCAAAAGAGCCAAAGGTAAACGAACCGGCATCGTCGGCCAGCCGGCCCATTTCTGCGTAATGCAGCACGAATTCTTCTTCAATCGCGTCATCAGGCTCAAGCGCAGCCATGGAAATGGTCGGTTTTTCCCGGGGCAGCTCAGGTTCAATGATTTCTCCGGAACGCTTGATGGTGCGCAGTTCCAGCAGATCGGCTCCTCGCGGTATGGTGATCTCCCCATACTGGCTGATCCCATCTTTGTTCAGAGGGCGGGTAATCCGGTGAACATAGATGGACACAGAACCATCCTGCTTCAGCTCAATTGCTTTATCGGACAATAGAACAACAGACGTGCCGCCGGAAAAACTTCGCTGGGCCGCCTTGCGGACTAGCTCAAGCCCATCGCGGCGGTAGGGCCGGTAGAACTCTTCTCCTGTGGTGAAGCCGTTGGCCCGCTGGCTGTTGCTGTCTTGCGCCAGAGTTGGATCTTTTTCCAGGCGCGCATAACCGGAAGCGTTGGGCGCAAGAAGGCGCAAATGCGCCGCCTGCAGCCGGGCGGCGCTCAACCGGTCGGCCAATACCAGTTGTTCCACCAGGTTACGCCGCGCTGAGCGGTGCCAGGGGTTGTGAGCAACAATCTGCTGCAAATATGCCGCAGCAGTCCCATGCCTTCCTGAATCAGATAACACTCTGGCATACAGCAGCGACTCAGGGGCGCATGAGCTTAATTGTTGTTCCAGCGCCCGCGCTTTGTCCTGCTGCGCAATTGAGCCATAAAATTTGATTGCTTCCACCAGACGCGTACAGGAAGGATGCGCTTCCAGCAACCGGCTTAACAGAGCCGGAGCGTCTGTCTGATCGAGTGTCTGTTGATCGCGTGAACGATGATCGCCAGATAGATGGAAAGCCAGCGCCAGGGCTTCTTCGGATTGCGGCCGTTCTCCCAGCAGCGTGGAGACATCCTGGCGGAGGATGTCATCGGCCTGGCCGCGTTCCACGTCACTCTCCGCCACCTTCAGTCGGGCCATCATGGCGGTGCCCTGCGCTCTTCCAACCGCTTTCCAGAGCGCGGTGGCGCGGGGCGAGTGCTCGTCAGCGGCGGAATAGAGCAGCGCGCGGAGATACGGTGTGGTCCCGACGGGAGACTCGGATTCAATCAACTGCGCCATGCCAACCAGATCGCCGTGAAAGTAAGCGCTGAGCGGCAGAACATATTGGCGCAAGAACGGCGGCAGGCTGGAGGATGGACCCGCGGGAACATCTGACTGTGGATGCAAAGATATGCTGAAGGGCGTTGAGTCCGCTGTAAATTTGAGCAGCACGCGATGGTGGCCGGGTGTGAGCTGCAGCGTGCTCGAAGCCCGGTTCGCCTGGGCCACATGGCGTGAGTCATGGAACAGCGCTAATTTTCCGTCAACAAAGACGGAGTATGTTCCGGAACACAGTACTTCGATCCGGGACATCTGAGAATGCGCGAGCTCCACATCGGCAGCGCCATAGTAGATGCCGGGTGCGGACATGTATTCCGGCAGCGCAACCATGCCGTCGCGGAACCAGAAACGCTCTGTTCGGAGTGAAGAAGTCCCGGCAATACCCTTTGTCTTTTCCCCCGTGGGCTCCAGTTCCGGGGCGGTTTTTTGATCGCGCATTCCCTGATCGCCGCCGCCTTGATCGATGGTTGCTTGACCAATGGAATACTGCGGACGGGAAAGCTGGTCGGCTTCGGGCGGCCAAGTGAGTTCAAAGTCAACATTGTTGTAGCGTCCAAAAGGACCGGCAATCCGCCAGCGCGCCAAAAGATTCGCCGCGTGGGCCGCTTGATCCAAGTCGATAGGCGCGCCGTCGTTTGCCGCCGCCACCAGCGCCAGGCGTAAATTGAATGTACACGCGTTGTGCAGCGTGGCAACCATTGCGACGTGCCTTCGCACTGCATTGAAGGCTTGCGTATTGGCCGCATGTTGCAGCACACGGTTGGCAGCGATCTCCTGCAACTCCGGCGCTGCCGTCAAACGGCATAAGCGCAAAGCGGAGTCCAGGACAACATTCTGCCGTTCCTGCAACTCAGCAGCTTCCATACGTACAAAAAGCGCGGTGGCGTCCCGGGGATGGATACGCAATCTGCGGTCCGCCTGGGCCGCTGCGACAGGAAGGTCAAAGTCATGCAGGAACGTCTTAAGCAGGGAATCGGCGGCTGAATTTGGCGGAACCGACTTTGCTGGCTGGGCCATGCCTGCAACCATGCCGAAGCATAGAAGAACCAGTGCGAGTCTGTGGACGGATTTTCTCATTGCGGCAGGCCCACTGTGATTTCATTGCGGAAACTGCGTTCAGCTTGCACACAAAACTGCCGGAACGCGGGATAATCCTGTACGCTGACGCGAAATATTTCAAACTGCACGCGGCTCTTCACGACAATTTCGTTATTTGATTTCCTGTAGCGGAGCTGGACGGAGCCAAAGCTGGTGCTGATGTTCTGGTCGCGTGGAAGAGAGTTGATCTCAGCCCCCGCGGGCAGCGCAATGTGTATTTCTTCCTCGGTGGTCCAGGGCGAAGGCAGCACCAGGTCCTGCGCGCGGGTTCCGGAAGCCGCCAGGGCCGTCACGTAGGAGCGAGGCATCCATGAGGAGCTCAGCGAGACAAAACGCTTTTGCAGCCGGGAATTGAGCGCTCCCTGAAAATCCACGCTTACATCGGAAGAAAGTTCTTCGGCGCCATGCACCGCAACACTATCCACCTGCACGCTGGGGAACACTTGCGCCAGTTCACGCCGGAACATGTCCAGTTGCTGATCGCGCACCGCCAGATCATGCCGCAAGCCGGGAGCGTCTTCTCCGTGGGTGATGGTTGAGCCGCTGAAGTGGATCACGCCCTGCGCCGAGAGTTCGCCGCGAATGATGTGCCGGGTGTAGTTGTCTGCAGCGCTGCTCATGGGCACATGGCGAATCTGCGCCGCGCCGCTCAGATTGACGGTAAGCGCCAGCGCACCCTGGTCCTCCAGAGGAAGCTCCTGTCCGGCATATTCCGCTGTTCCATCCAGCCACAGATCATATTTTGGAACGTAAACAATGGCGTGATTGAACGGTGCAATGGAGGCGGGGACCGCCACCACATCGCCCAGCGAGCGGGTGCGGACCAGAGCAATCTCCGCGTCGATTCCCGCGGCCCGCAATAGGGCGATCATCAGGCTGGCCTTGTCTTTGCAGTCACCGAAGCGCCGGGCATAAATCTGCGATACCGGATATGGCTTGTAACTGTAGATGCCGAACTCAAGCGCAACGTAATGCGTGTTCCTGAGCACAAATTCCTGGATCGCGGCTATTTTTTCGCGATCGCCGTGCCGCCCGGAAATCAGGCGCGCCAGTTCGCTTTGCAGCGGAGCGTCCAGTGCGAATTGCGTGCGCACAAGATCGGCGTACCATGCTCCAAGCTGTTTCCAGTCGCCTACAGTGGAGACATGGACGTAAGGAGACAGTTCCGTAAGTCCTGGGCTGTGGGGCTCATGGGGGATTGCCGGAACCGACCGGGCCTCCCAGACAAATACCTGGACTGCATTTCTGGTGGCAATCACGGCAGGAGAAACTTTTTCCGCGTGCATAAAAATCTTTGTGGCGGTGGGCGCCAGGAGCACATAACGCTTCAGTTGGGTTGCGCCCCGTCCGCCAAAGAGCACCAGTTCGCCAAAGTATCCGTTGTAGGGGCTGGAACTAAGCTTTGGCGTGATTGAGTACTCCAGTTCCACCACATCGCCCTTTTCAGGGCCGGGAAAGCGTAACTGGCGGGAACGCATGTCGTAATACATTGAGACCAGATTGTCGGAATACTCGCGTTCTCCTGGTTCCTGCGCTTCAAACACGGTCCCGTCCGGCTTCCACAACCGTGCATGGACAATCCGCATCTCTTCCGCGGACGGCGAATAACGTATGCTGCTGATGCGATGCAGGTCGACTGCGGCTTCCGATCCAAGGAAATAAATCTGTTGCACATGCACACGGTCCAGCCCGCTGGGAAGAAGTTCCTGGACGCAAATATCAGCCAACGCCAGGTCCGTGGCAGCGGGCGTGGACTTGAACGCCGCCTTCGCCATGTCCTGAGGATTCACCAGGTAATCCGCGTCTATTGTCAGGGAATCTGGCCGGCCCAAATGGGAGGCTGCGGCAAGCTCCTGCTGCGCCTCTGCGGTGAGATGAAGTTTCTCATCCACGCTGGCCAAGCGGCGGTGTGCCCCGGCGTTGGCCGCATCGAGCGCAACCAGACGCAACAAAGAACGCCTGGCTCCCTCCAGGTCACCGCACTCCATTTGCATCTGCGCCAGCCGCGACCAGATATCCGGCTGGTTCGGTTGCAGGCGTGACAACGTGATGTAATCTGCCTGCAGGTCATATTTCATGTGGCGGCGTTCGTGGAAGCGCGAGAGCAACTCAATCAACTCCCGATCATCGTTTTTTTCGAGCAAAACGGCCGCTGCCAGGCGCGCGGCGTCATCCTGCAGGCCGGTCTGTTCATAGTCCAGGGCGAGACGGGCTCGCAGCCACAACGGAGTGGGCCATTGTTTTTCCAGCTTGCGCAGCTCAGGCAAAGCCGTGGAACGCAATCCAAGATTCAGATAAAGGGCCGCACGGCGTTCACTCACAACAAAATCATCCGGCGCCGTTTCCGCGGCAGAGGCGAGTATGTCCCGGGCCTTCTCCAGTTGTTGCCGTCCGATGTAATAGGTGGCCAGTTGCAACTTGAGCTCCGAATTTCCCGCGTCCAGGGCAAGGCCATTGCGGATCGCGGCAAAGATGCCGAGAGGCTCGGTGGAAAATGACGCCACACGGTTCCAGCGCCAGGCCGTAGGCTCCAGGCGAGCAGCCTGTATCATGTGCTCAACGGCCTCAGACGATCCGCAGAGATGCTCCAATTCCGCTATAACTTCAAAGTCGTTTGCCGTGGCCGTGGAAGCGCGGGCCTGGTTCAACATGCGCCGGCGCGTTTCATCCTGGGTGTACCAGTGTGGTACTCGGGGTTGGGACGGTAGGCGGAAAGGACTGAGATCATCCAGGGAGGCGGCTGCTTCGGTTTTGACAAGTGCGTCTTCTGTATCCGCTTGTTTTACGGATTCAAGCATCTGCTGCACGCTCTGCCGGTCATCCACGTAGTCGCGCAAATACTCAATGCGGTCCAAGAGCACCAGCTTCTGCAGCTTGCCGGCGGTCGTCCACTGGAGCTTCATGTGTTGCAGCTCCAGATCGTAAGGATTGCGAGTTTGGGCGCGGAGCGCCAGGCAGGGCACAAGAAGACAAACCAGCGGCATGTATCGCAGCAGGCTGAGCATCTGAATCTTCCAGAAAACGCTTAGCCTCGGGGGAGGAAAGCGAATTGCCCCAGGCGGCGTACCGCCCAGGGAAAAATCGCAAATCAATCCAAGCCGCTATGCTTCCCCTGCTCCGTTTCCCCCAGTTTTTTAATCTGCCGTCGCCGGAGAGGCCGCTAACTCTTCTTGATTGAGGTTAAGGTGGAGTAAGTATCCAGTAAGACGCAATTTACAGGAATTGATCGAAAGACTTAGAGGGGTAGGCAAATAGACCTTAAGTATTCAAGAGTCTGGCATCCCCCGGTTGCTGCGAATCATCTGACTGCGCAAGATTTGGGAGTGTCTCCCGCCATGGTACGTATCCTCACGCTCATTTTTCTGATTGGCAGCTGTTGGATTGCGGCACTAACCCAGGACAGCCATCTGCGGGAACCTGCTTCCGGCATCATGCTTGCTCATTCAGCCTTTGCCCACGGCTACCGCCACGGTTATGAAGAGGGTTACCACGCCGGAAATATCGATATCAACATGGGCCGCACCTTGCGTGCCAGGCCCGAAGAGTGCCACGGACTCAACAAAGGCTACTCTTTACAGTTTGGGGTGCGTCCGGTTTTTGAGAAGGGTTTTCACGCGGGACTCAAAGCAGGATACCTTGATGGATACATGGGGAGGACATTCCGGGCTATTGACACACTCCGCGCCTCCGCCCTCGCTTACAAAGAGCCTCTGGTTGAGGAACCGCATGTACGCTACTTTGATCAAGGGTTTTTATTCGGGTATAACGATGGGTTTGATCGCGGCGGGGCAGACCCCTCTTCGCCGGCAGAGCTGGATGTACGTCTGGTAAGCTGCAAACCACCTCTATCGCAGACGCCGAATTCCTCAATCGCCCACGAAAGCTATTGCGAAGGGTACCGTCGCGGTTTTGTATTGGGCCACGCCGATGGCTTCACCCTGCGTCCGGCATCGGCGCGTATGGAAGCCAGCAAGTAAACCTTGCATCTGTGCAAAATCTTGCGCTTCGACTTCCGTACATGTACTCTGCTAACAAATGGGCTTGGGCTGAGGTTCATGATACTTTCAGATCGGGGCCCCCATTTTTGCTTACAATGCACACTACTATGCCACGGTCTCGAAAGGAGTATTGATGAAAGCAGGCGCATCGAAACGAACGATTCGCATAGCTGTGGTTGAGAGCGATCCACTGCGGTTCATCGGATTGAAATCTTTATTCGATACGGAAACGGACCTGGAGTTGGTCTCCTGCAGTCTGGCAGAGCTGGGTCCGCGAAAAGATATTGACCTGGTGCTGCTGGGCACGCGCGCCGGACAAAATCTGTTTGACGTAATGGCCGGACTCAAAGCCGCTCGTCCGGATCTGAGAATTATTGTCACGGGCAGCGGGGCGGACGATGAAACCATACTGAAGGCCCTGGCCGCAGGCGCGAAGGGTTATGTGGATGAAGCCGCCTCGCCCGCCGAGTTTATTCAGGCCATGAGGATTGTGCATCAGGGGTCCGTCTGGGCCCCGCGCCGGGTGCTCTCCATCTTCATTGAGCGCGTGACCTCATCTCCAGGACGCATCTTCCCGGCAGGCCGCGTTACGTTCACGGACCGCGAAAAAGAAGT
>WNFP01004381.1_pt1 | contig 12950 bp, 12 predicted proteins | sample 5400201 | NCBI WGS metagenome assembly WNFP01 (sample SAMN13153355, study PRJNA577476) | soil metagenome | isolation source: 115 cm saprolite under Madrone tree | place: USA:California | collected 2016-06-14
TAGTGGATGACGTTGAGCGCGTTGACGTAGGTCGAGGCGAGCCAGTCCATCATCTGCTCGTACCGGTCGCGGACCTCCGCGTAGTCCAGGATTTCGCCGGTCACCGGCGCCAGCCTCGGACCGACCTGGTCGCCGCTGATCTCGTCGCGGCCGCCGTTCAGCGCGTAGAGCAGGCACTTGGCGACGTTCACGCGCGCGCCGAAGAACTGCATCTGCTTGCCCACCCGCATCGCCGAGACGCAGCAGGCGATGGCGCAGTCGTCGCCCCACTTCGGCCGCATCAGATCGTCGCTCTCGTACTGGACCGCGCTGGTGTCCACGCTCACCTTGGCCGCGAATCGCTTGAACGGATCAGGCAGGCGCAGCGACCAGAACACCGTGATGTTCGGCTCGGGCGCGGGCCCCAGCGTGTACAGCGTGTTCAGCATCCGGTAGCTGGACTTGGTGACCAGCGTCCGTCCGTCGTCGCCCATGCCCCCCACGGTCTCGCTCGCCCAGACCGGATCGCCGGAGAAGAGCTGGTTGTATTCGGGCGCCCGCAAGAACCTCACCAACCGCAGCTTGATCACGAAGTCGTCGAAGATCTCCTGCGCCTGGCTCTCGGTCAGCGTGCCCTCGGCCAGGTCGCGCTCGAAGTACACGTCGAGGAAGGTGGACACGCGGCCCACCGACATCGCGGCGCCGTTCTGCTGCTTGATGGCCGCGAGGTACCCCAAGTAGACCCACTGCGTGGCCTCTCGCGCGTTGGTCGCCGGCCCTCCGATGTCGAACCCGTAGTTCCGCCCCAGCTGCTTGAGCTCGTGCAGCGAGCGGAGCTGCTCGGCGATCTCCTCCCGCAGGCGGATCACCTCTTCGCTCGAGTGACGCCCGTCGAGCTCCCTCTTGTCGTGCTCGCGCTCCGCGATGAGGAAGTCCACGCCGTAGAGCGCGATCCGGCGGTAGTCGCCGATGATCCGGCCGCGGCCGTAGGCGTCGGGGAGCCCGGTGATCAAGTGCGACGTGCGGCACTTGCGGATGTCGGGCGTATAGGCGTCGAAGACGCCGTCGTTGTGTGTCTTGCGGTATTTGGTGAAGATCTCCTCGTTCTTCGCGTCCGGCTCGATCCCGTAGGCCTTCAGGCTCGCCTCGACCACGCGCCAGCCGCCGAACGGCATGATCGCGCGCTTGAGCGGGGCGTCCGTCTGCAGGCCGACGATGATCTCGGAGTCCTTGTCGATGAAGCCGGGCGCGTGGGCGAGGATCCCGGTGGGCTCCTGCGACACGCCGAGTACGCCTTGCTTCCGCTCCTCGGCGAGCAGCGGCAGGATCTTCTCCCAGAGCTTCTTCGTCCGCCCGGTCGCGCCGGCGAGGAAACGCTCGTCGCCATCGTAAGGCGTGTAGTTCTCTTGGATGAACTCGCGGACGTCGACGTGCTTCTGCCAGCGGCCGCCGGTGAAGCCGCGCCAGGGGTCCCTGGCGCTGCCGGCGGTCTGGGTCTCTGCGGACGTAAGAGTGGCCTTCATTTCTCGTCTCCTCGATCTTGCGGTTTGTGAATTGCCTAGAGCAGCTGCCTCGTGTGCCTTGCGATCATCAATTCTTCGTTGGTGGGGATGGAGAACGCCGCGGTTCGGGCTTCCGGCGTGCTGATGCGGGGTCCGCCCGCGGCGTTGGCCGCGGGGTCGAGGTCGACGCCGAGCCAGGCCGCGTCGCGGCACACGCGTTCGCGGATGGCGGCCGAGTGTTCGCCGACGCCTGCGGTGAATACGATCGCGTCCAATCCACCGAGCGCGGCGGCTAGCGAGCCCAGCTCGCGCCGGATCCGGTAGCAGAAGACGTCCACGGCGAGCTTCGCCCGCGGATCGTTCGAGGCGAGCAAGACCCGCATGTCGCTGGAGATTCCGGAGATGCCGAGCAGCCCCGCCTGGTGGTAGAGCAGCTTCTCGACCGCGCGCACGTTCATGCCGCGATGGTCCATGAGGTACAGGATCACGCCCGGATCGAGAGAGCCCGAGCGCGTGCCCATCGCCAAGCCCTCGACGGCGGTGAAGCCCATCGTGCTGGCGACGCTGCGACCGGCCTCCATCGCGCACATGCTCGCGCCGTTACCGAGGTGCAGCACGACGGTCTTCCCCAACGCGGCCTTCGCGTCGAGCCCGCCCAGCGCCGAAGCGATGTACTCGTAGGACAGGCCGTGGAAGCCGTAACGCCGCACCCCGGCCTCGTGCAGCTCCGCCGGCAGCGCGTACCGTTGCGCGACCTCCGGGTTCGTGCGGTGGAACGACGTGTCGAAACAGGCCACCTGCGCGAGCTCGGGCGCGCGGTCGAGGAGGCGCCGCATCGGCACGAGCGCGGCGGGCTGATGCAGCGGCGCGAGTGGAACCAACGCCTCGAGGTTCGCCACCACACCCGCATCGACGCGCACCGGTCCGGTGAAATCGGGTCCGCCGTGCACGACCCGGTGCCCGACCCCGATGAGGCGGTCATTCGCCAACTCGGGCCGCAGAAACGTGAACAGATGATCGAGAGCCCGATCGTGGCCGAGATCCGTCCCCTCGGCCCAGGACTTCTCCGCCGTCGTCCCGTCACGCCCCTTGGCGACGAAGCGGGGGCTGGTGTGGACCGCTTCGACCTGGCCGTGCAGGTCGAGCCGGAGCTCATCGCCGCGCGTGACGAAGAGCGAAAACTTGATGCTGGAGGATCCAGAGTTGATGACGATGATCGCGTCAGCCACAGCGTCCTCCTCAGGCGACCGCTTTCTGGGGGATCTGGCGGCGGGACTGGGCCACCAGCGACGCGACCGCGCACGACGCGAGTCTGGCTGTCTCCGAGTCGGCGCGGCTGGTCAGGACGATCGGCACCCGAGCGCCCAGCACGATCCCGGCCGCGTCGGCCCCGGCCAAAAAAGAGAGGCTCTTGGCGAGCATGTTGCCCGCCTCGAGGTCCGGCACGACCAGCACGTTGGCGCGGCCGGCCACCGGCGACCGGATGCCCTTGATCCGCGCGGCCTCGGCGCTGATGGCGTTGTCGAGCGCGAGCGGGCCGTCGAGGATCCCGCCGGCGATCTGCCCGCGGTCGGCCATCTTGCACAACGCTGCGGCCTCGATGGTGGATGTGACCTTGGGGTTGATGGTCTCCATCGCCGAAAGGATGGCGACCCGCACTTCCGTGATCCCCAGGGAGTGCGCGAGATCGATCGCGTTCTGGACGATGTCGACTTTCTCGTCGAGTGTCGGAAAGATGTTCACCGCCGCATCGGTGATGATCAGCGGCTCGTCATGCCCGGGCACGTCCATCACGAAGCAGTGGCTGATGCGGCGGGCCGTGCGCAGTCCCGTCTCCTTCTTCACCACCTCGCCCATCAGCTCGTCGGTGTGCAGCGAGCCCTTCATGAGCGCGTCGGCGCGTCCCTGGCGAACCAGCTCGACGGCTCGAGCAGCCGAGGCGTGGCTGTGCGGAGTGTCGACGATCTCGAGCCCGTCGACATCGAGCCCGGACTTCTCCGCGACCGCCTTGATTCGCGCGGCGGGGCCGACCAGCAGCGGGGTCATGAGGCTGGTCCGAGCCGCGTCCACCGCGGCGCCGAGGGACGACTCGTCGCAAGGATGCGCGACGGCCGTGGTCAATGGCTGGATTGCCTTCGCTCGCGCCAGCAGGCGCTCGTACCTCTTGTGCTCGCGGCTCATCTTCCTGCTCCCTCTCCTGGAACGCGCATCCGCATCTGGAGCCGCTGGGCGCGGCGCATCAGGGCGGCGGCGTGGCGGCGGCGGTCCTCGTCGGTCTCCAGGAAGAGCGGCGCGATCTCGCGCGGGCAGCCCTGCTCGTCGACGGCCACGAAGGTCAGGTAGGCCTTGGTCGTGTAGCGCCGGGCGCGAGTCCGCGGATCTTCGGCCTCGACGCGGCAGCCGACCTCGATGCTCGTCTTGTGAACGCAGTTCACCTGCGCTTGCAGGATCACGATCTCGCCCAGCCGGATCGGGGTGATGAAGTCGAGGCGGTCCACCGAGGCGGTCACGACCCGGCCGCCGGCATGCCGCATGGCCGCGACGCCGGCGCAGACGTCGATCCACTCCATCACCACGCCGCCGAAGAGCGAGCCGCCGGTGCCGTTGATGTGCGTGGCCATCACGATCTCGGTCATCTCGACGCGCGAGCGCGCCGGCGTCAGGCGGGTCTCGCTCGCGGTTGGACCACCTTCGAGTTTCACGCGTTTCGCAACGTTCTCGGCAATCGGCATGGCTGCCTCGAGCGGTGCAAGCAAGATGCCACCCAGTGTGTCGGCCCGGTATCGAGGGGATTCGACATCCGCGAGATCGACGCCGGCGATTTCGCGCTCGCTTGAACAAGAATTTGCCCGACCGCGCAGCGGATGGCCAGACGACGCGTCAGTGATGAGGGCGTCGCCGCTCGAGCTCGCCCGAGGCGGCCGCACGACGGCACGAGTCGCGAGCGCTCACCGCGTAACAGAGGAGTTGCGCGTTCGTCTCGCGCTCGCGGTGCCGCCGGCGAGCGTTGCGTCCGCGCCGGCGCGTGGCACGTGCCGTGCAGACTCTTGCCAACGTGGACAGCCTTCCGCGAAACGCGATCGAGATCGCCCGGCCCTTCGGCTTCCCCATCACCAATTCCATGATCGTGAGCTGGGTGGTGGCCCTGGGCTTGATCGTCTTCGCCCAGGTGGCGACGCGGAAGATGAAGCTCGTCCCGGACGGCGCCCAGAACTTCCTGGAGTGGCTCGTGGCCGGCCTCGACGGCTTCCTCGAAGGAGTGATCGGCCGCCACCTCGTGCAGCGGACGTTCTGGTTCTTCGCCACCGTCTTCATCTTCGTCCTGGCAACGAACTGGATCGGGCTGGTCCCCGGGGTGGGCACCATCGGGTGGGGGCACCGGGGCGCCCACGGTTTCCAGATCGATCAGCCGCTGCTGCGCGGGGCCAACGCGGACCTCAACCAGACGCTGGCCATGGCGCTCGTCTTCTTCGCTTGCTGGATCTATTGGGCTCTCCGCGAGGTCGGCCCGGGCGGCTTCTTGAAGGAGTTGTTCGCGCCGAAGGGCGAAACCGCCGGCGTGATGAGAGTGGTGATGGTGGCGGTGTTCTTCGCCTCGGGCTGCCTGGAGATCGTCTCCATCCTCTTCCGGCCCGTCTCGCTCAGCTTCCGGCTCTACGGGAACGTCTTCGCGGGCGAGAACATGCTGGAGACCATGTCGAGGCTGGTTCCCGCGCTCTCCTGGCTGTTGCCCATTCCCTTCTATCTCCTGGAGCTCTTGGTGGGCCTGGTCCAGGCGCTGGTCTTCATGCTGCTGACCGCCGTCTTCACCCTGCTGATTTGCCAGCAGGAGGAAGAAGCGCCGACGGCACCGGCAACCGCCCATGGCTGAATCACGAACCGCACGAACACGAAGAAAGGCAGGAAACCAATGAACGGAAGCATTCACGTCGGTCTGGCCGCCCTCGGGGCAGCCATCGGAGTTGGCCTGATCGGGATGGGCGGCGCGATCGCCGTCGGACGCAATCCCGGCGCGGCCACGAAAGTGATGGTGCAGTCCATCCTCGCCATCGCCTTCGCCGAGGCCATCGTCTTCTACGCGCTCTTCCTCCTGCGGTAGCGGCCGGCCATGAACGTCCTTTCTCTGCTGGCGCAGCCCGAAGCGGGCGGACAGATCGAACAGATCGCCCGTAGCTTCGGCGTCGACTGGCCCCACCTGGTGGCCCAGATCGTCAGCTTCGGGATCGTCTGCGCCCTGCTCTACCGGTTCGCGTATCGACGCGTCCTCGCCATGCTCGAGGAGCGGCGGCAGCGGATCGCGGAGGGCCTGGCCAATGCCGAGCGGATCAAGGCCGAGCTGGCCCGGACCGAGGCCCAGCGCCGGGAAGTGATCGGGCAGGCCAACTCCCAGGCCGCGAAGCTGATCGCGGAAGCGCGCGCCGCGGCCGCCCGCGTCCACGAGCAGGAGACGCAGAAGGCGGTTGCCGCCGCCGAGCAGATCCTCGCCGGAGCGCGGGAGCAAAGCACCCAGGATCACGCGCGCATGCTCGCGGACCTCAAGCGCGAAGTTGGACGCCTGGTGGTGGAGACCACCGCCGCGGTCGCCGGCAGGGTGCTGACCGCGGACGATCAGCGGCGTCTGGCCGAACAAACGGCAGAGAGAGTGACGGTCCAACGGGAATGAGGACCACGAGACGATCGCGACGTGACGCCCGTCGCCTCTACCGCGCCTGCCTCCGGGACGGGCTGCTCGACGAGGACCGAGCCCTCGAGGTCGTCGAGTCCGTCGCCGCAGCGCACCGCCACGGCAGCCTGGCCATCCTGTCGCACTTCCAGCGGCTGGTCAGGCTCGACTGCGCGCGCCACCGCGGCCTGGTGGAGAGCGCCATCCCGCTCCCAATCGACCTCCGCACGAGCGTGGAGGCGGGCATCACGCGCACCTACGGCCGGGGAGTGAGCACGTCGTTCGCCGACAACCCCGCGCTGATCGGGGGCATGCGGGTCAAGGTCGGCAGCGACGTCTACGACGGCAGCGTGCTGGCCGCGCTTCACGCGCTCGAGGAGCGCTTCTGAGATCGGGCTGAGGAACTATGGAAACTCTGTTGCGAGAAATCGAAGCACGGATCGCGGGCGTCAAGGCGGCGGCAGCGAAGCAGAACGTCGGAGTGATCCGCGAGATCGGGGACGGCGTCGCCCGGATCGAGGGCCTCGCCGACGCGATGTTGAACGAGATGATCGACCTCGGCCGCGGCATCACCGGGCTGGCGCTCAACCTCGACGAGACCGAGGTCGGCGGGATCATCCTCGGCGACTACACCCAGCTCGAGGAAGGCGACGAGGTCCGGGCCACCGGCAAGCTCCTTCAAGTCCCCGTCGGCAAGGGACTGCTTGGGCGCGTGGTAAACACGCTCGGGGAGCCGCTCGACGGCAAAGGGCCGATCCAGGCGGAGACTTCGTATCCCGTCGAGAAGATGGCTCCCGGGATCATCAAGCGCCAGAAGGTCAGCCAGCCGGTCCAGACCGGCATCCTGGCCATCGACGCGATGATCCCCATCGGCCGCGGTCAGCGCGAGCTGATCATCGGCGACCGGTCCACGGGCAAGACCACCCTCTGCATCGACACGGTGATCAACCAGGCGCGGCTGAATCGCGAGGCGGAAGCGCGGGGCGACAAGGACTACCGCCCGCTCTACTGCATCTACGTCGCCATCGGTCAGAAGCAGTCCAGCGTCGCCCGGATCATCTCCACCCTCGAGCAGCAGGGGGCGATGCCCTACACCATCGTTCTCGCTTCCGCCGCTTCCGACTCCGCGGCGAGCCAGTACCTCGCCCCCTTCGCCGGCGCGGCCATGAGCGAGTGGTTCATGGACAACGGGATGGACGCGCTGATCATCTACGACGACCTGTCCAAGCACGCGGTGGCGTACCGCCAGGTCTCGCTGGTGTTGAAGCGGCCGTCGGGCCGCGAGGCCTATCCCGGCGACGTCTTCTACCTGCACAGCAGCCTGCTCGAACGGGCGGCGCGCGTGGGGGAGAAGTATGGCGGCGGCTCGGTCACAGCGCTGCCCATCATCGAGACCCAGGCCGGCGACGTCTCTGCCTACATCCCCACCAACGTCATCTCCATCACCGACGGGCAGATCTACCTGGAGACGGACCTCTTCTACCAAGGCGTGCGCCCGGCCATCTCGGTCGGCCTCTCGGTCTCGCGGGTGGGCTCGGCGGCGCAGCTCAAGGCCATGAAGCAGGTGGCCGGGCAGCTCAAGGGCGAGCTGGCGCAGTTCCGGGAGCTGGCCGCGTTCGCGCAGTTCGGCTCGGAGGTCGACGCCAAGACGAAGGCCCAGATCGACCGCGGCAGGCGCATCGTGGAGATCTTCAAGCAGCCCCAGTACAGCCCGGTTCCGGTCCCAGTCCAGGTCGCGGTGATGTGGACCGTCCAGAACGGATTCCTGGATGACGTCCCGGTGGAGCGGGTCCGGGAATGCCAGGCGCAGCTGGCGGACTTCCTCACTACGCGCAAAGCCGACTTGCTGACGAAGATCGCCCGGGAGAAGAAGCTCGACGACGCGCTGATCGCCGGTCTCAAAGAAGCCGCCGCCCAGTTCAAGCAGACCTGGAAGCCCGCATGACGCCCGGGACGAGCCATGCATAGCCTGCGCGAGATCCGCCGGCGCGTCCGGTCGATCGGCAGCACCGCCCAGATCACCCGGGCGATGCAGATGGTCGCCGCGTCCAAGATGCGCAAGGCGCAGGACGCCGATCTGGGCGGACGCCCCTTTGCCCGGCTCCTCTACCGGATCCAGCGCGAAGCCACGCACTGGGCGGCGGACCTCGATCACCCGCTGTTGGAAGTCCGCAAGGTCAAGAAGCGCGCGGTGATCCTGGTGGGCGCGGACAAGGGCCTCTGCGGGCCCTTGAACAGCAACCTCTTCCGCGTGGCCACGCGCTTCGATCCGGCTTCCACGGTCTTCGTCACCGCCGGGCGCCGCGCCGCGCAGTTGGTGGCCCGCACCGGGCGGCAGCTCGCCGCCGAGTTCGCCTACGGCGACAACCCGACGTTCGCCGATTCGCGGGCCATCGCCCGCTGCGCCTCCGACCTCTTCCTCAAGCGCGAGGTGGACGAGGTCCGGCTGGTGACCACGCACTTCATCAACACGCTCAGCCAGGAGCCGGTCTCCCTCGAGTTCCTCCCGGTGGGCCGCATCACCGGGCTCAAGGTCCCGGGGATGGAGCCTGAGGAGGCGGCCTTGGAAGCCGACACCGCCGGGTGCGTGTTCGAGCCCGACGCCGAGGGAGTCCTCGGCTACCTCCTCTCCCATTACCTGAACCTCTTCGTCTACCAGGCGCTGCTCGACGCCAAGGCCAGCGAACAGAGCGCGCGCATGGTGTCGATGAAGAACGCCACCGACAGCGCCGAGGGCCTGATCAAGGACCTGACGCGCGAATACAACAAGCTGAGGCAGGGCAACATCACAAAGGAGCTGCTCGAGATCGCGGGCGGCCAGTCCGACTGAGGAGTGGAGATGAACAAGGGACGAGTGGTTCAGGTGGTGGGCCCGGTGGTCGATGTCGAGTTTCCCGACGGAAGACCCGCGATCTACAACGCGCTGACCGCTGAGTACGAAGTGCAGAAGAAACCGGTCAAGCTGACCCTCGAGGTCCAGCAGCACCTCGGCGACAACTGGGTCCGGACGATCTCGATGTCCGGCACCGAGGGCCTCAAGCGGGGGGTCGAGGTCACGGACACCGGGGGCCCGCTCTCGGTCCCCGTCGGCGACGCGGTGATGGGCCGGATCTTCGACGTGACCGGGAGCCCGGTCGACGAGCGCGGACCGGTCCAGACGGAGAAGCGTTATCCGATCCACCGCGCGCCGCCCACGCTCGCCGAGCAGTCGACGTCTCCCGAGGTCCTCCCCACCGGGGTCAAGGTGATCGACCTCATCTGCCCGTTCCTCAAGGGCGGCAAGGTGGGCGCCTTCGGCGGCGCCGGCGTGGGGAAGACCGTCGTGATCATGGAGCTGATCAACAACATCGCCAAGCTCCACGGCGGGGTGTCGGTCTTCGCGGGAGTGGGCGAGCGCACCCGCGAGGGCAACGACCTCTACCAGGAGATGTCGGAGGCGGGCGTCATCAACCAGAAGGACCTGAACGCGTCCAAGATCGCGCTCGTCTACGGGCAGATGAACGAGCCGCCCGGGGCGCGGTTGCGCGTCGCGCTCGCCGGCCTCGCCATCACCGAATACTTCCGCGACGAGAAGAACCAGGACGTGCTGCTCTTCATCGACAACATCTTCCGCTTCTCGCAAGCCGGCTCCGAGGTCTCGGCGCTCCTCGGCCGGACGGCCAGCGCCGTCGGCTACCAGCCGACCCTCGCCTCCGAGATGGGCGCGCTACAAGAAAGGATCACTTCCACCAAGAAGGGATCGATCACCTCCTTCCAGGCGGTCTACGTGCCGGCCGACGACCTGACCGACCCGGCTCCCGCCACGACCTTCGCCCATCTCGACGCCACGCTGGTGCTGGACCGCGCGATCGCCGAGCTGGGCATCTACCCCGCGGTCGATCCGCTGGCCTCAACCTCGCGCGCGCTGGCGCCGGAGATCGTGGGCAAGGAGCACTACGACGTGGCGCGCCGGGTCCAGCAAGTCCTCCAGCGCTACAAGGACCTGCAGGACATCATCGCCATCCTGGGCGTGGACGAGCTCTCGCCCGCCGACAAGACCACGGTGCTGCGGGCGCGCAAGATCCAGCGCTTCCTGAGCCAGCCGTTCAGCGTCGCCGCGGTCTTCACCGGCCACGAGGGCAAGCAGGTCCCGGTGGCGGAGACGGTCAGGGGCTTCAAGGAGATCCTCGACGGCAAGCACGACAGCGTGCCGGAGGGCAACTTCTACATGAAAGGCGGGATCGGCGAGGTCAAGCCGGACTGAACATGGCCGAGACGCTGAAGCTCGAGATCGTGACGCCCGAGGGCGTGTCGTACTCCGACGACGTGGAGATGGTCACCCTCACCGGAGTGGACGGGGACATGGGCATCCTCCCCCAGCACGCCCGGCTGATGACGCAGCTGATGCCGGGAGAGCTCGTCGCCCGCAAGGCCGGACGCGACCAGTTCCTTGCCGTCGGGGAGGGGCTGGTGGAGATCACGCGCGATCGCGTGTCCATCCTCACCGACATGGCCATCAAGGCCGAGAGCATCGACGAGGCCAAGGCCGAGGAGGCGCGCCGGCGCGCCGAGGCGCGGCTGCACGAGAAGCTCTCCGCCGAGGAGGTCGCCTCCACCAACGCCGCGCTGATCCGTTCCCTGGCGCAGCTGCGCGTCAAGCGCCGCCGCCGGATCTGAGGAGCAAAATGGGCGAGCACGACGGGCGACTGAAGAGGAAGGACTACGAGAAGGAGCTGGCCAAGCTGCACGTCGAGCTGGTGAAGCTCCAGGAGTGGGTGAAGCAAGCGGGCGCGAAGATCTGCATCGTCTTCGAGGGGCGCGACGGGGCCGGCAAGGGCGGCACCATCAAGGCGATCACCGAGCGCGTCAGCCCGCGGATCTTCCGGGTGGTAGCGCTGCCCGCCCCCAGCGAGCGCGAGAAGTCGCAGATGTACGCGCAGCGCTACCTGAGCCACCTGCCGGCCGGCGGCGAGATCGTGATCTTCGATCGCAGCTGGTACAACCGCGCCGGCGTCGAGCGGGTGATGGGGTTCTGCACCGAGGCGGAGGCGGAGCACTTCCTGGAGTCCGTCCCGCGGGTCGAGAACGCCATGGTCCATTCGAAGATCCTGCTGCTCAAGTACTGGCTGGAGGTGAGCCAGGAGGAGCAGACCCGCCGCCTGACGGACCGCATCGAGGACGGCCGCAAGATCTGGAAGCTCTCGCCCATGGACCTCGCCTCCTACGAGCGCTGGCACGACTACACCCGACCATCCCTTCAAGTACGTGCCAGAGAAGTACTGAGAACGTTGCCGAGGAGTGGCAGCATTGCGGCATTGAATTTCGGCGTGCTCGCGCCGAGGAGAGGACATCAGGACGGATGCGCTCGCGCCGCGGCTGCTGCGCGGTCTCCGGCCACACGCAGACCCAGCGCAGCCAGTCCCGCGATCACTCCAGAGACGGCCAGTGGCAGCCAGATGGAGAACTTGAGCAGCCAGGCTCCGCCCGCCGCCCCGACGAACATCAAGAGGACCGATGACGCGCGCCTGGCCCATCCCGGGTTGGCGCCGCCCGCGAGCGACGATTCCGACGCCATCGCGGTGAGGGTCAAGGTCAGTACGGTGGTGGTGAGATCGTGCTCGGCGAGCTTCCGGACCACCGCGTTGCGGATGCCCATGGCAAGACCGGTCAAGGCGATGAGCCCGTACAGACGCGAAGGATCATCCAGGAGGTCACCGCGGGCGCCGGCTCCTAGCGCCGCCGCGGCGAGCAGCAGCGCGGCTTCGATCCCGAAACCGGCGCTCGCCCAGCGATGACGGGGGACGACTCCCATCGCTCCTGCCATGCGGCCGCCGACGATTGCGCCGACGAGGAAGGCTCCGAGAGCGGCCGCGGATCGAGGGATCGAAAGACCGGGCACCGCCACCACGGCGAATCCGAGGAACACGACATTGCCCGTCATGTTCGCGGTGAACACGTGACCCAAGGCCAGGTAGCTCACCGCATCGACGAACCCAGTCGCCGCGGTGAGGGCGAGAAGCGAGGCCGGCAGGAACCGATCGGAAGCGGGGGGGTTCATGCATCTCCCTTCTGCAAGCGAGATGCTTGGGGCTACTGCCGCAGCGACGCAGCCACCCTCGCGGCACCGAGCAACGGCGCGGCCGGCTCGAGGGCCAGCCGCACCGGAATCGAAGCCATGAGCGATGAGAACCGACCTTTGTCGCGGAACGATTTCAGGAAAGTGCCGTTCACGAGCCTGGCGCGAATCTTCGGGCCGATCCCGCCGCCGATCACCACTCCGCCGACCGCGAGCGACTTGAGGGCCAGGTTGGCGGCCTCGGCACCGTAGATCGAGACGAACAGGTCGAGGGCCTGGGCACAGACCGGGTCCTCGCCCGAGAGACCGACTTCGGAGATCGCCGCGCTGGGATCGCCGGTCTCCATCCGCTCGCGGAGCCAGGCAGGCTCCGCAGCGGTGCCGCTCGCGCGGAGGAATCTGTAGATGTTGTGCAGACCGGGCCCCGAGAGCAGGCGTTCGTAGCTCACGTGCCCGAATTCGTTGCGCAGGAACCGGAGCAGCTCCTCTTCGAGATCGTCCCGCGGCCCGAAATCGGTGTGGCCGCCTTCGGAGCTGCGCACGACGTGCCGCGTGCCGTCCCAGTGCAGCACCGCTTCGCCGAGCCCCGTGCCGGCGGCGATCAGCGCCATGGTGCCGGCGCGCGGCTCGCCCTCCTGGATGATCTGGAAGGACGCGGAGGGCAGCGCGAGCATGCCCTCCCCCATCGCGACGAGATCGTTCAAGAGACGGACGCGTCCCGCAGGGATTCCCCCGGCCAGCGTCTCCTCGT
>WNFP01003283.1_pt1 | contig 12945 bp, 17 predicted proteins | sample 5400201 | NCBI WGS metagenome assembly WNFP01 (sample SAMN13153355, study PRJNA577476) | soil metagenome | isolation source: 115 cm saprolite under Madrone tree | place: USA:California | collected 2016-06-14
ATATGGTTCGTCAATCACAAATGGACCCTCTAAGAGCTGAAACGCGACCGTTTTAAAGGCATTATCCTCAGTTCTTTCGAACATCTTTCCCCGGTATGGCATCCAGAAGGCATCGATGGTGTCAAAGAACTCGAAATGGATGTGCAGATCAGCAGAGATTTCATAGCGAAAGTTGATATCGCTTCGTAATGCCTGGCCCCCACCATACATCATCTCACCGGTTCCATCCTGATGAAACTCTATGGCCAGGAGAAAATCATACCATTGGAGACCAGCATTCCAACGCTGAGAACCCTGCAAAATGTGCCTGATCTGTTCAATCGTTCTGCTCATAGCGGTTCTCCCTCTTATCAGTGAAGTTCATTGCGCGAGAAAAAAGCCATCAATTGCGTATCCAGCAGACGAATGTAGTCTCTGCCATACTGACCATTTTCTAACGCGTCAATCAGATGAACTGGAAGGTCCTGTGCTATCTCAGTACTACAAGAGCCCGCAGCCAGAGCAATTGCTGCAACTGTATCCACATCACCTGAAAACTGAATACATGTCTTCAACAATTCCCCCATGGTATCGCTTCTGAGAAGAGCAGTCACCGCAGCCTGCACGCTCATCCATCCCTGCGACTTGACTTTGCCTGTCCAGGGAGTGGCCCAGTGCCCACGCACATGTTCTTCCAAGAAGATACCGAGTTCTTTTTTGGGGCCCAGGTTGTAGAGAAAATAGTGCGTCATGAGCGCGGCTGCTACTGCTGCATTGATGCCATTGGGAGTATCATGCGTCAGAACTGCTTGAATTGTACAACGCTCGATCACGAGGGAAAGGGTTGGATAGATACCAATTGGCGCGGCGCGCATAGCTGCGCCACTCTTCTCGCTGGTTGGGCGAATGTTCCTGAGAAACTGCTCGCCATCGCGCACATGCAGTAAAAAGTGGTAGAAACCGGTTGCGTATCCTTCCCTCGGATCGCGCTGAAATACTTCGACAAACTTGTGTGCCAGCACTGTTGGCTTCCAGGGTTCACCCGAAACGATGGTTTCGGCAATGGCCAGGCTCATTTGTGTGTCATCAGTATAGGAACCAGGCTGGATGTTATGCCTGGGATGTTTCACATAACAGGAAAGGTTGTTATGCTGGCGAATCATCTCTCTATCTACATATTCAAAACCAGCTCCATATGCATCGCCAATAGCCAGTTCGAGTAACAAGTGGCAGTATCTCCTTCTACTAGAAGGATCGTGAAATAGCTCCCTCTCAGTTAACAGGGTAACATGAAGATGCTATCTTACTTTTTTCTCCTATTCTATCATACCGCGACTTCTACTCATGTGTACTTGTTGGTTAGTCCAAAATAACCGTTGCATTACGTGAAATGTTGTGGTATACTTCGCCACAAGGACATAGAATATATGTTCTAAATAGCGTCCGTATTTGCTACAAAATCGCTTGCCAGCCAGGAGCGTATATTTTATGACCTTCCTCCTGATCACGTTATTCACGTTTGCCACCGTGGTGACGGTAACCGGTTTTTTTCTTTCTTCGAAAACGCGAGTGCGCAACCAGCATGCCAGTCGCCGCTTTATAGAGCCGTATAGTCGAAAGAGCGCTGCTGAGGCGGGGCCGTTACGCAGGCGGCAAGTTGTCGATGCTGCCCCATTTTATGAGCGGCATATCGCTGAAGCTGCGTCAATGACTCGACGGCATACACCGGTACCGTTGCGCTCGCATCGCTATGCCATAGATACAGAATTGCCCGCTGCCAGGTCAATTTCAATCCCGGCTAATTTGGGGCCGCTTGGCGGGCGCCAGGCGGGCGAGCCGAGCAATCGGCAGGTAATCGCGATTGGCCTTGTCTGCATTTTTATCTTCGGCCTTTTCACGCTGAACTTCGTGCTGCCGCATCGTGCTCTATCGAGCTTTGTACTATTCAACCAGGATGTCTCCGCTGCTCCATCGCAGAAACCAGCGCCAATCTACCAGGTAGCACAACATCTCGTGCGTATCGGCCAGCTCGATCCAGCTCAGTATACTTCTTCGCAAGAATATAATCTCTGGGCGTATTCTACTTGCTCAACCGCTGCGATGACAGAGGTGATGGATGCTTATGGGCGTCATTATCGTGTCACGGATGTGCTGCAAGTAGAGGCGCGCATCGGAGAAATTACTCCCCAGTTGGGCTTGTTAGAAGAAGTTGGTATAGCACGAACTGTTGCATATTTTGGTTTCAAGACGACCTGGGGGCACAATCTCACGCTTGACCAGGTTATTGCGATTGCAAATCAAGGGAAGCCTGTGATTGTAGGCTTCCCACCCGACAGGTATGATGGTGGCCATCTGATCGTGGTGATTGGCGGCAATGGCAGCGAGGTTCTTGTTGCCGACTCTTCCCTCTGGAATCGCCATGCGATTTCTCGCGCGCAATTCCTCGCCTGGTGGGAAGGCTTCTCGGCAATCGTAACACCAAATTAAGTGGCCGGAGCCTTACTTCAGGAACCGGCTTACTCGGACCAGATCGTCTTCGGCGTCGCTAGCCGTTCACCATCCACGTAGATGGCGTCCACACGCTCATTAAAAAAACTCAGCAGCTTTGCGATGCGCGAGCATTCCTGCAGTGGGTCGCGGTAGCTCCATACAATGTCCTTGAAGAGCTTATCGCCGGTCTGTGCAGACCAGTACGACGCCTTGCCCTTGTACGGGCAGCGGCTGGTGGTTTCGGTCGGTTCTAAGAGTTCCATGCGAACATCCTGCTCCGGGATATAATAGCGCGTCGGAAGGCCTGTCTCGAGCAGCAGGAAGAGATGCTGTGTGTCCGCGACGGTCACGCCACCGAGCACAACCCGCACATGGCGAGAGCCTGGCAGCACATCCACCCGTTTATAAGGGTCGCGCGCGTGCGCAAACACCTGCTGGTCCTCTTCGTACCAGGCGTCCATGAGGTCCCAGTAAAAGGCCATGTAGCCTTTGACCTGCGGCCCCTCAGGCAGCGGGTTCAGATAGCTCCAGGCGGCATGTTCGGCAACGCGGTCGCCAACCCGCATTGTCCAATACGATGCTTCTCCCTTCAGTGGCGAAGAGGTGTGGTAGTCGGTTGTTTCCAATACATCCGTGCGTACATCTTCGACCGGGAAGTAGAAGACGGGCAGCCGCCCGAACTCGTGTAGCAGCATGACGCGCTTGCTGTCGGCGATGGTGATGCCGCCAAAGACCACGCGCACACGCCTGCGACTGTCTTCCCAGCGAAATCGTAACCCCTCGCTGAACGATGGGGAGGCCAATGGACCCATAAACATATCTTCAAGCACTGGTTTCATTTTTTCCTCTCCTTGCGCTCGTCTTCAGTCTTTTGTCCGCGTCAATTCCTCATCTATTTTCTGCCTGTGCATGCGACGAGTACGCGCCCGTTCAATAATCGCTTTCTCTTCATCGTCAGCAGCCACAAGTGGAGGGACAGGAGTTGGTTTCCGATTCTCGTCCAGCGCCACATAAATCACATTGCTGCTGGCAATGTGACGTGTTTCTCCTGTTACCAGGTCTTCAGCCACAACCCTGACGCCAACCTCCATACTCGTTCGCCCCACATAGCGCATTTCACAGTGGACAGAGACTACATCTCCAATGAAAGCGGGAGCCAGAAAATCAAATCTCTCCACCCTGGCCGTGACCACTGTGGGACTCTGGCTGTGCTTGATCGCCACCAGGGCAGCAGATTCATCAACCATACGCATAATGACGCCGCCATGCACATTCCCGTGCGCATTCGCATCGATCAATTCCATGAGCCTCCTGGTGGTGCTCCGTGAGTAGGCGATACTCCGTCCCTGCGCCAGGTCTACTTTAGGCAAAGTTTTACGTCTATTTACTATTCTCTCAAACGGGCTCATAGTGCTCTCATCACTCCAACAAAGTATTCGTTGCACAACGCTAGTGATCAGTCCGGTTTGATTTTTGTCGTGGGGGCCTGGCACCCGCAAGGGATGCCACTACATCATTATGCCACATTACTCTGACCCTCTTTTCCTTTGTATTCGTGACCGGTGAATCTTCTGTAATGCTGCCTGCTGCTGCTTGAGGCGCTGCTCGCTGCCTATAATGACCTGCAATGATTGCCCATTGCCGATGCGCTTGAAGTAATCAAACAAGCCTAGCCATTGCTCGAATCGTAGCGATGTCGGCGTCGCATCGAGATCGAAATCCAGGCTCCTTGCTATATGCTTGAACTGCCGCGAGGTAAAGATGCCTTTGAAGGTACTGCGTAACGATGGCTGCCATGCCGTGAAACCATAGACGACAAAATCGCGGAACATCTGGGTATCGTTTCGCTTGATGAGTGGCGGTCCTCGCTTGCGCAGGCGCAGCATCACGACATCAACACGCGGCGCCGGCACAAAATCGTTTCGCTTGAAGCGATGGACAATTTCCGGCTCAAACCAGGGCTTCAGCAGTACGGCATAGAGCGATTCTCCTCTTTTACCGAGAAACCTCTCGGCGGCTTCCTTCTGCATGACCAGGTAGCTATCGCCAGGTGGACAGGCTGCTGTCGTCAATTTGGTCACGATGGCAGCGCTGATATTGAAGGGGATGTTCGCAAACACTTTGTAATGTACGTTCGGCAGGCGAAATTGCAGGAAGTCGCCTTCGTGAATGGTGATGTTAGGAGTATTGGCAAATCTGCGGCGCAGGGCGGCCACGAGCTGTGGGTCTTTCTCGATTGCTACGACCTGCTTGCAACGACGGGCAAGGCATTCCGTAATGATGCCTTTGCCAGGGCCTATCTCGTAGAGCATATCACCGGGACCGATGCCGTACCTGTCAAGGAGGGAATCGACCAGGCATGAGCTTTTGAGGAAGTTTTGCGCATACAGGATGCTGCGCCGGACAATGGATGACATGGAACACTCCTTTCAAGATGCAGGGAAGAGGGCACAAAAAAGCCGCATAGCCACATAGCTGATGCGACAAAAAACGAAGCCCGATCTTGAAAGGACGGTGATGAGGCAAGCAGCACGCATCGCCCACGTTCAGGCCGTGGGGCGTGACGCGCTCAAGCAGCAAACCCGCGATGGGCTCCGCTTAGCCGTGTCGTAGGCGACGAGTCATTCCGCCCATTTTCTTCAAACCTCCTATGATGTAACCGCTCATTGTGCGCTCATTATACTTCCTGATCCTTCTTGTTGTCCAGGGTGATGCATTGCGCCCATACTCAGACATGTTGCATAATTTGGAATATGGACAGCGTTAACTCGACAAAAGAGGAGGAAATCCTGCTATGGCAGACGACTTCGAATACATTTCCCACGCCCGCCTTGTCTACCACGATGGCTATCGCAACGCCTATCTCGGTGATGTAGCGGAACCGGTCATCTATGGCGTCCAGGGGAAGTTGCGTGAATACTACGGCACTAAGGAAGGGCCTCCAATCGCCTCGACCCTCGATCACATCGTCGCCGCGGTCGCTGGCTGAATGTACGGCACGCTTGCCGGTGCCCTGTCAGGGCGCAAGATTCCCTTTGACCGCCAGTTATACACCGCTACCGTTGATGGCCGCATTGCCGGCATTGGCAAAACCATTCGCATCTATTCCATCACCGTGCACTATGATCTCACCGTGCCTCCCGAGTACCGCGAAGCAACCGAACGAGCGCTCAAAGCCCATCCCAGCGGCTGTCCTGCGCACCAGAGCGTGAAGGATGCTATCGCCGTCACCTGGGATGCAACCCTGCACATGGATGGTGAGGTGGTGCTGCTAAAGAGTTCAGAAGAGGAGGCTACCTGAGATCGAGGTGAACTGGCACAACCCCTTAAATTCCCCAAATTGATTCTCACATCTCCCTTCGGCATGGCTGGATCGTTATTCAGGTAGGCTCTAAGCAGAGCAGGGTGTCAAGTTCTGGATCTCGCTAAGACGGGTGCGTTGAAAGGAGAACTAACGATGCAATGTAGCTCTTGTGGAAAGACACTTTTGCCCGATACGACTGTGTGTCCAATGTGTAAAACGCCTGTGCCAACCAGGGGTTCTGCCCAAGCCGATGACGAATACACCGAATATGCTGATGTCCTTCATCAACCTATCCCATTTGTTGAAACGCAGAAATCATTCTTCAATGTCCAACCATCTTCTCCAGTACAAGAAACGACGCTGAGCGAACACCAGGATAGACAGTTAGTGCCACCGCATCACTTACAGAGTGAGAAAAGAGCAATGCGCTACAATTCGATGGAACTGGTAACAGCGATAGCTTTCTTATTGCTCGGTCTGACGTTTCTTGGCGGGGCACTTTTTTCCTCTGAGGGTTTCGGTGGGCATCTGGATAAAGTGATTATCGGCGCCCTCGGGTTGATCACGAGTGCCATTGCTTTCGGGGGAGTAGCAAAAGCCCATTTCGCTCGTTCTAAAAACGAGAGAAAAGCGCAGGATCGGTAAAGCGATATTGCAGCGTTTCAATCCTTCTATTGCGGCGAAGACGATAAAGGGGTCGAATGTTACATCCCGATGATGCTTAACCTGAAGGAGGATTACCCTGAGAAGGATAGTGACAAGCGCTTTAGTCTGGACCGGTGCTCTCTTACTAATATTTGGCGGATACCGTTTATTTTTCCTACTAAATTTTGGAGTAGGCAGGAATGGGATATGGTTCGATGTCCTGCTCCTCGCCATTGCTGTTCTTATGATATATATTGGTAACCGCTTGGGGTGGGATAATTTAGCCGATCTCATCATTGTCGGTCGACTCTTTCAGAGAATAGCAGCTGCCGCCAGGAAGCACATGCCTCCCGTAGTTCAGGACACGCTCCTGTCAAAGCAGCGAACGTTTCGCCTCATACGTCCTCCAAGAAGATTACAGCGTTACCTTCTCACCATCAGTTTGATGTGTCTGCTCGTGGCGATTGCGTTGCAATTCATCAAGCCGGCTAATGAGATGCCAACTCTCGGGCATTCTACACTCGAAATCGTGAAGTACGTGTTTTTGTCCCTGGCAGCCATTCCTTATCTCATCAGTATCTTGCTGAGTGGCTATTTTTTTCTCCGGAGTGTCATTTTTTTTCTCCGAGGCAAAGATAAAAGGTCCTCTGAGTGATTCGTATGAGGGGCCAAATCAATCAGCCTGGGAAGGGATTTCCGAGCTTAATCCAACTTTCTGTTCCAATTGAAGGGCTGTTGCTATAGAATAAGAAATGTTTTGTCAAAGCTAATAGCCCGGCTTCCATAGCTGGAGGGAGGTGTGATTAATGATACGCGTTGGTCTTATTGGCGACTACAACCCCGAGGTGCCAGCACATATTGCCATTCCCCGGGCCATCGCTTTGGCGGCGCAGGACCTGGAGTGTGATGCTGAAGCAATCTGGCTACCTACACCCAGCCTGGAGAACGATACCGAGCAACTGCTTGCCGATTATAACGCGCTGTGGTGTGTTCCGGCCAGCCCGTACAGGAGCATGGAGGGCGCGCTCCGCGCTATCCGCTTTGCCCGCGAGCACAGCGTCCCTTTCTTGGGGAGCTGCGGCGGCTCACAGCACGCCATCATCGAGTATGCCAGGAATGTCCTCGGCCTTGAGCAGGCTGACCACGCCGAATCGAACGCAGAAACATCGCTGCCGATTATCGCGTCCCTTAGCTGCTCGCTCGTTGAGGTGCAGGGCACCGTGTACCTGAAAGCGGGCTCGCGCGTTGCCACTATCTATGGGAAAAGCGAGATCGTTGAGATGTATCACTGTCGCTTTGGCCTCAATCCCGAGTACCAGTCGTTATTCGACCAGGGTGCTTTGCACATTACCGGGGTGGATGATAACGGCGAGGCACGCGTTTTTGAGTTGGAAGGGCATCCTTTCTTTATGGCAACGCTCTTCCAGCCGGAACGCACGGCCCTGAAAGGTGTGATGCCGCCGCTGGCCAGGGCGTTCTTGCAAGCGGCCAGATGATTGTAGGAGCGGGACTTGCCCCGCCCTGTCCCTCTGAAATTTCACCGAAATCTGGAAGTTCGTAACGCTTTTCGTAACGATTACGTCACGGTGTGCATGCTACACTACCCTCAAGAGATTCGTCTAGTACCCGCGCTGCGAACAGAGAGACGCTCCTCGCTTCGCGGAAAAGGAGATAAAGCATGTATTATCGAGTAGCGATCCAGGTGGATGCATCACCTACCTGGCAGTGGAAATCAACGACGCTCAGTTCGCTCAATGCCGTGTTTCAGTTTCTTCGACGTTTTCATGACCTTCCGCAGGAGCGCCTGCGCGTATTCTCCTCCTCAGAGGGGGACCTGGGCGAGCAGCTCGCGACAGAGAACAACGGACTGGGGCCGCACTCAGTCACCGCAGCGCAATTCATGCAGGAGCGGGGGATCTGTTCTCTCCAGAAACCATCCCTGGCGGTTGCCACCAAACCAACATTGAACGAGAGCAGTAGGCGCACAGCGGGGAGTTCAGCGGAGAGCAGCCAGGCAGGACGAGCACGGGTGGCCGGTGGCGCTGACTTTTGGAACATCATGGCCTTTGTCGGGGCATAATGTGTATCTTACGCTGTGCTGCCGGTGAACAAGCCATGATACATGAGATGCGTGAGACTTGCGACCACGGCGTCGGGTTCTTCTAGTCGAGTGGCTGAGCGAGATTGCATTCTATCCACCTGGATGCCCTGAACTCAGGCCACTCGACTGTTGCGAAGCCCTGTCTACTCCAGCGAAAAGAGCACACTTTCAAATACCGCGATCACCTCTCGCGCAGTCACGACTCGCCCTGCCAGCGTGTCTAATCCCACAGCGCGTTCCAGCAGTCCTTCGCGCAAGGTTGCTTGCTCTTCTAATGTGTGCCCTAGTAATTGTACTATTGGCTCGATTTCCCAGTGGAGAAGCAGGCCTGCCTGTAGCAGGCTACCGGCGCGGCGGCGGATCATATCTAGTCCAACAACTTTACGTTGTCCTGCTGCGGCTTCGTATGATGACAGGGAGCCATAACAGGCACGGCGTAGAATAGTTTCACGAGTGTGTGTTTCTTCTAGTTTAAGAAGAGCGCGTTGTCCATGCGCTTCGCCGGGTGTCACGAGGCGCGTCTCAACTCCTAGACGTCGTAGGGTTTCTACCCACACCTCGCCAAGCCAACGATAGGACTCAACGATATCCGGCAACACCAGGGGATGGCTTGCTGGCAGTATCACGTCCAGGCCGAGCAAGCCGGGACCCACCATTACGGCAGACCCGCCAGCGCGGCGGTGATAGATGGGCAACTGTTGAGCAGCTAATGCGGCCGGATTGAGAATGTCTTGTTTCTGAGAAAAGCCCAGCACAAGTCCTGCCGGGTCTGCCTGGGACCAGTACAGCGTTGGCGGTTCATCCGCTGATACCGTTGAGAGGAGCCGCTCGCTCATGTCAATGTGGTATTGCTGCGGAGCGATAGTGAGTGGCAGCACCTGCCACTTATGAAGTGATAGGTGATGCCTCTGCAAGACTCTTCTCCGCCGGTTTGCGTAGTATCCAACCAACTGTTGCTGCTATCAAGCTAATGGCTGCGCCTGCTAAAAGTGCGATGGGTGCGCCGAACAGGTGCGCTATCCCGCCGGTAAAAAGATTGCCCAGGGGGATGGTTCCGGCAAAGACCAGCATGTAGACGCTCATTACTCTGCCGCGCAGGTAGTCGGGCGCAACGGTCTGCAGGGTTGTGTTCGCGGTTGCCGTAAATGCGATCTGCGCGAAACCTACAGCTGCTATTAAGACGAGTGAAAGCACGTAGAGGTGTGAGACGGCAAACAGGATTTCAAGCACACAAAATGCAAACGAGCCGGTAAGTAATCGCTTGATACTGGGCCTGTTATTGCCCCATGCCAGCCACAGCGCCGAGAAGAGCGAACCGAGACCAAACGCCGAGGAAATGAAGCCGAATCCCTGCGGTCCGCTGTTCAGCACAGCAGTTGCAAAAAGTGGGAGGACAACGTTGAAGTTGATGCCAAACAGGGAAATCACCCCGATGACCGCAATGATCAAAAGCACAGAAGGCGTTCGGGCGACGTATGCCAGGCCCTCACGTAAGCTCTGCAACGTGCTCTGTTTTGGTTCAACTTTCTGTGAGGGTGAACGCTTTGCCTGTGCATAGAGATCTTTCATGTTGATCAGTGCCAGTCCCACGATCACGGCAATAAAACTGATTGCATTGAGTAGGAAAAGTGGCGCGAGACCGAGCCAGGCGATGAGCAGACCCCCTAGTCCAGGCCCAAGGATACGGGCCATGTTAAATTGGGATGAATTCAGTGCGATGGCATTCGGTAGATGCTCGCGTCTCACCATTTCAGCGACGAAGGCTTGTCGTGTGGGCATATCGACTGAGTTCGTAAGTCCCAGCAGGCTTGCAAGCAAGAGTATGTGCCAGATTTGCACCGTGCCAGTGGCTACCAGCACCCAGAGAATAAAAGCCTGGAGCATGGCGGATGATTGCGTGAATAAAAGTACTTTCCGTTTAGGCAAACGGTCGGCCAGAACGCCGCCAAAGAGCGAAAGGAACATCACTGGCAAGAATTGCAATGCGCCTACGACGCCCAGTAACCAGGCGCTATGGGTCAGCTGCAGCACGAGCCAGGCTTGAGCGGTTGTTTGCATCCAGGTGCCGATCAGTGAAATAAGCTGACCAAACCAGAAAATCCTGAAATTACGATGGCGTAGGGCTATAAATGTTCGCAGCAGGCCTTTAACCTGCTGCTGTTCGTTAACCACGTGGGGAATGGAACTTTCCCCTTGATCGGGAGTCAGAGTTTTCATTAAAATCCAATCTAGTTTTCTATTGATTACTTGTTAATTCCTCGCGTCTACGCTGGTGCCGCTCGAGTGTTGCCAGAAGCCCAGCACGCATTTGCTCGAGTCCAGTCAGTTTCTGTTCGATCAGGTGAAGTTGGCCGCGAATAAGCTCATCGGCTCGATCCAGTTGGGCAATTTTGGCTGCTGCTTCCGTCTCATGCTGGTAGGCAACTTTGATTTGTCCTCTTTCGTCCTCGGCTTCCAGTAATTTGCGGATGTCGGCAAGCGAAAACCCCAGCAGGTCGCGTAAGTTCTTAATGCGCTCCAGGTGTTGAATATCTTCTTCGCTGTAGCGCCGGTAATTTGCTTCAGTGCGATCTGCCGGGACTAACAGCCCAACCTCTTCATAGTAGCGCAGCGTGCGTTTCGTTAATCCCGTTCGTGCTGCTACCTGTTCAATAGTAAACAAGCCTGGTCCGTCAGTGTCAGATGAGGAGTAGCGTTCACCAGTAGCAATCATAGGTTTCCTAATCCTCCCCAAGGTATGCAGAATATGCTAAAGGGATATGAGTTTATATATGTAATATACCACAAGTTTGCCGTTTACGTCAATGTTACTGTTTTGGACCTGGTTGCAAGAGGTTTGACTTACAAGCAAGCCTCGTCTATACTCTCCTTTATAGACTCCAGGAAAGGCAGCAAGATGCACGGTTTCTTGAAAAACGGCTAGTCGTACACCTGATCCCGTTTCAAGTGGCATTCTCCCGTCTTGGCAGGGTACTTGAACGGCGTATGGCTAGCATGTGTCTGATGAAGGATGCACATTCCCGCAGAGCGGTGTGCTTGTAAGAGAGCACATCCGTTTCTGTTGTCAGTGCCCTTCAACGTGCCTACTTTCTTCCCCATTGTATCAAGGTGTGCGACCATTTTCTGTATTGGACGCAGAAGCAGTGCATCTTGATGCCATGTTCTCCCATCCTTTTCCTGCACACCGCTCTGGCCTCATGGCGCTGCATCTCGCATCCACTCTCGTAAGCTGTGTACTTTAGCGGAAAAGGATGGTTCATGCTCAGTAGAGCTCTCTCACATCGCCGTCTGCTCTTGATAACGTTGGGCCTAACATATATCACTATAGGCATGCTGGGCACGCTGCCGTCAGCCTCGCTGGTCCGGCTGGCAAGCAATACCCATCTCTCGCTTGAGGTAGCTGGAGGCTTGTTCATCATCTCAGCCATTGGCGGTATGCTCGGCGTAGTCCTGAGTGGATTCCTCATCAGATCTATCAGACCAAAATATCTGCTCATGTTGGGCCTATTCTTTGTGGGTTCCGGTTCTACGACGATAGTTCTGACCAGTTCATTTCCCGTGTTACTGCTCGGCCAGATGGTGATAGGTCTGGCGTTCGGCTTCGTTGACATCAGTTTGAATACCATTGCAACCCTGGCTTTCCAGGAGACGCTCAGCTCGGACCTGAACACTATTCACGGGCTGTTCGGCCTGGGGGCGCTGCTCGGGCCCTTAATCCTTGCCTTTGGTCTGCACTTTTTCACCAGTCTTGAGTTTTCCTACTTCATAGGCGCGGGCGTTGCCGCCATCACCATCCTGTTGGTCCTTTTGCAGCAGCTCCCCGAACCGGCACGTCAAGCAACGAACGTGGAGCAAAAGCGAGCAGCGAACAGAGAACTGCGGAAAGTGCTCAGACAGGGGTTCCTCTGGTTGATGGTCTTACAACTGAGCATCGCTTCAGCCGCTGAGATCGGATTTCGTAGCTGGATTGTCACAGCGGTCAGCCAGAGCGCTCCTACCAGCCTGGTTCTCGCGGCCCCTGTAGCTACCGCGTTCTTTCTTGGCATGACGGCTGGGCGGTTCGGTGGCGCGCAGGTGCTCAGACGAGGCTGGATGAGTGAGGCATCCCTGCTCTATGCAGCTCTCGTGGGAGGGACTTTTTGGAGTATCATTGTGGCACTTTTTCCTGGTCGATTGCTCATCTCCTACGTGGCAAGCGCGCTGGTGGGCTGTTTTTATGGGCCGCTCTACCCCGGCATTATGGCCATCACCTCACGCCGTTTTGTGCATGCCATTGGCCCAGTCAGCAGTATTCTGATCATCAGCACAGATACGACCTCGATGATTGTTCCGGCAGCCATGGGTCTGCTCATTCCATCTCTGGGCATCAACTGGGTGATGGCCGTTCCCGGGCTGTGCTGCGCGTTCGTTTTCCTTCCGATGGTGC
>WNFP01003284.1_pt1 | contig 12943 bp, 12 predicted proteins | sample 5400201 | NCBI WGS metagenome assembly WNFP01 (sample SAMN13153355, study PRJNA577476) | soil metagenome | isolation source: 115 cm saprolite under Madrone tree | place: USA:California | collected 2016-06-14
AAGCGCGCCGCTGCTGCGGGCCGAGGTTAGAAGAGCTGAGCACGCTCTTAAAATTGCCCCTAACGCGGGCTTGTGGTCGATTTTCGAGGGACTGCTACAATCCGAAAACCGATACTGTGCGAAAAATGTTCGTCGAGGTCGCGATTTCTTCTCGCCGCTCGTTCGTGAATGGCTTCGCAGTAGAAGCATCCCCCGCGAGTGACCCGCCTCTCACCTTCCGGCGGTCCTAGTGGGTCAATTGCGGGCTCGCTGAAATATGGGCCGAACCAATCCTGGCACCATTGCCATACGTTCCCCAGCATGTTGTAAAGACCAAATGCGTTGGGTAGTTTCTGTCCGACGGGATGAGTTGTGCGCGATCCATTTCCGCCATACCAGGCAATGTTATCCAGCGGTCCGTAAGTCTCGCCCGTACTTCCAGCTCTGGCCGCGTATTCCCATTCTGCCTCTGTAGGCAAGCGAACCGTCCAACGGACCTGGATTGTGTTCACCTTCGCCAGGAATGCTTGAACGTCCTTCCAGCTAACCTGCTCTACCGGTGCTGCTGGACCGGCACCCTGAAAATGGGACGGATTGTTGCCCATCACTTCCTGCCACTGCCGCTGCGTAACCGGGAACTGCCCTATCCAAAAGTCTTCGCTTATTGTCACTCGGTGCGTTGGGCGCTCCACATCATTCCGTGCCGGGCAATTTGAACAGGTTTTCCAGTAGTCATCTGCTCTGAGCACCTGGTCGGTCCCCATTCGAAATGTGCCAGCAGAGATTCTTACGATCACGAGCCGAGACTTGACCAGTTCGACGTAATCCGATGAGCTCGCAGAGCTGCCCGTCATCGGTAATGCAATGAAAGCCATTAAAACGAAAATGACCCGGCGAAATGGAGACATGTCATCCTCCCCGGGACTCCGCCATTCGCATGACCGCACAGGACTTCACTAATGTCACTATATTATTCAATTCTTAAGAAGGATCGGTGATCAATGACCAGCGGTTGAGTCCCGCCTATTCTTTGTCGATATTCAGAGGGCCGCTGTGCGAGATGCGACAGGTGATCCACGGGCCGAATCACTTCAAAATCAGAAATAACCGAATCTCAAATGCACCTGTCCGGCTAGCAGCCGAGGAGAGTCGCTGTCCTGCTAGTACAGTTCTGGAACTGTCCTTCGACTAACGTCAGTTCTAGCCGCAGTGCTAAGTGATTCCGTCGATTGAAACCGCTGACTCATTCAAGGCATTCTCACTGCAATCCTTTCGTTAGCTCCAATGGTTGTGAATGCGAAAGACGACTTACACGTGGCAGCAAGCAGTGCAGGAGGCAATCGCCGAAACCGACGCCAATCAACTGAAACGAAAGATTGAACTGGCTGAAGTCGCCGTCTTCGAGCGAATAGACACCTTCCTAGCGATAGACAGCGGCGAAGAGATAGCGCTCTTCGACGCGCTCGGTGAGCTGCGAGCTTTAAGGGAAGTTTTGGACAACTGATTTCGAATACAGCGATGTTTTACCTGTTCGAACTGGCCACTTCTTTCTCCGCTTCCCTCATCCAATTGCCGCTGCAACGGATGCTCGGCAAGTTTACGGACCTTTTCCCGTTCGGTCGTGCGACGTAACCGCTCCCGCAATTTTTCCAGGATAATTTCTTCTGATTCAAAACTGATGCTCATCATCGCTCCGGGCGGAGCAACGGAGACAAAACATTACTTCGATGCGTTCGCTTTATCCTGTCGGTATTGAAAAGTTACGATAAAGGTCTGTGCTAATGGTCTCCCGACGACTCGCCCCGAATACAGGCTTTTCTGTATTGCGTCAGACAAAAAATAGCATCAACTTGGTTCGTGGCTAAAACTGTACTGATTGCCGATGACAGCGCTTCCGTGCGCCTATCGGTGCGGCTCTTGCTTCAAGGTCGGCACAGGGAACTCGTGGTGCGCGAAGCGGTTGACGGCATGGATGCTGTCCAGAAGGCCAAAAAATCGAAACCTGATTTGATACTTCTAGACCTTGCCATGCCTCGGTTGAACGGAGCAGAAGCGGCTACGGTCCTGAAAAATGATTTGCCGGAAACGCCAGTCATCCTGTTTACGTATACCGACCTGCTCCCTAATTCTCTGTGCGAAGCCATCGGCGTTGATTTCATTTCAAAAACGGATGGTATTCCCAAGCTGCTAGAACGTGTTGATGCCTTGCTACCGCCGACTCTCCCGAACGAAGAAGTAACCCTGTGGTAGGCATCCAAGTGAAGCGGGCATCCCCAATCGGCGTGTGAGAATGCTTCCGGCACAATCTTTTTAGCAGCGGAGCCGCACGCGTTCCCAGCCAAGCAGCCCCGCGTGGCTGGCTCCTTGCCTATTTCCGTGGGCTGAACCGAAAGTAAGCCGACTCACTTGTAGACTGTCTGTTGGCGGCGGTCAAGAAATCTCTTCATGCACGCCAGGAACATCGGCCCGTGCATTGGCGACGCCGGACCGAGCCTTGATTTTTTGAGCGCGGTTACATTCCGCTACCCTTCGGTAGACAGTCCCATTACTGCTCTCAGGCCTAATCCCAGGGCTAAGGAATTCTCCCGATTGATTGAGACAGCGTTGGCTCAAATACTTGGGCTAATCACACCCGAGCACTTCATTGGCGGGACGCACAGCGAGAAGGCTTGCGTCCTGCCCCTCCGGCTACTACTTCGGTGTACTCGTTTTTTCATTCGCATGAACGAATTCTATTCCGATCTGAACCCTGAACTTCCCGTTCTACCCGATTCCCTTTATTGTCCTGTACTTCGACAATATGAGTTCTAAATGATTTCACCAATTGAACTGCAAAATCATTCGAGGCATCCTAGTTTCATTTAGTACCAGGCCGCCTGTCCCCGCGATAGCTTCTATTTTTGTTCGTAATTCCGCCATCGGTGCTGGCTGGCGAGGAACGGATGAGAAATTCGTGGCAACACGCAGTTCAGGCCGCTATGGAAGAGAGCGACCCGAATCAACTGGAACCAAAGCTTCAACAAGCTGAAGTCGCTATCTTTCAGCGCATTGATACATTCTCATCAGCGCATAACGGGGAAGAGGAAGCGCTCTTTGAAGCACTTAGAAAGATACGCGAACTAGCTAACCAGTTAACGCCGATTTAGTCTTGATACCTGCATCTGGTGAAGCCGAAACCGGACGGTCGGTCCGCCATAGCCCCATTGCTTTAAGCGTTGTCGGGATCGCTTCATTGCCCCTTGCTGTCACTGGTGGAGGGCCCGAAGCCGAAGCGCTCGCCCATGCGTTGCCGGAATCGTTCCCGCTCTTCGGGCGTCATGTGCCCGCAACGCTCCTTCATGTGATGGCGGAAACGAGAGCGACCTGAACCGTGCCATCCAAATCCGCCGAAGAGGATCCGGCATAGCGCCAGAAGTCCAAGCGCTCGCCAGAAGGTGATCTGGCGCCAGCCGAAGAGCGGCGGCAGCAGCCAATTCCATAAGTGCAGCACTATTTCGCCCCCGATGATGGTAAATAGCAGCATCCCCAGGATCGCCAGCGGAGCAATGAAAATCCATTTCCTTCTCATGTTCAGTTCCTCATGCTTTCGTAAATTCGTCGTAAATGCTTTGCAGTCGCTCGCGCAGATGTAGCACCGCATAGCGTTTGCGAGAGAGCAGCGTATTCGCGTTCACGCCGCTCTCAGCGGCCATCTCTTTGAAGCTGCGTCCTTCCACCTCGTGCGCAATAAACACCTCGCGCTGCTCCTCCGGCAGTTCGTCAAGCGCAAGTTCCAGCTCATCAAAAAGCACGCGCCGGACGTACAGCGCTTCCGGCCCGGCATCCGGCGATGGCAAAAGATCCTCGATCTGAAGGACCTCGCCGCCTTCGCCCTCCACCGCTGCATCGCTGAAGTTCTCTGGCTTCTTCTTCCGGAAAAGATCCGTGATACGATTGCGCGCCACGCGAAAAAGCCAGCCAGTCACGTGCTCGATCGGCATCAGCAGGCGATTGGCCTCCACGAGTTCGTAGAACACCTCCTGCACGATGTCCTCAGCATCCGAGGGATCGGGCACACGCCGGCGGATGAAATTGCGCAGCCGCGATCGTTCTTGCACGATGATCTCGGAGATTCGACGGTCTTGCTCGGTCATCCCCGTGATCCTCAACGGCTCATCCATCCATTCTTGTAGACGAACGGCGACCGCAAATATTGTAGCGATTTGCGCCAGCGAAACGGGGGGTGGCTTGACGAGCGCCGATCTCCACGAAGTCCCGACTGCCCGCTGTTATGCGCAAAGTGCACAGATTATTTTCCGTGCCCGATGAAGTTGCCTAGTCGGGAAACTTCAAATCCATATGGGCGGTTTCTGCGTTTGAACGTAGCCTGTTCAGCGTTTATCAAATTCAGTTATTGTTTGGTGGTTCGATATGTTGCGTCGGCGGATCGATTGTTGACTGGCGAGTAGAAAAACCTTGATTGACGACTATCTGATTGGCAGTGCGACTTCCGTGATTTCCATTTCGCGGCTGCGGGTTCGCGTTTGGCCGATGCTCGCGACCATTGGATTGGGGCTTCTAGTCCTGCTACCCGGTGGTTTTGTGAACGGCTGGGTCACGGAGCGCATGGGCATGGACCGCAGCATGGCTATGCCATGGCTGGCTCACTATATCGATCACGCAGTAATGCTGGTGATCGCGTTGGTCCTCGCCGCATGGCTCAGCAAAGGACATGTCTCCGAATATGGACTGCAAAGGCCCAAGAGTAAGTCTTACGTCTTGGCTGCGATTGCTTGGGGAGCGTTCTTCGGGGTATTGATGACGCTGGTCGATTATCTCCCACAGATCCTGGTGCACACTTCGCCGCCAGATCGCCTTTCGCTGACAGCTACCAGCCTCGCGGGCTGGCTCGGCTTCGAGGGAATCATTGTTGGTTTCACCGAAGAGATTCCATTCCGTGGGCTGCTGCAGACTTTTCTTATGCAGCGGACCTCAGGCCGCATCCGCATTTTGAATTTTGACATGCACATCGCCGGAGTCATTCTGGCAATGTTGTTTGCGCTGGCACACATCACTAGTTTCTGGGAGAAGTCTTTTTGGTTAGCATCGGGCCAGCAGGTTTACGCTTTCGCGCTCGCCATCCTGTACGCCTACTGGCGCGAAAAATCCGACAGTCTCCTGGCTCCCATCATCGGACACAACGTGAGTGACGGAGTGGAGTACGCCCTGATGTTTCTCATGACGTGGCTGTGGCGCTGAGCGGACGATGGAAAGAAAGCGCGAAATGTACTGTACGGGTACGGGGTTAATCGATATGCGAACGCCTTCCGCAAACTGATACGTCTCTTCTATCACCAATGTTTATTCGTTCCAATGGGATTTCCCATCGCGTCCGTTAATTTGTTCCAGCAAGGTGCTCGAAATCTGTTAGGGACCTCCTGCTCTCCATGCGAATTCGTTCCACGTCCATATCTAGACTGTAATCGCGCCAAAAACGCCCGCAGAAAAACTGTTTAATCCACCTTCTGCTTAAGCTGCGGGATACCTCAGCGTGTTGCCGTGAGACCCTGGGACGGCGTCGGCCGCTAACAGCTACTTGACCCTTACTGTTCCGCGGACTATCCTCCAGTTCGAAGTCCTCCCCGGCAATCAATACATTTATTATCCACCGTCAAAGGAGAAATTATGTCTACGGCTCCGAAACCCCAGATGGGAGTTCAAGACCCCGTCAAAGTGGACTCGAAACATTACAAGGTTGAACTCGAAAATGAGCAAGTGCGCGTGCTCCGAGTAAACTACGGTGCACACGAGAAATCGGAGATGCACTCGCATCCCGACAGTGTCGCGATTTTTCAGAACGATACGCACTGCAGGTTTACGTTTCCGGATGGCAAAACGGAAGAGCACCGTTTCCGCGCAGGCGAAACACTCTTTACGCCCGCTGGAAGCCATTTGCCGGAGAACCTGAGTAATCAGCCCATCGACTTAATCCTCGTCGAGCTGAAACGGTAGGTCGAAACCGCTAGCGCATATAAACAGCGTGCCGCGCAGGGCCACGGTATTTGTATGTCCAGGTTGGGGGATGTTGTAAGACTTTGCAGACTGCTGAGGTTTCCCCTACGGACGTTACAATCTCTGCTCGGCTGAGTGCAGCCATTCGCAAGTGTTTATTCGCCCCTGACAGCGCAGAGGAACTGCCCGAACGCTCAGGCTCAGGGCGTACATTGTGTCAGTGAACCGAAGTTCCGACCGTTCGGTCGGCGTAGCTCTTCGCCCCATTTTGCGAAATAATCCACCTTTCAGCGATGGCGCCCGAGCTCCAGCGGCTCACCAGCCGTAACTACCCGCCGCGACGCTTTGCGAATTTGCTCAACATGGATTCGCCAAGTTAAACCTTTTCACAAAATGTTGGGTGTAAGGAATTTATCCGACCGCGTCCTTTGGAACCGCTCTCGGAAAGGGGATTGTGATTCGGAAATCGTCGCACTCGGGAGATTCTCGCCCCGTATTTTTGCTTCCGTGAAAATCGAGCGCAACTGCACCCTCGTTGACTCGCCGTCACATAAAACCTAGAATTCCGCCAGTCTCTACCCATGATTGGCCAACCTCCTCGCACTACCGCATTCTCGAAAAGCTCGGTGGCGGCGGTATGGATGTTGTTTATAAGGCAGTAGCTATTCGGCTTGACCGTGAGGTGGCGTTGAAATTCCTACCGGACGATTTGGCCCAGGAGCCTCAAGCACTAGAACGCTTCAGACGTGAAGCAAAAGCCGCCTCTGAGCTCAACCATCCAAACATAGGCACGACTTGCGAACAGGACGGAAAAGCTTTTATTGCAATGGAATATCTTGAAGGGGCTTCGCTGAGGCACTTGATTTCGGGCCGTCCTGTGGAGTTGGAAAAGCTACTGGACGTTGGCATCGAAGTAGTGGAGGGGCTTGATGCGGCACGCGCAAAAGGAATTGTCCATCGGGACATCAAGCCGGCAAATATTTTCGTTACCGCACGAGGTCACGCAAAAACTCTGGATTTCGGACTGGCGAAAGTAGTGTTGGGGAAAAATCTGTCGGGCGATACCGGAACGATGGATACGCTTGGAGTTGACGAAGAACATTTGACGAATCCGGACACATCGCTGCGGTTGCATATATGTTTCCGGAGCGCTAAAGGCTGACTATGCAACACGCTGTTGACGTTCACCGCCTGCACTTCGCTTTCACGGTTACCTTTCACTATATTTTTCCGCAATTGACGATGGGCCTGGCGCTGCTGCTGGTTTATCTGAAGACCAAGGCGCTTCGCACCGGTGACGAGCTCTACAATCGCGCGGCAAGATTCTGGGGGAAAATTTTCGGCATCAATTTCGCCATGGGCGTGGTGACCGGAATTCCCTTGGAGTTTCAGTTTGGCACCAACTGGGCGGAGTTTTCGAAATCCGCCGGCGGTGTCATTGGGCAAACGCTGGCCATGGAAGGCGTGTTTTCGTTTTTTCTGGAATCCAGTTTCCTTGGGGTTTTTCTTTTTGGCGAGAAAAAACTAGGCCGCATCGGGCATTGGTGGTCCGCCTTTCTGGTGTGGCTGGGCTCGTGGTTGAGCGGATATTTTATCGTTGCGACCGACGCGTGGATGCAGCACCCGGTCGCATATCACGTGGGCGCAAACGGCCGGATCGAGCTTTCAAGTTTCTGGGGGTTGCTGCTGAACAAGTGGGCGCTTTGGCAATACGCGCACACCATGCTTGGGGCAGTACAGACCGGCTGCTTCGTAATGGCTGCGGTCGGCGCATTCTATCTGCTCGCTCACCGGGATGAAGTGTACGGTCGCACATTCGTAAAGGCTGGGGTGCTGGTTGGCGTGGTGGCCGCAGTGCTGCAGCTTTATCCGACCGGCGATGCCCAGGGCAAATTGGTGGCGACGCAACAACCGGTGACGCTGGCTGCAATGGAAGGACTTTTCCAGTCAGAGCAAGGAGCTCCGCTGGCCATTCTGGGCCAACCGGACGTGGATCAACGCAAGCTCGACAATCCATTGGAAATTCCCCGCATGCTGAGTTTCCTGACCTATCAAAAATGGAAAGCGAACATTCAGGGACTGAACGATTTTCCGACAGAACTGTGGCCGGACCGAATCGAAATACTCTACTACAGCTATCACATCATGGTCGGGCTGGGAACGATTTTCATCGCCGTGATGGGTCTGGCGGCTCTGCAGCTTTGGCGCAAAAAACTTTTCACGTCGCGCTGGATGCTCTGGTTGTTGATGCTCAGCGTGCCGCTGCCATACATTGCCAACACCGCGGGGTGGATCACGGCGGAAATCGGCCGCCAACCCTGGCTGATTTACGGACTGATGCGCACAACACAAGGCTCATCTCCTCGAGTGAGCGCGGGAAATGTGTGGTTTACGCTGATCGGTTTTATGGGGATGTATTCGGTGCTTGCGATTCTTTGGCTTTTTCTTAGCTGGCGTGAAGTCGAGCTTGGGCCCGAACATACTGGCCATCTGCCTGAGCCTCCGCTGGCAGGCGCGGACGATTAGGAACAAAAATGGGAACACTTTGGTTCTGGCTCGTGGCTGTGATGATTGCGATATATGTGCTGCTCGATGGTTTCGATCTCGGAGCCGGAGCCATCCACCTGGTAGTCGCAAGAACAGACGAAGAAAGAAAACAGGTTCTTTCCAGCATCGGACCGGTCTGGAACGGAAATGAAGTTTGGTTGCTGGCCACGGGTGGCACGTTGTATTTCGCATTTCCAGTTTTGTATGCGAGCGGCTTCTCCGGTTTCTACATGCCTCTGATGATCGTGCTTTGGCTGCTCATCTTGCGCGGTATCGCCATTGAGTTTCGTGACCACATCCACAGCGAAGTATGGGATCCGGTATGGGACTTTCTTTTCTGTAGTGCAAGTTTGTTGCTGTGCGTTTTTTTCGGAGCGGCCCTCGGCAATGTCATTCGCGGTGTTCCTCTCGACGCTTCGGGCTACTTCTTCGAACCGCTTTGGACCAACTTTCAGGTAGGAACCGCAACCGGAATTCTGGATTGGTACACCATTCTGGTGGGATTGCTGGCGCTCGCAGCGCTGATCGTTCACGGCGCCCTTTGGGTTGTGGTGAAAACGGCCGGCGCGGTACATGATCGATCGCTGCGCATCGCACGGCTGACGTGGTGGGCGGTCGTTGCCCTGACGATCGCTGTAACCATCACAAGTTTTCGCGTTCAGCCGGCAATCGCACATCATTTTCGCAGCGCACCGTGGGGCTACGTTTTCCCGCTTCTCGCGATCGCTAGCTTGGCTGGCGTACGCTGGGCGATGGCCCGTGGCAACGAATGGAGCAGCTTCGTAGCTACGGGAGGCTATCTGGCTGGAATGCTCCTGAGTGCCGTCTTTGGAATCTTCCCCATGGTCCTTCCCGCGCGCTATGCCGCATATTCGCTGACCATCGAAAACACCCAGGCAGGTAAGTACGGCCTGACAATCGGATTAATCTGGTGGATTCTTGGTGTGATTCTCGTCACTGGTTATTTCATCTTTGTCTACCGATCGTCCGCGGGAAAAGTTCCCTTGCAAAAACATGTGGACAACTGACTCATCTAGGCTGGAGCACGCGTCTTGTGGGCTTCGGGCGTCCCTACTTGGCGAGTCCGATACAGTAGTACCGTAGGCGCATTGACCCCATGAAATTTTACCCGGTAGCTTCTAAGCAGGCGCAGGGGTGTAGCTTGCCGATGGTGGCTGCCCGAAATACGGCCAAGCACTCGTATTGTTTGACAAATGCACCTAGTAGAACTTTCCCCTCCGCGCTTGAAATAGATGCCAACGCTCACCAAAGCGGGTCGTTACGAAATTTCCGGCGAACTTGGCCGTGGCGCCATGGGTGTGGTCTATCACGCAACCGATCCCGTAATCGGCCGCGCAGTCGCCGTAAAAACCCTTCTGCTCTCCGAAGAAGGAACCGGCCTGACGCGCGCCGAGTTGCTCGCGAAATTTCAGACCGAAGCTCGCGCCGCAGGACTTCTGACCCATCCCAATATCGTGGTCGTGTTTGACGCCGGCGAAGAAGACGGCCTTTTCTTCATCACCATGGAGCTGGTCGAGGGCAAAAGTCTGCAAAATCTTCTGGATGCAGGACAGATTTTCCCTGTTCCAAGAGTGCTCCGCATCATGGAGCAAACCTGCAGCGCGTTGCAGTTCGCGCACGACCGCAACATTGTTCACCGCGACATCAAGCCTGCCAACTTGATGCTCACCCTCGACGACACTGTAAAAGTCACCGACTTCGGCACTGCAAAAATCCTGCAATTCGGCACCGTTCAGCAAACCGCTCACGTCGTCGGCACGCCCAGTTACATGTCGCCTGAACAAATTAAAGGCAAAGTCGTGGACGGCCGCAGCGACATCTTTTCTCTCGGCGTGGTGCTCTACGAAATGGTCACCGGCGAAAAGCCCTTTCCGGGACAGAACATCACCACAGTCATTTACAAAATTGTCAACGAAGAGCCCACCGCCCCGCGCGACATCGATTCCTCCATTCATCCGGGACTGAACGGCATCATCATGAAGTCGCTCGCTAAGGAACCCGCCGCGCGTTACCAGAGTTGCCGCGAACTGTTCGAGGACTTGCGCAACTACCGGTCTTTTTCTTCGTTCTCGAATCCCAACGCGACACTTCCGGCAGTTAACGGGCCGCAAAATAGCCAGTCACAGGGCGGTTATTTGGACAGCGCTCAACTCGCTTCCACGTCGCGCGCCCTCGCTTCCAGCGTGTCCAGCCCAACCCAGACTCCGGTAGTTCGTCGCACCGGAACCATTGCACCTGCTCCTGAGCCGGAAAAAAGTAACGTATTCGCGACCGTACTGGCCGCAATTTTGTTGTTGGCCGTGATCGTCTTCGGAGCACAAAAAATTCGTCCCATTTTCCAGGCGGCACGCCAGCAAAATCGTGGATCCAGCTCGGGTTCCGAAATGCCCCAAACCCAGGCAGACTCCGACCCCGCCGCCACGAACGTGCCCGTGAGTACGACGACCGATTCAGCGCCGCCTTCAAATGTTTCAGCCGAAATACCGCCGGAACCGAATCCGGCGCCATCATCCGCTAAGTCCGCAGAGCGTGCGCCTTCGCGTGCAACGGTTGTTACGACCAATTCGCTTTCGCCAGCCGCTGCCGAGTACAAAGATCGAATTCTGCAAATCGCAACTGAAAGACACCTGCGCGATCGGCTTTCCATCAAGGGTTCGGGTATGACACTGATGCTCTCGGGCAAATTGCGGCCCGCAGAGCACTCCGAACTTCTCAAGTTCTTGCGAAGCGCACCCGCTGGAATTCAATTCATTGATGACATCCAATTCGATGACTCCACCAACACCGCTTCGTCCAGCGAAGATTCCGCGAAGCACCAGCGCGTTCAATCGCAGCCACTCGCTCAAGGTTTGTCGGTCACATCCGAGCCTGCCGGAGCCGATATCTTCATCAACGGTGATAAGCAATCGGGCCAAACTCCGATGACCCTGCCGCTGAAGCCCGGCAAATACAATGTGGTTCTGCGTCTTCAAGGCTATGACGCCTACTCCGGCTCAGTGCAGGTCGGTGACAACGGCCAAGCAAAAGTCGAGGCCGCACTTCACCAGAAGAACGGTCGCGTGGCTTGGGCGCAGGTGGAGTCGACGCCAGCTGGTGCCGAAATCTGGGTGGATGGTGTTTCTACAGGCCAACGGACGCCAGCAAGAGTCGAAATCAGCTCTGGCATCCATAACATAGCGCTGAAATTAGAGGGCTATAGGGCTTCGCGCAACGCGGTTCAGGCCAGCGAAGGCGGTACCGTAAACCTATCTCCAAGCTTGCAGCCCGTTCGGTAGCGGCAGGGTTGCAACGTAACATTTTCACCCGCGCCCTTCTTATAAGTTTTAGTACTATTACATTACCCTTTTATTTTCTGGTACTTACGACTGTCAACACAGGCCACTGACGTGCGCTTACTTCCTGGGGCGGTCCCCAGTCCCCAAGGAATGAGCCGGTCCAGTGGGTTTGGCAGGAAATTGTAAGGAATCTGGCGGGATGAGCACTCAATGAGCCTTTTCCAAAATCGGAAGTTATTTGAAGTAGCGAGTGCTGCCCAGCCATCGCCCATTGCCGTGGGCAGTGAGAAAGCCGGATCGCCGGCACCACTTTCCGAATTTGCGAATGCTGCAACATCCGAACGCGGCGCGGGAATTCAAGAAGTTCATCGAGCATTAAGAGATTTTCAGATTCTGCTCAACACTCGCCGTTTGTATCACCATAGCCACCCAAAAAATCTGGAAAGTCTGGAAGCCACTTACGATTCTTTGCAACAGCTGGTACAAAAAATGGGCGGACTGGAAATTCGCGTCGAGCGTGACGCATTGGTAGTACCCAAGCTCAATGAAGCGCCGCTTCCTGACCCCAAAGGCGTACTGCAGCATCTCGCAGGCGATTTCCAGCTTGCGGGAATCCAAACGTTAGTCGTCCTCCGGCAATTTCATGTAGGCGAACTCGACACGCTTACCCAACTCATCCGCGCGGCGTTGCTAAAATCAAAGGACCCGCTTCCGAACAAACGCAATTCGTGGTGGAACGCGAAGCTGCTGGAATACGGTGTGGAAGGCATTCTTGTGAACGCCCAAACCGATCGAAAAGTAAACTCGGTGCTGACGAGCCTGATCGCGGCGCTGGTTGCTTTCGGTGGAAATTCCGCGAGTGAAGACGCCGACGCTCCGATCACCGCGCCCACGGCGGAAAATCTTTCTGATGTATTGCGGCTGATTGCCCGGCTCACGCCGCCCCTGGAAAGCGCGCGCGGCCTTTCTCCAGAGGAAGCGGCACGCGCCATCCACGGCGCGCTTGCGGAATCCAGCCGTGAAACAGTTCATCTGCTGCTCAACACTATTTCTCAACACGGCCCGCAGGACGCGGAAAACCCGCAACCGTACCTGGTGCGGCTCTCGGAGCGGATCATCCTGGAATCGCT
>WNFP01003286.1_pt1 | contig 12941 bp, 11 predicted proteins | sample 5400201 | NCBI WGS metagenome assembly WNFP01 (sample SAMN13153355, study PRJNA577476) | soil metagenome | isolation source: 115 cm saprolite under Madrone tree | place: USA:California | collected 2016-06-14
ACCCGAGATTTGCGACCACGTAATATCGATCATCGGGCTTCTGTGTCTGGCGTCTGCTGCCCAAAGGCATTTCTGATTAGTGACACGATCGCCCACTCGGGGGCTGGTGCCGCAACGATAACTGTGCAGGTCATGCCTGCACTGATGCGCACGTTTTCTGGGACTTCGTCGATATGGATGCGGATGGGAATGCGCTGTGCAAGCCGAACCCACTCGAACGTCGGGTTCACGTTCGCCAAGAGCTCCGGGCCGTTCGCGTTGTCGCGGTCTGTGATCCCACGGCTGATGCTCTCTACGTGGCCCCGCAATGCAGGTCCGCCGCTCATGAGATGGATCTCGACTTGGCCTCCTGGCTTGATGACAGGGAGCTTGGTCTCTTCGAAATAGCCTTCGACGCGATAGGAGTCGCTGTCGATCAGCGCCATCAACTTTGTCCCAACGGCCGCATACTGGCCGACGACGAGCGTCAGGTTGGTGACGAACCCATTCACGGGAGCCCGGATCACGGTTCGCTCGAGATTGAGACTCGCCGTGGACCGGTCCGCCACGGCCTGTTGGTATGTCGCAACCGCCAGGGCCGCCATGTGCTGGGAGTCCTCCCTCGCCTCCGCCGTAATCGCAATGTCCGGGAGCCTGACGCGCCGAGCGGCCTCGCTCTGCCGCATGAGCATCTCCGCCTTGCGGGCGGCTACATTTGCATCCGCCGCCTCCAGGGCCTGTTTGTAACGCTCCTGATCCAGGATCAGGAGGATGTCCCCCTTGCGCACGAACTGGTTGTCATTGACGCGGAGATCGTTCACGAACCCCGCCACGTCGGGCGCAACCGTGACCACGTCCGCGACAACTCTCGCGTCGCGCGTCCAGGGCGAGAGCATGTAGTAGTTCCAGAGCTCATAGGCACCCAGACAACCAGCCGCGACCATTACAAGGGTGGTGATGACGCGCGCCAGGGTTTTCATTGCGGCCACCTCAATGCCTCGTCGAAAGCACGAGGAGGGAGAACATGCAGAGAAAGAGCCCGAATCGAGCGAGTGGCGGGTGCCACACGAATCGATCGACTCCCAAGCGATCGATCAGCCGGTCGACGATGACGAACAGCAGGATCGCAGCGAGAAAGTAGAGCAGGAGCGACGGCGCAAGGGCGCCGAAGAGCGCAATCTCACGCAGCATGGGCCGGCGCTCCCTTCGTTCTCTCATCCAGCGGGAGTGCGCCGCGCTCGAGTTCCTCGCGGATGGCGGCGAAGGCGACCATCTCCCGGGCGGCAGTCCGCGACTCCGCCACGCCGAGCCTGTCGTCTCGCAGGTCCGCGAGGCAGGTTACCGAGGCATCCCGTGCGGCGCGCTGCGCGCGCTCGAACGTCAGTCCGTCGTTGCTGGGGAGGGAACGGACGACTTCGCTCTCCACTTCAAGCTTGGCAGGCGTCGGCCGTCCGTCGTCCCGAACGCGGATCAGCTCGCGTCCCGTCCCGAGAAGCGCGATGCCCGCGTCGATTGCCGCGACGTCCTCGCCCCGTTCGGGCCGGAGCCCTCGGCGCAGCTGGTCCAGCGCCTCCGTGATGGAGGACTCGAACTCGGTGAGCCCGATACGCGGCCGCCGCCGGGCTATCCGCTCGAATGCCTTCCGTACAGCGCGGACGAAGCGGCGGCGCGCTGCTTGCGGCGTGTCGGGAGCGACGATCGCGAACAGCACCCCGGCAGACGCAATGGCCAGGGCGACCGCGATCGACGTGTTGAGGAATCCGACGGGATCATAGGCCATGCGGTCCTGAAAGCCGGCGACGCTGGCGAAGTAGAGGCCGGCGACGAACCCGAGCCCCGCCGTCTTCTTGTACGCCGCCATGATGTAGGCGCAGAAAAACAGCATCGGCGCCACGGCCAGGGCGAACATCGGGAATCCCGAGGCCTCTGCAAGCAGTATCTCGACCAGAATGAAGGAAGGGATCGTTGCCAGGACGACCGCCAATGTCCCGCCCATCGCCGCCAGCACGGCGTGCTCCATCGTGGCAAGCCGCGCTGTCACAACGGCTGCGAGGATGGTCGCAGTGACTCCGCTCGGCCAATCGGCGAGGATCCAGAACGTGCCGACAAGGAGGAGCGCCATCGCCGCCCGCAGCCCCGCCCAAGCGGCGCCGACGGGGTCGTTCGAGACAGAGAAACGAATCGGTCGTACGGGCTGTGGCGTCGGCGCCAGGAAGGCCTCGTGTGCCTCGGCGAAAGCAACGAACGTGGAAAAGAACTCACGCAGACGTCCGATGACGGCGACGCGTCGGATGACCTTCTCATCCGAGGCGGATGCTTCGCGATAGAGCTCACGCGCGAGCGGCAGGTTGGCGCCCGCCCGGGCGAAGGGTCGGCTCAGGCCGGCCGCCTCGAGCTTGCCGCCACGCCAAAGATCGATAGTGGTTGCCGCTTCCTTTAGGGCTCTGTCCAGTCCAGGGTCGACAACGGCGCTATCACGCCGCAGCCAATCCAGCGATCGGCCGAGGAGCTGCGCGACATCGACGACACCGAGCAACGCAACATCGAAGCGCCGAAGGGCATCACTCCGGTCCCGGATGTCGCGGTCCTCGAAGACGGCCGACGCGCGCAGGTTCTCGATCACGATTACCTGACCGAGGAGCCTGGTTCTCTGCGAGGCTGTCTCCCGGCCGCCGAGCAGCGCCACGGCGTACTCGACCAGCTCCGCTCGGCCCGTTGCAACAGCGCGGCGCAAGGAACCCGCCAGCGACACCGGCAGGACGAGCTGGCTGATCGCGGCGGTCGTCATGATGCCGAGCGAGATCTCGGTGACGCGCGCGACCGCGACGAAGAATGCGTTCCCGGGGTCGAGCGCCCCGGTAATTCCGACGATCGCGACCGTGTAGCCGGACAGGACGAAGCCGTAAGACGCAAAATTCCTCGCGTACTTTGAAGCGAACGTGCAGATCCCGATCCAGATGGCGAGCGTCCCGAGAAAGAGAACCCGCTCCTGGGCGAAGAGGGAGACCAGGAGCAGGGCACCGGCGGCGCCGATGACCGTCCCGATGATCCGGTAGAAGCTCTTCGCCAGGACGAGACCGCTTTGCGGCTGTGCGACAATGAATACCGTGAGCAACGCCCACTTCGGCTGGTCGAGATTGAAGGCAAAGGCGACCAGCAGCGCGAGCAAGCCCGAGGCGGTGGTCTTCGCTGCGAAGAGCCAAGGGATCCATCTCGGGTCGGGAAACGGCTTCTCCGATCCGGCGCTTGGCGCGACTCCACCCGATGACGCAGCCGCGCCGATCGCAATGGCTGTCTCCAGCGGCCTTCGGCTTGCATCAGCGTGAGAGCTCATTCGTGCACTCCTGGATCCCCGTTCGTCCTCGGTTCATCGCGGACTACGCCTCGATGATGACTTTGAGCGCCTGGGTGCTGGCCGCTCGCCCGAAGGTGTCGTAGGCGTCAAGAATGCGATCGAGCTTGAAGCGATGCGTGATCAATCGCTTTGGATCGAGCTTCCGGGACTGTACCGTCTTGAGCAGCATCGGTGTAGTGACCGTGTCGACGAGCCGCGTCGTGATCGTGATGTTCTGCGACCACAACCGCTCTAGGTGCAGGTCGGCCTTGACACCGTGCACCCCGACATTGGCGATGGTACCGCCGGGCGCGACGATGTCCTCGCAGAGAACAAAGGTCGCGGGCACGCCGACTGCCTCGATGGCGGTGTCGACCCCTCGCCCGTCGGTGAGCTTCATCACCTGGTCTGCGGCATTGCCGCCGGCCGCGTTGACGACCGCTGTGGCGCCGAAGCCTCTGGCCACATCGAGGCGGTTGTCGTCGAGATCGATGGCGATGAGCTCGGCCGGCGAGTAGAACTGGGCAGTGAGCAGCGCGGCTAAGCCGATGGGGCCAGCGCCCACGATCGCGACCGTGCTACCGGGCTGCACCTTGCCGTTGAGGACGCCGCACTCGAACGCTGTCGGCAGGATGTCGCTCAACATCGTCAGCGCCTCCTCGTCGGCACCGGCGGGGATTCGGTGGAGGCTCGTGTCGGCATGGGGTATGCGCACGTATTCCGCCTGAGTCCCGTCGATCGTGTTGCCGAGGATCCAGCCGCCGGTGGTGCAGTGCGAGTACATGGCGCAGCGGCAGTATTCGCATTTGCCGCAGGCCGAGATGCACGAGACCAGGACGCGGTCGCCGGGGCGGAAGGCAGTGACGCTGGGCCCTGTCTTCTCGACCGTGCCCACACCCTCGTGGCCGAGAATGCGCCCGGGAGCGCAAGTCGGGACATCGCCCTTGAGGATATGCAAGTCCGTGCCACAGATAGTCGTCTTCGTGATTCGGACGATCGCGTCGGTTGCTGCGGCGATCGCCGGCATCGGTCGCTCCTCGAGCGCCTTCTTGCCTGGTCCCAGGTAGATGAGGGCTTTCATCGCTCTGCTCCTTGTACAGTAGCGTCAGTTGCGCTCGACGCACATCGCAATGCCCATACCGCCGCCGATGCAAAGGGTCGCCAGGCCGCGCCTGGCATTGCGCTTGCCCATCTCGTGCAGGAGCGTCACCAGCACACGTGTGCCGGAGGCGCCGATCGGATGGCCGAGAGCGATGGCGCCGCCATTCACGTTCACCTTGTCGGGGTCGAAGCCCATGTCCTTGTTCACGGCGCAGGCCTGCGCCGCGAATGCTTCGTTAGCCTCGATCAGATCGAGATCCTCGATTTTCCAGCCGGCGCGCTTCAACGCAAGGCGGCTGGCCGGGATCGGGCCGGTGCCCATCAGAGCTGGATCGACGCCAGCAGTGGCCCAGGAGGCGATCCGAGCCAGCGGCTTCACGCCGCGGCGGTCGGCCTCCTCGGCGCTCAATAGAACCACGGCGGCTGCTCCGTCATTGATACCCGACGCGTTACCGGCGGTGACCGTGCCACTCTTGTCAAAAGCTGGGCGAAGCTTCGCGAGCGTTTCAGCCGTTGTGCCCGGCTTAGGATGCTCGTCGGCTTCAACAATGAGGTCGCCTTTGCGGGTCACCACCTTCACGGGCACCATCTCACCCCTGAACCGCCCAGCTTTCTGCGCCGCCCCAGCGCGGACCTGCGACCGAGCTGCGAACTGGTCCTGTTCCTCGCGCGTGATCTGGTATCGCCGCGCCACGTTCTCGGCGGCCATACCCATGTGGTAGCCATTGAATGCATCCCAGAGCCCATCTCTGATCATTGTGTCGACGAGAACGGCCTGTCCCATCTTCACGCCTCCGCGCAGGTGAACGCAGTGGGGTGCGCGGCTCATGTTCTCCTGGCCGCCTGCGACAACGATCGAGCTCTCACCGCTGCGGATCGCCTGATAGCCCAGCGCGACGCTGCGAAGACCAGACCCGCAGACCTGATTGATCGTGTAAGCCGTGGCTTCGTTCGGGATGCCGGCACCGATCGCGGCTTGACGTGCTGGGTTCTGCCCCTCGCCGGCCGTGAGTATCTGGCCCATGATGACCTCGGATACTTCCCTCGCATCGACCTTGGCGCGCTTCAGGGCTTCGCCGATCACGGTCTGGCCCAGCACATGGGCCGGGACGGAGCTCAAGGCGCCATTGAAGGAGCCGACGGGCGTGCGCACAGCGCCAGCGAGTACGATTTCTGTCATCAAGAGCACTCCTTGTGAATGATACTGGCGCGTGCGCCGGATACGGTTCAAACTGACGCGGTCGAGCCGCCCCGGCTCAGTAGCGGTAGACGCCGCGGCCGGATTTGCGCCCGAGGTAGCCCGCGGCGACCATCTCCTTCAAGAGGGGCGCCGGGCGGTACTTCGAGTCTCCGAATTCGCCGTGGATCGTCTGCATCACCGACAGGAGCACATCGAGCCCGATAAGATCGGCAAGCGCGAGCGGGCCAATCGGATGGTTGCACCCGAGCTTCATCCCGTCATCGATCTCCGTCGGGTCTGCGTCCCCCTCCGCGAGCACGAAGAACGCTTCGTTCAGCATCGGCAGCAGGATGCGATTGACGACGAACCCCGGCGAACTCTTGACGGTGATCGAGGTCTTGCCGAGCTTGGCCGACAACACTTCAACGATGTCGTGGGTGGCGTCGCTGGTCTGGAGACCGCGCACGACCTCGACCAGGGCCATCACCGGGACTGGGTTGAAGAAGTGCATCCCGATGAAGCGATCCGGGCGGGAAATGGCCGCCGCGAGCTTCGTGATCGAGACAGAGGATGTGTTGGAAGCGACGATCGCATCCGGACGGACCAGTGGATCGATCTGTTTCAGGATCTTCAGCTTCAGCTCGAGGCTCTCGGTCGCCGCCTCGATTACGATGTCCGCAGGTCGAAGAGCATCGTAGGCTATCGATCGGGTTATGCGAGCGACCGCGGAATCCTTTTCCGTCGCGGACATCTTCCCTTTGGCGACAAGTCGGTCGAGGTTGCGCACGACAGTTGCGATACCCTTATCGACTGCGGCCTCATTGAGATCGACGAGGATTGCGTTGAGGCCGGCCGCTGCGGAGACCTGGGCGATGCCGCTGCCCATGGTTCCGGCGCCGATGATCCCGATCGTACGAACTGGCATGGTGACTCCCTGCTCCCTGGTCAGATGAATCCGTCCGTCGACGTCCGTCCGAAAGAGTGCGGCCGGTCCTTAAGGGGGCTTCGGACCGGCCGCAGCAGACACGGGAAGTGGGGGATCCCGAGTGTCTGGACGCCACCTATGTACACCGCCGTTCGATCGAGCCGGGGTGAGGTCGTGTAAGTTGCGGTTAGTTGCGGTGAGGTAAGCGGCTGAGATCCCCGGTCAACCGAAGATCGGCCGATCCTGGACGAATCGGCGACTCGTGGCGTTGGACTGAGCGGGCCTGTTGATCTAGCGCTCGGCCAGCTCGCTGAGGAGCTGCTTTGCCCGCTTCAGATCAGCAGTTTCAAATCCTTCCGTGAAACGCGCGTAAGCGGTCTGCAGGAGATCACGTGCTTCATCTCTCTGCCCCTCCCTTCGCTTCGAGCGTGCGATACTTATCGCTGTCCGCAACTCCCACGCTGGCGCGCTGTGAGCGCGCGCCAGATCGAGCGATCGCAGGAAACACTCTTGAGCAAGTACAGGATCTGGTTCGTTCCGCGACAGCAGGAGTTCGCCTTTGAGGCGGAGCGCCTCGGGAAAGGCCCAGAGTTCCTGATTTCGCTCGGCGCGTTCCAGCGTCTCGTCGACTATGGCCGAGATCTCCTCGACGTAGCCCGCATCGGCCACGGCCTCGGCGAAATCACTCATTGTCAAATAGATATGCCATTTGGCGGCGCGCCAACGGTCGAGGGCCGCGTGGATCCGCGCTACGTCGGTATTTGAGTTTCCGCTCCTCAACGAAAGTACGTCCTGCACCGCGAGACCATAGGCGTGGTAGTCCGCCAAGGAATGCTCCTCGGCGTAGTCTACGAGCTCCGCCGAGAATTGCCGGGCCGCCGCCAGATCACCGATCCTGAGGGAAAGAGCGCTTCCTCCCCAGGCAAGCGCGCCGCCTAACGTGACGGGGTGCTGCAGGTTTCGTGCTTCCTCGACCGCCATCCGGCCGGCTTGAACGGCTTGATCAGCGAAGCCCTGGACCCACAGGACGTGCGCCAGGACGTAGCGCGCCACCACACGCTGATCGAAGCCGAATCGACGAATGTAGGAACGCCGGGACGCCGGCGGTGGAACCTGGAGCAATCGCTCGAGGCGAATGCGCGCAGTTCCGTGCTCTCCCGCGCAATGCAGCGAGATGCCGACCATCCGATCCGCCGTCACCGTCGCGACCGGATCACCAACGCAGACAGCCACCGCTTCCGCCTGCCTAGCGAGCGCGAGCGTGGTCCGCACCTCGCCTAAGCGCATGTGGTAGATCCACAACGCGTGGATGATGCGCAGTTGGTAATCGGCGTCGCCAAGATCTTCGGCGAGCTCGAGCGCCCTGCTCAGGGCCGCATGGGCCTCCGCGGTCATGCCCTTCGCGAATTGAAGCGATGTCCCGAGCGCCGCCTGCAGCACCATCTCCTGCCGCGTGCCTCGCAACGCCGCTTCGTCGAGGCTGCGTATCGCCTTTTCCTTCCAGCCGTGGGATTCGGACAGCAGCGACATCGGGATCCATAGCGGCACCGAGGCCGCCGCCAGGCGCACGCCGACCGGTAGATCGCCCCCTGGCCCAAACGCCCACCCCAGCGCAGCACGGAGATTGTCGATCTCGAGTGCGTAGGCGGCGGACATGTCGTCCTCATTCGCGTAGTCTTGCGCAGAGGCCTCAAAGAGATCCCGGTAGTACTCGGCATGTCGCCGGCCCGTTGCCTCGCGCTCACCGCTGTCCGCGAGCTTCTCCAGAGCATAGGCGCGGGTCACGTCCAGCAGCCGGAAACGGGGTTCCGCGTCGTCTACAGCGGCGGCGACAAGCGATTTCGCGGCTAACTCCAGAACCAGCTCAACGATTTCGTCTCCGGATTGGCTTGCGTCCCCAGCCACCGCGGCGGCGGCGGCGAGCGTGAACCCGCCCGCGAAGATGGCCAGCCGGAGCAAGACCGCTTGCTCGGACGCGGTCAGCAGGTCGTAGCTCCAATCGAGTGCGGCGCGCATTGTCCTGTGGCGGGCTAGGGCTGTGCGGCGGCCGCTGGTGAGCACCTGCAGGCGATCTTCGAGCCGCGCCGCAAGGCCCCGGACGCCGAGGACGCCGACCCGAGCCGCGGCGAATTCGATCGCAAGGGGAATCCCGTCTAGCTTGCGGCAGATCTCGCCGACGACAGCGGCATCTTCATTGCACAGCTCAAACCCGCCGATGCTCGCAGCTGCCCGCTCGACGAACAGCTGGACGGCGGGGAAACACAGCGCCTCCGCGGCGTTGAGCCGGGACGACGCCGGCGGGCTCTCCAGCGGTCCTAGTCGGTGGACGTGCTCGCCCTCGACCCGCAGCGGTTCGCGGCTGGTCGCCAGGATGTGCACGCCCGGTGCGCCTTCCAGGATGGTAACGACCAGAGTGGCAACGGCATCCACCACATGCGCGCAGTTGTCAAGCAGGAGCAGCATTCGCGTGTCGCGAAGCACGGTGATCAGGTTGGCGAGTGGATCCTCGGGATTGACCTGGATGCCCACGGCAGCTGCTACCGCACGCCGCACGAGAGCCGGGTCGGCGAGCCGCGCCAGGTCTACGAGCCAGATGCCATTTTCGTAGGCGCCAATCAGCCGCTCGGCAATGGCCACCGCAACGGACGTCTTGCCGATTCCACCCGGCCCGACCACCGTGAGAAGGCGCTGCCTTGGGAGCTGGTCCGCGAACTTGGCGACGAGGTCAGAGCGTCCGATCAAGGGCGTTATCCGGCCCGGCAGATTGTGCTGGCGCGACAATGCGGCCGGATGCGGCTCCGAAGGAGCGACGTCGTTCCCGACGGTGACCGCCGCGACGAAGCGGTAACCTTGCCCCGGGCTGGTCTCCAGATAGCGGCGGCCGTCTCGCCCGTCACCAAGCGCTCGCCGCAGGGCGGCGATCTGGAACTTCAGATTTCCTTCGTCGACATGGGTGCTGGGCCAGACGCGGGTGATCAGTTCTTGCTTGCTGATAAGTTCGCCGTGCCGTTCGACGAGTGCAATCAGGATTTCCAACGCGCGGCTGCCGAGACGGACCGGCGTCCCGCCGTCGAGCAGGAGCCGCCGGCTTGGCAGCAAGCGGAAGGGGCCGAACAAGAACGTGCGCTCGGCAAAGACTGCGGCCAGATCGCCCATCGGGACCACCCAGGCAAAGCAGCGCCCACACACCACATTAGACCCGACATTTGGCGCCTGTCTATCGGGTCCCCGGGTCTCCGAGCCCGCTTCGGCCCTGCCGTTCGGTCGAGACCCGGTAGTGCGCAATAAACTTGCCCGCCAACATGGCGGCCCGCCTGCTGTCCCTATCGTAAATCAAATCCGAACGTATTGGTGATGCAGACCACCAAGATGAGGCTTTGCGAAGATCCGACCGACGCCTTGAACTGCGCGCGGAATCGGCGCGTCCTTGTCCAGCGACAGATGCGTGCGGGCCTCGTTGTGATATGTCAGGTACGATGACAGCACCTGGCGAAGGTGACGCTTGCCAAAGACGATGAGATGGTCGAGTGCTTCCCGCCTGATCGAGCCAATCAACCGTTCCGCATGGGCGTTCTGCCATGGCGTTCGCGGTGCCGTTGGTCGGTCGCGAATGCCCATCGCGCGAAGCCGCCGGACGAAGGCCTTGCCATATGCGCAATCGCGATCTCGCACGATATAGCCCGGCGCAGCCTCCCAGCCGTAAGCCTCCGTTAGCTGTTGCGCAATCTATTCAGCCGTCGGACTCGCGGTAACGCCCAGCCACATGATTCGGCATCGACGGTGCCGTAGTATCACGAACCCATACAGCAGCCGGAAAGAAAGCGTTGGCACGACGAACAGGTCCATCGAGACGATGCCGTCGGCGTGATTGGAAAGAAAGGTCCTCCAGCTCCGTGACGGCCCTCCCCTCCTCCGGGCCATGTACTTTGCAACGCTTGTCTGGCCAACATCGATGCCGAGCTTGAGCAGTTCGCCATGGATGCGGGGTGCGCCCCATAGCGGGTTGGCCAGGCTCATGTCCCGGATCAACTTACGGATTTCCAGCGGACTCGAACCACGGTCTCGGGCTGGATGGACAGCGCATCTACAATGCCAGGAATAAGGCGATACAGCCCAACGAACACCATTCGGTCGAAACTGCCAAAAGCCAATCTCTTCGGGGATTTGCGCCGCAGCACATCGATCTGCTGCCAGAGAACCAGAATCTCCGCCTCAAGCCGCGCTCTCGAGCGAAACAAGCGAGTGAGCGCAGACAACAGCAGCACGAGAACATCGAGGATTGTCCGCTCGAACGTTCGGGATGGGAGTCCGAGTTCCGGACGAGTGACGAGCAACTCAGCCGCGCCAAACAAGGGGCTCGAAGGCCGCCCACATTACGCACCTACTGTCGCCAGTTTCTTATGGGTGCGTGCCGTTTTGAGAATTGTCTCAATGGATGATTCTGCGGAGCAAGAGGCTGCCCATGGCGACATGGATCATGGCCTCGGAGACCGCCCGTCACTGCATCCGCCAACTGCTGCGTCAGCCGATGACCAGTCTTCTTGTTGATGCGGTTGAAGGAGACGCGCTCCGATCTCGATGCCGCCGGATAGAGGGCGATCGGGCAGGACACCAGGGGCAGCTCAGATAACCCTTCCAATAGGCGCGCGGGGCCATAGGATCTCCTCAAGCATTGCCAATGCGGCGGGTGCCATAATAGCAAATCGCAGCGGTAAATCAGTCGCTGGTAAATTGCAAAAGTCGGGGAGAGCCGGTGGCCGAGCAACCCTGGTGGCAGAAGGCCGTCATATATCAGATCTATCCGCGGTCCTTTCAGGACAGCAATGGCGATGGCGTCGGTGACCTGAATGGCATCCTCGCGCGCATCGACTATCTGAGCTGGCTCGGCGTCGACGCCGTCTGGATCTCGCCGATCTACCCGTCGCCAATGGCCGATTTCGGCTATGACGTCGCCAACTATGTCGACATCGATCCTCTCTTCGGCACGCTCGAAGACTTCGACCAGCTAGTGAAGGTCCTGCACGAGCGTGGCATTCGCCTCATCCTCGATTTTGTGCCGAACCATACCTCCGACGAACATCGCTGGTTCCAGGAGGCACGGGCATCGCGCGACAGCCCAAGGCGCGACTGGTATGTCTGGCGGGATCCGCGGCCCGACGGCGGGCCACCCAACAACTGGCTGAGCGTAGCCACCGGCGGCAGCGCCTGGGAATACGATCCGCCGACCGGGCAATACTACTATCACGCCTTCCTCGTGAAGCAGCCCGACCTCAACTGGCGCAACCCAGCGGTCCGCTCGGCTATGTACGACGTGCTACGCTTCTGGCTGGATCGCGGCGTCGACGGATTCCGGGTCGACACCATTTGGCGCCTGATCAAGGACGCCGAGTTCCGCGACAATCCCGTCAATCCGGATTATCGCGAGCACGACCCGCCGTTCCGGCGATTGCTGCAACTCCATAGCGTCGATCAGCCCGAGGTCCTCGATGTCGCGGCAGAGATGCGAGACGTGCTCGCGCACTATCCTGGCGAGCGCCTGCTCATCGGCGAGGTCTATCTGCCGGTCAAGCGCTTGGTCAAGTATTACGGCCCGAACCTGACGGGAGCCCATCTCCCCTTCAACTTCAACCTGATGTTCGTCGAGTGGAAGGCGGACGCCGTCATGCAGTTGATTCGGGAATACGAGGCGGTGCTGCCAGCGGGCGCCTGGCCCAACTGGGTGCTCGGTAATCATGACCAGCCGCGCGTCGTCAGCCGTCTCGGCCCGGCACAGGCGCGCGTTGCCATGGTGCTGCTTATGACCTTGCGCGGCACGCCGACGCTCTACTATGGCGACGAGCTTGGGCTGGAGAACGTGCCGATCCCGCCCGAGCGGGCGCGCGATCCCTTCGGCCTAAACATGCCCGGCACCGGCCAAGGCCGGGACCCCGAGCGAGCGCCGATGCGATGGGATGGTTCCCGCAACGCCGGCTTTACGGCGGGCGAGCCCTGGCTGCCAGTCGGGGAAGATCGCTCGACGATGAGCGTCGAGGCGCAGAGGGGCGACCCCGGCTCGATGCTCGCTCTCACGCGCGCCCTGCTCGACCTTCGGCGCCGGGAGCCATCCTTTTCCCTGGGAGATTGGGCGCCGCTCGCTGTCGGAGGCGATGTCCTCGCCTACATGCGAAGACAGGATGGCCGGCGCTTCGCCGTCGCCCTCAACCTGGGGCCTGCGCCGGCGGCCGTACACTTTGGCGAGGACCTGCGAGGGCGGATCATCTTGGCGACGTATCCCGGTCGCGTCGGACACCACGTTCGCGCCCGCGCTGAACTGGACTCAGACGAGGCCGTGATCATCGCGATCGGCGATGCCGGAGACCCGGGCCAATAGCACTAGCAGTAGTTGTTTGAGGTCCTTTGTAGGGCGCAAAATTGAAATCGGC
>WNFP01007144.1_pt1 | contig 12940 bp, 13 predicted proteins | sample 5400201 | NCBI WGS metagenome assembly WNFP01 (sample SAMN13153355, study PRJNA577476) | soil metagenome | isolation source: 115 cm saprolite under Madrone tree | place: USA:California | collected 2016-06-14
TGAAGTCGCCGAGCAGGAAGATCGTCGAGAGCAGCGTGCAGATGAGGTAGAGGTTGGCGAGCAGCGGAAAGGTGATGTGGACGAACCCGCGCAGCCCCGTCGCGCCGTCGACCCTGGCGGTGTCGCGGATCTCGAGCGGGATCGCCATCCGGCCTGCGAGCAGGATCAGCGTCCAGAAGGGCGTCCACTTCCAGATGTGGGACACGATGACCGCGCCCAGGGCCGTCCATCGCTCGTTGAGCCAAGAGGGTCCTTCGACGTGGAAGAACGTGTAGAGAACGTTGTTGAGGAAGCCCCACTCGCCGTTCAGCATCCAGTGGATCGAGATGAACGTCGAGATCTGGGGTACCGCCCAGGGCAGGACGAAGATCAGGAGCAGCGCCTTCATCCACCAGCCCGGGCGCATGAAGAAGCCGGACAGCAGCAGGGCGAGGAACATCTTCACGTTCACGCCGAGCGCCAGGTAGAGGGCGGTGTTCACCACGGAGCTCTGGTAGATCGGGTCGGCGAAGAGCTCCCGGTAGAGACTGGCATCGCTGCCCATCCACAATCCGTAGACTACGGGGTACGCGACAAAGGCGAGAAACACGGCGGCGTAGGGCACGACGAAGGCGACGGCCCACGTGTACTCGCCGCCCTTGAGTCCGCCGCGGAAGGAACGTGAGAGGGCGCGCCGCCGAAGGGCGAAGCGGCTGACCTCGACGGCCGATGTGCCGTTCATCGTTGGCCTCCGCTCACGCCTTGTACTTGGCGAAGATCTCCTCGATGCGCTTGAACGCCTTCTCGACCGCCGGCTCCGGCTTCACGCCCTCCTTGGCGACATCGATCATCGCCATGCTCCAGACATGCTGGGAGCGGACTTCCGCCATCGCCAGGTTGAACACGTAGTAGTCCGGAAGTGTCGGGCCGAGGAGGCCCTGCTGGACATAGCCCCGCAGATGCGGGTCCTTCGGGTCCTGCCAGAACGGGCTCTTGGCGAGCGACGGCATGACCGGCAGCCAGCGGCCCAGCCCGAGCTCGACGAACTCCCCGATGACTTTCGGCTGGACGAAGTACTTGAGGAATTCCTTCGCGACCGTGACGTTCTTGGCGCCCTTCGGGATCATGCCAACGGTGACGCCGACGATGCTCGGAACCGGCTTGCCCGCATTGTCGTTCGGATAGCCGATGCCGTGGGTGACCATGTCTTTGAAATACCACTCGGGGTGCTTCTCCTTGACCGCGACCTCGGTCGACAGCGTTCCATCGACGTCCATCACCATGAGCTTGGCGTGGAAGGCGTTGTTGTCGTCCGCATCGTTCCAGTTGATCGCGCTCGGCGGCACGTAACCATCCCGGTAGGCGCCGCCGATGTAGGCCGTCGCCTTGATCGCCGCCTGCTTGACCTTCGGGTCGTCGAGATGCAGCTTGCCGTCCTTGGTGACGATATCCTGACCGCCGTAGGCCACGAGAAAGGCCATGAAGAGGTTGTAGGGATCGACCCCGTTCGCCGTCACCTGGAACCCCAGGCCATAGACCTTGCGCTCGCCCTGCTTGCGCAGGTTGTCCTGCACTTTCTTGAAGAAATCGAAGTACGCGTCCCACGTCTTCGGGATGTCCTCGATCTTGAGGCCGGCTTTCTCCACCAGCGGTCGCCAGATATGGCAGGGGACGACGGCGGCCCTCAACGGCACGCCGTACATGCCGCGCTTCTTGGTGACGTTGTTGTAGGCCTGAGCGGACACAAGAGCGGTCTCGCTGAAGAGGGCCTTCTGGGTCTCCACGACGTCGCTGACGTCGACCCACCTGTCTTGCCAGGCGTAGATCTGCAGGATCTCGTTCGGGTTGTTGATCATCATATCGGGCACGACCCCGCTGGTCAGCGCCGCGATGATCTTCTGTCGTTCCGGCGCGAATGGGGTGATGCTCAGCTCGATCTTGTTGCTGCTCGCCTTCTCGTAGTCTGTGACTGCCTTTCGCAGGGCGACGTCCTCGTCCTGGACGAACCCCTGCGGGAACCACACGCTCGCGGTGGTTGCCGCCGCCTTCGCGACGTGAGGGAAGCCGAGGACCTGAGTGGCGCCGAGGGCTGTCACGCCGACGGCAGCGGATCCACGGAGAACGGAACGACGGGTGAGTCGGGCCATTGTGGTCTCCTCTCCTGGACGGAACGGATCGAGAGACGAAGGGCTCCTTGGGTCACCCGAGTACAACGCCAGGCCACCCCTGTCAAGGGGGCGCCGGAATCCGTTCCGCCGCACCGCGCCAAAGTGGCAAAGCGATCCACGGTTTGACCTGCCCGATGCTCTCTGGCAGGATCGGCGCGAGGTGAGACGGACAACCAGGAGGAGACCATGAGCCAGCCAGCCAGCGATCACGGACCCGAGTATCGCCACGTCGACGACATGGCCTGGGAGACGCTGCGCTTCCCCGGGCAGCACAGCAAGATGGTCTTCCACCCGCGGCCCGAGCGACCGAGCGAGCCCAACACGGGCTTCGTGCGCTACGAGCCCGGTGCCTACCATCCGCGCCATCGTCACGATTTTGCGCAGGTCTGGCACATCCTCGAGGGCACGTTCGAGATCGGCGACCGGACGCTGGGCCCGGGCACGGTGGTCTTCTACCCCGACCCGCACTTCGAGGAGGATCTTTCCACCGAGACGGGCGGCCTCATGTTCTTCGTGCAGTACACGGGGCCGGAGACGGGCAAGGGCCCGATCTACGACGGGCGCTTCAATATGAAGGAGCGCAAGCCTCTGTCGGAAGAGAACCTGAAGGTCTAGAGACGCCGGCATGACGACTCTCGTGCAGCCGAAGAGCATGCAGGTGTCCGTGAATGGTCTGGAACTGCGCTATCTCGACTGGGGCAATGCCGGCGCGACGGCAGTGGTGTGCGTCCATGGCTACACCTCGAGCGCCGAGCCCTTCAATGGGCTCGCCCGACATTTCCACGATCGATTCCACATCGTGGCCCCTGACGTGCGCGGCCATGGGGAGAGCGCGTGGTCTCCCGACGGCGCGTATCAATATCGCGATCAGGTCAGCGATCTGGCCGGGCTCGTCGACCAGCTGGGGCTGACCCGCTTCGTCCTGATCGGCACCTCGATGGGCGGCATCATCGCGATGGCCTACGCTGAGGCACATGCGGATCGCCTACTGGGCCTCGTCATCAACGACATCGGGCCGGACGTGGAAGGGGGCAGCCAGCGGATCACCCAGACGGTGGGAGCCCGGCCGGAGGAGTTCGCGACGCTGGAGGACGCGATGGCCTACCGTCGCGAGATCTCGCCCGTCACGGCCAGCCGTCCCATGGGCGACCAGCGTGAGCTTGCCCTTGGCGTGCTTCGGCAGCGATCGGACAGCCGGTGGGTTTGGAAGATGGACCCCGCGTATATCCAGCAGCGCGTCCAGCACGGCGCGCCGCCACGGCCCGCCTTGTGGCCCGTGCTCAGGAGCCTGCCGTGCCCGACCATGGTGGTGTGGGGCACGGAGAGTGATGTGCTCTCGGAGGCTCAAGCCAAACGCATGGTGGAGGCGCTGCCGCGAGGTGAATTGGTCACGGTGCCCGGAGTGGCGCACGCGCCGACGCTGGTGGAGCCGGCAATGCTGACCGCACTCGAGCGTTTCCTGGGGACAGTGGAGACGAGCCGCCCTGACCGGCGCAAGGAGCCGACATGATCACGGCCACCGTCCGATACAAGCTACCGCCTCACATCGACTACGCGGCATGCCGGGAGCATTTCCACACGATCGCGCCCGGCTTCCAGCACGTGAAGGGCTTGATCAGCAAGCACTTCATCTGGAGCGAGAGCGGCTGGGCGGGGGGCGTCTATCAGTGGGAGACGCTCGAGGATGCCCAGGCCTTTTACGGCGGATCGTGGCTCGACGGCATCGTCGGGCGCTACCACATGCGGCCGCAGATCGAGTTCTACGAGGTCTTCGCGCTGACGGACAACACGCGGGGCACGGTCGAACGGTTCGACGACCACGTGGAGGCTCGGCATGAGCGTGCGTAAGCGGATCGGCGTGATGGTGCCCTCGACGAACACGAGCTTCGAGGCCGACTTCCAGCTGGTGAGCCCGCGTGATGTCACGATCCACGGCCAGCGCCTGTGGCTGACCAACCTTCCAGCTCGTGAGCCCGCGCGATGTGACGATCCACGGCCAGCGCCTGTGGCTGACCAACGACGCGGAGGGCGCGGCGGGCATGGACCGCATGAACGCCGAGGTGGAATCCGGCGCGCGCTATCTGGCCACCGCGCGCGTGGACGTCGTCGCCTACGGCTGCACGACGGGCAGCTTCTACCGCGGCCCGGGCTGGGATCGGGAGATGCTCGACATCATTCGCAACGCGGCCGGCGTGCCCGCGGTGGCCACCAGCCCGTCGGTGGTCGAGGCGCTGCGCTTCTTCGGCGCGCGCAAGATCTCGGTGGCCACGCCCTACCCCGACTGGAACAACAAGCAGCTCAGATCGTATCTGGAGGCGCTCGGCTTCGAGGTCCTCAACGTCGAAGGTGAGCCGCGCGCCGCCGCCTCCGGCAACCAGGGGATCAACGACCACGACCCCGAAGAGGTCGTGGCGTTCGCGTCGAAAGCATGCCGGCCCGAGGCCGACGCGCTGCTGTGCTCGTGCACGGCCTGGCGCTCGCTCGAGGCGGTGGCCGAGCTGGAGCGGCTCAGCGGCAAGCCGGTGGTCAGCTCCAACCAGGCCAGCATCTGGGCCGCCTACCGCGCGATCGGGCTCACGCCGAAGATCACCGGCTTCGGCCGGCTGCTGGAGAGCCTGGCCTAGCGACTAGTCCACCATCGCGATCACTTCGATCTCGACCATGAGATCCGGGTGAGCGAGCTTGCTCACCTCGATGGTCGTGCTCGTCGGCATCGCGCCGAAGTACTCCATGCGCACGTCGGTGTGCTTGAAGAACTCCTCGATGTTGGTCACGTAGGTGTTGGTCTTGACGATGTCGTTCAGCGTGGCGCCGGCGGCGGCCAGCGCGGCCTTGATGTTCTCGCCGGTTTGCCGGATTTGCGCCCGCATGTCGCCCTTGCCCACCACGTTGCCCTGCCCATCTCGCGCGAGCTGACCGGCGACGAAGATCGTCTTCCTCGCCTCGACGACAACGACGTGGGAGTAGAGCGTGTGCCCGCCGACCACACGCTTGGCGAGCTTGTCCGGCTGGATGTTCTGTCGCTTCATGCTGGCCTCCTATGCGCGCGGTGCTCGCGCCAATGGTCGTCGACCGCACGCTCTACGAGGCCATCCCCGGCCTCATGGAGCCGCCCGCTACGTCGGCGGCAGCTGAGCCGCGCGACGGTGGCGCCGCCGCCCTTCAGCCGAGATACGACGACACAAAGGTGCCGCCGGCTGCCCGCCCGGCAAAGCGCGCAAGACGGAAGGGCGCCGGATTCACCGGAGGTGTGCTAGCGGTGATGAGCGCCGCCATCATTTCGCCGACGGCGGGCGCCAGCTTGAAGCCGTGGCCCGACATGCCGGCGGCCGTGAAGAAGCCTTTCACCGGCGACTCGTCGAGGATGGGCATCCAGTCTGGCGTGATGTCGAAGGCGCCCGCCCAGCCGCGCGTATAGCGGGCGCTGGCGAGTGCCGGCAGCGCCCGGCTCGTCCGCTCCAGCACCGACTCCGCTTCCTCGAAGGCGGGCTCGGCGCCGAGCAGCTCGGGATCCATCGGGTGCTGGGTCTCGTCGTCCGTGAGCGAGCCGGTCAGCGTCAACCCGCCCGTTTCGGGCTTCACGTAGCTGCCGCCGTGGAGGTCGAGATAGACCATGTGGGCCCGGCCGAAGCCCGAGTCGCGCTCGAGGACGAAGACGGGGTGCCTGCCGATGACGATGGGAAGCTCGACTCCGGCGAGACGCGCGAGGGCGGGTGACCAGAGTCCCGCGGCGTTCACCACGACGTTTGTCGAGATCGCATCCCCCGAAGCCGTCGCCACGCCCGTGACCCTTCCGCCCGCCTGACGGATCGCGGTCACCTCCTGACCCTGCTCGATCAGCACGCCCCTCCTGCGCGCCGCCTCTGCATAGCCGGAGGTGACGGCTGAGGGATCGCCGTAACCGGACCCGGGCTCGTAGAGCACGGCGCCGAGCGCGGAGGAATCGACGCGGGGCTCGATGCGCGCGACGTCGCCCGGGTCGAGCATCTCAGCCCTCACGCCGAGGCCGCGCTGGAGCGCGAGCGTCTTCTCGAGGGACGGGCGCATGGCGGCGCCGACGCCGATCAGGACGCCGCAGGGGACGAATCCGGACGAGCCTCCCACGGCCTCGCCGAACCGCTCGAAGACGGCGAGCGAGCGCAGCACCATCTGGGTCGTCTCCGGGGTGGGGTAGAGCTGGCGGATGATGCCGACCGAGCGGCCCGTGCCGCCCGCGCCGATGAACCGCCTCTCGAGGACCAGGATACGGCGCAGGCCGAGCCCCGCGAGCTGGTACGCCAGCGAACAGCCCGTGACGCCGCCGCCGACGATAACGGCGTCGGTCGTCCTCATGCGGCGGCCGCAGCCCGCCTGATCATGCGCTTGATGGTCGCCTCGAGGACGAGCTCGCCGCGGTGGTTCAGCACCTCGTGCTTGTAGGTGACAATGCCGCGGTCGGGCTTCTTCGTCTCGCGCTTGTCGGTGATGACCACGCGGACGTGCAGCGTGTCGCCCACGATCACGGGCGCCACGATCCGGATGTCGCTGCCGAGGTACGACATGCCCGTGCCGTGGATGAGACCCGTCTGCATCACGAGGCCTTCGGAGAGGCAGAACGTGAAAGCGCCGGGCGCGGGCTTGCCCTTGAATACGGAGGAGGTGGCAACGAACTCCATGTCGTAGAAGAGCGGCTCGTTGAAGCCGCAGAGATTGACGAAAGCGCAGATGTCGGCCTCCGTCACCGTCCGCGCCAGCGACTCGTAGGCCGCCCCGATCTCGTGCTGCTCGTACGTCAGTCCCTGCTTGGCCACGCGTTTTCTCCTGTGCCCCTCACCCTACCCTCTCCCAGAGGGGAGAGGGGGTTCTGAAACCCTCGCCCCCGGAGGGGGAGAGGGTAGGGTGAGGGGGTGCATGGTTATTACGCCTCTCCGAGGTACGCGCGCCGGACTTCGGGGTTGTCGGCAAGGTCGCGCGCCGCGCCCTCGAGCACGATGCCGCCCGTCTCGAGGACATAGCCGCGGCCGGCGATGGACAGGGCCATCGCGGCGTTCTGCTCGACGAGCAGGATGGTCACGCCCTGCTTGTTGATGGTCAGGACCGTCTCGAAGATCTGCTCGACGAGGACCGGCGCCAGCCCCATGGAGGGCTCGTCGAGCAGCAGGAGCCGGGGGCGGGCCATGAGCGCACGGCCGATGGCCAGCATCTGCTGCTCGCCGCCGGAGAGCGTGCCCGCGACCTGGTCGCGCCGCTCCTTGAGCCGCGCGAAGATCGAGAAGACCCTGTCGATGTCGTCGCGGATGCCCCCGTCGGAGCGCGTGAAGGCGCCCATCTCGAGGTTCTCCACCACGGTCAGGCGGTTGAAGATGCGCCTTCCCTCCGGCACGTGGGTGATGCCGAGCCTCACGATGGAATGCGACGGAACTCCGAGGAGCGAGGCGCCCTCGAAGACGACGTCTCCCTGGCGCGCGGTGAGCATCCCGGAGACGGCGCGGAGCGTGGTCGTCTTGCCCGCGCCGTTGTTGCCGAGCAGCGCGACGACCTCGCCTTGTTCTACGCCGAAGGACACGCCCTTGAGCGCCCGGATCTCGCCGTAGGAGACGTGGAGGTCGCGGACCTCAAGCACCGCCGGCCTCCGCCCGCGGCGTCCACTTGCGCCGGCCGAGGTAGGCTTCGATGACGCGCGGGTTCTTCTGGACTTCGGCCGCTCGACCCTCGGCGATCTTCTCCCCGTAGTCGAGCACGGTCACGTGGTCCGACACCTCCATCACGACGCGCATGTTGTGCTCGATCAGGAGGATGGTCAGCCCGAGGTCGCCGACGAGCCGCCGCAGGAGCGCCATGAGACTGCGCGCCTCGCCCTGGGTCATGCCTGCCGTAGGCTCGTCGAGCAGCAGCAGGGCGGGTCTCGAGGCCAGCGCTCGGCCGATTTCCAGGCGCCGCTGGTCGCCGTAGGGCAGGTTGCGCGCCAGCTCATTGGCCCGGCCGCGCAGCCCCACGATGTCGAGCAGCTCCGCCGCTCGGATCCAGAGGGCACCCTCCTCGCGCTTCCAGTGCGGGTTCCGGCTGAGCGCCCCCCAGAAGGTGGAGTCGACTCGCGCGTGCATGCCAACGAGAACGTTCTCGACCGCCGTCATGTTCTTGAAGAGCCGGATGTTCTGAAAGGTGCGGCAGACGCCGAGCGCCGTGATCTGGTCCGGGCGCAGCCCCAGGAGCGAGGTGGTCCGGAACGTAACCGCGCCCTCCTCCGGCACGTAGAGCCCGGTGAACACGTTGAAGAACGTGGTCTTGCCCGCGCCGTTGGGGCCGATGATGGAGGCGATCCGGCCTTCTTCCAGCTCGAAGTCCACCGCGTTGAGGGCGGTGAGCCCGCCGAACCTCTTTGTGACGCCTCGCGCTTCGAGGAGGGTCGCCATCTCAGGAGTCCGCTGGCTCCGTGAGCTCTCGCGTGCGGCGGCGCGCGGGCAGGATGCCCTGCGGCCTGAAGATCATCATCAGGACGAGGATGAGGCCGAAGACCATCCGCTCGTACTTCGCCGGCTCGAGCTGGGTGGGCAGGTTGGCGAGGCTGTAGCCGAAGATCGTAGTGCCCGCGTTGCGAAGCTCGTTGACCCACAGCGAGAGACCCTTGAGGACCTGGAGGTTGAGCACGGTGACGACAGTGGCGCCGAGAATGGCGCCCGGTATCGAGCCCATGCCACCCAGGATGATCATCGCGAGGACGCCGATCGATTCCATGAAGGTGAAAGACTCGGGATTGATGAAGATCTGCTTGGCCGAGAAGAGCACGCCGACGGCTCCCGCGAAGGAGGCGCCGCAGGCGAAGGCCAGGAGCTTCATCCGCACGAGCGGGACTCCCATCGCCTGGGCGGCGGTCTGGTCCTCCCGTATCGCTTCCCACGCGCGCCCGATGTGAGAGTCCTCGAGCCGGCGGTTGACAAGAACCGTCGCGCCGACGATGAGCAGCACGAGCGCGTAAAGGTAGAGCGGGTAGATCACGTTGGGATTGGGCGTGATTCCGACGGCCTGCAGGAGCGGCGCGAAGAAGATCGGCGGCCGGCCGATGGGCGTGATGCCCTTGGGCCCGTTGGTGAAGTTGATCGGCTTGTCGAGGTTGTTGGCGAGGACGCGGATGACCTCGCCGAAGCCGAGGGTCACGAGCGCCAGGTAGTCTCCGTGGAGGCGGAGGACGGGCAGGCCCAGGAGAATGCCCGCGCCCGCCGCGACGCCCACGCCCACGAACAGGAAGACGAAGAACCACCACGGGGAGAGCGGGAAGAAATCGCCGCCGAAGATCAGGTTGGCCTGCGGAGATCCGAAGATCGCCCACGAATACGCGCCCACCGCGAAGAAGGCGACGTAGCCCAGGTCGAGGAGGCCGGCGAGGCCGACCACGATGTTCAGCCCGAGCGCCAGCGCCACGAAGATGCCGACCTGGATCGCGATCTCCATGTAGTAGGCGTTGATGGTCCCGAGCACCGGCATGAGGACGCCGAGCGCGCCCACGGTCAGCGAGATCTTGAGCCAGCGCGGCATGCGCGCGAAGTAGAGGAGGAAGATCGAGCCCTGGAAGAGCATGAAGACCACGATCGAGCGTGGGTAACTGGCCACGCCCCACGCGGTGATGCAGAGGAGCGACGCGACGAGGATCGTCGCGGGCACCGGCCTGTCGAGAATATTCTTGATCACGCGCGCTCCCGCACGACTTCGCCCAGGAGGCCCTTGGGCCGGAAGATCAGGATCAGGATCAGGATCGAGAAGGCGAGGATGTCCTTGTACTCGGCGCCGAAGGCCCCGCCCGTCAACAGCGAGAGGTACGAGGCCGCGAAGGCTTCGAGGATGCCCAGCACGAGGCCGCCGAGCATGGCGCCCGGGATATTGCCGATCCCGCCGAGCACCGCCGCCGTGAAGGCCTTGAGCCCCGGGATGAAGCCCGTGTACGGGTTGACCAGGCTGTACTGGACTCCGAAGAGGACGCCCGCTCCGCCGCCCATCGCGCCGCCGATGAGGAAGGTCAGCGAGATCATCCGGTTGACGTTGATGCCCATGAGCGAGGCTGCCGCCTGGTCCTCGGCGACGGCGCGGATGGCCTTGCCGATCTTGGTGCGGTTGACGAGGGTGTGCAGTCCCCAGAGCATGAGGAGCGAGGCGCCGATGACCACGAGAGACTTGACGGAAATGTCGATGGTCGGCGTCAGCTCGAAGCGCTCGTTCATCGCGTCCATGGACGGGTAGACGAGGTTGAAGGAGTTGCGCCAGAGAGACTCGAAGAGGCGGATCGCGTCCTGGAGGAAGAAGCTGACCCCGATCGCGGAGATGAGCGGGATCAGCCTCGGAGCGTGGCGGAGCGGGCGGTACGCAACACGCTCGACCCCCGCGGCCAGGAGCCCGCTCGCGAGCATGCCGACCAGGAGCGCGACGAGCACGAGGACGAAGGGCGACCACGTCTCCATGGCGCCGCGAGCCTGGAGCCCCAGCAGGACTTCGACGCCGACGAAGGAGCCGAGGATGAAGATCTCCGAGTGCGCGAAGTTGATGAATTCGAGGACGCCGTAGACCATGGTGTAACCGAGGGCGATCAGGGCGTACATGAAGCCGAGCGTGATGCCGTCGAGGAGGACCTGCGGGAAAATGCCGATCAGGAGGTCAAGATCCATCGGCACGCGATCCCAAGGAGGAGGGCGCGGGAGGGGCGGCGACCGCCCCTCCCGCTAACGACTGCGCCCGACGGCTACTTCTTGGCCGCGGGGGGCGCGATGGTGAGCTGCTTGATGATCTTGTTGTCGCCCCACTTCGCGGGGTCGTCGCTCGCGACCGTCAGGACGAAGTACTGGGCCTTCAGGCGGTCACCCTTGGCGTCGAAGGCGATGTCCCCCGTGATGCCCGAGAGCTTGGCGTGGCGGACGGCGGTGGCGACATCCTCGCGGGTCACCTTGCCCTTCTTGGCGGCTTCCTCGATGGCCTTGATCGCGATGGTGGCCGCGTCGTACGCCTCGGCCGCGTAGGGCTCGGGGTTCTTGCTGAACTTCTTCTTGTACTCGTCCACGAATGCCTTGGCCTTGGGCAGCGCCGAGGCCGGTCCTGCCGCCGAGGTGTAGTTCATGCCCACGACAGCCTTGCCGGCGATCTTGGTCAAGTCGGAGGAGTCCATGCCGTCCGGGCCCATGAACTTGGCCTTGATGCCCTTCTCGCGCGCCTGCTTGAAGAAGGGAGCGGCCTGGTCGTAGATGCCGCCGAAGTAGATGACGTCGGGGTTCTTGGCCTTGATCGGCGTCAGGATCGCGTCGAAGTTCGACTTCTCCTCCGTGCCCTCGAATGCGACGACCTTGATGCCCTTCTTCTCGGCGTCGGCCTTGAAGAACTCCGCGATGCTCTGCCCGTACTGCGTCTTGTCGTGGACGATGGCGGCGCTCTTGACTTTCATCGTGCCGTGGGCGAATTCGGAGCCGACCACGCCCTGGACGTCGTCGCGGCCGCACACGCGGTTGATGTTGGGGTAGCCGCGGTCGGTCACGACCGGGTTCGTGTTGGCCGGCGAGATCATCACCACGCCGACTTCCTTGTAGACCTCCGACGAGGGAATGGCCACGCCGGAGTTCAGGTGGCCGATGACGGCCATGATGTCCTTGTCGGAGATGATGTTCTTGGCGTTAGCGGTCCCGACGTCGGGCTTGGCCTGGTCGTCGAAGGGCACGAACTCGACCTTGTAGCCCATCTTCTCGAGGTTGCCCTTGAGCTTCTCGACGGCGAGCTGCGCGCCGAGCTTGATGCCTTCGCCGAGCGCTGCCTGTCCCCCGGACAGCGGGCTCTGCGAGGCGATCTTGATGGTGCCCTTGGACTGGGCATCCACCGGTTGCGCGGCTGGCAGCGCGAGCGCGGCAACCGTGACGGCGACGGCGAGGGCGCTCAGTACGTGGCGGAATCGAAAGGTCCTCATTCGGTGTCCTCCTCAAAACGGGTCGGCCAAGTGTGCGAGCGGCGCCATTATAGCGGGTTTGCCGGGGTCGTCAACGGGTCGGAGGCAACCCCTGGGGATCCGCGCCTGCGCGGACGCGCTCCGCCAGAAGCGCCTGCAGCTGACGTTGCGCCTCGGTATCGGCGGGCTTGACGGCCAGCGCTTCGTGAAGCAGGGTCACGGCTACCAGTGCCCGGCCCGCCCTTTGCTCCTCCGCCGCACGGGCGGTCAGGGCCAGGACGTAGTTGGGGGTCAGGTTGACGAATCCCGGGTCCTGGGCAAAGGCCTGGCGATAGTACGGCAAAGACTCCGCGTACCGGCTTTGCTGCGCGTACACCGCGCCCAGGTTCGCCAGCGCCGCCGTGAAGTTGGGCTCGAGCCGCAGCGCGAGATGCAGCATGTCCTCCGCTTCCCGGTACTTGCGCTGTCCGTCGAGCGCCGTCGCGATGTTGCTCGCGAGGTCCGGGCGGCTCGGACGGAGCGCGAAAGCCCGACGGAAGGCAACCTCCGCCTCCGCGTCGCGGTGCTGGCTGAGGAGGGCTGTGCCGAGGTTGTTCCAGCAGCTGGCGCAGTCGGGATCGATGTTGACCGACCACATCCACAGCGTCTCGGAGTCCTGCCAGATCTTGGACTGATCCCAGGCGCCGAGAGCCAGCACGAGCACCACCGCGGCCGCGCCGGCGAGCGCGCTTCTGACGATGACGGCGCTCACACGACCGCGGGCGCGGGCATCCAGGAGCCGGGCGATTCCCCCACCGGCGAGGAGGGCGAAGCCGAGCCCCGACAGATAGCTGTAGCGGTCGTGGGCCAGCTGGCGGCCGGAGTGGACGATGCCGCTGATCGGGAGGAGCATGAGCACCGA
>WNFP01008076.1_pt1 | contig 12934 bp, 13 predicted proteins | sample 5400201 | NCBI WGS metagenome assembly WNFP01 (sample SAMN13153355, study PRJNA577476) | soil metagenome | isolation source: 115 cm saprolite under Madrone tree | place: USA:California | collected 2016-06-14
GTCCTCCCCGAAGCACAGCTCAAGTTCGTGCATCGTGTAACCATCTCGTACGCGCCGGGAGGTGCCCACACGTTTCAGCTTGTTCACGACTGAGCTCTCTGGGCGTCGCAATCGTTTCGCAATCGTTGCGGACGAGACTCGGCCGACCATGTTCTCCAAAAGCTCTAATTCGGTGCGGGTCCACGGCCTTCGATCCATGTGCATCGTCAGACCCAGCCGTGCGGCCTGGCGCTTGATGTACCACCGCGGCAGGCCCGTCATGCGAATCATTCGATTGAGCACCTTAAAGCGACGATTCAATCCGCCGAAATAGTGGGCTTTGAGATAAGCGTCGTACTCGGGACGCCATGTGTACTTCACTTTGGCACGGCGCCTACGCTCCGCCCGGCACTTCGAACAGTACTTTGCAAGTCGCGGCGGTAGCCCTTGCTTGCGACCTTCTTCGATAGGTTGACCGCAGAGGATGCAAGTCATTTAGTTACACTCCAGTCTCGCGTCCGCGGCGCAAAAGGTCTAAAGGATGTAGTCGGATCAATGCTGGACTAGGGTTCTTGCCTGCAGGAACCCGACAGGTTGAACCTCAGTTGAAGATTGCTTCTGAGAATCTTGGATCGGTCATAGGGCGAGCAGGCCGAAACGCAACTGGAGAAACGAACAGACAGATCCGGCGGGAGAATGGGAGGTGCCCAGCGTGACTGTGCAAAACGGGAGGCTGGTCGTTATGGGAAAGACATCAGATGTGGGGCAACGTCTAGGAAGAACCAGCAGCGCATGAGCTTTCAAGTACGAACCTAACGATTTCAAAGGCCACCCCGGGCTTTCTCGCGAGGAATGGTTCCGAGTGGACGGGATTTTCGCAAGAACTGAACCTTCCAAACCCTCCCGTTGCTTACAATTATAAGCAGGAATCTAAATCGACTAGGGCTCGATCCTTGGCCTGTCAAGAATAGGAGATGGCGGCGATTCGGGCTCAAGCTCGTAATGAAGACCGAAACCAGAGGGCTGCACGTTAGCTCCTCATGGGGGACTCACTCAGAATTCATTCCGAAAACTCAGCGGGGTGCAGACGTGCCAGAGGAAATCAAGATTCTCTTGGTCGAGGACAATCCGGAGATCGAGAGGTTTATCTGGGCGGGTCTGACGAAGCACTTTTGGTCGCAAGTCAATCTCGAATGCGAGGCGAGATTCTCGATTGCTCTGGATCGTTTGAAGGCGGAATCGTTCGATGTAATTCTAGTCGATCTGTCCGTGTCCGACCTGCAGGGTCCAGGAGGTCTTGCACGTGTCAGGACGATCGCCCTCACATTACCCGTTATCTTGCTGGTGGATGAAAACGAATCAGATCCATTGCAAAGCTCTAGGGACATGGGCATGCATAGATGGCTGGTAAAAGAAACGCTCAGCCGATCCCGGCTGGTCGATGCGGTGAAGAATGTCGTGAATTCGAGAGGATTTCGAGAGGATGTTCGTCACGCCGGGGAACCGAATTAGTCAAAACCTGACCGGGATGCAATCCGGTACTTGCAGCGAGCACGGAGGGCAACCTGCGTGGGGAGCATCTGAGAAGTACCTACTTGAAGCTTGAAGCCCAATTTCGGCCGCCTGGGAGTCCAGAACAGAAAGTCTTCTAACGAAATTGATGTGTAAAGTTGGAGCAAGAATACTATCGCGATTCTGCCTACCGATCTTTCTGAAAGGCTAGGACGTTGATCCATCTGCTCTAGTTTGGGTGTACCCCGTTTCCTCGATCGCGATTCATTACTCCTAATCTTGTCGGAAAAGCCTAAGACAAGAAAGCCGTTGACTTGCCTGGCCAACAGGTCCAGGTCAAGGAGGACTCCTCGGGCCGCGCTTCCTCTTGGCCTAGCTCCTGTGTCAAACAGGTCCAAATTTCAGGTGCCCATCTTTTCGGCTGATTTGCCCCTCGGTTCCCAGTTTTCTTGGGGCATATTCATCGCCGCATTTTGTCCCCGTGAAATCAACAACTTACACAGGATAAAAAATAGCCTCTAGTAAGATTCTGAAATTGGCCCAAGGGCCAAATTCCAACATAAGGAGAAACACAATGACCTTCCGTAAAGTGTCGTGTTCGATTCTGTTCGCGACTGTATCACTTGCAGCATCACTCTCGATCTCGTGCGTATGGGGCCAGCAATCAACCACACAAAAGGCCGACGGCGGCGACCCACAGCCTCCCTGGCCGAAACCTATCCTAGCCATTCCATCGAGCGAGTCACAACCTGTGCTCATGGCAGACGGTGGCGACCCGCAACCGCCATTCCCCCCTCGGACCTCGTAGAAACCCGAGCGGAAGGGGGGGATCCGAGTGATCCTCCCCTTTTTTGTGCTACGATGTTCGCAAGTATCGGATTGGGTTGCATGTCAGAACAAATAGTTTGGTGGGCAACAATCGTCCTCGAAATTGTTGTGTTGGTACGGGCTGTCAGCGAGCGACTTGCGGCCAAATTCCCAATTTTCTATTTCTATGTCACCTCCGTGCTCCTGGTCAGTCTCCTTCGTATGTCCTGCTATAGATTTTACCCAAACCGCTACCAGAACTTTTACTGGTACACGGAGTTCCTGAGTGTGCTTGCCGGTTACGGAGTTATCTTCGAGATTTACAAGACGGCGCTCAAGAACCATCCGGGTGTCTCGCGCCGTGCCCAGAAGGCCCTGTTGGTGGTGCTCTTCGTTACGCTGATTGAAGTCGCTGTGAACACGTTCAACCATCCAAATGAGTCGTGGGTTCACGCGATTGCGAAGTTGGGGCGTGATCTCCGCTACGTCGAGCTGACTCTCTGGGTTGTTATGCTGGCGGTGTTCAGTCTTTATCTAATTCCCGCAAGCCGGAGTCTCAAAGGACTGATTTCGGGTTATGGTCTGTTCATCGCACTGAGTGTGGTCAATCTCGCATTCGTCTCTCAGCCTGGAAATCCATTCGCCAAACTCGCGAGCAAGCTGGCTCCGGCCGCATATCTGGTTACACTGCTGATTTGGTGTGGAGCTCTCTGGTCGCTGCATCCTGAGCCAGCACCACCTCCCGAAGACCTGATTGAACGTGATTACCAGGCTCTCGCATTGCGCACTTGGGCCACGTTTAAGCGTGCGAAGAGTCTTCTTGTGGGGTCCATTCGGCCATGAGTGTAGTCATAGCATCTATCAGAGAGCTGCTGCCGTTTCTGATCCTTGCCGCTGTTGGCCTCGCAGTTTTGCTCTATTGGACCAGAATAAACGGCCATGACGACGTAACAATAGAGCAGTTCTCACGTGCACAAGAAGCGGTCGACGCTTTGATTGGCGAGTTTTCCTTGGGGAAGCGAATCTTCGAAGTCGGCGACATGAAATTCATTTCCCGCCAGCCAAGCCTGGAAGCCCGCCGCGTGTTTCTGCTGGAGCGCAAAGCGCTCGCGATTTCATGGCTCCGGCACACGCGCCGGCAGCTAGCCTACCTCATGGACCTTCACCTGAAGCTGGCAAGTTATACCTATCAACCAAACCCGAGGTCAGATGTAAGGCTTTGGATTGAATATAGGATGTTAGCTTTCGCCTGCGACTCTTTAGTCGTCTTGGTCTGGATTCGGGGACCTTTCCAGTTGGGGACAATCGTTGGCTACACGTTGAGTACGGTAAATGAACTCTGTGCCGTGTTCAGCCTGCGCCTTGAAGACATTAATCCAGCACTGCTCGGCCCAGCCCATCGAACCAATGTCGCTTGACGCTTCGACCGGTGATTGCGCCTGACGCCAGGCTGCGATTCCAACTCCTCGTTTTCGATGACATCTCGGCGGACGATTGCAAGTGCTTTGGGGGTTAAGACACGCCGCATCATTCGTAGTGCAATGCCGACAGCGGGTCAATCTTGGTTGCGCGTCGTGCGGGTAAATAACAAGCCCCAAATGCGACACACACTAACAGAGCGCCTGCGCCGAATAGCGCGGCGAGATCATGGGCAGTAATACCGTAAAGGAAACTTGCGATGACTCGCGGCAGGACAACCAATCCGACCAGGAGTCCGAGATTAATACCGAGTAGGGCCAAGCCCATTGCGCGGCCCACAATGAGTCGGAGCACGTCCCGTCTTTGTGCCCCGAGCGCTAGCCGGATGCCGATCTCACGCGTCCGCCGATTCACTGCATAGGACATGACACCGTAGATTCCGATGGCTGCCAACACCGTAGCCAACATTGCCAGTGAGCCCACAAGATAGAGGGAAAAGCGGGGTCGCGAGGCCATTTCTTCGACATACTGATCCATCGTCTTGACTGCCGTGATTGGCTGACCTTTGTCTAAGGATCTTACGGCATCCGTGACAGCGGGAATCAGCCTCATGGGGTCGGAATCAGTGCGTAGAACTAAGGTCATGAACGGCGAAGGATTTTGGAGGTAAGGAAGATACATCAGTCCAACCTTATTTTCTCCGTATCTCCATTCATTGGCGTCTCCCACGATGCCCGCAATTACCAGCCACGATTGTTGTAGTAGTGGCGTCCAGGGACCCTTCGCTGGCGGCGAAAATCGGAGTCGAATATGTTTGCCGATCGGACCCTCGTTCGGCCAATAACGACGTGCGAGTGTTTCGTTGATCAAGATTACCGCTGGGGCTTGATCACTGTCCCCAGGAGTCAATTCTCGGCCTCGAACAAGCGGAATCCCCATCGTCCGAAAATAATTCGCGTCGACGATGCGAAATTGAGCGTTGAATTCCTCACCCGGTCGCTCTTGAGCGCGCCCCTCGATCTCGAAGTCAGAAAAAGCGCTCCAGCCAGTCAAAGGAAGAAGATTGATCATGCCGGCCGCCTTAACTCCCGGCAGAGCGCGTATCCGTTCCATCGCTTGCTGAAAGAAAGCGGTAATTTGGTGACCTTCACGGTACTGATACACGGGCAAACGAACGCGCAACGTGAGAAGACCTTTGGGATTGAAACCCGGGTCCTGCGCTATAAGCTTCGCAAAGCTCCGGATCAGCAGGAGGGCACTTAAAAGCAAGACGAAAGACAGGGATACCTCGAATATGACCACAAGGTTTTGGAAGCGACTCCCTCCTCGCGGGGCGGTTCCTCCTTCCGCAAGCGCTCGGGTCAGGCTCGGATTGAATAGCTGAATCGTCGGGGCCAGGCCGAAGAAGGCCCCGGCGAGAACGGAAACAAGCAGTGTGAAACCAAGCACGGTGAAGTCGACCGTAAGTCGGTCGCTGTACGGGATCTGGATGGACTCGCTGAGCGCCGAGAGAACTGCGGGAAGAACACCGAGCCCCCCTACTGCCAGGAGAAGCCCAGCCGCCCCGCCCAGCAAAGCGACGAGCATGCTTTCAGTGGTCAATTGCTGAATCAAACGCAGCTTGCCCGCGCCGAGCGAAGCGCGAATGGCGATCTCCTTCAGCCGAATTGCCGCGCGCGATAACACAAGATTCGCGACATTTACCAACGCAATTAGTAATACGAAACCAGTGGCGCCGAACAGGAGTTCAAGCGTGGGCCGTACTCGTTCAGTTCTATCCTCCTGCATTGTCACGACACTGACGCGCCTATCGGGGTTTGTCGACGGGTACTCAACCGCGAGTTGTCGGACTATGGTATTCATCTCCGAATTTGCTTCTGAAAGCGTGGCATTGCGCCTGAGACGTCCAAAGACTGTGAAGGCATGATTGTCTCGAACGAGTTGAGTACGAACGAAAGCAAGGGGCATCCAGAGGTCAAATTGTTGACTCGTTCCCCAGAGGGAAAAGGCCCGAGGAAGAATTCCGACAACCGCGTAAGGTCTGTCGTCAATGGTGACGGTCTTCCCAATCAAACCGGGGTCGCTTCCAAACCGCTGTTGCCAAAGCCTGTAGCTCAGCATCACAACTTCTTCGTGTCCTGGTTGTTCCTCTTCGGGTATAAACGTGCGACCGACAGCCGGTCTCACCCTTAAGAGGTCGAAGAAATTTGTCGAAACGCGAGCACCCCACACCTCTTCAGGCTCACTTTGTCCAGTTAAGTTGTAAGCCCACGGAAGCCAAGTCGCCATTTCCTCGAACACGTGATTCCGATCACGCCAATCGAGGAAGTCCGCGAGCGTCGTGCCTCCCCTGGTTAGGTCTCGTTTTGGCTGGACCTCCCAAACTAATACGATACGGTTCGATTCTGGGAACGGCAGGGGGTGCAGCAAAACAGCATTGATGATCCCGAACATCATAGTGACGCCGCCGACACCCAATGCAATCGTGAGCATCGCGACAACTGTATGCCTACTGTTTTTGGCGAGAACGCGCCAACCAAAGCGTAAATCTTGCCAAAGCGTGTGCACTGACCTGCCTCGCTTCGAAAACCTGATTGGCGCCTAAAGGCGTCAATGTTACTATGCCTTGTATATATACTCATGCAGTTATGCTGGACTGAAACCAGTACAGCTTCGCTTGCAAGGCGCTATACTTCCATCCGGTGAGGCTGGGAATTTAACCGCCGTCCCAGTCTCTCCAATGTGGGGCTGTAGCGCACTTATCATTTGAGTGCGTTCAGATCCTGGGTGGTAACCAAGAAGTTGCGCAGGGAACAGTAAAACGGCGAGAATACCGCTCGATACAGTTGTCAGGTCGTGATTGAATCGCGCCGTATTTGTCGGAGGCCGTAAGCAGCTTGCCGAGTGGCAGAAGGTGCTCCAATTATCCCACTCATTTGCCACTTCAGGGCGAGAACGTCGTTCCGCGAGAGATGAATGGATGGGCGCTGGCGACCAACTCAAGGAGTTAAGAACCCGTCTGGGAATGACCACCAGAGACGTTGAGGAATTCAGCCGGCAGATTGCAGAGGAAGAGTCCAACGACGATTTCCAGTTGTCAAATGCGTGGCTGACCCAGCTCGAAAACACCGCGTCGGTTCCCAGTATTTACAAACTCTACAGTTTGAGCGTTATTTTTCGCAAGTCGTATGCGGACCTCCTTTCGGTCTTCGGCGTGGACCTCACGAAGACCCAAACTTATCAGCTCGCGATGCCCCTCGAAAACACCCACGTCACAACCCTCGAGTACTCGAACGACAACAAATCCGTCGCGTTTCCGATTCGGTTTGACCGAGGATTTAGTTTGGACAAGAGCAACCTGTTGTCGCGGATGATCGAGATGTGGGGAGAAGTGCCGATCCCACTCATCAAGGCCCTCGATATACGACACAGTTTGTACGGTTTCATCGGTTTGAAGGATTTCATGCTTCATCCTCTGATTAAGCCCGGGTCTTTCGTCCAAATTGACGATCGCTTAAAGAAAGTCAAGAAGGGCCGGTGGCCGAACATCTTCGACCGGCCGATCTACTTTATCGAATTGCGCGACGGTTACACGTGCTCGTGGTGCGAACTTGAGGGAAGTAAACTACTTCTTATCCCACATCCATTGAGTCCCTGCGTCACGCGACAGTATTCTTTGCCTGACGAGGCGGAAATTGTGGGCAGGGTAACGGGAGTCGCGATGCGCCTCGTTGGCCGCACGCAAGATGGCCCCCAACAATACGCCAAGCTGCCAAAGTGCCCCTGATTGGTGATTCGCAGAAGAGGCCACAGAGGAGATTCAAGTTCTTCTCACCGGTGATCTTCCGCGCGTCCGTCGTGCCTGGGCAGAGCACACCAATTACGATCAGGCGTGTCTCGCCCTCAACGGCAGCTCAATCTCTTTGAGTACCATGGACATTTTATCGACAATGCGCGTACCCTCAAGTTAGCGAGCACTGATCCTGCGCGCAGCGGGGCGCCTTGTTTTTTTCGCTCTCCTTTGTTTTGTCTTGCCGCTCGGGACATGGCGCTGTGGACAGTGAAACGATTGCGCTGAGAATGACACTATTTATTGAGTGTTGAGCCATCGGGTGCGGATAACTAGGGTCGCTAGTCCGGCATCTTTGGGGACAAGCGTTATGGCCTCGCGAATACTACTGGAGGTTCCCAAGCGAGCGTTTCGACGTCAATCCCCATCGCTCTGCACAGGAGGGCTAGAGAAGTTGACGAATCCAGCCGTTGAATTGTCGGTGCTGGCGGAAAAGGTGAGTGCAATTCTCGACCGTTAGGCGGTGTTTAGCAGCTTCCGTCAGCAACGGGGAATGCAATGCAGCCAGGGGAAGGACTGAAGGAAATTCGAACCCGCCTCGGGATCACCACGCGTGACGTGGCAGAGCGTAGCGAGAAGATCGCTGAGCAAGAGAAGAATACTGAGTTTCTGATATCTAGTTCTTGGCTGTCGCAGCTCGAGACCCACCCCAAAACGCTTCCCGGCGTCCACAAGCTTTTTACGCTCGCCTGTGTTTATCATGTCACCCACGCAAGTCTGCTGGAGCTCTACGGGATGGGACCTCAGAAGATCGCCGTGTACCAGGATCAGATGCCAATTCAAAAGACTCACCTGATTCCGGTAGCTGCATCAGAAGAGCAAGAGCTAAATCTGAACAAGACGAATCTATTGTCTCGGATGATCGAGACCTGGGGCCAAGTGCCACTCGAAGTACTGCGGCGTTTGGACCTCCGCCATCGGTCCTACGGCTTCATCGGATTAGACGACTACAGCATGTATCCTTTACTTCGGCCGGGATCCTTTGTGCAAATCGACCCTGACGTGAGGACACCCCAATCAGGCACATTCCGCACCGAATTTGATCGGCCCATTTATTTCATCGACCTCCGGACCGAGTATGCTTGTTCTTGGTGCGAGTTGTATGAAGGCAAGCTGCTCCTGGTTCCGCATCCGCTTTCGCCTTGCAAACATCGGCTGTTCGCATTTCGCAAAGAGGCTGAGATCATTGGCCAAGTAACCGGTGTGGCGATGCGAATTGCGGGTCTTGAGGACAAGCTGGCTGGTGGGACTTCAGAATTGTCAAAGCGACCTTGACATGGGAAACAAACAACCCCGCCGCCAGCGGGCCACAGCGCAAGGGTATGGTGGCCCGGTACGCTTGCAGCTTCTCCCAGACATCCGCGGTCTGACTGGGGTCGGGGTAGGCGCAACGCATGTAACCCTCGAGTTGGCACACAAAGTCCTCAAGCGGGCATTCAAGGAGTTGCTCGAAAACCTCGTGGTGACAAGCAGCCAGCCGAGAATTGGAATGCAAGTCCGTCGTGGTAATACTTTCCCGTGTTGTAATCACGCGTGGAAGCTAGATAAATGAGCCGACCAAAGTCATTCTTGATTGGCGCCAAGGTGTGGTTTCTGATGTCTTCCTTTGCTGCCTCTACATCCATCCGCGTGAATTTCGTCCGCATGGTGACTCCATTCCAATCAGCGGCGAGCCTGATGGGGAAGCAGGCTTCAAAATTGTCGGCGTGTGCAGGTTTCAAATTCACAATGAGTTCGTTGGAACATGCACGATTCCCTGACACGAAGGCGGCCACAGATTACCTGAGAACTCCGCCTTGAACAAGACTTTGCTCCCAGACTTCCAGACTAGCGTCTCTGTCAGACCGTCAGAGATATTTGAGGCTCGCATGCCGTCAGTTTGCTAACTGCGTACATTATGATTCCCGAATTCAATTTGAGCGGACGGTATGATGTCGCTCTTGATTCCGGCTGCTGGTGACCGGTGATGCCATTACACATTAGCGAGGTGTCGCAGCGCTTGCCGACATCTCAAAGCGTGCATTCGTCACTGCTTGCTATAGGAAACACGGTTCGTCGGAAATGTACGTTTTGCCAGATCGTGGGGGAAAGATAATTCTGATCAATGCCCAAATGAACGTGAAGAGGCGAGGCAGCTATCTCTCGGCAAAGAAAGGCAATGTCCTTTCCGGTTTCCTCAAGGAGCAGGTTTCGCAAGTTCGCTGGCGACTGATGTGTTTGCTCAAGCATACAATTAAATATTTTTTGCACCGCACCAGCGTTTTCAGATAGAAACTTCCGAATTGTTCGACAAAGAGGGATCCGGGGGACAGATTCCCGCCCAGCCAGTCTTAAAGATAAGGCCTTCTGAGGGGTGCTGATGCATGCCAATTGAATCTCAACAGACCGGAACTAGTTCTCAACTCCAATATCAACCTGGGGGCCACAGAGTGGACTTTCATGTGGATTGTGACGCCGGAGAGGGGGGATCCCTGCGTATGGCAACGGATTCCTTTTCCATCAGCGCCGGACAGCAAATTCGGCGTGGTCAAGATGTCGAAACGTGGAATTCCGTCGCGATCTACTCCAAGCAAGAAGTCGACGGCAGTCTGTCCCTTCGGGTCATCATTTTCCATCCGGACTGGGAAGAACCACTACAGATTGCCTGCCTTCGCTCTCGCCCGCAAGACGCATCCGGGCAGGCTTCAAGTCTTGAATGCGATCTGGAGCACAAGCATCTCTAGATCCACCTCGCTACGATCGACGCTTTCCTAACTGGCCAAGAAAGCGATGATTAGGCTTCCAAGAACGTTCTTGGACCCATCTAAGAGGAAGGTTAAGACGCTCACGAAATTCATCGACAGCCATCCCTATACGACGCGGTCGAACCTGACGACAAACATAAGCCTAGCCCTCATAGAAATCGCTCAGATTGGAGGTACCACGATGACCTACGAACGACCTGATATTCAACTCCTCTACGCTCTACACGCTCCTGGGGATCAAAGTATTTCGCCTGTCGGGAAGGACTTGCGAGCAAGAGAGAGCAAAGAATTCACTGATAGTAATGCAGGACGGGATCCCTTAGATCTCAGCGGTGTCTCGAATCAGGTTGCGCTGCCTACGTCAGCACGCCAAGCACACTGGGTGTTCACAGACTCCAGGGGAAACAAAGGCTATGTCAAAGAAGGCGTCTCGCAAGTGCCGCAGAACAATTGCAAACTACAAACACAGCCGAAGAAACGGAGAAAAGAGTCTCCGGGAGTCCCTCGAAGCAAACCTCACCGAATCTATCTGCGCTCAACGCTGCCGAGGGCGGCCCACAGCGCTTCTAACACACCGACGGTGGGGAAAGGGAACGGAGTCGATATAACTGGATGGTCGGTCTCTCCTAGCGTGCGCTCCATCTACGAGGAGGATGGCGCTCTGCTCCTCGATATCAAAGACGGGTGCTGTTACAACCTGAATGGAGTTGCTGCACGCGTGTGGGTAACGATCGAGGGAAGCCCGGCGGGAATCAGCTTCGACGGGATTGTAGACGCACTCGAAACCCACTTCACGGTTTCTCGTGAAGAACTGGAGCGCGATGCTAGTGATTGCCTGGCGGAGTTGGAACTAGCCGGCTTGGTGCAAGAAAAGGTGGTCATTGAACGATGAGTCTTCTGTGGACCGAGTGTCTCGGCCGTCCCAGGGCTGAACACCAGTCCCCGACTCTTCAGCATGAGGGGGGGCCGAACCATGATTCACGACCAGCGTTTCGTTCAGAGACTCGAAACAGTGGATTCGTTTGTTGCAGTGCTTTTTCCGCAGACAGCCGAAGGCCAAATGGACTGGCGAGCCAAGAAACTAAAGGACTTCATTGACACGGATCCTCCCAAGGTCCGGTACATCAGCGTGGGGGATATTTGTAACGAACTCGAGCTCTCTCTTTCTGCTCGCCAGGCGCGCCGGCTATTCAAGGAGTCCGCAGGGATCTCGATCAACGAATATGCTAGAAAACGACGGCTCGTTCTGGCAGCAAAACAATTGCAATCGACGGATGTGCCCGTAAAGGTGATTGCGACCGACGCGGGTTATCACACCCAACAAGGTTTCGCGAGAAGCTTCTATGACACGTTTCGCCTCACGCCACTGGAATTCCGGAGAATGTGGCACCGAAGCCAGGTCAAAGGATGAATCGCGTGGTACAACCCGATGCTGGATTGCCCGCTGACGATGATCGAAGTGGGGCTCACGCGCGATATCGCAGAATTAGAATCCGGCGAAGCGCTGCGCCGAATTAAAAACGACGGCGTTAGAGAGGTTTCATTGCAGACGACTACCTCTGACGGGTAGCTCGTGCTGAGCTGTTATTGCGCAGAGCAGCTGCCAGTCAGGGTTTTTCAAGAGCTTTGCTGAAAGCTTCGGGAGTTTCCTTGACCGCGAATCGCAACACTCAGTTCCGCTGGTTTGCTCGCCAACTGCGACCTCTCCTGCGCGCGCATCTCCTCAGCGTGTCCTTGATCGTCCTGAGCAGCCTTATGTTCCTTCTCGATCCCCTGCTCATCAAATGGTTGATTGATCGGATTCTCCCTAAGAAGGATTTTCACCTCCTCTTTCTTGCCGCGGCGGGATTTTTCGGACTCTACGTGTGCCGTCTGGTGCTTTCCGCACTTTCGGGAGTTGTGAGCTTTCGCACGGTACAGAATCTTGTCTTCAGCATCCGCCTCAGCATCCTAGAGCAGATGAACCGCCTTTCGGCGGACTATCACGAATCGACACCCATTGGAGAAAAGCTATACCGAATGGAACAAGATGTCGATCAGGTGGCTGAACTAGGATCGAGCCTTGTGCCCTATGCTCTCCAGACCACCTTCAACGCGCTTTTTGTTGTCGGGACCATGTTCGTATTGGATTTCAAGCTCACCTGCATGGTTCTTCCGCTCGTGCCTCTTTTCTTCGTGTTTAGAAGATATTTCGACAAGCGGCTGCGGGGAGCATCGGATTCAGCACAGCGGCAGTCCAGCAGAGAGAGCAGTTTTCTGCAAGAACATTTGGCCTCCGTCGTACAAATCCAACTCCTGCACCAGGAGAGAAGCCAAACGCAGGCCTTCTTGGAACGGGCCACGGCTAGAGTGGAAGCACTGAACCATCGGAACCTCATCGAGATACTCTTCAGAACTTCCTACATGGCGGTCATCGCGCTGGGCACGATCGCTATTCTCGGTTACGGGAGCTACCAGGTGTTCGTCGGCACTTTGACGGTCGGAGGACTCGTCGCCTCTTACAGTTATATGGCGAGGTTATTTGACCCCCTCAACGCCGCTGTTGAGATCTATTCACGGCTGAATCGGATGAGCACAAGCATTGGGCGGATCTTGGAAGTCATCGAGACGGCCCCAAGCGTAG
>WNFP01009391.1_pt1 | contig 12933 bp, 13 predicted proteins | sample 5400201 | NCBI WGS metagenome assembly WNFP01 (sample SAMN13153355, study PRJNA577476) | soil metagenome | isolation source: 115 cm saprolite under Madrone tree | place: USA:California | collected 2016-06-14
TGCACTGCCTCAGGTTGGGGAATGACGGGATGGCTTACGTATGTGATCGGCATATGAACCGCATACAAGTGTTCGATAAGATGGGTAATTTTAAGAAGAACATCGGTATCCCGTGGAAAGCGGCCTCTTCGCAAAATGAGAACTTGCGAAAATATTGCATGACATTGTGGCGGACCTTCCCCCCTTGCACCCTGATACAAAAGATTGGTGAGGGCACCTCAGCCGTCTCGGTCGAATTTTCTCGCGACCCCAATCAGCGACTCATGTACGTCGTGAATCAGAACCAAAGGGAAGTTGATGTCTTCGATCGTGAGACAGGGAAGCTTTTCTGGACTCTCGGTCACGGCCGAGGGCTTTTCTTCGACGGTCAGATCTTCGATGCCATTCGTGCCGCTGTGGATTCCAAGGGCAACGTTTATGTAGCCGAGGACGAAGGCCGGAGACTAACGAGGTTTAAAGTTATCGCGCAGTGAGTGGTTTTTCAAAGATGGCCAGGAAAGAAAATCCCCTGTTCATTAAGCGTTTCCAAGATTGCTAGAGGAGAACCCATGCGCAATAAAGGTTTGGTGGCTTTCATTATTGCGGCGATTGTTTTGTTGTCGTCAATCCCGGGGTCAATCCGCCCCGCCTTCGGACAAGCAGCGTCAATCGAGGCGCCTCATTCTGGGGAAGGTGGATTGCCGCAATTTGAGAAAGATCCCAACTTCCCGAAAGTCCCATCGAAGTGGCGAATGGGTTTTGGGTCCGACGTCGCGGTCGACGCTCAGGATCACATTTGGATACTTAGCCGCCCCCACACTCTTGCACACCCTCGGTCGACGCCGCCTGACCTGGTATCTGTTCCGGCGCCACCCGTCATGGAGTTCGACACGGACGGTAACTTCATTCAGGCGTGGGGTGGGGAAAGTGGACCCGGATATCAATGGCCGTCGAACGAACACGGCATTCACATAGACTACAAGGGCTTCGTGTGGATCCTGGGGAACGCCGACGGAAAATCAAACAACCCCGCGAATCTTCCGAATGACAATCAAATTCTCAAGTTCACGAAGGAAGGCAAATTTGTGATGGCCATTGGCAAGAGCGGCCAGACCGGAAGCAACGCGACGCAAGTCCTCAAAGGAGCCACAAGGCTTTATGTTTACCCAAAAACGAACGAACTGTTCGTCAGCGACGGGTACGGCAACAGCCGCATCATGGTATATGACGCAGACACGGGGCAGTTCAAACGCATGTTGGGCGCGTATGGCAATAAGCCACTCGATATCGACGCGCGTTCGCCACGCTCCGAGCCTGCGAGAAACCCTTGGGTTGCGGTCTCTGAAGTTCTGCAGCAGTTCGGTTCACCCGTGCACGATGTGAATATTTCCAACGACGGATTGGTATATGTCGCGGATCGTGGCAACAAGCGAGTGCAGGTTTTCACGCCCAATGGCAAATTTATCGCGGAGCAGTTCGTTGGCCTCGATAGCAAGTATCCCCTTCAGGCAAGATCTGTGGCGTTCTCCCCGGATGCGGCACAGAGGTTCCTCTATGTCGGCGGGTCCCCGGACATCTACATACTTAATCGCAAGACCCTCGAGGTTCTTGGATCATTCAACATCGGTTCGCCGCAGGGGGACCCTCCGGGCCACTTGATTACGGTTGATCACAAAGGCAACGTTTACGCGGTCCAGGCCGAACTCAGTGGAGCCGACGGACATAGTGGAGGTGCGGGGGCCTATAAGTTCACGTTCAAGGGATATTCCCCAAAGGTTTTATGTCCTCCTTGTGTATCCACCAAACGTATTGAGTAATTTCGGACGCAAGCGTGCGGGTCTTCGCCGACGGGATAACCGACGAGACGGCCTCGAACCTCGCAAGAATCCCGGAATCAATGTGGCGGGGCGCGTGTCAGTGTTCTGGCTAAAACAGCAAAACCGCAGCGATGATGAAATCAAGCGCGCATTGCGCGCAACGTATGACGTTGAAGGCTCCGCGCGAAAAGCAGGAGATCAAATCCGATTATCGCTGCGCTTGATGCGCGCTTCGGATAGGGCGCAACTCTGGATCGAGGATTATAACGTCCCGTTCGCGAACATATTCGATGTTCAGCAAGATGTTGTAAAGATCACCCAATACCGGTTGACACGCTGACGGTTCTACTGAACACTATTGGGCCAAGGCAAAGCTCACATCGCAAAATTCGAGGTCACAGGAGGTAATCATGGACTCCAATCGATCTGGCCGGAGGCGGTTCCTGAAACAGGCTGCTGCACTGGCTGGTTTGGCCGCAGGCGCAGAACGGTCCGCGAGCGGCCAGTCAGCCCAGTCTGAAGCACAACCGAAAGATGTCCACATCCACGGCGAGCCCTCGCGTTTCGTGATTGCTGGGCGAGGGGTCAAAACGCGCATTGATCACATGACTTACTACACTCCGCTTCAGGATTCTGCGGGAATCATCACACCGGCCGCGCTCCACTTCATGCAAACCCACTCCTCCCGGCTGCCCGACATCGATCCGCAGCAACATCGCCTCACCATCCACGGCATGGTGGATCGTCCATTGAGTTTCACCCTGGAGGAGCTGAAGCGCCTGCCTTCCGTGTCCCGGATTTATTTCCTGGAGTGCCATGGAAACGGCTCTTCCCTGCTCCATGGTACTGACGATCCGAAGATGGGGTTGCCGGTCCAGTATATACACGGGATGACCAGTTGCAGTGAATGGACCGGGGTGCTGCTTTCGGTGCTGTTGAACGAGGCCGGGCTGCAAAAAGGGGCGAACTGGCTGGTTTCGGAAGGGGCGGACGAGGGCAAGTTTTCGCACACCCTTCCGCTGGCAAAGGCCATGGACGACGTTATGGTGGCCTACGCCCAAAATGGCGAGCCGGTGCGTCCCGAGCAGGGTTACCCGTTGCGGCTGGTAGTCCCCGGGTGGGAAGGGCCCTCCAGCGTGAAGTGGCTGAGGCATATCAAGGTGGTGGACCAGCCCTACATGACCTGGAATGAAAGCATGAACCACTCCATCCCGAGACCCGATCTGGACGGCAAATCGCGCTGGTACCATTTTGAGATGGCGCCGAAATCCGTTATTACCCGGCCTTCAGGTGGACTAAAACTACCCGGCCGGGGATTTTACGAGATTACCGGCTTGGCTTGGTCCGGTGGGGGCGCGGTCAGCAAGGTCGATGTATCCACCGACGGCGGCCGGAATTGGAAGGAAGCGAAGCTGCAGACGCCGGTGCTTCCGAAGGCGCATACCCGGTTTACTTTGGACTGGACCTGGGATGGAGAAGAGGCAGTGCTCCAGTCTCGTTGCACGGATGAACGGGGTGAAGTTCAGCCGTCGCTAGCGGAGTTGAATAGAAACTGGGGCATCACCGACACGGATCAGCAAAAAACAAGCCGCGCCATTCATATCAATGCTATCCAACCCTGGAGAGTGGCCCGCGATGGGAGCGTACACGATGCGATGTTCTCTTAATTTACTCGTGTCAGTGATGATCCTGGCAGCCGCCGTGGCGGGGCTGGCGCAGTCGCGTACCTATAATCTGGGCACGCCCCTGAGCCAGGAAGAAATCCGAGCCTTTGACTTCATGGTTGGCCCGGACGGAAAAGAGCTTCCTCCTGGGCGCGGAACCGCCAAGGAAGGCGCGGAGGTCTTTGCGAAGCGGTGCGCGGTATGTCACGGGCGGAATGGGGAAGGGGGGGTAGCCCAGCGTCTGGTGTTGGGCAGTCCCGGCAACCCTCATCTCGGGCCTTTTAAAGATACGGAAAAGTCCGCTACTAGCTACTACCCGTATCCGACGATCGCGTGGGACTATATCAACCGCGCTATGCCCGCCAATAAACCGGGATCGCTCACCCACGACGAAGTTTATGCTCTGGTCGCGTTTCTGTTCTATCGGAACGGCATCATCCAGGAGAACGACGTCCTTGACGACAAGAGTCTGCTGAAGGTCGAAATGCCGAACCGGAATGGCTTCGTTCCGGCAGTGCCGGTGTGGCCCCCAAATCCCAAGAAACCCAGTTGGTACTGAGCTTGAGCGGCCGCGGTCATCGAGCTTACGAGATGATGACCTTTTCCTCGGTTATAAAATCGATTTCGCGGCCGATGAAGGTTGCGCCATCGTCGCGCAGCCTGTCCCTGGCGAATTCATAATCAAGCCGCCGTCGGGGTCTGAAATAACCCGCGACAATGCTCTTTCCATCGATACGATTCCAAACTGACATTGAGGGCCGCACGATCGTGGAGTGTTTTTCCGCCAATGCCGGCATGAGTACGATGCCGGTTGTAATAGTCGATAAATTCCGAAAGCTTCGATTCCAGGTCGACGGTGGTCCAAAACAACATTTGGTCCAAATATTCACGCCGGATTGTTCCGTTTTGTGGGGATTCCCGTTATGTGGCGTTCGTTCAGACAACCAGCAACTGGAACTGCTCGGCACCGGCTCGACCGCCACATAACTGATCGAGGTCAGAGACTCCTTAAGAAAGTCATAAGGCCCTTGTCTTTGGACCAGTGCTTCGCTGGTTTCGTTGGTTCAGGTTCACAGCGAGCGATGGCTTTCGCTTTCGTTTCGAGATCGACCCGCGCGTAGATATTTGTGGTGTCGACTGAGACCGAGCCAGTCGCGGACGGTGTTGATGTCCACCCCGCCTCGAAGAAGATGCGTTGCGGTTGAGCGCCGGATCGGACCGCATGCCTCCCGCACGCACCAGACGAACAACCATTGTGAGAGCATGGAGGAATAGGATAATGAATTCGCGCATTCCGAATGTTAGCAGGACCGGATTATTGGCCGAAAATTAGGAATTCGCCATGCACATCTTCCCCGTGGCTCGGCCACGCTGACAGAAATCGCGGTACCTAATACCCTTTTTTGTCACGAAGTAACGGATAGAACTGAATCCAGGTCATGTCGGTTTTGGCGACATTCTGTATGTGACAACCGGCGCATTCGTTTGCAGGAGACTCCGCAGCTGACGCGGCATACGGCAACGGATGATGACCGAAAGTGAAGAAGCCCCAGCCGTTGGTCTTGGCAAACCCTTGCTGTCTTTTACAGTCGCGTCGATGCCGTTGTACTCGCCATTGAAAAACCCGCGGCCGGATGGCTCCGTGCGAGAGCCGTCTGGAAAAGTCGGATTTAGGACACGGGTCAATTCCTTTATAATTACCGTCCCTTCGGGAAAGGAACCCGTCTTCAGGTACGCATCGACGTTGAGGCCGTTGGGCGTTAAGGGAGCTCCCACAAAAACCCACTTGCGAAAGCCGGTTGGCAACTTCATCTTGCCATCAGGACCAAAGACTGCCGTCGAAGGTTGAGTCTGAGCGGCAATCGGTGTCGTGTTAAGTAGGAAGGAACCCATTGCGACGAAGCTAACTCCAGTTATCAGTGCCAACAGATACCTTTTCATACAAATTTTCCTTTGACGTAATTTCGAAGAGCTGGCTCGTCATATATCGTGCTGCTTATTTCGAGGCGAGAACGGGATAACCTTGGACGTATATCCAATCTGTGTCCTTTGCAGGGATGTGACAGCCCAGGCAGTCTTTTTTGTAGTCAGTCGCGACCTGCTTATCGGGCGCATCGGATTTGAAAAGGAACCATCCCCACCCGTCGCCCCAAAGCGGATTCCCGGGATAGCGTCCTTTTGAGTCCTTGATCATCACGAACCACACAGTCGTTCCCGCTGCCCAATGTGCATCACCTGTCGTCATTTGAGCGTGATCCGTTCCACGTATTTCTTTGACCAACACCGTCCCATCGGCAACCATCCGATTTTTGCGGTAATACTCAGCCATACCGGGCGAGGCATAGGTGAAGTGCATTTGGTTCCCCTTCGGATCGAGCACGAAATATGTTCCAAGTACCTGGTAACGATCTTGATAGTCTGTCGGCTTGCGAATGTTCCCCGTTTTGTCGACGAGTGCAAAGCCGTTGGAGCTGTCGGTCCTTTGGGAGAAGAGGTAGCCAGCTAAGGCGACGAGCATGAGAATGGCAACCGAGATGCGACCGATCATTTACATTCCTCCAGTTTGCCGAATCGAATTGCTGTCAAAGCAAGAGCGGCAGCGGTTGCTGAGCAAAGGGAGACATAGTCGGAGCTGACCACCGAAAGAACATCGATTGTCTTTCCGGTGTGATCTCAGAAAGCACGGATATTGGCCAGTGCACAGGGAGCGATAGTGTCTTATTTGCGAAGATAAACCTATATGGAGAATTTCGGATATCGAGTTCAAACTTTTCAGAGGCTGTTCTCGTCCATCAACGGCTTCGTCGTGGCCGACGGGAAATTCTCTGCGTCCGGCTTGTGTGTCCGTGACCTCTGAACTATACGGCCCGTGTACAATATTTATATGACCACTGTTTCACCGATAACCGACGCTGTCGCTTTTCCGAGTCTTGGTGCAGCGGATCTCGCGTTGCTGCAACCAATGGCCACCGTATGTTCGTTTCAAGATGGTGAGACGGTTTTTCGGGCGGGCGACGCCGAGGTGGATCTGTTCGTAGTCGAATCCGGTGCCGTCGAAATCTTGAACCCTGCCGACGGCGGTCGGCACGTCGTGACGCACGGCCCCGGCCAGTTTGCCGGAGACATCGACTTATTGACGCGCCGACCTGTTATTGTCACCGCAGTAGCACGCGGGAAAACGCGGTTGCTCCGCGTTCCCGGAGGACGTTTGCGGGAAGTTTTGAATAAGCTGCCGCATCTCGGCGAAACCATGCTGACCGCGATCCAGGAACGGCGGCGTCTTCTGGCCGAAACCGGTGTTTTCGGACTAAAGGTCGTCGGCCCGGGAAAATGTAAGTACACAACGCTCGTTCGCGAATTCCTGTTTAAGAATTTCGTTCCGTTCACCTGGTACGACTCCGCCTCCGACAAGGGAAAGCAGCTGATGGCCTCGTGGGGATCTCCACGAAAATCACCGGTGATTGATTTTGGCGATGGACGACAGTTGATCAATCCCACTCTGCGGGAACTTGCCCAAAGCGCCGGCGTATGGCGTCAATGCCCGCCGGAGCCGGTGGATCTGGCTATTATCGGGGCCGGGCCGGCAGGAATGGCTGCGGCTGTTTACGCCGCGTCCGAAGGCGTCTCGACCATTGTGCTGGACCGACTGGGGCCGGGCGGTCAAGCCAGCGCATCGTCCAGGATCGAAAACTTCATGGGTTTTCCGAGCGGGCTTTCCGGCACCGAATTGGCGACACGGAGTGTGCTTCAGATGCTCAAGTTCGGCGCGAAGATGGTCGCGCCCGTCGTTGTCGAGCGGATCGAGCCGCAAAACCGGCCTTCCTCGCAATCGAGGACGGCCTGACCGAATAATCAGCAACCCCTGACAGGTCGCTCTATCAGAAGGTGAGTCGTGCACCGAACTTCACGAACGCGGACCGCAGGATCGACGCCGGTGTCAACCACGCGGGCCCATACACCGTCGTGTAGCTCAGGGCGGGACTCGTGTTGAAGGCGTTGTAGAAGTCGGCCAGGACTTCAACGCGGTACCTTTCGAATTGCACACCCTTGCTCAACCGGAGGTCCAACTGGTTCACGCGGTCGGCAAACAGCCGGCCATCAATACTTTTCGTGGCTCGCGCCGAAGCCGTCAGAATCGCTTCTAAATGGGTCAGTTCCGCGCTCAAAACACGCTCATCCGGATGGAAGTTCAGATCGTCGCGAGATCTGTTTAGCAATCCAAATTTGCTCTTGTAATCGCGCGGCAAGAGTCGGCCAAAGCCCTTAAGTCATTCAAACATCGGCAATGCAAGCTCCGTGATGACTATCACTCTCTCGAAGAACCGCAGAACTGGCGTCCTCATCCTTATGTATAAGGTTGCGAGAGGTTCTGCTCCACAGTGCCACGGGCACACCAGATCTTCTCCTTTTGCTTTGGTTTCTATGTGAGTTCGTTCTCGCGTTTGGTTATTGTGGAGTGAGATTGACGAAACCTGTTCTGATAGCCTAGGTTTTTTGAAAACTGCTCAGGCTCTAGTGGTGGAACAGTCGCGAGAAAAAGAACTGTTTCCGAGCCTGAAATGGCAGAGGCTCCTCCACTTTCAGCGATCGGCCCTCCACGACCGCGAGCGGATTGTCATACACCAAACGCCAGGCCGCTCCTTCACCAACGATCCTGGCAGCGGCATCGCGGCCGCGGCTTAGGATAGGAGGCCGCTTCGAAGGGCGATGCGCGTCGGTGGCCAAGAAATGCACACAGTGGTGTTGGAGTAATGTTTCGGCACACTTTTTGGCCGAAGTCCCGAATTCGCCGGCAATACTCATCGCGGTCACCTGGATAAGGACGCCACGCGTCACGTACTCGGCGACGAGCGAAGGCTGCTTTTGGATCTGAATATTCCTTTCTGGGTGAACAAGAATGGGATGTATTGCCTGAAGCTGCAGTTTGTAAAAAATCTCGTCTGCCCCAACCGGCACTGTAACCTGCGGGAACTCCACTAAAAGGTAATTGCATCGGTTTATTGTTGTCACGCGCTGCGATTTGGCCTGTTCGGCAAGGTCGTGGGTGACGTGAGCTTCGCTGCCGGGAAGGATTCTAAGCTTCGCAGCAACGGCTGCCTGCAGAGCGTTCACCTGATCGATGACTTCAGCGGGTTCCGGATCGTCCGAAAGACCTTTAAACACGTGCGGCGTAGCAACGATCTGCTCGATTCCGTCGGCGGCTGCGATCTCAGCCATTTCCAAAGATTCTTCGAGAGTGCGCGCCCCGTCGTCGATGCCCGGCAGGATATGCGAATGAATGTCGATCATAAGCCTTGCGAGCCTACCTCAATCAGACTGGAATGGTCCAGCGGTAGGTAGAAGAAATCCAACCGATATGTGTTTTCTGGTAAGCTCCGCGATGGCCCTCAGCACCTCTACGGCAAAAAAAGGGGTTCATCATTGCCATATGATTTTCTCCAAAAACAAGCCGGAGGCACCCTCTGTTGCGCGATATTTCCAACGGGGGACCAGCGCTCTCCCTTATCTTTCCCGGACGATTCAGCTCATTTGGCGAGCTGCGCCGCAATGGTCGTCGGTTTGGATTCTTCTTCTTTTCGTGCAGGGATTCCTTCCAGTGACTATCGTCTATCTGACCCGGCCGCTCGTGAACGGAATCGCCGCAGCCGTTGCCCGAGGCGGCGGTTGGGGGCCGATATTTTGGCCTGCGATCCTCATGGCCGCGGTGCTGATCTTGAGCGAGCTGCTTCGAGGCGCCACGCAATGGGTTCGCACGATCGAATCGGAGCTCGTGCGGGACCACATCACGTTGCTTGTTCTCGACAAATCTGTTGAAGCGGATCTGGCCTTTTACGAATCTCCAGAGTTTTACGACCATCTCCATCGTGCGCGATTGGAGGCCAGTCACCGGCCGATAGCATTGTTGGAAACACTGGGCAGCCTGCTGCGGAATGGTGTCACGCTCGCCGCGATGCTTTTTGTTGTGATCAGTTATGGTTTATGGGTACCCGTGGCGCTGATAGCGAGCACGGCCCCGGCATTTGCCGCCGTCTTGCGTAACGCCGTCCGCGAACATGAATTCCGCATCCGCGCCACTCCCCTTGAGCGGCGTGCCTGGTACAACGAGTGGCTGATGACCACAGGCGAAGCCGCTTCCGAAGTACGGCTATTTGCGCTCGGTGACTACTTGAAGGCCGGATATCAAAATCTGCGAAAGCAGCTTCGACGCGAACGCCTCGATTTGCTCCGCGCTGAAGGTGCCGCCCAGGCGTTAGCCGCGCTTTCCGGGCTTGGTATAACCGGCGCGGCGATGGTCTGGATGGTATCCCGGACAATTTCCGGACAGATTTCTCTGGGTGATCTCGCTCTGTTCTATCAAGCGTTTCAGCAAGGCCTGAATCTGGCGCGAACGTTGCTGGAAAATGTGGGTCAGCTCTATCAAAATTCACTGTTCCTGGGAAATCTTTTTGAATTTTTAGAACTCGAGCCGCAAGTTGTCTCGACGCGAAACGCCGCGCCGGCCCCAGCATGTCTTCATACAGGCATTCAGTTTCAGAACGTTATGTTTCGTTATCCCGGCAACGGCAAGACCGCGCTTTGCGACTTCGAACTCACGATTCCGGCTGGAAGGCTGGTTGCGATCGTCGGACCCAACGGGGCAGGCAAAAGCACGCTGGTCAAGCTGATCTGCCGTTTTTACGATCCCGACAGCGGTCGGATCACCATGGATGGCATAGATCTGCGGGATTTGTCGGTAGAGGAGCTGCGCAGGCGGATAGCGGTGCTCTTCCAGCAGCCGGTTCACTACAATGCAACCGTCCGGGACAATATCCGGTTCGGCGATTTGTCGCGCAATCATTCCTCGGATGCAGTGCAGCGTGCCGCCGTCAGTGCAGGTGCCGAGCCTTTCATCGATCGGCTTCCTGCCGGGTATGACAATATACTTGGATATTGGTTCGAAAAAGGCGCCGAGCTAAGCGTCGGCGAATGGCAGCGCATCGCTCTGGCCCGAGCGTTTTTCAGACAGGCGCCTATCATTCTCCTGGATGAGCCGACGAGCGCGATGGATCCCTGGGCCGAAGCCGATTGGCTCCGGCGATTTCGCGACCTGGCGGCTGGAAGGACAGCGATTTTGATCACGCACCGGTTCACGACCGCCAGGCTCGCCGATGAAATTCACGTGATGGAGGATGGCCGAATCATCGAATCCGGATCGCACCGGGACTTGATTGCGCGAGGCGGCCGCTATGCCGAATGGGGAGCGTTGCAAAAACTCCCATGAGCGGCCGCGAATGCAAGCCCGGCGCGAAGCGCAAGCGCGATAGCGCGCAGCCTCAAGAAACGACGCAGCCAAAAAATGAATTGACGCGCGAGCCGCAATTCCTGCTCGCCGCCGTCCGCCGTTTTCTCGGTTCTGAAGGCGCGCTTCCGGATACCGCAGGCATCGACTGGCCAGTGCTCCTGCAACTGTCTGATGCCCATGCAGTTACGCCGATGCTCTATTCAGCGCTGCGCGACGCACCGATACCCCAGAGTTTCGCCGAGCATTTGCGTTCGAGGTTTGAGAACTCCGTCCGCCAGAGCCTCGCTCAAAGCGGCGAACTGGCGCGGCTGGCGGAATTGTTCGAGAAACATCGAATTTCATTCGTGGCGCTGAAAGGTCCGATGCTCAGCCAATACCTGTACGGGATGCTCGGGACGCGAAGTTCCGGCGATATTGATGTGCTCGTGCGGCCGGAAGATATTCCGCGGATCCGTAACCTTCTTGTTTCGGAAGGATACTGTCTCACCAGTACGCTGCATTGGAATTCGGATTTAGCGTGCCTGCGCTCGCGCGACGAAGAGATCCACTTCGACAGCCCGCGGAACGTGAGCATCGACCTGCATTGGCGGTTGATGCCGCGGTATTCCGCGAGCGTATTCGACTGCCTGACGGGATGGGAATCCTTGAGAACGCTTCCGCTGGCGGGGCGCGAAATTCAAACGCTGGCGCCCGAACCGCTGTTGCTCTTTCTGTGCGCTCACGGCGCGAAGCACATGTTCGAAAGGCTTGGCTGGATCTGCGACATCGCCCGATTTCTCCAGGTCACGCCAGATCTTGATTGGGCTGGTATCCGGGCTCAATCGCGCCGAGCCCGGGCGCTGCGCCAATTATCGCTTGGGGTGCATCTGGCGGCTGGACTGCTTGGCGCGCCAGCTCCTGAACTGGAACACGATTTGCAAGTGGAGCGCCTCGCTAAGACAGTTGAAGACCGCCTGTTGGCTGGTGCCACGCCTCCGGCGGAGGCCGCCGAGTCCACGCGTTACTCTCTGCGGTTGCTGGAGACCTCAAGTCAGCGACTGCGCTATCTCGCCGGTCTGTATGTAACACCCTCGGAGGCAGAATACCGAGCGCTGCGGCTTCCGCCGTCGCTGTTCTTTTTGTATTACCCATTCCGCCCAATTCGACTGCTCTGGAAGCACGCAATCCGTCGCTTGAAGGTATCGAGCTGTGGCCATAGACTACGCACGTGATTGAAGTGCCTCGGAAGGGGACAGAGTCCCATGTCATTATTTTTGCTCTCATTGGTCTGCTCATCGCTGCATTCGGTGTTCGTCTGGGCGTGCGTATTGCCTTCGGCGAAGAATACTTTTGGACGAATAGCTATTCCGCTTACTACGATCTTGCGTTGAATGTTATTTCCGGCAAGGGTCTGTGCTTCGAGACCACCTGCGCATGGTGGCCGCCGCTTTATCCGCTGTTTCTGGCTTTCACCGCCCTTTTTGGTAAGCACTATCTTTTGATTGTCGTGCCGCAAGCACTTATTGGCACCGGAACAGTATTGCTCGCATTTCTCATCGGGGCGGAGATCTTCGGAAGCAGGGTAGGGTTGGTTGCGTCCGTTATCACTACGTTCTACCCGTATTACGTCATGCATGATACGGCGTTGCAGGAGACGGGCATGGTCACTTTTGTCGTGGCTCTCTCCATTTGGCTCCTGGTCCGTGCGGCGCGATTGAATCGGAGACGCGATTGGTTTTCAGCAGGCTTGGCGTTAGGAGCCATCGCGCTAACACGTGCTTCTACGGCGTCCTTCATTCCGCTTGCGTTAGTGTGGACAGCCTGGATTGGCGCGCCTGGCAGCATTGGACAAAGGCTGCACAAGACTGTATTGATCCTACTGGCATTGAGTCTGACGGTCAGTCCATGGCTCATCCGCACCTGGCGAGTGAGCGGAGCGCCCGTGCTTAGCTCGCAAACGGGCCGGGCGCTATGGATCGGAAATAATGCCGAAACATTCTCCTTCTACCCATATCAGAGTATCGACCTCAGCGCGGCCGCTGCGGCCGAGAGGCTTTCTCCTGAGGACTGGGCTGAGCTCAAACGCGTATCCGGAAACGAAATCCAAACGAGCCGCTGGTTCGCGGTAAAGGCGGTTACGTTCATGCGAGAGCATCCGTCGCTCATACTGCAACGGTCTTTCCGAAAATTGCTGGCAGGATTCTCCTGGAGA
>WNFP01003291.1_pt1 | contig 12927 bp, 7 predicted proteins | sample 5400201 | NCBI WGS metagenome assembly WNFP01 (sample SAMN13153355, study PRJNA577476) | soil metagenome | isolation source: 115 cm saprolite under Madrone tree | place: USA:California | collected 2016-06-14
CGACGGTCGAGGTGATCTGAGCTAGTTTGTTGTCGCAGAGGAGGAACTCTCTGTGGCCCATCTACGCCAGATCATGCTTGAGGAGCTACATCGCCGCAACTACGCCGAGTCCACCATTGACGCTTACACGGGAGTTGCACTCCGCCAAAAGCTTGCTGCTGCGTGCGATTGCAGCGGCAAAGAAGAAGAATGATCGGATCGATACCGGCAAGATCGCCGACTGCCTACGCTGTGACTTTCTGCCCGAGTACCACATGGCATCCACCGCGATTCGGGATCGACGCCGAACGCTGCGCTACCGACACCTACTAGTGCGCCAGATGGTGCAGATGAAGAATCGCATCTCGGGTCTGCTGATGGAAACCGGAGTGAGCCACAACAAGCAGCGGCTCCATAGAGTTAGCTATTTCCGGGAGTTGCTCTCCACCAATGAGGACGTGTATGAGAGTAACAACTGCACGAGTTTCCTCCATTTCAGCCCCCACGGAAGACACTCGTCGGTTCTTCCTCATGAACTCAAGAAGAACATCAACCATGGTAACTCACCGTGCCCTTGATTTTCACGCGATCTCATCCGCGACGTTTCACGTCGAGACGGTTCCAAAAGCTTGTGCCGATACTCGAACACAAGCTCTCCACCAGGTGATCTAATCAGACAGATACCTGCCTTGTCCTTGCAGATGAAATCTCTGGCGCATTTGGTTCCTGAATCGGTCGCGCAGATTTGCAGGTCCGGTTTGGGGACGGGCAGGGCTTGCATTAACGAACGACGGAATAGCCAAGGGTATGGAGTTGACGGCAGTGGTATTCACACACTCCTCACCTGCACCACATGGGATCAGCATGTAGGCATGACCGCACAGCTCATAATCCTCCGGAGCGCAGTTAGGCGGCACGCCGAAGCCTGCAATTTCACCTCTGCCATTGATTGCAACTGCGTAGGTTAGGTCCAGGCTGGCGCCCGGTGGAATCAGGGTGTTCAAATCCACCATCGTCCCCTGCTCCCAGAGGAACGCATGTTGGCCGACGGGGTCAGGGGAAACCATGCAGAGTTGCTGATTCTCTGAAGTGCCTACCACTTGGCCATGCGAATTGACAAAGTAAGCGTTGCTGCACGAATCTCCGGGGAGCACACCCAGGTCAACAACTTTTCCGTCCTTCCACAGGACAGCGTCATGCAACTGAGGAGTGGGTCCGGGGAGGTCGGCCCTGCCGACGATGTCCCCGCGGTCGTTAATCCAGTTGGTTTCTCCGTTATCACCACCGAGGGTACCTAGGTCGATAAGTTGCCCTTTGCTCCAGAGGAAGGGATGGAAAGTTTGGTCCCCTGCGAGGGTCGACCAACCCACCACTTCGCCCCGCTGATTTAGAAAACGGACGTCGGCGAATGCACCTCCCAAAGTACCCGTATCAACCATCGTCCCGTTCTGCCACAAAAACGGGTGCCACGTTGGGCACCCTGTAGCAGGATTGATCGAGTCTGTGTAAGAGAGTCCGGCGATTTGGCCTCGGTCGTTGATGAGTTCTGCATTGGCGTCCGATCCCCCTAGGGTGCCCAAATCCTGCATCGCTCCATCTTGCCAAATAAAAGCTCGTGTCTGCGTGGGGAAACCAATCAGTGAACAAGGATCAGGAACGGTGTTGAAAGCAAATCCGACGGCCTGCCCGCGATTGTTGACCGCGTTCGCGAGGCTTTCATATCCGCCTTCCGGCAAGGTTCCGAGATCGATGATCCCGCCGCCTCGCCAAAGCACACCGCGAACTTCAGGAAAACCGGGAACCAGCGGGTCGAACTCACCGTTTTCTGACATTCCGACGGTCAGACCGTTTGCACTAATCCAAACCGCCTGACTGACGTCGCCACCTGGAAGTGCGCCCAGATCCGTTATCGAGCCGTTCTGCCATTGAAATGCATGCGTGGCAAAACAGTTCCGAACGAAACAGATTGGATCCGCTATGGTTGTGTTCGACAAGCCCACGGCCGTTCCGTGATTGTTAAGGCCATCGTAGCCGGCTGAAAAATAACTCGCCGGGCCGCCAAAAGTCCCGAGATCAACGAGTCTGTAGCGTGGCGCCTGTTGGGCTGCCACCAGGGCTGGGATTGTGAGCGCGACCAATAGCGTTAGGGTCATGCATGCTGGCAGTTTGCGTTTCATGTCATCCTCCTTCTTGCGGGAGTGACTCTGGCAGAAACCTGTAGTGGGGTCAATGTTCCATCGATGATTCAACGGGGATTTTTCGATGATCCAGCTAACAGACTGCGTAAATTGGAGTTAATTTGCGCTCTGAGTTCGTCAGAGGTGTTCGCACGGATTTTTCGGGTGTAAACGCACCGGTACCGGACGCGGTCCAAAATCACAAATGGATGGTAAACTTTGCTGAACCTTGGGGTCCGCCACTGTATGCGAGTGCCAGCGTCGCGCCGGGTTGGCTGCTTCGGCCCATTTGAGCTTGATCTCAAGGCCGGAGAATTACACCGCGACGGCCACGCCCTTCGGCTGCAAGAGCAACCATTCCTGGTTCTCAAAATGCTGTTGGAACGTCCCGGGGATGTGGTCACTCGGGACGAGATGCGCCATATTCTGTGGCCGAATGACACAATCGTGGAATTCGACCAGAGCATCAATGCTGCGATCAAGAAGTTGCGTCTCTCACTAGGGGACTCGGCAGAGAATCCACAATATATCGAGACGGTTGGGCGGCGCGGCTATCGGCTAATTGTCCCAGTGATTTGGTCGGAACCAGCGTCCGGCGAAACAGAATTCGAGCGACCGGCCGAACCCCCGCAAGACACAGGAATCCTGATCGGTAAGAAGGTCTCTCATTATCGAGTGCTTCAGGTCCTGGGCGGCGGCGGCATGGGCGTAGTGTATGCCGCGGAAGACATCAAATTGGGCCGCCGCGTTGCGCTGAAGTTCTTGCCTCAAGAATTGACCGGCGATGCCGCAGCCATGCAGCGTTTCGAGCGAGAGGCTCGCGCCGCTTCAGCACTGAACCATCACAATATCTGCACGATCTACGCAGTTGAGGAACATGAACAAGAGCCATTTATCGTGATGGAATTGCTGGAAGGTCACACGCTTCGGGAGGTCATTTCCGATGCAGACGCCGCAGCAACCCGGAGAGAGACAGCTCCCCTTCAGCTTAAGAGGCTGCTCGACCTTTCGATCCAAATTGCAGAAGGATTAGAGGCTGCTCACAAGAAGGGCATCATCCATCGCGATATCAAGCCGGCGAATATCTTCGTCACCAACCACGGACGGGCGAAAATTCTGGATTTCGGCTTGGCGAAGCTTCACGATGTCGAGGCTGACGATGCCCAGCGTCAAGCGTCAGTGGAACCATGTTCAACGCGAGAATGGAATCCACTCCTCACGCTCACCCGCACGGGTGTGACGATTGGAACCGCAGCCTACATGTCTCCCGAGCAGGTGCGCGGGGAAAAGTTGGATGTTCGGACGGACCTGTTCTCATTTGGCTTGGTGCTCTATGAGATGGCGACCGGGCAGCGTGCCTTTGCCGGCGATACCGCGCCCATCCTTCATCAGGCGATCCTGAACCAGACACCGGCCCCGGTGCGCGATCTGAACCCTGCAATTCCCGCGAGGCTGGAAAACGTTATCAACAAGGCGATCCAGAAGAACCGCGAAGCCCGCTATCAGACGGCACCGGAAATACGTGCGGATCTGGAAATTCTGAAGGATGCAACACGGCCGCGTCGATTTCGCTGGTGGACTGTAGCAGGCAGTTTCGTGCTCATCGCGATTTTGGGCTGGTGGCTTGCCAAATACAGTCTGTTGTTTTCTCCGACAAAGCCAGATCTAAAGTTGCGGCAACTTACAACCACTCCCCCCGAGAATGCTTTGCGCAGCGGGACGATATCTCCAGATGGCAAATACCTGGTATATAGCGACCGAAAGGGAATGCACATTAAGGTTGTCGACACGCGGGAAATCCGATCGGTTCCGCGATTGGCGGAGTACGCGGGCCAAGAAGTGCAATGGAGCATTTCGGGCCCCTGGCTGCCGGATGGTACCCGATTCATCGTTAATGCTCACCCCGCCAGCGAGGATGCGGGGGAGGTGACATCAGACACAGCCAGCATCTGGCTCTTCTCGGTCGTAGGAAACGTTCCCCGGAAACTCCGCGATCACGCAGTATTTTATGGCATTTCGTCCGATGGCTCCCAAATCTCGTTTGGGACCAAGAGACGTCGGGATGGTGAGAGTGAAATCTGGTTGATGGATTCGGACGGTGCTCATGCCCGCAAGTTTCTGGACGCTGAAGGTGAGAGCACTATTTGTTGCCTCATCTGGTCCCCGAAGGGACAGAGAATCGCATACATCAAAGACGACCCTACCGATGGTCCCGCAGGAGTCAGCCGTGATTTCAGTGGCGGCCCCGTTACGACCATATTCCCACCCTCCGAGATGAGGGACCTATATGAAATCGTTTTGCTGCACGACGGAAGACTGGTTTACGGGGTGCGAGAATCTGACGCGTTAAGCGATGTGTGTAACTATTGGGTAAAACGAATTGACTGGCTTACCGGCGCGCAACTTGATCCTCCGAGACGGCTGACGAACTGGACATCGTTCTGCGCTTCAGGTGGCAGCGTCACCGCAGACGATAAGCAACTGGCATTTATTGGATGGTCGAATCGGAAGAGCGTTTACTTGGCAAACACAGGGGCAGGCAGCGCACGCATTCGAAGCCCGAGAAGGTTTACAGTCGATGAGAGTGATAATTTTCTGATTGGCTGGACGCCTGACAGCGGGTCTGTCATCTTCTCCTCGAATCGCAGTGGCAAGGACGCGATCTACCGACAACTGCTGGGCGAGGACACGCCGCACCTGATTTCTACCACACCCATCAACATGGGGCGCGTGACTCCCGATGGCAAATGGGTAGTCTGGAACATGGAAACCCAGGAAGGCCTGAACAGACGGGTTCAACTGGTGCGCGCCCCTCTCGGCGGAGGTCCACCCGAACCGATCTTCGCTGTTCCTGATTCGTCATTTCCTCTTTGTGCCAGGGCGCCGTCCAGTTTGTGCGTAATAGCTGAACAAAGCGACCATCAGAAGGAGATGGTTATTACCAGTTTCGATCCGATCAAAGGTCGTGGGAGCGAGCTCTTGCGGTTCAGACTCGACCCACAGGGTTCCGGGAGGTGCGACTTATCACCTGACGGATCGAAAATTGCGGCAATTGTCGGCCGCGACGAACCCATCAAGATTTTTTCACTGCGGGGTCAGCCCACATCTGTGATTCCGGCAAGGGGACTCGATCACATGATGTTTGTGAATTGGGCGGCAGACGGAAAGGGGCTCTTCGTCACGCACGAGGTTAAAGCGGGGTCAGAACTGGTGTATGTCGACCTCAAAGGCACCACCAAAGCGTTGTGGAAAAACAATGCCCCCTTGCAGCCCTTGAGTCTGCAATCACCTGATGGTCGCTATCTTGCAATCCAAAATTCGACTTACAACGGCAACATGTGGATGATGGAGAACTTCTGATCCATGTGGCTCGACTGTTTCAAGGCTCTCTTATCATTGGTCGACTAGAACTTCAGCTCCGCCTTCAACTGAATCATCCTAGCGGCTCCATTTTGGTTGGTCCCGAGGAAACTTGTACTTGACTGCGCGCTCCCGAGAAGAGTCGTACTTGACTGCGCCATGTAGCCGATTACTCCTAAGACAGGAGTGGACGAATCAATAAACGGCAAGCCAAAGTTCGGGTGATTAAGAATGTTGAAGAACTGAAAACCAATTCGCAGCTCAGAATTTTCCCAGTGGGGAATCTTGGTGCTCTTCATGATTGTGAAATCGGTGCTGAAATAGCCTGGCCCTCGGAAGTGGTTGCGCCCCTGCGCGAACGACACCTCCGGACCGCTGCACGGTCCGTTCGGGCCCGGCAGATGCCCACGGTTGAAGTCTGTTTCGCATCCTGTCTGCACAAAGAGCGCACTGGGATTAACCGTTGGTGGGCTATTCGGAGGGAACAGAAGCTCTTCGGGCAAGCAAGGCTGCGGCGCTCCCGAAGGGGTAATTGCCGCGCCCGCCCCGCAGGGCGGTTGTATTCCCAGAGGGCCGACAGGCACGGCATAAATCTCCCCAAAGTAGTTTTTCGTCGCAAGGGACATTGCCAGACCATCGTCGAATACGGTGTACGGAAATCCTGTGTGGGCAAAGAATGTACCCGAAACCTGCCACCCATTCACCAGAGAACTGGGACCGTGGCCTCTCAAGGCTGCCTTGAGCGGAAGTTCCCAAACGTAATTTGCATTGAAGGAGTGGCGCACATCGTAGTCGGCAGCGCCATAAGCGTCGGGGAAGTTGTTTGGGTTCTGCGGGCTCCCTGTAGCATACAACGTAAAGTTGAAAAGACCGCCGTTGGACACCTCATCCAGGGCATGGCCGTAGGTGTAGTTGAGCTGAAGCAGGCCGGGATTCAACCGGCTGATGCGATGTTTGAACGAGGCAACCATGCCGTTGTAGTTCGAGACTGCAACAGTCTCGAAATCGGTAACCAAGGCAAATCGCGGATCCGGAGCGCAATCCGGAATCGGGTCGCTGCACCGTCCGGCCGGCAGCGAGCCGAAACCCCATGCATTTGCCGCCGAATTATGTACTAGCTCGTGAATTCCATGGTGCCCAAAGTATCCGACACTAAGTGACGTAGCGCTCCCCAAGGCCTGTTGCAATTCCAGGCTCCATCGTTGATATTGCGGCGAGTGTACCTGTTTTTGGGGTGCATTCAGATTAGGAGGGAAAAAGTTCGGAACTGCCGCTCGAATTTCGGCGAGCGTTTCACCGGCAGTGAAGCCATCCAGAAATGCTTTGTTGGATGCACGTGCATCGTCGAACAGATTTGACGGCTCGCCGGGAGTGAGGTTGTTTTTGACAGCGTTGAACTGGTTGAACAGTGGAGGATTAGAGGAAAGCCCCCTGGTGAGTTCCAAGGCTATGGGATCGTAAAAAAAGCCCAGTCCTCCGCGGAGCACCGTATTGTGCGTCACCCCGAGCGGCTGCCACGCGAAGCTGAAGCGTGGCGACCATAGAATGCGGTCCGTTCCTGCAAAGGCCTGTCTCTGATTGATGAGAATGGCCTGGTTATACGGCTGATTCGGATCATGACTGACGAGTTCAAAGGTCCCCGCGAGCCGAGCAAAACAACCGTTCTCGCATATCGGATTTGATTGATGCTCTGCCCGAAGAGCAAGCGTAACGAAAAGACCCTTCCGCAAACGCCACTCGTCTTGACCATAGAGTCCAAGGTGGTAAGAAGCAATATGCTCAGAGGGATGAAACGGAAAGGACTGAATCAGCAGAGTAAAATCCGTGTTCGGATTTCCCGGATCAACCCCGCCTTGAAAAAAAGCGTCCAGGCTCTGGGGATTCAGATACCCAGCACCGCTAAAGCCGTCGGTGTGGAGATTCCAATGAGTTCGTTCAAAGCTTGCCCCAAATCCCAGCTTCTGGTTGCCCCACGTTTTCACCAGGTCGCCGGAAAACTGATACAGCGTGTAGGTCTCAGCGCTAGTCCCGCTGTTGCCCAGCTTGAAAAATGGCAGCGCTCCGTTGAAGTACAACCCTGTGGGGAACGTCGCTAGGGACTTAGCGAGGTCTTTCACTCCGAAGGTTGTGGAATTAGAAGAAACTCCCACCAGAAATTGAGAAGCCAGCGAAGGACTAAACGAGCGGGTCTCGACGATCTCGCCTTGCCACCTTGTCCCTACAGAGTCGAAGTCAAACATCGAGCTGATGGGGTCGTTATAAGCTGCGCTGACCCCGCGGTCGCGCTGCAGGCGCAGAAAGACACGATCGCCTCTGCCTGCGTTCCAATCTATGCGTCCAGAGGTCAGCGCATCCTGGCTCGGGCGGCCGCGATCCTTGATGAAGCTGAGTGCGCACGGCAGATTCTTGCCTAGCCCGCTAGGGTCGTTAGGATCAACAAATCCCGCGCAGCCGAGTGGATCGCCCAAGACTCCCTTCGTGACGCCACTAACACCAGGGCCAAGCAGCGCGGAGTGGTAGAGATTGAAGAGGTTTTGATAGAAGACATCCGTCGCGGAACCCACGCCAAATCTCGGGTCGCTTGCGATGCTTTTCAGAGTCGCATCTTCAAATTCGGGACTGGGAATTGCGAGCGGCGTGACGGAGAGGACCTGCAGGCGCAGGCCTTCGCTATCGATAAAGAAGAACAACTTGTCCTTCTTGATGGGTCCTCCGAAGGAACCTGCCCACTGATTGGCAATACTGAACGGACGCGCAACATGGAAAGAGTTATTGAAACGATAGTTGGCGTCCAATACGCTGCCGTTCCAATAATATTGCGCATTTCCGTGAAAGCCGTTGGTGCCCGACTTAGTGATGTAATTGATGTTTCCACCGGCGGCACCACCGAACTGACCTGAATAGCCAGTACTCACCACGGTAGTTTCCTGAATCTCATTCTGGCCCAACAAGAGGCCCAGGACTCCTGAGATCGCGGTATTCGTCGGGCCATTGCCACTCATTCCGTCGGTCGTGAAGAGATAAGAAGTGCCAGGCATTCCGTGAATCGAAAAGTGGCTGTCACTTGGAGTGTCGGTGTTCATCACCACACCGGGAGCGGTCTGCACAATATAAGTAAGATCGTTTCCGGGGTTCGGGACTTCGCCGATCTGAGTTTGGCTGACGGTCGCGGAGGCGTCCCCGTTCTCTGCTTGTAGTAAGGGGGCCTCGTCGGTCACTCTGATCTCGCTGCTTGTTTTCGCAACGGTGAGTTGGAGATTCACCGAAACTGCAGGGCCCAACAGAACGTTCACTGCTCGCCTCTCTTCACGGAAACCAGCATGGGTCACGGTTAAAGTGTATTTGCCGGGAACGAGAAACGAAAATTGAAACACCCCTTCGCGATCGGTTTTTGTGGATTGGGTAGTGCCTTTGGCGTTGTCATTGAGCCGAATATCGGCGTCGACAACAACCGCATTCGTTTGATCAGTGATGACGCCCGCGAGAGCGCCAGAGGTGGTTGTCTGACCGTTCAATTTCTGGCAAGTGCACACTGTTACCAACAGAAACGCAAGCACCAGGCGGAGCGACCAGACTCTCATCGAATCCACCTCAGAAGATTCAGTGAGCGGACGAATTTACGAGGATCACATCATACCGCGATCGAGGTTCAAGCATGGATTTCGTTTGCGAGCGGCACCGTGCCATAAACGTGCCGTTTGTCTCGATCAAGATTGGCAAAAACGGGATTTCTTACCACTTTGCCTAGATGCTTCCGTGCGGGCTTAGCTGTGGGTAAGCGGTTGCTGCTACGTGAGTTGAGAAGAAATCAACCCCGAGTCGCACTAGTCGGCCGTCAGTCGACGCAAAATGCACTTCGATGCCTACTAATTAAGGATGGGGAAAAGCAACTCACATAAGCCTCTTGATCTTAACGGCGAGGCAGCCGGATGAGTCGATCAAGGAAAGCACCTCGGCCATCGGCCGAGCAACGAGCATGTGCTCCTTCAGTCCCGTTGACCTTTTCCGCCTAATTCAAGCGGCAGAGACCAATGGCGTGAATTCAAGATGCCGAGCGATTGTCCTCTCGGCACACAATGAGAGTTGACGCAATCAGCGCGACATGGTTCACAACATCCGGCGGTAAGACCGTTCCGAGGGGACGAGCGTTTCTTATTTCTTCAGCCGTGGGGGACATGAAATCATTCTCAATGTAGTCGTTCCCATGTCCTGTTCTGTAGTGAAGCGTGTGGACGGAGTGTGGTAGCGCACCGCTCAAGAAGAACAGCCAACCCGAGCCCTGCCCTGTCACGCAGGAGGCCGCGGGTTCGAGTCCCGTCGCTCTGCCATTCTTTACTGCGAGCCGGCACCGTCGCGAGTTCGATACGCTTCTGAGCTTACTGCGATTGGTCGGTCTCCAGCGTGGGCCGAGGGTCAGCGTTCAGGAATCGCGTGTTGTTCCTCGAAGCAAGACTCCAGATTCTTGAGGTCTACCGCAACGCGGGCTTGTGAGCCTTCTGGGGCCGCCCTGAGATATTGGACAGGCCACGAAATTGGCTGTTCTAGCTCACGGGCCGCCCGCAAGGGCCAATACGGATCTCGCAGAAATTCGCGGGCTATGATGACTGCGTCCGCCTGTCCGCTAACGATGACGTGCTCGGCTTGAATGGGAGATGTGATCATCCCGACCGCACCGGTAAGGATGTTGGCTTCCCGCCGTATCTGCTCCGCAAACTGCGTTTGATAACCCGGACCGACGGGAACCTTTGCATGCAGTACACTGCCGCCAGAAGAGCAGTCGATCAGGTCTGCTCCAAGTTCCTTCAGGTGGCGGGCGAGTTCAACCGACTGCTGAATATCCCAGCCGCCATCGATCCAATCGGTCGCCGAAATACGCACGAACAGCGGTGCTCGCTCTGGCCAAGCACCTCGAACGGCGGCAACCGTCTCCCGCAATATTCGAGTGCGATTCTCAAATGAGCCTCCGTAGGCATCTGTCCTTCGGTTGCTATGAGGCGACAGAAACTCATGAATCAGGTATCCATGAGCAGCGTGAATCTCAATGACACCGAAGCCCGCTTCGCAGGCACGGCGCGCCGCCGCGGCAAAAGCAGAAACAATGTTCTTGATACCGTCGATAGAGAGCGCTTGCGGCATCGGATAGTAATCCGCGAAAGCCAATGCGCTCGGAGCAACGACATTGTTCCAACCTCCATTACTTTCGGGGACAGTTCCCTGGCCTGCCCATGGCCGGTAAGTGCTGGCCTTGCGTCCGGCATGCGCCAACTGCATCCCAGCCGCGGTACCTTGCTCATGAATAAACCGGACGATTCGAGCCAGCGGCTCAATGTGATCGTCCATCCAGATGCCCAGGTCGTGCGGACTAATCCGGCCCTCGGGAAGAACTGCAGTTGCTTCGGTAAGCACCAATCCAGCACCGCCTACTGCGCGGCTGCCGAGATGGACGAAGTGCCAGTCGTTCGCGTATCCGTCAGCGCTGGAGTACTGGCACATGGGCGAAACAAATACGCGGTTCGCAAACGTGATATCCCGAATCGCGAGCGGATCAAACAGGTGAATCATGGGTTGCATACTACCTCTCGTGCTTACTGTTTGATGCGCCGGTCACCGGCGAGACGCGAAAACACCGGTTTCTCTGTGACTCTGCTGATCGGCTGTCGCTCCTAAATAGGTTTGTGCATGCGCCTATCTACGCCATGAACTTGTATCCGATGCCACGCACCGTTCGAAAGTGTTTGGGCCGGGCCGGTTCGGGCTCCAGTTTCTTGCGCAGATGCAGAATGTGGTTGTCGACCGTGCGAGTACACGGATAAAACTCATATCCCCACACTTCGTTGAGAAGTTCATCCCGAGAGATCACTCTTCGTGCATTGTTGAGGAGATAAGCCAGAGTTTTGAACTCCTTGCGTGTAAGTGGGACTGGTTGCCCTCCACGATAAACTTCCATCGCGGAAAAACTAATCGTCACGTCCCCATACACTAACCCGTCGGCTTGATATCCGCGGTTCTGGCGGTAACCCTCGATGTTAGCCTGATCTTTCGTGAGAGCTTCGTTTTGCGAGACCATGTTTTGCGAGACCATGTTTTGCTTCCCCGCGGCTCGTTGGCCGTTCGTTCGGTTGCCCCAAGATCCAATCGCGGAACATCCTGCCATCGGCGCAATGGCAGGATGCCGGCGTTGTCATCTTCCACGTCTACGCTTGGCCATTCGGTCTGAAAATCAGCCCGTGCATTCGTTGACGTGGGCGTTGACGTGAGCGATGAGTTAAGCGCAAACAATCAGTGTCGCTTGCCTTGGCCGTCCGAATCCTTGCCCCGATCGTCCGAGCCGGCCAGAGTAAAGGCGTAGACCTTGTTGTTGTCGGTTCCAGCGAGATGGTAACCGGACCCCCAATAGAGGGCGCCGTCTACGATTGATGGGCCATCGACTACTGTGCCTCCGCTCGCGAAATTCCAGAGAATGTTTCCGGTTGTTGCGTCGAGGGCATACATCTCTCCTGAATTGGAGCCCACATACATGACGCCGTTTGCGACAGTGACCGAGCCCCTGTCAATGGCGCCTGAGGTAGGATCCGCAGTCTGCCAAAGGATCTTCCCCGTGGTGACATCAAGCGCGCTCCAGGCTCCCCACGTAATCTTCTGTCCCGAGGGCACCAAGGTGTAAGGGAGATGATCGGTATTCCCGATCGCGACATAGATGCGCTTACCATCGCTGGCCGTGCCCCACTCGATGCCTCCGAGCGAAGCGCCTGGCCCAACTGGTGTGCTCCAAACGATGTTGCCGTCATCGGGATTGAGTGCCCAAAAGATGCCGCTCTTCTGGCCAAAGCCGACAATATTGCCCAAAAGATTAGGTCCGGCTCCTCCAAGGTCGAAATCCGGACTGCTGGGTACCGGACAATTCGGGTTTGGTCCCGAAGGAAGCAGACATGCTACGGTCCAAGTGTCAAAGCCCTGCAGCCTCTTCGCCCACTTGATATGTCCCGTCTTTAAATCCAACGCCAGGGCGGTGTCGAAGAAATCGTCAGGCGCAGCACAGTCTTTCTCGGGGTGTGCGTTCTGGCAAGCCTCCACATCTGCGGGAGCCGTGTAGTTATTTCCAGTGCCGATGAAGAGCGTACCGCGCTTGGGATCAATTGCAGGTGGTTGCCATACCGCGCCGCCGCTGTATTGGTCCGTCCGCCCACCGTTGTCGGGCATGTCGAACGTCTTCCAAAGCAGTGCGCCGTTCTTGGCATCGAGCGCCACGACACTGCCGCGAAAGCTGCAACACGGATACGCGGGGTTCGTCGCCAGAGTCTCTTCATTCGAAGAGACGCCAATATAAACAATCCCGTCGAAGACAACAGGAGATCCGGTAATGATTGCGGCTGGATGACTATCCACCTGTGTAAGCCACCGGAGCGTTCCT
>WNFP01003292.1_pt1 | contig 12923 bp, 8 predicted proteins | sample 5400201 | NCBI WGS metagenome assembly WNFP01 (sample SAMN13153355, study PRJNA577476) | soil metagenome | isolation source: 115 cm saprolite under Madrone tree | place: USA:California | collected 2016-06-14
CGAGCAACAAGGAGATCGCCTCGGCGCTGCGAATTGCGGAAGGAACCGTGAAGAACCACGTGACCAACATCTTTTGCAAGCTGAAGGTGCGCGACCGGACGCAGGCGGCACTGCGGGCCCGTGCGCTCGGATTGATCTGATGCGTGGGCCCGGAGAGACCGTTACGCGATCGGCAGGTAGAGGTCCGTCCGCAGCTCCTCGGGCGCCGTCGTCGTCGGATCGTTCCGATACACCTCGTACGATGGGGCTTTGCGCACGCGGTGCCCGCTCCTGGGAAGCCAATCGCGCTTGAACCGCGACCATACGTCGGGGAGTCGTGAGTACGGCCCGACGTGATGCACGGTAGCGACACGGAACTCGGGCATGTCTTCGATGGTCACCTTCATGAGAGCTTCTCCCGGAGTGAATCGGATGGCTCGATCTACCGTCCTTGTGAATTCGAGACGACATGCCAAGGGTGGGTGTGGAGACCTGGCATGGGGAGTTGCGTATTGTGTCCCCAGATCTCCGACGAACGAAGGAGGAGCGATGCAGAGCGGGTGAAGGCGGGCGCAGACGTGAGAGGACAGCTTCGACTCAGAAGGTTGCTCCAAGCCTCAACCCGCCGCCACGCGCGGAGGCGAACGGAAGGACGGCGAAGGTCGTGCCGAGATCAGCCGTGATCGTCGGCTTTGCTGGAGGACCGCCGAGCTTGCGGCGCAGCTCCTGGTTGTACTCGTCGGCGAGACGCCGCATGTCGTGGGGCTCCACGGGATGGTTGTTGAGGGCGAATCCGACGGTGGCGAGCGCAACACCACCCAGGACCATGACCGGCGGGACGATCGGAATCGTCCGGTGGACGCACTCGGCATCGAAGAGAGGGTCACTCACACTGCGGTTGCAACCTCCGAGCTGGGTGGCTCCGTAGACGAGCCCGCCGACGATGGCGGCGCCGCCGGCGACCATCAGGCCTACCTTGAGCGCGCGCCGCCCTTCATAGGCCCTGACCAGGTCGGTCCGGTCCACCAGCTTGTAGAACACGTCCTCGTCGAGCTTCTTGCGGTAGCGTCCCTGGTACACGGTGTACGTCGGCTCGACCTTGGTGTAATTCCCGGCTAGCACCACTTCGACTCCTTCCCCGACCGACAGGTACTTCTGCAGATACTCCGCTCGGGCCTCGGGCGTGAGATCGTCGAGCCCGTCCAGATCCGGCGAGTCCTCACGACCCTTTCCTGCCACCGCCGGCGAGGAGACCGACTGCAGGTCGGACCAGGCCAGCTTCTTCGTCTCCCCGGCAGCGACCGAAGCGCGCGCGGCATAAGCCTGCGTGCCCTTCCAGATGCGCACGGCATACTCGCCGGGCGCGAGCGCGATGCGCCGTGTCGCGTCCGAAGTCAGCTCCGCCAGCACCTGGTCGCGGCGCACCAGGACGATGAGCGCGCGCTCGAATCCGGACGGCAATTCCAGCGTCGCCGACGGCTGCGTCATCTCGGTGAGCACGAGCTCGCCCTTGCCGGCGAGGCGGTACTCGTATCCGGGGTGCTGCCGGATTCCGGTGGAAGCCGTAGCGGTCAGCGTGTGGTCGAAGGCGTATTGGTACGCTTCGGACAAGGTGATGCGGCCGTCCCCCGACGCGTCGGCCGCGCCGCGCAGTCCGGAGACCAGATGATGGGTGAAGAACGAGCCGCGGATCTCGCGCGACTCGAGCGCGAGCTCGTCGGCGGCGCTGGAGGTCAGCATCGCCTCTCCGGTGGCGTCGAGCTGATCCGAGAGCTTGATCTCGAACGGTGGTCCGCGCTCCCCGCCCTTGTGTTGGACCAGCGCGCCGCTCTTGCAGCCGTCGACCACCACTACCCTCACGTCCGTCCGGGTCTCCGACAGCCAGGCGCGGAGCTCGGCATACGGGACGCGATCCTCGCCCAGCTCGAGCGCATCGCCGTCCGAGTGGCCCGAGTAATAGAAGAGAAGCACGGTGCGATCGTCTGGGTTCCGGCGGAAATCCGCCACCAGCTCCGTCGCCCGGGCGATGCTCGCTTTCAGATCCGCGCGCCCGCGCCCCTTGAGCAGGAAAAGATGCTCGGGATGGACGTCGCCCAACTGGGCGAGGACGTCGGCCATCTTGGTCGCGTCCTCCTCGGCGTAGTGGAGCGGCTTCTCGGTCGGACCGCCGGCGTTGTTGCCGACCACGATCGCCACGCGCCGGGTGGCGGCCGGCGACGGCGCCGCCAGGCAGAACACGGCGGCGGCGAGACAGAAGGCAGGCGGTTTCGGCACCCTGCAGCTCATCGATACGCTCCTGGGTTGTTGTGAAACCCGGGACCAACCCCAACTGCGCAAAGATATCTTGATACGGCCGGGAGCCTTTCCGGAAGGGGCAATCAATCGAGGCGGAGGGACATGCAGGTGAGGCCGCCGTCCATCTTGCGGGCCTCGCTGACGTCCAGTTCGATGACTGGCACGTCTAGATCTTCGAGCTGGCGCCGGGTCTTGGGGAACCCGGCGGGAGTCAACAGGGTGCCGTTCACCATCAGGGTATTGCACGCATCCTCTTCGTTCGCGTCCACCACCAGGCGGCGGAAGGACCGGAGCTCGGGACGGTCGGCGAAGCGCGCGCTGACCAACAGCGTCTCGCCGCTCAGCCAGCTCACGCTGGACTTGAGGTGCAGGCCGGCGGCGACCGGGACCTTTCGCGAGTCGTAGCCGTGGGGACGGAGCAAGCGCGCGAGCTGGTCGGCGCCCTCTTCATTCGTGCGGGCAGAGACGCCGATGAGCACGGAGTGGCCGACGATCAGCACGTCACCGCCGTCCAACGTTCCCGGGTGCTCGAGGCACGCCAGCTCGCGGTGGCGAGCCAGCGCCGGAACGATGCCCTCCGCCTCTCCGCGGCGCGGGAGCGCTCCCGGCCGCGCGACCACCGCCAGCTCGGGGACGACGACGGCGACGTCCTCGACGAAGTATGCGTCGGGAAAACCGGGCAGCGGATCGAGCACTTCGACCTGAAGGCCCAGCGTGAGCAGCGCATCGGCATAGGCCGCGTGCTGGGCGAGCATGCGCCTCGGATCGGGCGCGCCGAGGCGGGCGGTGGTGAGGCCGGCCGCGAAGTCCGGCCCCGGGCGTCTGAGGATGGCGCGGGTCAGCACGAGCGGGAGAATGCCACACCGGAGCAGGGGTGCGTATCTCGCGGTGCCGCGCACACTTCGCCCGGCCCGACACTCTTTTCGGTGACTGGACCGCCTGCGTTACGGTGGGAGACGCCCATGAAACGCCTCGCTCTCTTTCTCGCCCTCTGCGTCATCGGCTCCGCCGCGGCGGTGGGCTTCCAGGCCTGGCGATGGCGCGAGCGGAAGCTGAAGGAAGACGAGAAGACCCGCGAGCAAGGGGCGGCCGAGAATACGGCGGCGGGCCGGCTCGGGCTCAAGACGCAGCCGCTGCCGCCGCAGCCGCTCGAGAGACGCCGGGCGCTCGACGAGGCCCTCCAACTGAGCCCCGATCGGAGATTCCTGCTCGCCGCGCGCGAATTGGCGGGAGCGGAGATCGCGGCGCGCTTCGCGGACGGCCGCTGGGTCCTCTCCGTGGGAGGGCGCGACTTCGCGCGGGTCGCCGCCCTTCCGGACTTCACCGAGCTGATGAGCGCTCTCGCACCGCTTGCGCGGGACTGGATCGGCGCGGCCAAGGTGACCGGGAAGGCTCCGCGCGTTCGGGCGCTGCGCGGACACAAGGAAGCATTCGCTGCCATCCGGGAGGCGCAAACCAGGTGGTCCAAAGGCGACCACGGGGCCGGCGTGCTCCATGACGCCGCCTCGGCGGCCGCGGCCCTGATGCTCCAGATGCCGCGCGCCTATGACGCGGACGACCGCCTCGACGCGCACGCGATCGCGCTCTGCGCGGCCGACGCGGCGGCGGGAGCCGAAGTCCGCGGCCAGCAGGCGGTGCTCGCTCTCGCTCTCGGCTACGCCGGCGCCGCGCGCGCCCTGACTCCGCCGCAGGACGAGCCGGCGCTCCATGCGCTGTTGATGCTCGATCGACGCAAGCTCGCCGACGCCGCGCGGCGAAAGGATGCCAACGCCGGCGATCGCCATCTGCTCCTTCGCTGGCTGATGCAGGATGCGAACGAGCCAGCCCTGCGCCGCTTCGTCGAGAGCGCGCGCGACAGCGAGCACATCTCGGTCCCCAACGTCGGCCAGCTCCTGCTGGACGGGGACCTGCAAATCGTCGCTGCCGCGAGCGAGGCGCTTCCCGCCTTGGCCATGGCGGATCTGGAGAGCATCCGCGCGACGGCCCCCACGGACGGTGGACTGGTGCCGGCGCTGATGGCCGGACAGCAATCGGCGTTGCAGGACATGGCGCGCAATGAAGATCTGCGTGCGCGGCTGGCTTCGGATCTCCGGCAGGCGGATCCGAACCTCCAGGGACCCCTGTGGCGGGCAGCCGATACGAGCGCATGGTACGCTGCGGCGACCGCATCGGCCCTCTTCGGACTGGCGCGGTCCGGGTACGTCCTGCGCAACGACGCGACCGGGCTCGCCGATGAGCTCGCGACCTGGCCGGTGCCCGCGGCCGCCCATCTGAGTCGCTGGCTCAAGACGAGGATCGCGACGGATCGAGGAAGCCTCGACGAGGCGAACGAGGCGCTGTCCGGGTCGAAGATCCCCGGTTCGCGAGCCGTCGCGGACCTCCTCGACACGATGGCGAAGCAGCTCGAGTCGCCGGATCCGCGCATGATCGAGGCGGCCCGCGTGGCGGTGCGCCACTTCGACTCCCGGCCTGGCAGCCGTCTGATCTGGGCCGAAGTGCTCCGGACCCAGGCGCGGGACCTCGATCGATCCGCGCGCCTCCTCGCCAGCATCGTCGAACAGGCCCCCGGCGCGTACTCGGCCGACGAAGTCGTCCTGGCGAAGCACCGGGGGCAGCTCGACCGGCTCGAACAGATCGCGCTGGACGAGAACATCCCCTTCCCTTCCCGGCTCGAGGCCGCCGGCGCGCTGGCGGAGGGTGCGCCGAGAGCGCAGGCGGAGCGCGCGCTGCGGCGTCTCGGGCGCGAGCGGCCCACGGACATTGCGACCCACGAGCGGCTCATCCGCCTGCTGAACGATGCCGGGCGGCCTGCAGACGCCCTGGCGGTGGCCCTCGACCTGGTGCGCGCCTACGGCGACGACGACTCCTTCATGGTCGCGCGCGCCCGGTGCGCGGCGGCCCGTCAGCTCGACGCCATGGGACGGCACGAAGAAGCTCTCACCATCGTCGAGCGGGCGCTTCCCACCGAAGCGGTCTGCGCTTATCGGCTGGCGACCGTGCAACTCGCGCATCTGGGCAGGAAGGAAGACGCGGAAGGCTTGCTGCTCGCGCACCTCGCCCGGCATCCGCAGGCGGAGACCGCTGCCACGGTCGCCGAGGTGCGCTGGCGGGATCACGACGACGCGGGCGCGGCGGACATCCTCGCGCACCCGCCTGCCCCGTTCGCGCGCAGGGACTTCCGCGAGATCGGCGAGCGGTTCGCGCAAGTGTTCCGCAACCGGCCGGCTGCCGACGTGAGGCGCGCCGTGGAAGCGATGCTCCAGGCCGGATTGCAGCCGCAGTCGATGGTCGAGCTCGGACCTCCTCTGGCGAGGGCCGGAGCAGCCGCGCAGGCGTTCGAGCTGTACGAGCTGCTCGGACAGAAGCTTCCTCCGGAGAAAGCCGCCACCATCCGGTTCGGCGCGTGGAGCGCCCTGCGGGCGTCCAAAGGCGCACAAGCCGCGGAGGCGTGGTTGCGCAAGCAAGGCGGGCCGGCGTCTCCGCCGGTGGAGGACGAGCTCGCCACCTCCGCGTATGGAGCGGGTCTGGACTCGGCTCTCTGGGAGGTCTTCCCCGAGAGGCCGCTCGACCCCGCGTTCGCCGATCGGCTCGTCTTGCTGCGCGCGGCCTCCATCGTCCGCCGGGGCGAAAAGGGTGTCCGCCGGGAGGCGCTGCTCAACGAGCTGGCCGATCCGCTCGCCAGGTGGAAGGCGGGACTCGCACGACACATCGGACTCTCGGGCGCGGATGCGAGCTGGGAAGTGCGGCTGGCGCGGTACCTGCTCGGCGAGGGGAGCGAGGACGACATCGCCGAGGACGCGGGGGACGGCTCCCACGCGTGCGAGGCGCCGTACTATCTGGGAGTCCGTGCCGCCGCGGAGTCCCGGGCCCGCGACGCGGCCGCCTGGTACCGCGTGGCGTTGGAGTGCCGCAACCCCGAGCAGCCTGAATTCGTCTGGGCGTATCGGGCGGCGGCGCAGGTCGAGCAAGAACGCGCGCCTCCGCCAAAGCCGCTGCAGGCCGCCCGCTAACCCACCCTTTCGCGCACGGGGTATGGTGCGGCTGCCGTGAGGTCGCTCCCGGCATCCTGCGCCACCGAAAGGATCTCTCATGAAGCGCCTCTGGGTGACCCTCGCTCTCTTCGCACCGGCTGTTCCGGCCGCCAATTACGGTCCGGGCTTCCAACAAAAGATGGTGCAGGTCGAGGGCTGCACGCTGAGCGCCACGGTGGGCGGAAAGGGACCGGTCGTGCTGCTGCTGCACGGCTACGCGGAGACGGCGCAGATGTGGAAGCCGCTGGCCGTCCAGCTCGCGCCGCGGTTCACGGTGGTCGCCGTCGACCTGCCGGGGATCGGCGATTCTTCGATCCCGGCGAGCGGCATCGACATGAAGACCTCCGCGCAGCGGATCCACGAAGGGGTCCAGAAGCTCGGCTATTCGCGCGCCCGCGTGGTCGGGCACGACATCGGTCTGATGGTCGCGTACGCCTACGCCGCCCTGTACCCGAGCGAGGTGGAGCAGCTCACGCTGATGGACGCGTTCCTCCCGGGCATCGGCGCATGGAGGGAGGTCTACGATTCGCCGGCGATCTGGCACTTCCGCTTCTACGGCCACACGCCAGAGCTGCTGGTGAAAGGCCGCGAGCGGAGCTACTTCGAACATTTCTGGAACGACTTCGCGGCCGACCCGGCCCACTCGATCCCCGAAGCCGAGCGGCGGGCGTACACAAAGGCGTACGCGCGCCCGGGCCGGATGGCCGCCGGATTCGCCTACTTCAAGTCGTTCGTGAAGACGGCGGACGATTTCGCGGAGTTGGGCAAGACGAAGCTGCCGATGCCGGTGGCGTCCATCGGTGGAGAAAAGGCGAACGGGGAAGCGCTGGGCGCGCAGGTGAAGCTCATCTCTTCCGACCTGACCGTCGTGATCGTCAAGGGCTCCGGGCACTGGCTGATGGAAGAGAAGCCCGCCGAAACGATGGCGGCGGTGACCCAGGCGCTGGAGCGGTCTCCCACCGCGCAGAAGTGAACCTCAGGCGCGCCGCTCTCGCCGGAACGCGGCGGCCGCCGGCTGGGAAGGTAGGGCAAACGTCGGAGCCGGGTTGCGAATCACGACAATTTCGTCCTCGACCTGCGTCGGATTCGAGCCCTGCCGGATGATACGAAACCGACACTCGGGCGCGATCGCGGCGCCGCCAGTCAAAGCGCGATGCGAAGGCCTCCCCTTCCTTTTTTCGGGAGGTCTTGCATGCGTCCAGCAATATCCGCCGGCGCTCTTTTGCTGCTGGCCTCGTCGCTCTCATTGCCCGTCGCCGTCGCCGACGGCACCGTCGTGCTGGGCAACAACCTGCTCCACAGCATCTCGGTGCTGACGCCTCTAGGCCCCACCAGTCCCGCGCGCGTGATCGGCATCGGCGTCGGGCTGCAGGGCGGCAATCCCTCGGGCGAGGCGTCCTATCTGGCGGCGGAATACGATCCCTCGAGCTCCCTCTACGGGCAGTTCCTGGACCCGGACCAGTACGAGCAGCAGTTCGGCGTTCCGGCGGCGCGCTTCAACGCGGCGGTGGCCTGGCTGCAGTCCGGCGGGCTCCAGGTGCGGACCATTCCGGGGGTCAGCCAATACATCCTGGCCTCGGGCACCGTCGCGCAGGTGCAGTCGCTGTTGCGGATCTCCATCGCCGACTTCCATCTGGACTGGGGCAACTTCTACGCGAACACCAATCCGCCCACGGTGCCGGTCAGCCTGGGCGTGATCGGCATCGCCGGCTTGAACGATCTGGAAGGGCCGCGGTTGGCGTCCAAGCAGAATCTCGCCGCCAAGCCGTCCACACCCAGCGCCAACATGGACACGGGCCTCACGGCGCCCTCGGACCTGTGGTCGATCTACCACCAGCCGCCGAACAACAAGGGCGAAGGCCAGCAGATGGCGATCTTCGGCTGGGGCACCACCAACAACACGCTCTCGGACCTGCGCCTGTTCGAAGCGGAGCGCGGCCTGCCGGCCATCCCGGTGACCATCAACTACTTCGGCGCCGAAACGTCGATCACCGATTCCGTCGGCGAGGTGGAATGGGACCTCGACACGCAGGCCTCCACCGGCATGGCGCCGAACGCGGTGGCGCTCAACCTCTACTTCGGAAAAGCCGGCACCGATACCGACCTGGTGGCCGCGATCCATGGCTGGACCGGCGACAAGCGCGGACCGCTCCAGGGCAGCGCGTCGTTCTCCGGCTGCGAAGAAGCGCCCGGCGCCGATCAGCTGGGCGGGACCGGCGGCGTGGTGTTCACCGGAAATCCCAAGCAGGACCTGTGGGAGGCCGCGCTGCGTCGCGCGGTGATCGAGGGACGCACCCTGTTCGCGTCCACCGGCGATACCGGCGCCGGCTGCCCCTTGGCGGCCATCGTGCTGAACGGCGTCACGCTGATCCCGACGCCCTGGATGGGCTATCCGGCCGTCAGCCAGTACACCGTCGGCGTCGGCGGCACCGTCCTCTACTTCAACGACGCGACCGCGACCTCCCCGGCCTCGCGCGCGCTCGAGTACGCGTGGAACTACACCGGCGGCGGCAGCAGCCTGTTCCTCGCCGCCGGGAGCTACCAGAACACCACCCCGCCGATCCTCCTCGGGCGCTGCGCCACCGACCCGCACGGGAATCCGTATCCTTCGCCGTTGCCGCTCTGCCGCGGGATTCCCGACGTCGCGGCGCAATCGGGCGACATCGCCACGAACGGCTATCAGATCACCGTCGGGGGCAAGAAGGACCAGTCGGGCGGCGGCACGAGCCTTTCGTCTCCGCTGTGGCTCGGCATGTGGACGCGCATCCAGGCAGCGGGGCCGAAGAAGGGAAACGGGTTCGCCAACTTCGCCCTCTACGCGGCGGCGCAGCGCAGCGCCTCGACCTTCTTCGACATCGGCGGTCTGAGCACCGACACCACGACGAACTGCAACGGCCAGTACTGCTCGCACGTGGGCTGGGACTACACGACGGGCTGGGGCACGCCCGACGTCACGAATCTGATGATCAGCATCGCTGGCAAGACGGCGCCTACCCGGGTGACCACGCCGAATCCGCCTCCGACCGTCATCCCCGTCATCAGCGGCACCACCTGCCCGGGTCCGCAGATCGTCGACGCGATCAACGACGCCCCCAACGACTACCCCGCGGGCGACGGCTCGAACATGGACAACCTGGATTTCGTCAGCGCGTCGTTCTCGTCGCCCGACGCGAGCACGCTGCGGGTGGCCATGACCATCAAGAACCTCTCGGCGCCTCCGCCGCCGGTGAACCTGGCCGGCGCGTTCTGGGCCGTGTTCTGGAACTACAACGGCACGACCTACTACGCGCGCGCCCAGAGCACCGGCGCCGCGGGCGTCGGGGCCTTCACCTTCGACGACGGGACGTTCACCAGCAACTTCAATCCGGTGAACCAGGCTGTCCACGGCACTGCCGTGACGGGACCGAACGGGACCTTCGCGATCGACGTGCCGCTGGCGGACGTGGGCAGCCCTCCGGCCGGCGCATCCCTGACCCTTCCGTTCGCGGAGTCGCACGGGTCGTTCCAGCTCGTCTTCTACACGGCGGCCGCGGACCGCGCGCCCGACCTGGGATTCGGAGCAAGCTGGACGGTCGGGACGGCCTGTCCGTAGAGCACAGATGGTTCGGGGTCTACGCGAGACGGAAGCGCTGAGAGCTACCAGGCGGTCTTCTTCGGCGTCAGCATGCGGCCGATCGGCGTGTCGGCAAAATCGCCAAGGCCGTCGACGTCAGTCGACAGGCTGAGCGCCTTCCATTTCGCGTCCTCCTCCGCGCGCGCTACCGCATTGGCGCCGGCCAGGAACACGGCATCGGAGCCGAGGAGCAGCCGGACCGGCGGCTCCTTCTCCGATGCGATGCGGAGGATCGCCTGGGCCACTTTCGCCGGATCGCCGCGCATCGCGTCGGCATTCTCGCGCAGGTGGCTGCTCCTAGCGCCGACGGTCGCCTGGTAGTCGCTCCGAATCTCGTCGATTCGCATCGACGAACCCGCCCAGTCGGTGCGCATGCCGCCGGGCTCGACCACCGTCACGCGGATGCCGAGGGGCCCCACCTCCTTGGCCAGGATCTCGGAAAACCCTCCTACGGCCCATTTCGCGGATTGGTACGCGCCGAGGCCGGGGCTCGCGCCGCGTCCGCCGATCGAAGAGACCTGGATGATGTGTCCGTCGCGCTGAGCGCGAAGCATGGGCAGGGCGGCGCGCGTGACGTTCACCACTCCGAAGAAGTTCGTCTCGATCTGCGCGCGGAAGTCGTCTTCGGCCATGTCCTCGATGGAGTTGACGTTGGCGTATCCGGCGTTGTTGACCACGACATCGAGGCGGCCGAACGCGGAGGCCGCGACCGCCACCGCCGCGCGGGCGGCCGCTGCGTCGGTCACGTCGAGGGCCACAGGACGCACCGCCCCCTCGTACCGGGCGGCGAGATCGCGAAGATCGTCCACCTTCCGTGCCGTGGCCACCAGCCGATGCCCCGCGTCGAGCACGGCCCTTGCGAGCTCACGGCCGAGACCGCGAGAGCTTCCCGTAATGAGCCAGACCTTGGGCATGCAAGCTCCTTTGGGCACTCGGATGCGCCTGCGCGCGGCGGGATGCAGCTCAATCCGCGCCTCGCGCGCGGTCATCCTCGTGAGAGCGCCCGCGGTTGTCGCGGTTCACGGGTGAACCTGGACAGTGCGGGCGGATCCCGACGGAAAAGTCCTACATGGTGTTACGAATTTGTGCGTTGCGTCGTGGGCGGGAACTGCTTAGCGTCCGCGCCATGAACTCTCACGACGGCGACATTCCGGCCGATGTGGCGTCCGCGCCTGCTGCTGCTGCGACGTTGCAGAATCACAGCCCCGGGCCGGAAGCACACCTGGACGAGTGGGTCGCGCCGGACATCGCCGACGAGCGCGGCTTCTTGCGCGCGGGCAAGATCCTCGAGTGGATGGACGTGGTCGGCGTGCTGGCGGCGACCCGCCATTGCCGCTGTCCGGTGGTCACCGCGTCGGTCGACGGGATGGAGCTCCTCCACCCGATCGGCGTAGGCGAGCGCGTCACCATGAAGGCCGCGGTGGGCTACACGTCGGCGCGGTCGCTGGGCGTCTCGGTGACGATGACGCACGGCTTGCCCGGCGCCGTTCGCAGGTCCTTGACCGCCTACATGACCTTCGTCGCGCTCGACGAGCGCGGCGAGCCGGCCGCGGTCCCGCAGCTGCGGCCCGAGACTCCCGAAGCGGTGGCGCGGTTCCGCGAGGGCAGCCTGCGCCGCGAGTTCCGCAGCAAGCTGCTCGCCGGCCAGCTGGCCTCGCCGCAACCGCCCAGCGAGCGCGAGCAGACGCTCTTCACCCGCGAGCTGCTCAAGCTCCTTCCGCGAACGCTGCGCGTGCCATTCGATCGCGCCGACGGCCTCGAGCCGCGCCGCCGGCACGTCTCGTACGTGCACAAGATCGAGCCGGTGCGCGGGAGCAAGTTGAACTTCCATGGGACGCTCTACGGCGGCACCTTGATGAAATGGCTGGAGACCGCCGCGAACCTCTCCGCGCGCGCCTATCTGGACGGCGCGCCGGTCCGCCTCACCGGACTGCATGGGCTGACCTTCATCCGCCCGGTCCGGCGCCATGTCTTCGTGCACGTGCGCTCGGCGGTGGCGCATACCGACGGCAACTCGCTCACCGTGCTGGTCAACGTGGACGCGGAGCAGCCGCTGGCCGGCGAGCACGAGGAGACCGTCCGCGCATTCCTCACCTACGCTCCCGCCGATGCGCGTACGGGAATCCCGCCCCTCGAGTGCATCGGGGACGACGAGCGCGCCGCGTTCGCCGAGGTGGAGCAGAGGCTCGCGCTCCAGCGGTCGCTGCCGCAGCCCGAGGCCGACTCGACCGCGGCGCAGCGTGCGTGATCCGTCGTCCAGCAGAGTGTGCGGCACTGGTTGATGGGACGAGTGGCCGCTTCCCTCCGGGCCGTCCAGACGCCAACTTCTGGGATCCGCGGAGGTCCCGGAATGCGATTCTTCCTCGCCTTGCTCCTCGCGGCGCCCCTGCCGCTCGCCGCCGCAACCCATGCCTGCCCCGCCGATCTGGGCGCATGGCGCCAGATCCTCGGAGCGGAATGGATCGACTGCCACGCCGTGGCCGATCTCACGACCACCGGCAATCCCTACACCGATCCGAACAGCCTCACCGGCGTGGGCTTTCCACCGCCGGGTTCCGGGACGCTGAACTCGAAGTACACGCAACCGACCACGCCCCCGGTCAGCGGACTGCAGATCGACGGCTACTTTCCCGACTCCTGCAACGCGTTCCAGCCGGAGCCGGCGCTGACCGCGAAGGACGGCACTCCGTTCATCCAGGGTTGCACGCCAAAGCCGATTGTCGGGCAGACTTGTTTCTCCGGCTGCCATCACGACGGGCAGTTCGTCATCCGGATCCCGGACGACTGGGACGGCCACTTGCTGACCACCGGCACGCCGGGAATCCGGGACGCGTTCTCCAGCGACTTCATCCTCTCCGATTACGCCCTCGAGAAAGGCTGGGCCTACGTCAGCCAGGACAAGGGAAACATGGGCGCGAACTTCTTCCGATCCGGCGCCGACGAGACCGGCGGCGGCGCGACGCCCTGGGTTCCGGGCGCAGCGATCCAGGAGTGGACCACCCGGA
>WNFP01003295.1_pt1 | contig 12914 bp, 12 predicted proteins | sample 5400201 | NCBI WGS metagenome assembly WNFP01 (sample SAMN13153355, study PRJNA577476) | soil metagenome | isolation source: 115 cm saprolite under Madrone tree | place: USA:California | collected 2016-06-14
CACCGTCGCCACCGGGCCGCGGCCGCGGTCCAGCCTGCCCTCGACGATGACGCCGCGGGCGGCGCGGTTCGGATTCGCGCGCAGCTCCAGCACTTCGGCCTGGAGCGCCGTCATCTCGAGCAGCTGCGGGATGCCGTCGCCGCGCTTCGCGGACGTCGGGATGAAAATGGTCTGGCCGCCCCAGTCCTCTGGCACGAGCCCCAAGTTCGCCAGCTCACGCTTGACCCGGTCGGGATCGCTGCCGGGCTTGTCGATCTTGTTGACCGCGACGAGGATCGGCACGTTCGCGGCCTTGGCATGGTTGACGGCCTCGACCGTCTGCGGCATGACGCCGTCGTCGGCGGCCACGACCAGAATGACGATGTCCGTCGCCTGGGCGCCACGGGCGCGCATCGCGGTGAAGGCCTCGTGGCCCGGCGTGTCGAGGAAGGTCACCCTGCCGTGGGACGTCTCCACCTGGTACGCGCCGATGTGCTGGGTGATGCCTCCCGCCTCTTTCTCCGCCACCTTGGTGGTCCTGATCGCGTCGAGCAGCGACGTTTTGCCGTGGTCGACGTGGCCCATGACGGTGACGACAGGCGGGCGCAGCTTGAGCTGGCTCGGATCGGTCTCTTCTTCCTCGAGGATGTCGCCCTCGAGCGAGCGGATCTCGACGTCGAAGTAGAACTTGTCGGCGACGAGCTTGGCGGCCGTCGGATCGAGCACCTCGTTGACGGTGGCCATGACGCCCAAATCGAGGAGCGCCTTGATGACCTCGCCGGACTTGTGCCGCATGGCAGCCGCGAGCTCGCCGACCGTCACGGATTCGGGCAGCTTGATCAGCTCGCGCTTGATCTCGACCGGTGGCTCCGGCGGACCCGGCTCGGGCCTGGGCTCGCGCTTGACCTCCACCTTCGGCGGCGCGGCCGGCGCAGCAGGTGCAGCAGCGGCGGCGGGACGAACGGGCGGAGCGGGAGCCGCGGGCCGGGCCGGCGCGGGCGGCGCCCCAGGACGCAGGGGCACGGCCGGGGTCACACCCGGCGGCGCGCCGGGAACGGCGCGGCGAGGCGGCGCCGCTGGACCGGCCGCAGCGGGCGGCATCGCAGGTCGCGGCTGGGCCGTGACCGGAGAAGGTGGCGGAGTCGGACGCAGGAGCGTCGGCTCTTTCCTCAGCACAGTAGGGACCGTCGGCGGAGCAACGGGAGACGCAACCACCGGAGTCGGCTCGGGCACGGGAGGAGGCGCCGGCTCCAAAAGCGGAGGGGCCGTGTGGCGGATCAGCGTCGCCGCCGGCTTGATCTCCCCGACCGGCTCCGCGACGAGGGGCTCGGCGGGCTCGATGTCGGCGACCTTCTTGCGCGCGGTCTTGGGAGCCGTCCCGGGCGCTTTCTTCTTCGCGGCCTCCTGGGCTTCGCCCGGCTCGGCCTTGGCCTTGGGGACGCGCTTGGGCTTGGCCTCTTCGGGCAGATCGCGGCCGCGGCCCAGCTTGACGCGCAGCTCATTGGCCGCCGCCGCCTGCAGCGGGCTCATCGCCCGCATTCCCTTCTGGCCCATCGCCTCGAGGGCGACGATCAGATCCTTGCTGGTGACACCGAGTTCCTTCGCGAGGTCGATGACCTTGACTCTTGCCGCCACAGCCGGCTTACCTCCTCACCTTATCGTTCACGGCCCTGCCGCTCAGAATCGCCGCCACGCCCGATGCGGGCGGCTCGCAGGACCGTTTGAACGCATGCCCGAGCCGGCCCGCGCTGAGAGCCTTGCCGAGGCATTCGGGGTCGGGACACACGTAGGCGCCCCTCCCCCTCGCCGCACCACTGTTATCCACGTCCACCCGCCCGTCCGCACCGCGCACGAGCCGGAGAAGCGCCGCCTTCGGCCTGACCTTCCGGCATCCGATGCAGGTCCGCTGGGGCGCCGCCGTCACTCAGCGGAGGTCCTCGCTACGCTCTCGGGAGGGGCCTCGTCCTCGACCGCGTGGGGCGCCGCCTCGTCCGCCGCCGGCAGAGCGGCGTCGACGATGTCTTCAGCTTGAAGCTCCGGCGCCTGAAGGTCCGGCGCTTCAGCCTCAGGCTCGAGCGGCGGGTGCTCCTCGATCCACTGCTCGGCGGCGGCCAGGATTCCCGCCGCCTTCTTCTCGCCCAGGCCGGGCACCGCCTCGAGGGCCACGAGCCCGGCCGCGACGATGCGCGCCGGAGAGAAGAGCCCGTGCTCCACGAGCCGTTCGAGCAGCTGCGGACCCAGGCCGGGGAACTCGGCGAGGGCCTCGCGGCCCTGGGCCATCTCCTCCTCGGCGAGCCGGCGCTCCTCCTCGACTTCGCCTTCGCTCTTGATGTCCACGTGCAGGCCGGTCAGCTTGGCGGCGAGCCGCGCATTCTGCCCCCGCTTCCCGATGGCGAGCGAGAGCTGGTTGTCCGGCACGATCACGAGGACCGATCGCGGCTCCCCGCTCTCGTCGGCCGGCCCCAGCGTCACCGACGAGACCTTGGCCGGGGACAGGGCGCGTCCCACGAAGGTGGCCGGGTCCGGCGCCCACTCGACGATGTCGATCTTCTCGCTCCTGAGCTCGCGGCTGATGACCTGGATCCGGGTGCCGCGGAGCCCCACGCACGCGCCGATCGGATCGACGTCGCGCTTCGTGGACATCACGGCGACCTTGGCGCGCTCGCCGGGCTCGCGGGCGGCGGCCTTGACCTGCACGATGCCTTCGGCGATCTCGGGGATCTCGGCCTCGAAGAGCCGCACGAGGAAGCCCGCGTCCGCCCGCGAGAGGAGGATCTGCGGTCCCTTCGCGGTCTTCTTGACCTCCTGAACGTACGCGCGGACACGGTCGTTGGGGTTGTAGCGCTCTCCCGGGATCTGCTCCCGCTCCGTGATCACGGCCTCCGCCTTGCCGAGGTCCACGATGACGTTGCGCTTTTCGATGCGGTGCACCGTGCCGCGGATGATCTTGCCCTGCTTGTCGATGAAGTCCGAGTAGACCGCGTCGCGCTCGGCGTCCCGCACGCGCTGCAGGATGACCTGCTTGGCGGTCTGCGCGGCGATCCGGCCGAACTCCTGGGTCGGCAGGCCGATCTCGATCTCGTCCTCGAGCTCCGCCTCGGCGTTGAGCTTGCGGGCCTCCGCGAGCGAGATCTCGAGCTTGGAATCCTCCACGCTCTCGACCACCTTCTTCCGCGCGAAGACCTTGAGCATCCCGGTGTGACGGTCGAGCTCCATCCGGGTATTGTCGGCCACGCCCATGGTCTTCTTGGAGGCCGACAGGAGGGCAGACTCCAGCGCCTCAAAGAGGATCTCTTTGTCGATCCCCTTCTCAGTCGCCATCTGCCCGATCACGTAAATCAGCTCTTTGTTCATCGTTGTCGTCGCCCGCTGCCGCTCCTCACTTGCGCCTGAACGGTGGGTCGAGGCGCGCCTTTGTCAAAAGCGCCCGCGGGACCTCGGCGGTCTGCCCGTCCTGCGCCGCGATGGCCAAGCGCTCGGGGCCGGCCCCTTCGAGTCTTCCCGCGAACTCGAGGCGCCCATCCACGGGCTCCCTCACCCAACAGCGCACATCCTTGCCCACCGCCCATGCGAACTCGCGGTCCGTCCTGAGCTCACGGTCGAGCCCCGGCGAGGATACCTCCAGATCGTAGCTCTCCGGTATCAATCCGGAGACGTCGATCACGTCGCCCGCCTCATGGCTCAGGCGCTGGCAATCGACGATGCCCGCCCCACCCGGCTTGTCCACGAAGAACCGCAGGACCCAGCGCCGTCCCTCCCGGCGCCATTGCAAATCAACCAACTCCAGCGCGTGAGCCTCGAGAATGGGGGAGACGACGGCCTCTATCTTGGCCAGGAAGACCTCGCCCTCACCCGCCCGAGGGTCCATCTCCGCGCACCCCCTACCTCATAGAGAACAAAAAAGTGGGCGGCGCCCACTTTTGTCAAAACTTTAGCACATGTAGCCGCCGCCCGCAAGGCTCGAGGGGCCTCCCGGGGAGCCTGGGGGCTTCTCAGGCCATAGCGAGCCGCCGAGCTATGTCCCGGACGGCATCCAGGACCCCGTCCTTGGGCACTTTTCGGTCCGCCCGGTTCGCCCGCTCGCGGATTTCGACCACGCCTTCCTTGGCGAGGGCATTGCCGACCGTGACCCGGATCGGCACGCCGAGCAGATCGGCGTCCTTGAACTTCACCCCGGCCCGCTCGTCCCGATCATCCATGAGGACATCGAAGCCGGCGCCCGCCAGGGCCTTCTCGATCTCTTCGGCCGCCGCCATTTGTCCGGCGTCCTTGACCGCTATGGGCACGAGGTGGACGTGGAAGGGGGCGATCGTCCAGGGCCAGATGATGCCGTCGGCGTCATGGTGCTGCTCGACTGCGGCGGCCGCTATCCTCGCGGGGCCGATGCCGTAGGAGCCCATCACGATCGGCCTCTGCTGACCCTGCTCGTCGAGGTACATGGCGTTGAGCGGCTCGGAGAACTTCGTGCCGAGCTTGAAGATATTGCCCACCTCGATCACGCGCTCGACGGCGAGCGGCTTGCCGCAGGTGGGGCAGCCCTCGCCCGGTAGCGCGGCCTGGAGATCGGCCCACTCGCAGGCGAAGTCCTTGCCCGGCGTCACCCCGACCAGATGGTAGCCGTCGCGGCCCGCGCCCACGACGTAGGCGCCGCTCCTGAGCGATTCGTCAGCGAAGACGCGTCCGACGCCTTTGACTCCCACGGGCCCGACCGAGCCCACGGACACTCCGAGGCGCCTCTGCACCTCCTCCGCCTGCGCCGGACGCGCCTCCGCTCGGAGCGCGCGGGTGAGCTTCCGCTCGTGCAGGTTGTGATCGCCGCGCACGAGAACCAGCACGGTCTCATCGCCGTTCACGAAAACCAGCGACTTGATGGTGGCAGCAGGGTCGACCTGAAGTATGGCCGAGACCTCGGCGATGGTCTTGGCGCCCGGCGTGGCGACTTCGCGGATCCCGGCCTCGCCAAGCCCGCCCGGCTGCGGCACGCCGCGCGCCAGCTCGACGTTGGCGCCGTAGCCGCAGCCCGCGCAGAGGGCGACGTCGTCCTCGCCCGCCTCCGAGGGCGCCATGAATTCCTCGGAGCCCGAGCCGCCCATCATGCCGGGATCCGAGTTGACGATGACGTACCGGAGGCCGCTCCGGTCGAAAATCTTGCAATACGCCTGCCGGTGGGCGCTATACGAGACGGCGAGCGCCGCCATGTCGGGGTCGAGCGTGTAGGAGTCCTTCATCAGGAACTCGCGCGTCCGGAGCACGCCCGAGCGGGGCCGCGCCTCGTCACGCTCCTTCGTCTGGATCTGGTACCAGATCTGCGGCAGCTCGCGGTAGGAGCGGATCTCGCGCGCGGCGAGCCACGCCACGACCTCCTCGTGCGTCATGCCGAGGCACATGTCGCGCTGGTTGCGGTCCTTGAGCCGGAACATCTCCCCGCCGATCGCGTCCCAGCGCCCCGACTGCTTCCAGATCTCGGCCGGGTGGAGGACCGGCATCGTGATCTCCTGCCCGCCGATCGCGTTCATCTCCTCGCGGATGATCGCGTTGACCTTGTCGATGACCCGCTGCCCGAGCGGCAGGTAGACGTAGATCCCGGCGGCGAGCTGGCGGACGAGTCCCGCCCGGACCATGAGCTTGTGGCTGATCGCCTCGGCGTCGGCTGGGTCCTCCCGCAGCGTCGGGATGAGCGAGCGGGTCCAGCGCATAGCGCCTAGCCAGCTCGGAGGGGGGCTCCGCCCCCCTTCCGAGACCTCCCCCCGACGCAGTGCGCGCTGCGCCGGCGAAGCCGGCGCTCGAACCGGAACAGTCTTGCTCGCGAGGGCATGGGAATCGACAAGCGCCTACTTGGCGCCCGGAACCTTGTTGGCCCCGGGCACTCCCGGATCGTAGACCAGCCGCTGGACGGGCTTTCCACCCAGGATGTGGGACTCGAGGATCTCCTGAAGATCGGATTCCTGGACACCCGAGTACCAGACGTTGTCAGGGTACACGACCATCATGGGGCCGTGACCGCACTGCGAGAAGCAGCCGGCCTTGTTGATGCGCACCTCGGCGTGCTTGCCCGCGGTCGCGGCCGCGGTCCGGAGCGTCTTGACGAACTTCTCGACGTCGCCCTGCTGGGGACACGTTTCCCCGGTGGTGCAGACGAAGACGTGGCAGCGATATTGACCCATGGACCCCTCTAGCGGAAAAAGTGGAGCCAGCCCAACCGCGAGACATCGTTGTAGAGCGCAAATACCATCAGCATCATCAGCAGCACGAAGCCGACCTGTTGCGCGATCTCCCGCTTGCGGACCGAGATCGGCCGGCCGAGCACAGCCTCGCACCCGAAGAAGAGCAGGTGCCCGCCATCCAGCATGGGCACGGGCAGGAGGTTGAGCACCGCGAGATTGACGCTGACCAGCGCCGTGAAGAACATCAACTGCGACATGCCGACCTTGGCGCTCTGGCCGGCGGCCACGGCGATCTGGATCGGTCCGCCCAGTGCGGACGGCGAGATCCGCAGGGTGACGAGCCGCCAGAACGCCTTGACGGTCAGGGTCGTGAGCTGGACCGTCTGCCTCCACCCGTCCGTCACAGCCGAGATCGGATTCCACGTTCGCACGTACACGAGATTGGCCGGCAAGGTCGGCACGGGGGCGATCCCGATGCGCCCCACGCCATCCACCAAGTCGGGCGTAACCGTGATGGTCAGCGTCTGATCGCCCCGCCGAATGGTCATCGGGGTCGGCTGGCCGGGCCTCTTGTTGATGATGCCGGCCATGTCCTGCCACGACGTCACCGGCTTGTCCATGACGGCGGTCACGAGGTCTCCCGGCTTGATGCCGGCCTTCTCCGCCGGCATGCCAGGGACGACCTCGCCGACCTTGGCGGACACGGCCAGGGCATCGCCCACGCCCAGATCCCAGATTTCTTCCGTGTCTCCGAGCGCGTCATAGCGCGTCGCCCGCTTCGGGGTCAGGGTGACCTGGAGCGCTTGCGTTTCGCGCTGCACCGCGAGCGCCATCGGGGCGCCGCGGCCCTCCTGCGCCCGCTTGGAGATCTGTGACCAGAACTCGACGGCCTGGCCGTCGACGCTCGTGATGCGGTCGCCGGCGCGAAGCCCGGCCTGGGCCGCCGGTCCGCCCTCGACGACGTCGGTCACCACGGCGGGCAGCATGCCTCGCCCGAAGAGTATCGGCAGGCTCGCAAGAATCAGGAAGGCCAGGACAAAATTCATCCCGGGCCCGGCGAAGACGATCAGGAAGCGGACCCAGACAGGCTTGAGGTTGAACGCCTTGTCGGGATCCATCACGGCCGTCCGGCCGCCCTCGAGCGGGTTCTCATCGTCGCCCATCATCTTGACGTACCCGCCCATCGGGATCGCCGACAGGCAGTACTCCGTATCCTTCCCCTTGTGCCGCCAGAGGACGGGGCCAAAGCCCATGGAGAAGCGCTCGACGCCGACGCCGGAGAGCCGCGCGACGATGAAGTGTCCCCACTCGTGAATCAGGATGAGCGCGCAGATGACGACGACGAACGACACGATATTGGTTACCACTGGATCCTCCCGGGCACGGGCGTCTCGGCGGCGGGCGCGCCGCCGGGCAACCGGACCTGGACGAAGCGTCGGGCCTCAGCGTCCACGTCCACACAGGTCTCGATGCTCTCGAGCGCGCGCGCCGGCACCCGTTCGAGCGCCAGCGCGATGAGCTCGGCGATCTGCGTGTAGCGGATGCGTCCGGCCAGGAATGCGCCGACGGCGATTTCGTTCGCGGCGTTCAGAATCGCGGGAGCGCAGCCCCCGGCGGCCAGCGCCTGCCGCGCCAAGGCCAGGCACGGGAAGCGCTCGACGTCCGGCTCCTCGAAGGTGAGCGAGCCGACCCGCGTCAGGTCGAGCCGCTCCCCCGGCCACGGGAGGCGGTCGGGATAGTTGAGCGCGTAGAGGATGGGAATGCCCATGTCGGCCACGCCCAGCTGGGCGATGACCGAGCCGTCCACGTACTCGACCATGGAGTGGATGATCGACTGCGGATGCACCACCACGTGCACCTGCTCGGCGGGCAGGCCGAAGAGCCAGCGCGCCTCGATGACCTCGAGGCCCTTGTTCATGAGCGTGGCTGAATCGATCGTGATCTTGGCGCCCATCTTCCACGTCGGGTGATTGAGCGCGTCCTCGACGGTGACCGACGCCATCGCGCTCGTCGAGAGGCGGCGGAACGGGCCGCCCGATGCCGTCAGGAGAATGCGGTGGACCTGACCGCGCTGCTGCCCCTCGAGGCATTGAAAGATCGCGCTGTGCTCGGAGTCCACCGGCAGGAGCGGTGCCTTGTGCCGCTTGGAGGCCGCCGTCATCAGGCTGCCCGCCATGACGAGCGGCTCCTTGTTGGCGATGGCCACGGCCTTGCCGGTCTCGATGGCGGCCATGGTGGGCAGGAGCCCCGCGCCGCCCACGATGGCCGAGAGGACGACGTCGGCCTCGACGTCGCGCGCCAGGGCGACGAGCCCGCGCGCGCCGCCCAGGATCTCCGGACGCGGATGCCCGAGCGCCCGCGCCACGACGTCCACGGCGCTCTCGTCCGCCAGCGCGAGGGCGCGCGGCCGGTGCTTCCGGCACAGCTCGGCCACCAGCTCCGGGCTGGTTCCCCGCGCGGCGAGTCCTTCGACGCGGAACTGTCCCGGGTAGTGATCGATGAGCTCGAGCGCGCGACGGCCCACCGAGCCGGTCGCCCCAAGCACCGTCAGTCTTTTCATGCGCTCCATGTCCTTCCGTACGTCACATAGTAGAACAGCACCGGCACGTTGAAGAGCAATCCGTCGATCCGGTCGAGGATGCCGCCGTGACCCGGGATGACGTTGCCGGCGTCCTTGACGCCCACGCTTCGCTTGAGCGCTGACTCGACCAAATCGCCCACCTGTCCCAGGACACCCAACAGGATCCCCACGGCGACGGCGTCACGGAGCTGCAGGCCCGGGAACAGCCATCGGCCGGCGACCAGCGCCGCGAGCACCGAGGCGACGAGCTGCGCGATGGCGCCTTCGACCGTTTTGCCCGGGCTGATTCCCGGGGCCAGCTTGTGGCGCCCGGCGAGCGAGCCGACGAGGTAGGCGGCCGTCTCCCCGATCCACGTCACCCACACCAGCAGCAGGATCCAGTGGACGCCGTCGGGAAGCGCTCGCAGCGAGATCGCGTGACCGAGCAGCCAGTTGACGTAGCAGATGCCGAGAAGCGTGACCGCCACGCGCTGCCAGCGCTCGGGGCCCGCGTTGCCCCTGTCGAGGCTTGCGGCCAGGAGACCCAGGACCACCACCGCGAAAGCGGCGCCTGCGCGGTCGGAGCGCACGAACGCGAGCGTGACGAGCCCGCCCCAGAGCAGGCCGGCCTCGCGGAGCACCGGCACGCCCGCGCGCTGGAACATGCGCGTGAATTCCCAGTTCGCGAGCATCGAAACCCCAACGATCACCAGCGCAAAGACCCACGCGGGGCCCCCGAGCAGGATCCAGACGAAGATCGGCACGAGAATAACCGTGCTGAGGACCCGCTTGCCCAAGTGGCTCATGCGCGACGAAGACGAAGGCGCGGACGCGTCAGTCGGGGCCGGCAAGGGCGGCGCCGGCAAGGGCAGGCCACGGGCTTCGGACATCACACCCGCCCGTAGCGCCGATCCCGCTGCTGGAAATTGGCCACGGCGAGGTACAGATCGCGCGGCTCGAAGTCGGGCCAGTGCGTGGCCGTGACCCACAGCTCGGTGTAGGCGATCTGCCAGAGCAGGAAGTTCGACAGGCGCATCTCGCCGCTCGTGCGGATCAGGAGGTCTGGGTCGGGCACGCCGTCCGTGTAGAGCGCCCGGCCCACCCGCACCTCGTCGATCTCCTCCGGCTCGACCTGCCCGGCGCGGACATCTCTGGCGAGCCGCCTGCAGGCATCCACGATCTCGTCGCGGGCGCCGTAGTTGAACGCCATCAGCAGCGTCAATCCCGTGTTGGACGCCGTCGCGTCCACCACGTGGTCGATCCGGCGCTGGACTTCGGGCGGCACGCCGTTGGGCCGGCCGATGACCCGGAAGCGCACGTTGCGCTCCATCAGCTCTGGCAGCTCGCGATCGATGGACCGCTCGAGCAGGCTCATCAGCGTCGACACCTCGTGGCTCGGGCGCTTCCAGTTCTCCGACGAGAAGGCGTAGAGCGTGAGGTACTCGATGCCGACGGCGCCCGCCGCTCTGACGGTGTTTCGCACGGCCTTGACGCCCTCGCTGTGGCCGGCCACGCGGGGCATGCCGCGCGAGGTGGCCCAGCGACCGTTTCCGTCCATGATGATGGCGACGTGGCGAGGCAGGGGCCGCGTGAGAATGCGGTCGTGGAGCTCACGCTCTCCCAGCGCCGTCAACTCCGCCGCCACCGCATCGGCCCCGGCCTTGAGCGCCATATCGCGTCATTTTACGTGACGGCGGGGGTAAATTCTACGCAAATCGCGGCGATAGCAGACAAAAGGACGGGCTTGGAAAGCGGTACGCGGCCGCCGGGAAGCGCGCCGACGCCAGACGGCCTACATCGAGAGGATTTCCTGCTCCTTTTTCTTCGCCAGCTCGTCCACCTTGGCGGTGAACTTGTCCGTCGTCTTCTGGATCGTGTCGTGGCCGCGACGTTCGTCGTCCTGCGAGACGTGCTTGTCCTTGGCCATGGCCTTGAGCTTCTCGTTGGCGTCGCGGCGGACGTTCCGGATCGCGACGCGCGCGTCCTCGGCGAACTTGCCCACCGTCTTCGCCAGCTGCTTGCGCCGCTCCTCGGTCAGTGTCGGCATGGTAAGGCGCAGCACCTTGCCGTCGGACGACGGCGTGATGCCGAGATCCGACTTGTGGATGGCTTTCTCGATGTTTCCGATCTGCGAGGCGTCCCACGGCTGGATGACCAGCGTCTTGGGATCCGGTACCGAGAGCGACGCAAGCTGGTTGAGCGGCGTCAGGTTGCCGTAGGCCTCGACCCGGAGGTTGTCGAGCAGCGCCGTGCTGGCGCGGCCCGTGCGCACGCCTCCGAACTCGCGGGCCAGGAGATCGACGGCGGCCTGCATCTTCGTCTCGAGGTCCTTGATGACGGTCTGCATGGCTTCACCCCTTGGGCGGCGTGTCGTCGCTGCTGACGACGGAGCCCACCGCCTCGCCGGCGACGATGCGCCGGATATTGCCCCGTCTCGTCAGGTCGAAGACCACGATCGGCAGCTTGTTGTCCATGCACAGCGAGATGGCCGTGTGATCCATGACGTCGAGCCCGCGGTTCAGCGCCTCGATGTACCCGACGCGGGCGAGCCTGGTCGCCTTCGGATCCTTGACCGGATCGGCGGTGTAGATGCCGTCGACCTTCGAGGCCTTCAACAGCACCTCGGCCCCGATCTCCACGGCGCGGAGCGCGCCCGCCGTGTCGGTCGTGAAAAACGGGTTGCCCGTGCCCGCGGCGAAGACCACCACGCGCCCCTTGTCGAGGTGGCGGATGGCGCGCCGGCGGATGTAGGGCTCGGAGACGGCGCGCATCTCGATCGCGGAGAGCACCCGCGTCGCCACCCCGGCCTTCTCGATGGCGTCCTGGAGGGCCAGCGCGTTGATGACCGTGGCGAGCATGCCCATGTAGTCGCCCGTGGCGCGGTCCATGCCGCCGGCGCTCGCCGCGATGCCGCGGAAGATGTTGCCGCCGCCGATCACGACTGCGAGCTGCACCCCCATGCCGATCACCTCGCGGATCTCCTCCGCGATGCCGGCGATGATCTCGGGGTCGATGCCGTAGCCCTGCGTCCCCGCCAGCGCCTCACCGGAGATCTTGAGCAGGACGCGCCGGTACGCAGCGGGGCGTTTGGCGTCGGGCATGGCGGCTAGTCCGCGCCGACCTGGAAGCGCGCGAAGCGCTTGACGACCACGCGCTCGCCCATCTTGGCGGTCGCGCCGTCCACCATCTCCTTGATCCGGGTCTTGCCCGTGGCATCCTTGATGAAGGGCTGCTCGAGCAGGCACATCTCCGCGAAGAATTTCTCGAGCTTGCCCTCGATGATCTTGTCGATGACCTGGGGCGGCTTCTTCTGGTCGGCCATCTGCTGCCTGTAGATCTCGCGCTCCTTCTCCACCACGGGCCCCGGCACGTGCTCGCGCGAGACGTAGACCGGGCTGGCCGCGGCCACCTGCATGGCGAGATCCTTGACCAGCTGCTGGAAGTCCTCGGTGCGGGCGACGAAATCGGTCTCGCAGTTGACCTCGACGAGCACGCCGATCTTGCTGCCTGGATGGATGTAGGCGTGCACGAGCCCGTCGTTGGCCTCGCGGTGCTGCTTCTTGGCCGCGTCGGCCAGGCCCTTCTTGCGGAGGTGCTCGACGGCGCCCTGGAGATCTCCCTTGGAGGCCTCGAGGGCCGCCTTGCAATCCATGACTCCCGCCCCGGTGCGCTCCCGGAGCTCCTTCACCATTTCGGCTGACGCGGCCATTGGGGGCGCGCTCCTCAGGCCTGGGCCGGCGCTTCGGCCGTCGCGGCCATCTCGGCCTCGGTCACCAGCGGCAGGTCCGGGGAAGCCGGAATCTCGTCCGCCGTCGCGGTCTCCTTGGCGAGCGTGCCGGCGCCCTCGAGCACGGCGTCGGCGATGCGCGAGGTGATGAGCCGGACGGAGCGGATGGCGTCGTCGTTGCCGGGTATCGGGTAGTCGATCCCGGTCGGGTCGCAGTTGGTGTCCACGATGGCGACGATGGGAATGGCCAGCCGCCGCGCTTCCTCCACCGCGATCGTCTCCTTCTTGGGATCGATGATGAAGACGGCGGAGGGCAAGCGGTCCAGGTTCCTGATGCCGACCAGCGTGTGCTGGAGCTTCTCGCGCTCGCGCTCGAGCACGATGACTTCCTTCTTCGGCAGCCGGTCGTACTCGCCCGTCTCCTTCATTTCGTCCAGCTTCTTGAGCCGGGCGATGGACTTGCGGATGGTGGAGAAGTTGGTCA
>WNFP01006742.1_pt1 | contig 12909 bp, 9 predicted proteins | sample 5400201 | NCBI WGS metagenome assembly WNFP01 (sample SAMN13153355, study PRJNA577476) | soil metagenome | isolation source: 115 cm saprolite under Madrone tree | place: USA:California | collected 2016-06-14
TCTTTGGAATTAACCTGACCCAACGATTCCGTTCGTTTCTGGCCAGCTTTGATCTGAACCACACCGGCGCTTACATCGCTCCGGTCTTCGAGAACGATTTTCCGTTTCGAACTGCCGAGCTAACGTTTCCCGGTTACACCAAGGCCGATTTTTTTGGTAGCTACGAACACAGGCTGTCTGAGCAGTTGGTGATCACGTTCTTTGGTGGGGCGGACAATCTTTTCAACGCGAAATATTTCGAGAACGGATTCCGCGCGCCGGGGATAGTCGGAAGGGGAGGGATCAGTTTTCGGTTCTGATGCTGATGAACGAGAGTCATCGTGAGGAGGGCAGGGCCATGCGATCTGCCCCTCTTACTTTATGCTCCTAAGCGATCGTTGCTTTCTCGCACCGGTTCCGACTGGAGCATGCTGACAAGTGTGACGCGATCAGTGGGTTTGCCGACTCGAATAACTCGAAAGCTTACTCAATCGTCCGGGCGTTTCCAATCACCCAGCCACTTCTTGAAATCATCGAAATTCTGACCTTTCACGCCCAATTCCAACTTTTCCCAGGCGTCATCAATAACCTTATAAAGGTTGACTTCATCTGCCCCTTCTCCGCAAAGCTGGTCCATGATGAACGACCCCAACACGCGGTAGCTCTCAAACTGTGGTTCGTCAAAGAACTGATCGGCGGTTGATTGATGCGGGAACGCCTGGAAACTCTCCTTGTATTGCAGGATGTCGCGCGGCTCATCTTTTCCATAAACTGCCGGCTTGATGTAGAGCAGAATACCATCTTTCACATTCGGTCCCGTATCGATGCATTTGTAACGGATTCTGCCCAGGGCCCAATACATTCCTTTGCCATCGCTGGCGGACGGTGACTCGGCAAAAATCGGGAGGCACGGAAATTCAATTGGGACTCCCAAGTCGATGCGAATCTTGCGAACGGCATTCCCCAGATCACTGAAGCGATATTCTCCATCTGCAGAGGCATCGCTTACTACTATTATGTGACATCGGCGAAGCACCATCTCGTAAAGACCGAGATTCTCGAAATGCCCGCCATCGGTTAGGTAGACATATTTGTTATGGTCGTTGGTTAAGCCAAACGCTTCATATATTACCGGCGCAATCGAGAATTTGGGTGCCGGTAGATCAAAGGTCGACTCTCCCGCGGGCCCCGGATTCCCGAGCCACCATCCCAACCGCACATTGAAGAGTGTCATTACCAGCGATAGCACCGGAGAAGTGGTGTAGTAACCCATGTTGGAGCTAGCGGCCGCGCCCGAAGTTGCCGCGGCCGTGCCAATAGAAATGCCATCCCTGCCGCCATAATCTCTTGAGTTTCTATAGCCGAGGCGGAAACATCCAGAGTGGAGCGGTGAGATGCTGAACGGTTCGGCTTTTCGCTGTTGCCATGCGAGGTTGTCGCCCCCGACGAGATTGAGAGTAGTGTTGATGACGTGTAACAGCTTGTTGGATTCGGCAACGGATCGATTGCTTTTGATCAGGCCTGGATAGGCGTGCTCCAAAAAGTTGCGATTGGCTTGAAGATAGTCGTTGGTTACCAAAGGGTTTCCAGGCGGCACATTAGTCTCGCCGGCGCCAATAAGCTTTTGGGCTTCCACCCTAAAACTTTCATCCTCAAGGATGCCGTTGAGATCTTTCCGTAATGCCGCAACAAGACTCGGTGAAGCCGTGGTAGTACTCGGAACGGCATTGAGGTTCTGAAGCAAACCTTTCTCTGAGAGATACCGGGACAGCGGCTTTTGAGTATCCATTAGACCAGCTGCCAGTTCTTCAGGTTTAGCAAAATCATTCTCAGCCAAAAGCGCCGATCGCAGTTCGTGCATCTGAATATTATCGGCTGGATCAAAGCCCGTAAATGGATTCGGATTTCGCTCGCGATCGGGCCGAGAAGCTCCCAGAAACGCGCGAATCATGCGATTACGGTAACCGGCATGCAGTGAGAACAGATTAAGATTAATAGACTTCGATAACCCGAGCCCAAAGAAAAACAGCAACAGCGCCAAGCCGAGAACGAACCAGGTGGACGTGTGATGCAATACGTTCAGGTGGACGATCCTGGATCCTATGAAGGTGTCGGTAGATAGGATTCCTGAATGGATGTATTTGATATATGCGGCGAATCCCGGCTGAGTTAGGTTGTCCGGATTGTCCGGCACGTTAGTGAGCCAGTCTTTCACGCTATTCGCCAGGTTACCGTCCGGCAGTTTATTAGCCGCCAGCGCCAAACCCTGGATCACGCCAGTGGTCGCGAGTGATAGCCCGGCCAGGAAGGTAGCGAGGAAGATAAGCGCCAGCAGCGGCAACGAGTGACTTACCAGTCCCGCGACCAGGCTGGTTTTTTTCTTGCCCTCATCCGCGGGCGTTTTGTTCGCGGGGGTCTTGGAACTGCGGCCTACCAGGATGGCAATCAACCCAGACAGGCCTCCCGCCGAGGCGAGCAGTTTAGGAGCACTCAAAAGGGCGATCGGACCGAAAATCACCAGAATATTACCGGCGGTCCAGGCGATGATAGCGATCAGCGCCCACGCTCCCATTCGCGCCCACCATTCGCGGTCTTCATCCTGAACGCGGAGATTCTTGCTGGAAAACCCCACGAAAAACGTTGCTGCCACCAGGAACGTAAGCAAGAAGATCGGCACTCCCAAGCATGCGTAGAGTTCCGTTTTCCACGCCGACAAACCCGATGATGTCGTCCAGGGGAACCGTTCGTGGTAGCCGATTACCGGCTTGCCAACGATCTTTTGCATGGACAGGATCCCAAAGAGGATCCCCCCGACTAAGCCCCCGACCAGGAGTGCGATCAGTTCCGGCTTGTCAATCTCGCTCCAACGAAAAAGCCTACGTAAGATAAGAGACGCGATGAGCCAACCCAAAAGAGCAAACGCAATCCCGAACAACAGAAAGTAGAAGATGTGTTTCGAGTCGATTATCATCTCACTTGACCAGGCCCAAAACGTGGTTAGGCATAGTGCCGATCCCACCAGGGGCAGCAGGCAGAACAGCAGGAAGCTTTTCTGGCCGCCGCGGTCACGCCAGAAACTGCTGCGTTCCCGCAATTGTTCCCGGACGCCGGGACGATTGAAAATAATGTAAGCCAGCGCCCAAACGCCAAGAGCAAAACCAAGGGCCAGGAAGATGTGCCGGCCAAAAAGAATTATTCCAGTTCCGGGGACGAGCCAAGACACTTGATATCCCTTCTCCGGCTGTGCCAGGGTCATCGTCACTACCAGGCGCGGAATCATCAGTACGGAAATCAGCAACGGAATAAACACCAACCAGTTCAGGAGAAGATTCCTCAAGTAGATTCCGATAAAGGTCCACGTATCCGCAGTCATAAGACCAGCCTTGGGAGTGAGAAAACTGCTGTAATCCCGGAGGTATTGGACTGGGGGCGGGTCGGGGTCGACCTTATGCTGTGGATTGATGTTTGCAAGTTCATCGGTCACGCCCTTCAGCCCCTGAGGATGGCGATGGATCCACGCTGTTAGCCAACTTCCGATGTAACCGCCGCCCGAGACAGTTGAAAGGAAATGGAACCTCCTGAGCAAATTATGGCGGGCCATTCCCTGAAGAAGTCCCAGCGCAAAGGTTCCGCTGCGGATGCCGCCGCCCGACAGACAGAGCGCGGAGCGCCTCACTTCCTTTGCGTGTAACCAGTCATAAAACTCGGCCACCATTGGGTCGTTAACAATCTTGTGGACTTCGGTTGCGGTGGCCATGGTTTCCATCCGGAGCCGCGCCTGCGTCTGCATTTCCTTGATGTCCTGATCCGAAATCGGCGGGTCGATTCCCTGGTTGTTGTATTCTTCGACGAGGATTTGATAAAGGCTGAGAGGGGACTTGGACATGAGTTTTTCCTTTCAAGTGCTGCGGCATCCGCCGTACTCCGAACTGCTTTCCTGAGGGTCTCCGGGACCAGAAACGATTGCGTTGCGGTGCGATCGCAATTCAAAAGACACCGCTTGGATTGAGGTAAACTCGCCAGACGACGCGTTCAAGATCGATGGAAGCAAACGCTACGCGTAAAGGTTGAATTCTGATTCGCTTTGAGAATTCATCGGGTGTTGGCGAATTCGGCAACAGAAAAGAACGGGACAGCGCTGCCGTAATGAACTATGCTTTATGCGCAGTCAAAATACGCTCGCCGGCGAGAACCTGTCAAGACTTTTTTCGAGCGCAAATTACATCAGTTGGGACTTTCCGTTTTGCAGCAAGGATTTCTACGTTGAATAAGGAGGCGAAGCCCAACCTTGGGAGAATATCCCTTGCTTAGAGTCGAATTCAGCCCGCGATCGCGGAAAGCCGAATGATGAATCGCGGCGTTGCGGAGACGCCCGCAAATCGGTGTCTTCGTAACACTCGCTTTTCTTGAAAGTGGCGCGGACCAGGGACTTGCTTCAGCTCTCACTTCCGCCTAAAGCTCCGCCGGCAAGGAACACTACTCCCAGCAGGATATGAATGATGTGATCCACCTTGCCGAGCATCAGGAGCGTGCCGATTCGGAGCATGTGGTCGGGACCGATGCCCAGGAACCAGCCGCAGACAGCCAGCAGAAGATAGACAATGCCAAACAGCAGGCAGAACGTGCGGGCGCCGCTGTAAGATCCTGAGAAGCCGAAGTACAAGGCAATCACACCAGAGACGATGTGAACCATGTTGTGCGCCATGTTGAGGTGCGCGCCGAGCAGGTCATGCGAAAAGATCCCGGCAATGCCTACAATCAAAAAAATCAGGCCGAGAAGTTTACAAACCGTCTTTGCCATTTTCTTGATCCTCCTGTGAAACGGTTAGGAACTGCAACGAGTCCATCCTCTCGACGGGAAAGGATCGATCCAATTTTGCGAGGTGTGCCTGGAAACGGGCGGATTGTACACCAAACTCTCGCGAGCGCAAGGTTTTTTGATAGATTGTGAAAAAGTGGCACGGGCGTCCCCCCGGAAATCACGCGCAACATGCGCATGGCACAATCACATCGGTTTCAGGGCCACATTGAGGCCAACCCTCACGGTGTTATAATCCAAATTCCCTCGGACATATCGGACGAAAAGTAGACGTTGTCGCAATCTTTAAGTGAAATCTGAAACTATGACTAACTGGGAAACAATCATTGGGCTCGAAATTCACGCACAACTGAAGACTGAGTCGAAAATCTTTTGCGGATGCTCAACGCACTTTGGCGACGAGCCGAATGCGAATACTTGTCCAGTTTGTCTCGGCTTGCCGGGTGCGCTGCCGGTGCTCAACCAGCGCGCAGTCGAATTGGGCGCGCGCGCCGCTCTGGCATTGGGATTAAATATCAACCAACGCTCGATCTTCGCGCGCAAGAATTATTTCTATCCCGATCTCCCGAAGGGTTATCAAATCTCGCAATACGATCAGCCCTTTTCCGCGAACGGCGTCCTGGAAATCATGACCGCAGATCGCGACGAAGCCGGCCATGCGCATAACTGGCGGCCCATGACTGTGAACGTCACGCGCCTGCATCTGGAAGAGGACGCCGGCAAGAATGTGCACGAAGGCCTGCCGGAAGTCGATCGCTATTCTTATATCGATCTGAATCGCGCCGGCACGCCTTTGGCAGAGATTGTGACTGAGCCTGACTTTCGCACTTCATGGCAAGCCTATGATTATGTCAATCATGTGCGGCGCGCGCTGCTCTGGGTGGGCGCTTCCGACGCTGATATGGAAAAAGGGAACCTGCGCTGCGAAGCGAATGTTTCGGTGCGACGCGTCGGTGACAAAACCTTTGGTACTAAGGTCGAGTTGAAGAACCTGAATTCAGTTCGGTTCATGCAACGCGCGATCGAATTCGAAGTCGAGCGACATATCAAGGTTTTGGAATCCGGCGGGCGGCTGGTCCAGGAGACGCGCCTGTGGGACGAAAAGCTGACTGAGACGCGGCCCATGCGTTCGAAGGAAGAGGCACAGGAGTATCGTTATTTTCCCGAACCGGATCTGCCGCCGCTCGTGGTAACGGGTGAGTTCATCGAGCAGGTGACGGCGGCGATGCCGGAACTCCCGGGCCCGCGCGCGCGCCGATTCGCCGAACAATACGGGCTTTCGTATGCCGACGCAGCTCAACTAACGGCTGAGCGCTCGCTCGCTGACTATTACGAAAGCGCGGTTGAGGCGAGTGGCAACGCGCGCGCTGCCGCGAACTGGATTCGCTCAGAGTTGTCACGCGAGTTGGAAAGCGCGGGCCTCACGGCAGGCGAGTCGCCCATTCCGGCGGTTGAACTCGGAGCGTTGGTGCGCATGATTGACGAAGACAAGATCAGCGGCAAGCAGGGCAAAGACGTCCTGGTCGAGATGTTCGCCACCGGCAAGAGCGCCGCGGCAGTGGTCGGAGAACGAGGGTTGGTCCAGGTCAGCGACACGGGCGAGATCGATCGGGTGATCGACGAAGTGATTGCCGCCAGCCCGAATCAACTGGAGCAGTATCGCTCAGGCAAGGAAACGCTGTTTGGCTTCTTTGTCGGGCAAGTGATGAAGGCGTCGAAAGGGAAAGCCAATCCCAAAGTTGTGAATGAAAGACTGCGCGAGAAACTGCGCGGCTCTGCCGCCTGATGTGCGGAAGGCTTGCCTTACCGGCACGGTGACCTCTTGATTTTCTTTCATCCTTCGAGGCTGAGCCTCGAAGGATGAAATTCCAAAATGATGAACGTTACGGAAAGGCGGAGCCTTTCCGCACATCAAGCGGCGAAGCCGCGTACTTACGATGAATCTTAAAGGCAAAACTGCAATCGTCACTGGCGGCACCAAAGGCATCGGCCGCGCCATCGCTGAGGCTCTGTTACGCGAAGGCCTCTCTGTCTGTATTGCCGCCAGAGACCAGGACCAAATAGATAAAGCCGTCAACGAGCTCGGAGATAACGCATACGGTTTTGCCTGCGACGTCCGGGATTACGAGCAGGTCGAGGGCTTATTCACCTATACGATCATGGAGCTTGGCGGTCTGGATATTCTGGTCAACAACGCGGGCATCGGAATTTTCCAGACGGTCGAAGAAACTTCGGCAGAAGATTTTCGCGCCGTGTTGGAAACGAATGTGTTTGGCGTCTTCTATTGCTGCCGCGAAGCGATACCGGAAATGCGGAAGCGCGGGGGTGGCTATATCATCAATATCTCTTCGCTGGCCGGCGCTAATCCGCATCCGCGCATGGCCGCTTACAACGCCTCGAAATTCGGTCTCAACGGTTTCAGCGAAGCCTTGATGCAGGAAGTTCGCCATGACGGAATCAAAGTCAGCTACATCATGCCCGGCTCAGTGAATACGGAATTCGGCGGCGACACCGCCACTGACGAAAAAAGCTGGCAGCTCACCCCGCAGGACATCGCGAGAGTCGTCGTCGATTTGCTTCATCACGACGATCGCGCGCTGCCCAGCCGGGTTGAGATTCGGCCGAGTAAGCCGCCCAGGAAATAATGCGAGCCGTAGTTCAACGCGTGACGCGCGCGAAGGTAACGGTTGATGATCGACTAGTCGGCGAGATCGGTAAAGGTCTCGTCGTTCTTTTGGGCATTGCCCGCGATGATACGAAGCTCGACGCTGCGTACCTCGCTGAGAAGATCACGGCGCTGCGCATCTTTGACGATGACGAAGGCAAGATGAATCTTTCAGTCAAAGAAGTGAACGGCGGCGTGCTGATTGTTTCTCAGTTTACTTTGTATGGCGATGTGCGGCGCGGTCTGCGGCCTTCCTGGATCGAGGCCGCCGCGCCGGAAGTCGCCGGGCCTTTGTACGACTTCTTCGTTAGACAAACGGGCACGCTGATTAGCGAAGTTGCCACGGGTAGCTTTCGCGCGATGATGCAGGTTGAGCTGGTCAACGATGGGCCGGTCACGATTCTGCTCGATAGCAAGAAGCTGTTTTGACTTTGCGTCTTAGCGCCTGGGCGTGAGATTGTTTTTCGGATCTTGGGTCTCACGCAAAGGCGCAAAGACTGAAACGCAAACGTATTAGAGGAGGATATAGCTAGTGAAAAGATCAGGTACAGGACTCTTAATTGCGCTGATGTTTTTAGTTTTTTCCTTCAGCGCCTGCAATGAAAAAAGCACAAACACCGCCAGTAAGGACGCCAACGCGAACGCGGCGAAGGAATCAAGCGCAAAAACAGGCGTGAAGCCGCAGCCGGACGCAGAGGTGGCTGTGATCGAAACAGCGGACTATGGCCGGATCGTGATCGAGCTCTATCCGAATATCGCGCCGAAAATGGTTGAGCGTTTCAAGAAACTAATCAACGAGCATTTCTATGACGGCACGGCGGTCCATCGTGTCGACGCGAGCCTGGGCATTATTCAGGGCGGCGATCCTCTAACCAAGGGGAGTAACACGGCTGTGTATGGCACGGGTAATTCACCTTATCCGAATGTGCCCGCTGAGTTCAGCGACATTCCATATGAGCGAGGGACGCTGGGCGCGGCCCGCACCAACGACATCAACGGCGCCAACTGCCAGTGGTTCATTACACTGAAAAAGCAGCCGGCGTTCGACAAGAAGTACACAGTCTTTGGCCGCGTCATCGACGGAATCAAGAATGCCGAAGTCATCATGGGCGCCCCGACCGAACAGGGAAGTCCCCGGCCTTCGAACAAAGTCGTGATTAAGAGTGTGACCCTGCAACCACGCTCGAACTTCCCGGCGTCGTAATACCTTGGAGCGCCCGCATCCTGCGGGCGGTACGCACGCGTCTTGCGTGCGCCTTAGCTCATGAATCCCAGACTCCCACAGTCTCCATTAGGTTGGCATAGTCGCGGTTATCTTCCGCATTTCGACGGCGGCGAGTTGGCGCAGTTCATTACGTTCCGCTTGCACGACGCATTGCCGGGTGCAGTACTTGCTCGTTGGAAAGAAGAGCTGAAGCACGAGAAGCCTGGAGAGGTTGAAGCTATTATGCGTCGTCGAGTGGAAGCTTACCTCGATCAGGGTCACGGCAATTGTTATTTGAAACAGCCGGGGCTCGGAGCTATGGTGCAGAACGCGTTGCTCTTTCACGATCAGATCAAGTACCGCTTGTCAGCCTGGGCGATAATGCCGAACCATGTGCATCTATTATGCACACCTGCCATTGGTCACAACCTTGCCGAGATTATGCATTCACTGAAGTCTTACACGGCTAACCAAGCTAACAAAACGCTCGGCCGCAAAGGTCGATTTTGGCAGAAGGAATACTTCGATCGTTACATTCGGAATGCCAGGCACTTCGCAAGCGTGATGGCCTATATCGAGAATAATCCGGTGAAGGCGCGTTTGTGTGAGAAAGCGGAAGACTGGCCGTTTAGTAGTGCCTCGTGGCGGAAGGGATAAGAGCGCATGCAGGATGCATGCGAACCGCCCGCAGGGATGCGGGCGCTCCGGGCGGGCGGTCCGGGCGCTCCTAGATCATATCGTCGCTGGCTTTCGATTTCTCTTCCAGTTCGTACCGATCGCGATCGCGGCGTTCGAGTTTACCCAGAAAATCCAGTTCTTCATTGTCTTCCAAACTTACGCCCATCGCCTTCGCATTCTCTTCGACCATTGATTGATCGGGAGTCGGGCTATCGCCGGCGAACGTCTCTGAACCACTCTCGTTAACGTCTTCCCAGGACGCGTCGATATCACCCCCCGCGTCCTGCGGCGAGGCTGCGGTGTTATTGTGCAGGCGCTGAGCGAGTAATTCAGGATCTTTGGGCGAGTGCGCGATCTCTTCTTCCATGAACTCCTCAATTTCCGGATCGGGAATGAACTCGGGATCGTTAGCGAGATAATTAAAAGATTCCGGTGTTTTCTTTGGCATGATGACCTTTCAAATAAGAGAGTTCTGATCCCAGTACGCCTAAGCAACAGCGACGATCGGAAATCGATTCAGTCAATTGCGGGGGGGTGTTTCTGACTCGGACTATAACAAATGAACAGAGCCCGGGGCAACGTAGAAACGATAACAGTCGAAGTGGTGTCGCGATATTCTTCGTTGGTAATGCGTATTTTGAAATATCATTGGCACCGGACTCTTAATGCGTGGCGACACTCGCTGTTGATATCCAAATTGTTTGTGAGGTGAATGTATGTCGATAACTTTCGTGCCTTCAGTGATGACACTCGAGGCGTTAAGATCGGTTCCTCTTTTTGCGTCCCTTGACGATACGGCCGCACGTCATCTGCGTAGCCTGCTTCGGGTGCAGGACGTCAAGAGCGGCGCTCCGATCTTCCGCAGAGGTGATAGTGGCGATTCACTGTGCCTGATCGAGTCCGGTCGCGTGCGCATTAGTATGACTGATGAGGTTGAGAAGCGGATCGTCCTTGCTGAACTAGCGGAAGGCGACTTCTTCGGTGAGATAGCTCTAGTCGACGGCGAACCTCGCACCGCGGACGCGACGGCTATTGAGGACGCGCGTCTGGCGGTGCTGTCGAGAGAAGACTTTCTCCGCTTTGTTCGGAGTGATCCAGACGTTGCGATGGAGATGATTAGTGCGGTCAGTCACAGACTTCGGCGCACCGATGATCTCCTGCGCCGGCGGGTCTCGCGCAATATCAACGACGAGGAAGAGGCGCAGAAGACATTTGCTTCCCGGATGGCCGACATGATCGCGGAATTTGGCGGCAGCTGGAAGTTTATCGGCGCCAGCGCCACGCTCTTAATATCCTGGATGATTCTTAACACATGGGTGTTGCGCGATGCGGCTTTTGATCCGTCTCCTTACATTCTTCTTAACCTGATGCTGGGGATCATGGGAGGCTTGCAGGCGCCAATTATCTTAATGTCGCAGAATCGGCAGAGTGACAAAGATCGTTTGCGTTCCGATCTTGATTATCGAGTCAACCTGAAGAACGAGTTGTCGCTGACCGAGCTGAAGCGCCGGTTTGATTTGCTGGAAAACGAACGTTTGCCGTTGCTCCTCGAAGAACAGAGCGCTCGCCTCTTTGGCCTGTTCGCTGCGTCGAAGGAAGAAAAAACCGAATGATGCCAGCCGTAGCCTCATTCTTTAGCGAGCGGTGTTCAGAGTACGGACAGCATGGAGTCAGTACCGGGAGCGGTAGCGACCGGGTCGCTGCGCAAGAGGCTCTGAAATCGCGAGGGTGACCGGTCGCTACCGCTCCCGGTACTGACCTCATCCGCAAATTAGGGCACTACCAGAGTCCAACTGAAGTTGGTACTCTAAACACCGCTAAAATTGTGAGACCGTTTTCTGCTTAGCTCGCTTGACGATTGATAAGCGCAAACCTAAACTTGAGTTTGCATCCAAAACAATTTCTTTCACGTGACCGTGCGTTGCAGATGGCCCGAATGGTCCATGCTTCGCTATCTAATTTCCTGAACCCATATGCCGCATAATCTATTCAATTCACTTCAATCGTTCGCCCCCACCTCCGGGAAAACAGGGCAGTTTTATTCATTGCCGCAGCTCGAGAAGGAAGGCGTCGGACCAGTCTCGAGACTGCCCGTCAGCATCCGGATTGTTTTGGAATCGGTGCTGCGTAATTTTGACGGCGAGAAAATCACCGAGGAGGCTGTGCGCAGCGTCGCTAATTGGAAACCAAATGGCCAGCGCACCGAGGAGGTGCCGTTCGTCGTCGCGCGCGTGCTGCTGCAGGACTTCACCGGCGTGCCTCTGTTGGTTGATCTCGCCGCCATGCGTTCGGCCGTGGTGCGTCTGAACAAGAATCCCGGCGTGATCGAACCGCTAGTGCCCGTCGATCTGGTTATCGATCATTCGGTGCAAGTGGATTTTGCCAGCACCGGCGACGCCTTCACCAAGAATATGGAGATGGAGTTTCGCCGCAACAACTCTCGTTATCAGTTTTTGAAGTGGGGCATGCAGGCGTTCGATGGCTTTGGAGTGATTCCGCCCGGGATCGGCATCTGTCATCAGGTCAATCTCGAATTCCTGGGCAAGTGCGTCTGGGAAAAGCATGGTCTCTTTTACCCGGACAGTCTGGTGGGGACTGATTCGCACACGACGATGATCAATGGTCTGGGAATCGTGGGTTGGGGCGTCGGTGGGATCGAAGCCGAAGCCGCAATGTTGGGCCAGCCGGTTTACTTCCTGACGCCCGACGTGGTGGGCGTCCATCTGAGTGGCAAGCTAAACGAAGGCGTGACCGCGACTGATCTGGTCCTCGCCGTGACCGAGATGTTGCGCAGGGCAAAGGTTGTCGGCAAGTTTGTCGAGTTCCACGGTGAAGGCGCCGCGTCTTTGTCGGTGACTGATCGCGCGACGATAGCGAATATGTCGCCAGAGTACGGCGCGACCATGGGATATTTTCCGCCCGACGAAGAGACTTGTCAGTATCTGAAGTCCACAGGCCGCACCCAGGAACATATCGATGCGGTGCGAAATTATTTCAAAGCCCAGGGCCTGTTCGGAATTCCGCGCAAAGGGGAATGCGACTACAGCATCGTGCTCGATCTCGATCTCGCAACCATTGTCCCGAGCGTTGCCGGCCCCAAGCGGCCGCAGGATCGGATCGCTCTGCCTGACTTGAAAGAACAGTTTCTTGATTTGCTCTCGAAGTCCGTGGCCGATGGCGGCTATGGCAAGACGAGCGCAGAGATCGCCGTTCGTTACTCAGCGGACATTGGCGCGAGTGAACATGGCCTGGCGATGATTGCCGGCGGCGGCGAACAACACTCTGCCGGCGTCCCCGTTCCGAGTTTCGATCACGTTACGAATAAAGATACGAGCGTGTGGAGCGAGACCGAGATGATGAACAATCGGCCCACGCCCGATCGCGTCGTCGAGGTCCTGCCGGAAGAGTTTCCTAAGGCGCACGTGGATCTAGGACACGGCGACGTTTTGATTGCGGCGATAACTTCGTGCACCAACACTTCGAACCCAAGTGTGATGCTGGCCGCGGGTTTACTCGCGAAAAAGGCAGTCGAGCGTGGATTGAAAGTGCGGCCAACCGTCAAGA
>WNFP01012700.1_pt1 | contig 12903 bp, 9 predicted proteins | sample 5400201 | NCBI WGS metagenome assembly WNFP01 (sample SAMN13153355, study PRJNA577476) | soil metagenome | isolation source: 115 cm saprolite under Madrone tree | place: USA:California | collected 2016-06-14
GCAGTTCGTCATTCCTTAGAATCTGATGAAGCGCCAATGTCACACAGTCGGTTGGCGTTCCGTCTACCGTCCAATGTCGATGGTCGATCTGGCGAATTCGAAGCGGACGCGAAAGCGTTAGGCTGTGCGAGGCACCGCTCATTTCGGCCGCAGGCGCGACTACAAAGACGTCGCCAATCTCTTGCAAGGCGCTTTCAAGCCGGACTAAGCCATCCGAGTGGATCCCGTCGTCGTTGGTTAGTAAGATCCGCGTCATCACTTTCGTGAACTGAAGAGTTACAATTACAACCTTCGCTTCGCACACGTGCGCCCGCCGATTCAAGAAGCGCCTTGCCGAACGCCATTCTTTACCTGTGGATGGCGTGGGGAGTTTCGTAGACCGAACGCTGCACGGCTGCTATCTTGCTCCGACGGGACGTGGCCGGGGACGGCCCTTTTTCTTGTTGCGTTTGCGAGCTAATGCGGATTTAAGTTTCGCCTTCTGCCCCGGAGGCATAAAAAAGGCGTGCTTCTTTGCGTCCTTAATGATCTCTTCAGTCATTACCTTCCGCTTGAATCGGCGCAATGCGCTTTCAATCGATTCGCCCTGATTAATTGTCACTACTGCCATCTATTTCTCCAATTGATCCATTCTGATTATTCCCGCCTTGGGACCCTATTTAACACGTCCTGCCGCATCAGGGTCAAGCAGCGCAACGAAAGCCCCGCGAACGTAAACAACATTCGCGGGGACTTAGCCAAAAAGATTGGCCCACCCTAAGCCGAAACAACTGCTAAGTCCTTCTTGCGGGTCAACCCCTGAATCTTTACCGGCTTGTCACCGTTGTCCGACTTAATCTCCTGCTGTTTCAGCACCATCTCCTGATAGAGTTTGCGCATCATCACGGTTTCTTCGTGCGCGGTCTTCGGCCCTTCCATATGAGGCTTGTTTGGCCGCGCCAGATCAACTTCGTTTAGTCTCAAACCGTGACTGGCATCCGCTAGCTCAACTGTCTTACCTCCGGCAAAAATCTCATGCCGCCCATGTTCTTCGTACCACTTAGCAACGGTGGCGTTCTGGTGCATGTGCTCGATTATGTTGCGCCAGCCAATACCCGTGTTGTAAGCACAGAAGCTAATTTCGCCTTCCTGTGTTCCGTAGGGAATAATGCACATCTCAGTGCGGCGAAAGTCGTAGTTAAACAAATCCTGAAACCACATGCCCGCGATAAACAGGAAGTTCCAACGATCGGAGCGGCGTTTTTCGATGTCCTCCGTACTGCGATCGCCGCCAACCTTTCCGTAATCTTTTCCAGTCAACCCGAACGACTTGTCGAACTTCTTGAAGAGTTCATAAAGGTTGAATTGCGAAGGGGCCATCTTCGGCTTGTAATGTTTGAGAAGCGCAAGACCCATCATGATATTCGAAGCCCACTTCCCTCGAGCGGCGTCCGTTATCTTCCGCATATCCTTGACGAGACCGGGAATGTTGAGGAATGCAGGTACCGGGCTCATCTCCTTCGTTTCCTTGTCAATCATAACTGCCGTGCCGACGCCACAGTTCGGGTGGCAACCGCAGGAGACTTGACCCCATTCTGAGTTTGGCCCGTGAACCAGGTCGGCGAAATCTGCGAACGCGCCCATCAGTGACAGAGGAAACCAGTCGCGGGTTGGCTCAGTGAGGCCTACCTGGTTCTTAACGTCATGAGCAAGGTGCGAAAGCGTGTATCGCTGTTGTAGTCGCCGCTCCGCTGTTATCGCCTCGTCGCGCCCCGTAAAGGATACTGGCTGGAAAGAAAGAAATGCAATTTTCTTCGGGTTATCAAGCGCAAACCGAATAATCGATCCAACCTGATCATTATTAATCCCGTTTACCAGTGTAGTGACCAAAACAATCTCAACTCCGGCCTCGTGAAGATTATTAATTGCTCGCAGCTTCACGTCGAATAGATTTCCAACCTGGCGATGGCTATTCGCATCATTCCCAACACCGTCAAATTGAAAATATACGTAGCGCAAACCAGCTTCTGCCGATTGACGGCAAAATTCCTTGCTTTTCGCGAACTCGATTCCATTTGTCGCCGCTTGGACGGAGTTATACCCAACTTTTCGCGAGTACCTAATCGCCTCAAGGAAGTGCGGCGAAATCGTAGGCTCACCACCGGAAAACTGCACCGACATCTGCCGCCGTGGCTTGATCGAAATCGCGTTATCGAGGATCTCCTTAATGTCGTCCATACTCAACTCATGGACGAACCCCACCTGGTTTGCGTCCATGAAACACGGATCGCACATCATGTTGCAACGATTGGTGAGGTCAACTGTCAGAACCGCGCCGCGACCGTACTTAATTGTGCTGGTACCGTGATTGTGTAGGGTCTCGTCGTTATGGGCAGGGATGTCCCGACCGGGAAACATTGCTTCGATATGGGTTAGGAACTTCGAGTCAATCGCCATCATGTCCTCGAAATGTCCATGGATCCGACAATCCTTAACCATCCAAATCTCGCCATTGCGCTCAATGATCTGCGCTTTAATCTCCCCGACCTTTTCGCTCAGTAGCACCGAAACATCCTGTTTGCCGCTAAGAATCTGTTCGCGCGCCTCAATGACGCAGTTCGGACAAAGAGAGTCCGTAACCCGAGGCCAGCCAAGAGTCGGTTTTGTTTTCTGCCACGACTTTAAAAGCGGCTTGTCCGACCACTTCGGCGTAAACGACGGATTCGGCTTATACTTGTTAAAGACATGAATCGTGTCGAACAGTCCCCCAGCCAAAGCTGTAAGGCCCCGCTCTGCTAATCTGGTAACTTTCATTGAGTGCACTCCAACCGAAAAACGGGATCCATATCATAATGCGCTGTCGACAAAGCTTTTGCAATGTGCGTGCCGACCTTTATCTACCGAGGCGTTGTATGATTCTAAGCGACTTCGCCAACTACATCAATTCCTTGCAACCCGGCCGGCCACGTATCGTCAAGGCTCACCTGCCAGACAAAGATCCATTACGACCCACAAGGGTGGCTGCGATCTAGCCTGGTTTTGCCTCAAAAGTCACATCACGCTCGAGTCGGATCTATTCTGATTCGTGTTGGTTCGTGTGACTTCGTGGATCGTCCTTGTTTTTCAGGACAAAGGGAACGATCCACGAAGTCACACGAACTGAACACGAAAACTCGTTACTGTCCCAATCGACTTTTGAGGCAAAGCGATCTAGCCTAATGCTAACTGTTCGGCCTCCAAGGCGAAAAAGTCAGCACCAAAGTCTCGATCCGCATTTCCGTTCGCCGGCCGTACGCCAGATTAAGCGCTTAATACCCCTTACCTGATGTAACTGTTGAGCTTAGCTTGCTGAATTGTTGCAAAGAAATGCTCTTGCCTCAAGATCTACGCAGATGCTAAAGTCGGCCGAACTTGCGGTAAAGCCTTGTTGCGCAAGGAATTGAAAGCGGCTCAGGCCCTGTATCTTGCGTGCAGTAACACTTGCAGGTCGGTTATGTGGTGGTTATGCCTCGAATCTCTTACACAGGAGCGTTTAGTGAAATGCAATCCGAATCAACCACCGGTTGGAGGTTGCGTCAGTCTCGCGCAAGCATCACTAATCGGAGAAAGACGGCATCGCTGCGGGTTTCATTGCAGCGGAGACAAGCCCGCATAAGAGAACAGCTTCAGGCGGACGCGTCGCGAGTCAGCGCTGGGGAGCAGGTCGACTTGAACCTCGCTACACATCACACTCCGCAGACCTTTCCGCCAGCGGTTTCATTGATGAGTAGACAGAAGTTAACTTGAGCATACGACCTTGAAGACATAAGGAGGTGTTCCTTGAGCAGGGTAGGAAATAGTTATTGGCTTAGCACCAGGCAAACGAACCAGAGCGTCGCCGGCCAGAGGATTACGGCGCTGTCGGTCCGTGAATTCTCTCGCGATTTGCTTCCGACGGCGCTTCATGGATTGCGGTTAATACCTTCGTGGATTCTTTTGGCAATGATACTCGTAGCGACCTTGGGGATTTGCTCAACAGTGATCCTCCGGTCAAGAGAGGAACTAAAGGTTTCGACTCTAGAGTACGGTCAGATCGGCGATGAAGTCGCATCGATCCGTCGCTCGAATAATGCGTTGGAAGTACAGATTAGTCGCATCGCGAGCGACCCCGGCGCAATTGAGTCGGCCGCCAGGGAGAGGCTTGGAATGGTAAAGCCGAGTGACATCGTAGTGCCAATCGAATCTACCAGTCCCGTGTCAAATTTCGGAACCTTATCGTTCGTCCGCTAATTGTATCCGCTTGACCCTGCTGCTGTGTCCACGAAATCACATCCTTCCGAATCGCGCGGCTGTTGTGACAAAGACAGCCGCGCCCCTTCTTGTTTAGCGGAAGAGACGTTCCGCCAACCGAAAGCACACTTCAAATCGGCGGATGCTCCGTGCAAAATCTTGGATGCCTCCCAGCAACCACTTCGAAAGTGGGATTCCATATCCCGGAAATGAAATCGACTTCCCGCTACATCTGAGGCCCTTTAGCCTCCTGCTTTCTGGCCATTCAGCGAAGTTGGCCGGATTCCCGACTCCACGCTACTCATAGGGTCCGGGACACCTGGTGGCACGGGCTTTGAGTTCATAGGGGACCGCAGTACTGTCCCAAATTCAAGATTATGGATATCAAACGACCCGGAAAATCAAAACTCAAGAAGCGAGTTCGTATCGCTGTCGTGATCCTCATAGGTCTGATTGCCATCGGCGGGATTACGTTTAGCCTGGCTAAGCTAAAACCGGCCGCGCCTACGCTTGATCGTTCCACTGCGGTCATCGATACGGTCAAGCGCGGTCAAATGCTTCGAGAGGTTCACGGCAACGGGACCTTGGTACCTCAAGTCACCCGCTGGGTTCCAGCGCCAGCAGATGGCAGAGTTGAAAAGATTCTCATACAAGCTGGGGTGGAGGTCGGAGCGGGAACCGTAATCGTCGAATTATCTAACCCACAGCTGGAGCAGCAGGCTGTCGATGCTGAGTTCCAATTGGAGGCAGCGCGAGCCGACTTGGAGAGCCTGCGAGTTCGCCTCGAAAGCGACACGATGACGCAGCAATCGGCGATTGCCAGCATCAGTGCGGAATACAGCCAGGCGAAAATCCAGTTGGACACCGACGAGGTGCTTGCCAAGCAAGGTCTGGTTGCAGATTTGTTGCTGAAGATTTCCCGCGTGAAAGTGCAGGATCTCGCGAACCGACTGAGGGTCGAACAACAAAGATTGGCGATCAGCGGGCGCGCGGCTAAAGCACAAATCAATGCCCAGCAATCGAGGCTCCAACAACTGCGAGCGCTTGCCAAGCTCAAAAGAGATCAGTTTGACGCTTTGAAAGTGCGTTCCGGCACCAATGGCGTGCTGCAAGTGGTTGCGGTCCAGGAAGGTCAACAAGTTGCGCCCGGAGTCAACATCGCCCGGGTTGCGGATCCGGCATCACTCAAAGCCGAATTGAAAATTGCCGAAACACAAATTAAGGATGTAAGAGTCGGTCAGCCTGTCGCCGTCGACACCCGTAACGGCATCATTCAGGGCCGCGTGTCCCGCATAGATCCGGCAGCGCGTGAAGGTACCTTTGTGGTTGACGCCGAGTTGAAGGGTCCACTCCCCGGCAGCGCGCGCCCGGATTTGAGTGTCGATGGGACGATCGAACTTGAACGTCTTAATAACGTTTTGTATGTAGGGCGACCTGCATTTGGGCAATCACAACAGACCGTGGGGATGTTTCGTTTAAGCCCCGACGGCCAGGAAGCTACTCGTGTTCAAGTTGGTTTGGGTCGCAGCTCTGTCGGCACAGTCGAGATTCTTAGCGGACTCAAGGAAGGCGATCAGGTCATCTTGTCCGACACGTCGGTCCTCGACAATTACAAATTGATTCGCATTCGTTAGCTTGGACGAGCAGCAGATTACAAACTCAGCTCATAGGATCCGACAAACTACCGTTTGTCAGAGAAAGTCAAAGGAGACCCATAATGAGTGCACCCGATCCCCTGATTCATCTCTCAGACGTCAAGAAAGTGTTCTACACCGACGAAGTCGAGACGCATGCTCTTTCAGGAATTCACCTGGACATCAAGAAGGGGGAATACCTCTCGATTGCCGGCCCGTCGGGCTGCGGCAAGTCCACATTGTTGTCGATTTTGGGTTTGCTTGACACACCAAGCGATGGCGAATACGTGCTTAATGACAAACCAGTAGAGAATCTCTCCCTGTCGGAGCGCGCGCGCATTCGTAATCGGGAAGTCGGTTTTATCTTTCAAAGCTTCAACCTGATCGGCGACCTCACCGTTTATGAAAATGTCGAATTACCGCTGACCTACCGGGGAATGAACTCGAACGATCGGAAGCAGCGCGTGACCGATGCCCTGGAACGCGTGGGAATGGCTCATCGTGCGAAACATCTGCCGAGCCAACTTTCTGGTGGTCAGCAACAGAGAGTCGCTGTAGCCCGAGCCGTGGGCGGCCAGCCCAGTATTCTGCTGGCCGACGAGCCTACCGGAAACCTGGACTCGACCAATGGCGAAGCCGTAATGGAACTGCTGCGCGAACTGCACCGCGGCGGAGCGACGATTTGCATGGTGACCCACGACCCGCGTTATGCCCAGCACGCCGATCGCATAGTCCATCTATTTGATGGTCTGATAGTGGAAGAAGAAGCCGGCGCCAACAGACGTGAAATTGAAGACGCCAAACGAGAATTGAAAGAAAGCGAATTCGGAGATATTGCATGATCCAGCTCAGCGACATTGAAAAGGCCTTCTCTCACGTCCACTCGCTCAATCCCAGAAAGCGTGCTGAGCTTCGCAATCGCAATATTGGCTTTGTCTTTCAAAGTTATCACCTGCTCGATGATCAGACGATTTTTGAAAATCTCGAGCTGCCGCTCTCCTATCGCGACGTCGATAAGAGGGCGCGGCAGTCAATCGTTTGTGACACGCTCGATCGATTTCAGATCGTAGGCAAGAAGGACCTTTTCCCCAGCCAGCTCTCCGGTGGCCAACAGCAACTCGTCGGCATCGCACGGGCGGTCGTCGCCAATCCCCGCATCATCCTGGCTGACGAGCCAACCGGCAACCTCCACTCGAGCCAGGGAAAAGACATCATGGAAATGTTCAAACGTCTTAACGACGAAGGCTCAACCATTGTCCAGGTTACGCACTCTGAGACTAATGCCGCTTACGGCAATCGGATTGTGCGACTGGAGGATGGCTGGGTCGTCAAAGAATAAAATTCGCACCGAAGAGCCAGGACATCAACAATTTCTTGCGCGACTACGATGTTGCACTGATGACCGACAGACGGCCGGGTGGTTCAAGCGGTTAGAGATTCTAGTCAGTTTCCGAATCGTTGATCCGTCTCAAGCGCTTGTTCGATTCAACTCGGATGGCCTGGTCGGCAGGCAGGAGGAGAATGATGGACACTCTCTTGAAGGATATTCGCTATGGCGTTAGGGGCCTCTCCAAGCGTCCGGGGCTCACCATCATCGCGATAGTCACGCTGGCCATCGGCATCGGCGCCAACAGTGCGATCTTCAGCACGATTAATGCGCTGCTGCTTAGGCCGCTTCCCTTTCCCGATCCTGAGCGCATCGTCGCGGTGTGGGACAAGGTGCCGAGCCGGGGAGTGGAACGAAACGAAGTTGCGCTGGCGAATTACCTGGACTGGAATGCGCAAAATCAGACACTCGAACAACTCGGATTATACCGCTGGTGGAGCACGAATCTTACCGGATCTGATTCGCCAGAGCGCGTGCAAGGCTTTCTGGTCACGGCGAATTTTCTCGATATCGTCGGCGTGAAGCCGTTGCTGGGACGCGGGTTTTCCCCCGAACAAAACCAGCCTGGCAAGGATGATGTGACGCTGCTCACCTACAGTCTGTGGCAACGTCGATTCGGGGCAGATCCGAATATCGTTAACAAGACAATCTCGACAAACGGCACTCCGCGAACCGTCATCGGCGTCATGCCGCCGGACTTCAACTATCCAAAGGGCGCCGAGATTTATGCTCCGCTCGCGATCACGCCGGAGTTGGCGCGCAGTCGCGGCAGTCACAGTTACTTGGGAATTGGCCGGCTCAGACCCGGCGTTTCGCTTCCTGGCGCGCAAGTCGATCTCGATCGGATCGCCAGCCAACTCGAACAGCAATATCCCGAAACCAACACCGGCCGCGGCATTGTGGTCTATCCCATTTTGCAAGACACGGTGCGGATGTACTCGACCGCGTTGTGGGTGATGATGGCGGCCGTCGGATTCGTGCTGTTGATCGGTTGTGCGAACGTGGCGAATTTGATGTTGGCGCGTGCCGCCGGACGTCAGCGAGAGATCGCTTTGCGTTCAGCGCTGGGAGCTAGTCGCTCTCGCATAGTTCGGCAATTACTGACTGAAAGCGTACTGCTCGGTCTCGCCGGTGGCGCCCTCGGCATCCTCGTCGCTTACTGGAGCGTGGACGCTATTCGCGCCGCGAATCCCGGCGAAGCAGCGCGCTTTGCTCCTGGTTGGAACCATCTAGGACTCAATTTGCCAGTGCTGGCGTTCACCATGCTGCTCTCCGTGTTAAGTGGGGTGCTGTTCGGGCTGGCGCCGGCGTGGCAACTCTCGAAGCCAAATTTGAACAGTGCGTTGAAGGAAGGAAGCAGGCAAACCACGTCGAGTTCCCATCGACTGCGCGGATTGCTCGTCGTCTCTGAAGTGGCGCTCTCCCTGATGCTGTTGGTAAGCGCCGGTCTGTTGATTCGAAGCTTTCTGGATCTGGTTAGAACGGACGCGGGCTTCAATCCCGACAATCTCTTGACGATGAATCTCGTCCTCCCCGCGGCAAAATATAAGGAAGAGCCACAACGCGCGAACTTCTACTCAGAGTTGGTGAGTCGCGTGAGGGCGATGCCGGGAGTTGAGTCAGCTGCGGCTGTGAATTACCTGCCGCTAGGCGGAAGTAATTCTTCCGATGTTTTTCTAATCGAAGGCGTGCCGGAACCGCCGCCGGGACAGGAATTCGTCGGCCGCTATCGTGTCTGCAGTCCTGATTATTTTCTGACGATGGGAATCCCCGTGCTCAAGGGCCGCGGATTTACCGAACAGGACAAGGCGGGGGCGCCGCCGGTTGTCATCGTTAACGAAACTCTGGCTCGAAAGTACTGGCCCAATCAGGATCCCATTGGCAAACGAATGCGGTTCACCGGTCCTGTCGAAAAGAATCCGTGGATTCAGGTTATCGGTGTCGTTAAGGATGTAAAGCATGAATTGAATCTTCCGGTTACCGAAGACTACTACCTGCCGCACGCTCAGGATTCGTGGAGTTCCATGGTGCTGGTGGTCAAGACTAAAACTGATCCACTGACACTCGCTGCTCCGATTAGGCAGGAGGTAGCGGCCCTCGATAAGGATCAGCCGGTCTTTGACGTGCACACGATGCGCGAAGTACGCGCGATCTCTTTGGCGCTTTACAGTTTCTCATCTGTCATGTTGAGCATCTTTGCCGGCGTGGCTTTGTTGCTGGCGGCCATAGGCATCTATGGCGTGATGTCCTATGCGGTAACCCAACGAACGCAGGAGATTGGCATTCGCATGGCGTTGGGAGCGCGAGTGCGGGACGTCATGAAACTGGTAGTAAGGAATGGCATGTCGCTGGCCGTGATTGGTGTGATCGTCGGGTTGGCCGGCGCTTACGGCCTAACGCGCCTACTGGCAAGTTTGCTGGTCGGCGTCGCGCCGACTGACGTCTTGACGTTCTCAATCGTAACGTTCGGGTTGCTCCTCGTCGCGTTATTGGCTTGCTACATCCCGGCGCGGCGCGCCACAAAAGTGGATCCGCTGGTGGCGCTGAGATACGAATGAATACGACGTTGTCTTTTTGGGAGAAGGCTCGGGGATGAGGGTGTTAGGCGGCTCAAGCTCTCTCTCTCTCTCTCTCTCTCTCTCTCTCAACTCTTTCCGAGGGAAGAGGGAGTCAGAAACAGATCTGACCAAACTTATGGACACACTACTTAAAGATCTGCGCTATGGCACCAAGAGCTTATTGAAGCAGCCGGCCTTCACGGCCGTTGCCGTGCTTTCAATCGCTCTTGGCATCGGCGTCAACACCACCATCTTTAGTTTTATTAATGCGGCTCTTTTCCGGCCCCTGCCCTTTCCGGATTCGCAGCAGCTCGTCCGGGTCTGGGACGGCAATTCCTCTTCCTATCCCGATTACGTTAACTATCGCGACGAAAGCAAGGTCTTCTCAGGACTGGCAGCGTACGCGCAGCGTCCGATGAACCTAAACGTCAATGGTGAGTCTCAGCGCATCTACGGCGAGATTGTGACTGGGAATTATTTCGACGTGCTTAAAGCGAAGCCCGCGTTGGGACGCGGTTTTCTTGACGAAGAAGATCGTACGCCTGGCACTCACCCCGTTGTCGTCCTGAGCAACGGGCTATGGCGGCGTTACTTCAATTCCGACACTGCCATTGTCGGCAAAGGTATTAGCGTTAATACTCACGCCTACACAGTGGTCGGGATCATGCCCGAGAATTTTGCCGGCGCGACTCTTACTTCCCCGCCCGATCTGTGGGTGCCGATGATGATGGAGCCCTGGTCAACGCCGGCTCGCAATCGCTTACTTCCCCAGACGATGGCTGGCTCATGATGCTGGGCCGAATGAAACCGGACGCCAATGTCACCGGCGCGACCGCCGCGGTTAAGACAATTGCGCGCAGACTTCATCAGGCGCGTCGCGAACGTTTTTCCGAACCAGAGCAGCTCGACGAACGCGTCGTGACGGTGGTGCCGGCGCTCGGTTTGATGGCGCCGCCTGAAGCTCGCACGCCCGTACTTGTGGTGGTCGCCATATTGATGACGGTTGTCAGCCTGGTGCTGCTGGTGGCTTGCGCCAACGTTGCCAACATGCTGCTGGCTCGCGCCGTTACTCGTCGCAAAGAGATTGCCGTACGGCTCGCGCTCGGCGCGGGCCGCTGGCGGATCGTGCGGCAGATGCTGACCGAAAGCGTCTTGCTTTCATTTGTGGGTGGCGCGGTTGGTCTCGTATTTACGGTATGGAGCACGAGCCTGCTGTTGCGCTTAATACCGCAGCTGGTACCAGAGCTTTCGATGGCGCCGGACGTGAGTCCCGATGCGCGGGTGTTCGCGTACACGTTGCTTTTGTCCATCGGCGCCGGCGTTATCTTCGGCCTGGTGCCGGCGCTGCAAACTTCAAAACCGGATGTCGTGGCGACGTTGAAAGACGAAAGACTGATGTTTGGCTCTGGGCGTCGCCAACTCAATTTGCGCAACCTACTAGTGGTCTCACAAATCGCCGTCTCTCTCCTGCTGATGATTGGCGCCGGACTCTTCATCAGAAACTTGCGCAATACGCAGCATGCTGATCCGGGCTTTGCACTCGATAAGTCTTTAATGATGTCGTTTGATCTCGGTCTCTCCAATTACAAGATCGCGCACGGCAAGCTTTTCGAGGAGCAGTTGCTGCAGCGCGTTCGCGCTTTGCCGCAAGTGCGATCGGCGTCTCTCGCGCAGTCTGTCCCACTCGGCGGCTTCGGAAATATGTCGCCTCTCTACTTAGAAGGCGAACCTGAACCTGAGCACTTTGATGACGCCTCGCTACTGTCACATAACACCGTGAGCGTCGACTATTTCACAACTATCGGCATTCCCTTCTTGCGGGGACGCGATTTCAATGACCAGGACACGCCTGCCAGTCCCGGTGTAATCATCGTCAACGAAACTCTGGCGCGGCGCATGGCGCCGGACGGCAATGCAGTCGGTAAACGACTGCGCATGGATTCCCATGGCGACTACCTGGAAGTTGTGGGTGTCGTGCGCGATGTCAAATACATGCAGTTGGCAGAGAAGCCCAGGTTCTTTGGGTATCGTCCGCTCAGCCAGGGATATCATTCGGCGATGACTTTGCACGTGAGCACGATCGGCGATCCGCTGACGATGATAGAGCCGGTCCGGGCTGAGGTCAAAGCTCTCGATCCTAATCTTCCGCTAACAAACGTTGAAACGATGCAAGAGCACATGCGTCTGCCCCTGGCGCCGGCAAAACTTCTGGTCCTGCTTTCAAGTGCGTTTGGAGTTCTGGCGCTGCTGCTGGCTGCCATCGGCTTGTATGGCGTAATGGCTCATACGGTCGGCAATCGCACGCATGAGATTGGTATCCGCATGGCCCTGGGCGCACAAACAACAGGCGTCCGCAATCTGGTAATTGGACAAGGCATGAAGCTGGCGCTCGCGGGGATCGCTCTCGGCTCAATGGCCGCCTTTGCCCTGACCCGAGTCCTGGAGAGCGTGCTTTACGGAGTACGAGCGACGGACCCTCTGACGTTCATAAGCGTCGCCTGTCTGTTGCTGGGTGTGGCATTGCTCGCGTGCTTCATTCCCGCGCGCCGAGCGACCAAAGTCGATCCGCTGGTGGCACTGAGATACGAATGAATAGTCTTGCTCCCTTCTCCTTCTGGGAGAACGGTTGGGGGATGAGGGTTTTGTGGGAGAGAAACTTATTTTCTTGTTGGTGATTTGGGGGCGGCGAGTGGCATTGAAAGACAAAGAGAAGCGACTCCGTTCGCTCTAGTAGCCCCTCACCCCAACCCTCTCCCAAAGGGAGAGGGAGTCTTGAAAAAGAGGACGAGGAATCATCATGGAAATCTTCTGGCAGGACTTGCGTTACGCCTTACGCATGCTGCGTAAAAATTGGGGCTTCACCGCCGTGGCGGTCATCACTTTGGGATTGGGGATTGGCGCCAACACCGCGATCTTCAGCGTCGTCAATGGCGTGCTATTGAGACCGCTTCCCTATCGCGAACCGCAAAGACTGGTCCGAGTCTACAGCGAGTTCCCCACGATGAAGCTGCAAAAGTTCTGGCTTTCTCCTCCTGAATTTCTCGACATCCAGAAGGAAGCCAAGTCCTGGGAGGCG
>WNFP01027773.1_pt1 | contig 12901 bp, 10 predicted proteins | sample 5400201 | NCBI WGS metagenome assembly WNFP01 (sample SAMN13153355, study PRJNA577476) | soil metagenome | isolation source: 115 cm saprolite under Madrone tree | place: USA:California | collected 2016-06-14
CCTGAGGGACGAACCAGCAGGGCAAGCTTTGACAGGCGAGCCGACGTGATAGTTGAGGGCGTAAGCATTTGAGCTGAGCGCAGGTTGGCAATCGCTCGTTCGACATTCGTCCACGAGGTATTCTGGGTCAGAATGGCGCCCACGATCACTTCAAAGGGCGTCTTCGCAGGCCACCACTGCATCGGTCCCAGCGCCTGAGACATCGCCGCGAAGTAGCGCATCAGCGTCGGCCCGCTGGTCGAATTTGCCCTTACGTCGGGCACAACGCGTCGGCTGCGCCGCGGCGCCCCGTTGTGCCCGTTGGCGACCAAAGCTTCCATCGCTTCGCAAGATAGCGGGCGCCGTACATCTAGTCAAGGCAAGGTCTTGCACGTGTATCGAATCCACCTGTACTAAAGGACAGGTAGCCGCCGTATTGCCCCTTTCAGTACGACTGCCGAAAATGAAAGAATAGTCGTCCCTCCCTATCTGTTACTTTTGAATTTCCGGGAGTTTGCATGCCCCGGGGAGTTCTCCTCCGATGTCGTCCCGGTTAGGCGAAATACTGATTAAAGAAAGCCTAATCACATCCGACCAGCTCCGGCAGGCCTTGGAACATCAGAAGGCGAATGGCGGCAGGCTCGGAACGTGCTTGATGAAGCTCGGCTTCATCAGCGATGACGAAATTACAGGTGTCCTTTCCCGCCAGTACGGCGTTCCCTCCATTAACCTGAAATTTTATGAGGTAGATGCCTCTGTAATCAAGCTCATACCGCAGGACACCGCGGTCCGCTACCAGATTGTCCCCCTTTCTCGTGTCGGTTCCACGCTGACCATCGCGATGACCGATCCCACCAACGTCTTTGCCATGGACGATATCAAGTTCATGACCGGCTTCAACGTGGAGCCGGTGGTTGCCTCGGAAACGGCCATTGCCGAGGCCATCTCGAAGTTCTACGGCGAAGTCCAGAGTGGGGAAGAACTCGACAAGGTAATGAAGGACCTCAGCGCCGAAGACGCTGCGGACCTGGAGCTTGCCAGCGAAGAACAGGAGACGAACCTCGCCGACCTGGAACGGGCCGCCGAGGAAGCGCCCATCATCAAGCTGGTGAACTTGATCATGACCGACGCGGTCAAGCGAGGTGCGAGCGACATCCACGTCGAACCCTACGAGAAAGAAGTACGCGTTCGCCTTCGAATTGACGGGATCCTCCAGTCGGTGATGACCCCGCCGTTGAAGCTCCGCGACGCCATCACGAGCCGCATCAAGATCATGGCCAAGCTCGATATCAGTGAGAAGCGGTTGCCGCAAGACGGCCGCATCATGATCAAGTACCGGAAGGACGGGAGGATCAAGGACCTCGACTTCCGCGTTTCGACCATCCCCACTCTCTACGGCGAAAAAATCGTAATGAGGTTGCTCGATAAAGAGAATCTACGCCTGGATATGACGAAGCTTGGGTTTGAGCAGGAGTCCTTGACAAAGTATGAAAAGGCAATTCTGCGTCCCTACGGAATGGTTCTGGTAACGGGACCCACCGGGTCGGGCAAGACGAACACGCTGTATTCCTCGATTGCGCGCCTCAATACAGCGGAAACCAACATTATGACGGCTGAGGATCCGGTCGAATTCCAGCTTGCCGGAGTCAATCAGGTCCAAATGAAGGACCAGATCGGCCTGAACTTTGCCGCCGCATTGCGCGCCTTCCTGCGGCAGGACCCCAATATCATACTCGTCGGAGAAATTCGCGATTTTGAGACTGCCGAAATTGCAGTGAAAGCGGCACTGACCGGCCACCTGGTTCTTTCCACTCTGCACACGAATGACGCGCCTTCCACGATTAGCCGCTTGATGAACATGGGAATTGAGCCTTTTCTGGTTGCCACCTCAGTCAATCTGATTTGCGCGCAACGCTTGGTCCGAAGAATCTGCCAGAACTGCAAGGAACCTCTCGATCTCCCCGAGCAGGCGAAGGTTGACGCAGGTTTTACTCAGGAGGAAATAGAGTCGACCAAAATCTTCGTCGGCAAGGGATGCGGCACCTGCAATAAGACCGGATACAAGGGCCGCGTCGGTCTTTACGAGGTCATGGAAATCAATGATGAGTTGCGCGAATTGATTTTAGTGGGCGCGTCGGCCCTGGAACTTAAGAAGAAAGCAATCGATCAAGGAATGCTCACGCTTCGCAGGAGCGGCTTGACTAAGGCCGCGATGGGGCAAACGACGCTTGAGGAAGTTCTTCGAGAAACCGTTTTGTAAGAAAGGGAGTAACGATGTCCGGCATAACGCTAAGCGAATTGCTCAAGAAAATGATCGAGCTGGGCGGGAGTGATCTGCACATCACCACGAACAGCCCGCCTCGTGTCCGCGTGCACGGCAAACTTCGCCCGATGGATATGGCGCCGCTGACGGCGGCGGATACGAAAGCGCTGGCCTACAGCGTGCTCACCGATGCCCAAAAGCACCGGTTCGAGGAGAATCTCGAGCTTGATTTTTCGTTTGGCTTGAAGAATCTGGCGCGCTTCCGCGGCAACCTATTCCAGCAGCGTGGTGCTGTCGGATCGGTTTTCCGGACCATCCCCTGGGAGATCAAGGGCTTCGACGCCCTCGGCTTGCCCGTCATAGTGAAGGCCCTCTGCGACAAACCGCGTGGCCTGGTGCTGGTCACCGGTCCCACCGGCTCGGGAAAATCGACCACGCTTGCGGCCATGCTCGACAAGATCAACAGTGAGCGCGAAGAGCACATGATTACGATCGAAGACCCGATCGAATTTCTGCACAATCATAAAAAGTGCCTCGTGAATCAGCGCGAAGTGCATTCGGATACGCACTCCTTCGCGAATTCACTTCGAGCAGCGCTCCGCGAAGACCCCGATGTGGTGCTGATCGGCGAAATGCGCGACCTCGAGACCATCGAATCCGCGCTGCGCATCGCCGAAACGGGGCACCTCACCTTTGCGACGCTGCACACGAACTCCGCGATTTCCACGATCAACCGTATCGTGGACGTCTTTCCATCTTTCCAGCAGCCGCAAATCCGCGCCCAGCTCTCACTGGTGTTGGAGGGAGTTCTCTGTCAGGCCTTGCTGCCCCGGGTGGATAACAAAGGCCGGGCGATGGTGATGGAAATCCTGATTCCGAATGCCGCTATCCGCAACCTGATCCGTGAGGACAAAATTCACCAGATATATTCGGCGATGCAGACTGGGACGGGCCAGTCTGGAATGCAGACGTTCAATCAGAGTCTGGTCAACGCGTACTTCGCGAAGTTAATCACTTTGGAAATGGCATTGTCTCGGTCGTCGAATTCGGAGGAATTGCAGGATATGATCAATCGGGGAGTGACTTCGCCCGCTTCTTCCCGCGCTCCCGCCGCCCCCGTTCGCCGCTGAGGGAGGGTGCGGGCTTGACTTTTGCGCTGAACGACCTGGCCAGGCCGGGGCGTGGAGCCCGCCTGAATAGATAGGCCCGGGCGTTTCAGATATGACTTGGACGAATTGGCTCAACACGTACCACGAGGAGGACTAAATCGATGCCGGTATTTACATATCGCGGCACCAACCGCACGGGAACGACAGTGACGGGCGAGCAATTGGCGCCGAGCAAGAGCGAGCTCGTCAACATGCTGCGCAAGCAGCAGATTAAAGTCACCAAGATGTCGGAGAAGGGCAAGGAATTCAATTTGCCCACCTTTGGCGCCGGAGTGGATTCCAAGGAACTCGCCGTCTTCACGCGGCAGTTCTCGGTGATGATCGATGCCGGGTTGCCGCTGGTGCAGTGCCTCGAAATCCTGGCCGGCCAGCAGGAAAACAAGATGTTTCAGAAGGTGCTGACCGGCACCCGGGCTTCCGTTGAGGGCGGTTCTACTCTATCGACTGCGATGCGCCAGTACGACAAGGTGTTTGACGCGCTCTACGTCAACCTCGTTGAAGCCGGCGAGACGGGTGGTATTCTCGATACGATTCTGCAGCGGCTTTCGGCTTATATCGAGAAAAACGTCAAGTTGAAGCGGGCAGTTAAATCCGCCTTAGTTTATCCCGTCGCGGTAATTTCTGTCGCCGGCGGCGTCATCACGCTGTTGTTATGGAAGGTCGTACCAATTTTCGCCACACTGTTCGCCGGCCTCGGCGTAAACCTTCCGCTGCCAACGCGCATCGTCATTGGAATGAGTAATTTTGTCGGCAGCATATTTGGATTGTTGCTGCTCGTGGCGCTCGTTGGGACGATTATCGCGTTGAAAGTGTGGTACGGCACTCCTGTGGGCCGGATGGCGATCGATCGCCTTCTTCTCAAATTACCCATGATCGGCCTCCTGCTCAGGAAGATCGCCGTCGCGCGCTTCACCCGAACGCTGGGCACTTTGATTTCCAGCGGCGTTCCCATCCTGGAAGGGCTGGACATCACGGGCCGGACGGCGGGCAATGCGGTCATTGAGAAGGCGCTCATGGAAGTACGGAAGGCTCTCGAAGCGGGGCGGAACTTGTCGGATCCGCTGAGGGATTCGAACGTATTTCCAGGCATGGTCACCCAGATGATCGGAGTCGGTGAGCAGACCGGCGCGATGGACGCTATGTTGCAAAAGATCGCCGACTTTTACGAGGACGAAGTGGACGCAGCCAGCCAAGCCCATTAGTGGGCGCGGGCTGCACTTTTACGCTGAACGCATCCAGTGCGGCGTGGAGCCCGCCCAAATTAAGAATGGACTGTGTTTGAGAAAATCAGCGGGGCGGTTCGCACCGAATCGTCCTACAAACTAGCCCCTGTTCCTGTCTTATCGAGATTTTCATACGCTGAAGGGTCCATAGCCCGATAAGTTCGCCCCAAATGGATATGACACAAAATGTCGCTGAGTGGCTCAATTGGCTGTCGCGCGTCCGTTTTTTTCTGATCACCCTTCTCCTGGCCCTCGTATTGGTCCTCGGAAAGACAAGCCAGCTGGAGGTGTCCACCCGCCTGTTCCTGCCGCTGATGATCCTGTGGTACACGCTGGCGATTATCTACGCGATTATGATGCGATGGATGCCCACAGCTTCGTGGCATGGTCCGGTTCAGTTGGTTTGCGACCTTCTCCTGGTCACGGGCATTATTTATTTGACGGGCACGCAGGACAGTTACTTCATATGGCTTTACCCGCTGGCTATCATCGTCGCGAGCATCCTTTTCTCACGCGAGGCCACATTCATCGTCGCCGGGTTGAGTTTTATCCTGGTAGGCGGACTTGCGGAATTGATCTATTACAACATCTTGCCGCGGATGCAAATTGCAGTCCCGAGCGGGCGGCAACTGCAGACCTGGATTCTCAGCAACCTTTTCTACTTTCTGGCCGTGGCGTACCTCTCGAGCCTGCTGGCGCAGAGCTTGCGGCGCCAGGGCGTCGAGCTCGAAGTCAAACGTAGCGAATTGCAGGATCTTCAGGCTTTCAATCAAGACATCATCCACTCGATGCGAGGTGGGTTGCTCACTACTGATTTGGATGGCCGGATTTTATTGCTCAACCGCACTGGCGAGGAGATTACCGGGTACAGGTTTGCCGCGGTTCGCGGAAAGTCGGTGGCAGATATTTGGCCGGTCTTTTGGCTGCCGGGTGAAATGACACAGGACGGCAAACTGCCACAGAGGCGCGAAGTGGACTTTCTCACCCCGGACGGACAGAAGCGGTTCATCGGGATATCCGCTTCAATCTTGCGCACCGGGGAGCGCCGCACAACCGGATACGTCTTCAATTTCCAGGACCTGACCGAGTTGAAGCATCTCGAACAGGAAGTCGCCACCAAGGATCGCATGGCTGCTCTGGGGCGTCTCTCGGCCGCAATTGCCCATGAGATTCGACAGCCTTTGACGGCCATGGCGGGGGCAGTCAAGGAGCTCGGCCGGCTCGTGCCTTTGCAGGAGGATGAACAGCACCTGGTCGGAATCGTAAGCCGTGAATCCGAACGGCTGAACAAGATCATCACCGATTTCTTGAATTACTCTCGTGAAAAAACGTATGACTTCTCCGAAGACGATGTCGCCAGCCTTCTGGATGAAACACTCACGCTATTCGAGCGGAATCCGCAATTGGACGGAAAATACCGGATCGAACGGAACTTCGCGGCGCCGCAAGCTCGAATCAAGGTAGATCGCAATCGTATCAAACAAGTGTTTTGGAACTTGTCCGACAACGCCTTGCGCGCCATGCCCACCGGAGGCGTTTTGTCGGTATCTCTGGATCTTTCGCAATTTTGGGTCCGCATCCGGTTTCGCGATACGGGGATGGGGTTCGATCCGAAGCAGAGCGCAAAGATTTTTGAACCGTTGCAATCGACGTTCGTGGGTGGAACCGGACTTGGGCTTGCCATCGTTTATCAAATTATTCAAGCGCACAGCGGCCGAATCAGCGTCTTTTCGGAAAAAGATCGCGGAGCGGAATTTACCGTAGAACTCCCCCGCGTGGCGTGAGCCGCGCGCACTGGGCGGGTACGGGCTCTACGCGCCGTCGCCAAAGCGCTTTGGCGCATCGGCGACTTGGAGCCCGCCAGAAATTAAGAAGAGGTTTGCTATGGCCCATATCCTGGTCGTGGATGACGAACAATCGATCTGCGAACTATTGGAGATTACCTTCCGCAAGGAAGGTCATCGGGTCGAAGTGGCCCGGAATGGCGAGACCGCCAAGCGCCTGCTGCAATCACAGATTTTTGACATCGTCATTTCCGACATTCGCATGCCGGATGCCACGGGAGTGGACCTTCTGCAATTTTGCAAGGAACTTTCCCCCTCGAGCTATTTCCTGCTGATTACGGGAGTGCCCACGGTCGAAACCGCGATTGCCGCTATTAATTCGGGAGCCGACCGCTACGTCATCAAGGACCATGACTTGGTCGACCAGTTGAGACGGGCCGTGCGCCAGGTGGATGAGACACTCCGCCTGAAGCACGAAGCTGGCTACTTGCGCCGCGAGCTACGGCGTCTCACCGGTCAGGACAATATCATCGGCCACAGCCCCAAGATGCGGGCCATCTTTGAGATGGTTCAAACGGTCGCTCCGCAATCCAGCCGCGTCCTGATCACCGGAGAGACTGGAACCGGGAAGGAACTTATCGCCCGTGCCGTCCACGAAAACAGCCCGCGCGCCCAGCAACCCTTCATTACCATCAACTGCGGAGCTTTTCCCGAAACTTTACTCGAGTCCGAGCTGTTCGGCTATATGAAAGGCGCTTTTACGGGCGCGAACGAAAACCGCCAGGGCCTCTTTAACGCGGCGAATGGTGGGACGCTGTTCCTCGACGAAATTGGGAACATGAGCTTGCCGATGCAGGTGAAACTCTTCCGCGTCCTTCAAGAAGGCAAAGTGCGCCCTCTCGGTTCCAATGAGGAAACAGAAATCGATGTCCGGGTGATCGCAGCGACGAATAAAGATCTTGATAGAGCCATCGCTGCGGGGGAATTCCGAGAGGATCTCTACTACCGCTTGAGTGTGATCCCCATTCAGTTGCCGCCTCTCCGGGAGCGGCGCGACGACATTCCCTTGCTCGCCCGCGTCTTCCTGGAGCGGTTTCGCAAATCCATGGAGAAACCCATCGAAGGGATCTCGCCGGATGCAATGCGGTTGTTGGAATCCTACGACTGGCCCGGTAACGTACGCGAGCTAGAGAACACGATGGAACGTTCCGTGGCGCTGGAGACGGGGAACCTGATTTCAGTTGCGGTCTTGCCCGAGAAAGTGAGCCGCCAGGGTGTGCAATCTGGCCAAATGTCGCCGGCCGCCCCGAACTCTTCCCATTCGCCCTCACAGATACCCGAGGGAGGATTCGATCTCGTGAAGTATATGCAGCAGACGGAAAGAGCCTACCTCGTGGCGGCCCTGGAGACCTGCGGCGGCGTGGGAACACGTGCCGCGGAGCTGCTCAGGATGAGTTACCGCTCCTTCCGGCATTACTCCAAAAAGTACAACATCCCGTGAATCCTCATGAGTCCGAATCAGCCGGCTGGAAACGGAGGAAGGGGCACGGCCCCATTCGTCTTGCGCGCAGCGCCAAATTTTGCAAACGAGATTAGGCGCGCCAAAGTACTGGCGGCGAGAATGACAATGATTGGATCCATCGGGAAGCGGTATCGCGGAGAAGAATGCGTCAGATAAAAAACCAGGGGGAAAATGAGAAGAACCATGCCATATGGGGCCGCATCCGGATGGTGGGCGCGGCGCGCATAAAGGACGCCGAACAGGCTGAACAATGACAACAGACAATTGAATGTCATCAACGCTTTGATCAACGCTTTGGCATAAAGAGGAGCACCCGACCACACGTCCACCAGGTTGTCCGTTTGGGCCAGCCAGATATTCACAAATCTATGGAACGTATAGTTCAGCGTGTCGCGTGGATGAGTCCGCATGAAAGTGAAGGCTTCGCGCTCTTTTTCGGCCATGTATGCAATCTCGCCCATGCGCTTGTATTTCTCGGCCTCCTCCGGATTGTCATTTGGATGTGAAAATTGAGACATCCCATCTACAACGTTCGGATTGTTCCCGAGCCACAATTCCAGGCCGAAATTTGACCTCAGCACGATAAATTTTCCGAAGACGCAATAATTACGGATAGTCCATGGGGCCAGGCCAATCGTAAACAATAAAAGGACCGCCGCTGCGTGCTTTACCCAAGGGCCTGCTTCCTTCCGTTCGTTCCAAGCGAGCCATGCCAGGAAAAACGGAAATAGGGAAAGGATCGAGGGATTGATCAACCCTCCGACTACCCACAACGCTCCGTAACCTGCCCACGGTCGAATCGTTCGAGTCCCTCGCAAGGCCAGTGTCGCCCAGAAAATTAGCATGAAAATGAGGGCCGTAAGGGCCGTATCCCATATCCATACGACGGGAAAGTATAGGGCCGTCGGGAGAAACACCCAGACCCACGAGGCGCCGCGTGCGACGTCTTCCCCAAAAGATCTCTTGGCGATGCCATAGATCGGTACAATCGTCAGGGCAGCGAACGCACAATTCAGAGTCGCGATAATGACCCGCGACATGTCACTGTATATTCCCCAAAGTTTGAAAATCCCCGCCAGAAGATAGGGATAGATCGGCGTGAACCAGGCCGTCGGCCCCGTATCCATATCGTGCAGCGGCGACGAAAATCCCTCACCCGCGGCGATGGCTCTTGCCACCCGGACCAACTCTAAGCCAAACGGTGGATTGGCTTTGATTGGAGTAGGCGCTCGTCGCCAGAGCACGCACATGACGATCATGCGCAGAGCGAAAGCAAATCCAACGATGAGCACGGGGAAGCTGAAAAGGCGCTTCAAAGATTGCTTCATGGATGCGTATCGCCCTCGCGCCGGGTCTGCGAGACTTTATCTATCCGGAGTGTCCAAGTCTACGGATTCACCACCCGGCCTGCAATGAAGATGAGATCCTTTGCGGTTCATGATTGTCGTTCTGGTTAGCTGCAAGGAAGTCGGCTTCATTCCTGGAGCCTTGCTCGGACAGATCCCTGGTGGGTCGCTCCCAGTCTCGCAAAAGGTGGCACGGCGACCTGTGCCGCTTTCTGGCTTTCATGAACGACAAATAGTGTCACAGCTATCTGGTTCGTCCTCTGTTTATCCCAAAATTCAGATAATGACTCCTGTCGTAAATTATGTATCGTATTGATTGGGCAAGAGTTATCCGCATAGGGCACAGTCCTCTACGTTCGAGACTATGTGGCCTTCGGTTTGCTCATTCACTTACCCGTTACCCGGGCACGGGATCGAAAGTTTGTGCCTGTCGGAAAAAATCTAGTCCTGTTAAGGAGCAAGTAAGTATGCACAACAAAGAAAAGGGCTTTTCGCTGATTGAGTTGTTGATCGTGGTCGCGATCATTTTGATCATCGCCGCCATTGCAATTCCGAACTTGCTGCGTTCCAAGATGGCGTCCAATGAGGCGGCCGCAGTCGCTGCACTGCGTACGATAAACACATCCTCAGTCGCCTATTCGACGTCCTACGGAGCATATCCGGGCGCTCTGGCAAGTTTGGGTCCAATGTCGGGCACCAGTCCCGACTCTACGACAGCGGACCTGATTGATTCCGTGCTGGCTGGCGGTATCAAGAGCGGATACAACATCACTTACACACCCGGAGCGGGCACACCCGTCGGATCGTACACGATTGCAGCCGCGCCCGTCACCCTGGGCGTTAGTGGTCAACGCGGATTCTTCACGGACCAGAGTGGTGTGATTCGCGCCGATCCAGCCGGTTCGGCAACCGCAAGCAGCACCCCGCTCAGCTAGGAAAACTTTAAGCAAACCGATCGGGGGAGGATAGGAAACTCTTCCCCCTGGTGGTTTTACACCGTGCGCTGAATTCGAAGACAACCAATGCCGCGTTACAGACGAGAGGTAAAAAACATGCAACGCCAGGCAGAGCCAAACAATCCAAGAGCCGGCAACCATGCCGTCAACGGCTTTTCGCTCATCGAACTACTCGTCGTTGTGGCGGTGATCCTGATCATCGCAGCGATTGCGATCCCCAATTATATCCATTCAAGAATGCGTGCGAACGAGGCATCAGCCATACAGAGTCTTCGTAACATCTCGACAGCACAGGCCCTTTACTCCACCATGTGGAGCGTCGGTTACGCCGATAGTTTGACAAAGCTCTCTGGCAATGGCGTGGTCGTCGATCAGAATAACGCGGCGTTGATCGATCAAGTTCTTGCGGCCGGGCTGAAGAGCGGATATGTCATTTCGCTCACACCCGGCGCGCCTGATCCGCAGGGAAATGTCGCGACGTACTCCGTGAAGGCGGACCCGCAAGTCCCCGGGAGTTCGGGCGACCGTCATTTCTATACGGATCAATCATCCGTGATCCGGTCCAACCCATCAGTGCCCGCCGGGCCCGGAGATGCGCCGATCAGCTGAGGATTTGCCCGTCTTGTGGTAGACACCCCGCAGCACAAGTTGCCCCCGCCACTTCCTGTTACACTCTGTTTGTGAATCTCCCACGACCGCCAGGGAGCGCCATCGCCACGCTTACATTCATTGTGGCGTGCATTCTATCGCATTTGTCTTCACTGCCTGCGAAAGATCCCGCCGGTTCCGCGAAAGAAGTGGCGAAACTTCTCGAGGAGCACTACAGCCACGCGCAGACTCTTCGCGCCGTGTTTCTAGAGCGCTACAGTGCCGGCCCGCGCGACGCGCGCATCGAGTCCGGCACCGTGTATTTCCGCCGTCCGGGCCGTATGCGCTGGGAATACGAAGCCCCTGAAAAAAAGCTTTTCCTCGCGGACGGAAAGACCGTTTGGTTTTATGTTCCAGCCGACCACACCGTCACGAAGGCGCCCATTAAGGAAAGCTCGGACTGGCGCACCCCGCTAGCTCTGTTGACTGGGAAAGCAAACCTTTCTCGGCTGTGCAGCCGCATAGACCTGATCGTCCAAAAGGCGACTCCCGCGGGCCACGCCATTCTGCGCTGCTTGCCCAAGGGCGAGAAAGAGTTCAGGCCCGGAACCGGCCTCGCCGCCTCGCAAGATTCCACGGAAATGCCTGGCGCCGGAGACTTCACGGAAGTTCTGCTCGAAGTGGATTCGTCCAGCGGGGAACTTGCGAGCGTGCGGATTCGGCAAGCTGGCGGAATCGAACTCGAGTATCAGTTCGGAGACTGGAAACAAGGGTTGCCGCTACCAGAAGAGATGTTTACGTTCCGCCCGCCCGCCGGCGTTGCGATAGTGGACGGCTCGGCGCTCAACACCACATCCCGTTGATCGCCCTTTCGTGGCACGCTGCCGGCATTTACGTTTCTCCATTTGCTGGCGAGCCACGCGTAGGGAGGAGAGTCGCTCCACTTCACCTGACATCGTGGTTGCGCGAAGCGTTTGGCGGATCCATAGAATTAGGAATTGCCGTGACATTGAATGTGCCAACTTCCGCCTGCTGAAGTTCTCTTGCGAAGACTCCCGGGCGGAACCGGAAACTCGTGACAGAGGACGGATTACGGTTGGCCCCTTCGATACCCAAGGACGCTCGTCCGCAGGACCGGTATTTTGTCGGTCTCTTGCTTGTTATCACTGCAATGACTTACCTGGATTCGCTAAGATATGATTTTGTATATGACGACATCGGTCAGATCCTGTTAAATCCATTCATAAAATCGTGGAGCTACCTTCCACGGTATTTCCTCTCTCCTTTGTGGCAGCACGCATCTCCTCAGGCATTGGGAAATTACTATCGACCGCTCTTTCTCTTGTGGAGTCGGGTGAACTAATCGATGTTCAAGACTCAGCCTTTCGGCTGGCACGCCACAACGGTTCTACTGCATCTCCTGGTCACGGGCCTTGTCTATTTGGTGGTCCGCGAGATGACCGTACGGGCCGGCGTCGCGTGGCTGACTGCACTTATCTTCGGTGTCCATCCGATTCATCATGAAGTCGTGGCATAGGTGTCCGGCTCGACGGAATCGCTCTTCGCCACGTTTTTTCTGGCGGCATTCTTGGCGTATTTGTACTCGCGAAGGCAGCGCCAAGTTTTTTTGATGATTTGTTCCTGCGGATTCTTTGGTCTGGCTCTTCTCTCCAAAGAGACGGCAATCATATTGCCTATTCTCGTATTTATTCATGGCTGGATCGCCGACAGGGCTGAGGCTCAGTACAAAGTCGACGGACATACGACGCGGTTTCGGCGGGGGTTGACTTCGATTGCGGGATATGTCCCGGTCGCCCTGATTTATCTTGGGCTGCGTTTTAGGGCTCTATCGAGTCTCGGTCACGCGGAAACGCACGTATCCGCTTTTACCTGGTTATTAACCGTACCTTCGATTCTTTTCTTCTACGTTAAGCGCTGGCTTTTCCCGATTCATCTCTCGGAGTTCTATGATGTTTTCTATCAACTGGCGCCGAACCTGGTGTATGTCGTTTTGCCTGCTTTGCTTTCTGCCGCTATCGTATCTGCGATCTGGATCTTCCGCGAACGGCTT
>WNFP01003307.1_pt1 | contig 12897 bp, 9 predicted proteins | sample 5400201 | NCBI WGS metagenome assembly WNFP01 (sample SAMN13153355, study PRJNA577476) | soil metagenome | isolation source: 115 cm saprolite under Madrone tree | place: USA:California | collected 2016-06-14
GACGTTCCTCGATGCCGGCGAGCACCGGCGCGCACTCGGCGTCCTGCAAGAGGGCCTCGACACGCGTGGCCCCGATCCGAAGCTGCTGCTCTTTCTCGCCGAGGCGCAGCGCGGCGTCGGCGAGCATCGCGCCGCGATCGCGACCCTCGAGCGCGCGCGGCGGGCCGATCCGGCGAGCCCACGGATCTTGACCGCGCTCCGCGACGCGTACGCCGCCGCAGGCAGTTGGACGGACGCCGCGCGCGTGCAGGAGACGTATCTCCTCGCGATGCGCGAGCCGCGCGCGCACGCCGAGGCCGAGCGCCGGCTCGTCGGCATGCGCTACCAGAGCGCGCTCGCGGTGCAGGATCCCGCCGGCCGCGCGACCGAGCTGCGCACTCTGCTGCGCAGTCACCCCGACTTCGAGCCCGCCGCCGTCAGCCTCGGCGACGTGCTCATCGACATGGGCCAAGCGCGGCAAGCGGAGCGCGTCTGGCGCCGGGCGCTCGCGCGCGGCGCCCGCGCCGGGGTCCTTGATCGTCTCGAGCGCCTGCTACGCGGCGGGCCGCGCGTCCGCCGTCTCGACACCCTGACGCGACGGCTCGTGCAGCGCCGCCCCGACGACGGCACCGCGCGGCTCTTCCGTGCCCGCCAGCTCGTGCGCGACGGCCGCATCGACGACGCCGCGGCCGAGCTCGCGCAGGTGCCGCCGCCATGGAGCTCGCTGCCCGGCTACCACGCGCTCCTCGCCGAGCTGCACGTCCGCCGCGGCGCGCACGACGACGCGGTCACCGCGTTTCGCCACGCCCTCGCCGCCGGCGGCGTCGGCGCGTTTCGCTGCCGCGCGTGCACCAACGAGGCCGACGAGTGGCGCGGGTTCTGTAGCGCCTGCGGCAGCTTCGGCAGCTATCAATCGAGCTTCGAGCTCGCCGACGGTGCACCACCGGCATCTTCACCGCTGGCCCTTCCCGCACCATCGAGTCCGTGAGCTGCGCCATCGCGACCGCCGTGAAGGAATCGAGCAGCGCGTATGGAATTCTCCTCGTTACTACGGGATTAGAGTCACATCCTGTAGGAGGCCGGTGCTGGGCGGGAAGCTTGCCGGTGACCATGTGGTACCGCCGTCTATCGTGACGAATCCGATTGGGAGCGTGGCATCCGCCTCGCGATTTGCTTGCCCGACGAGCAAACCATTCGACGATCGGAATGCGCTACCGGAAATCGACCCGGCTGCTGCTGATTCCGGTAACGCCTGTTCCTGCCACGTTGTTCCACCGTCGAGCGTGTGCACAACTATCGGCTTGGCAATTGTCTGCGTTTCACCGACAGACCTGTCCCCGGCCGCCCATCCCACCAATGGGGTTTCGAACTCCACCGCAAACAGCTCACCCGTGAATACCGCCGTGAGCGGTGCAGAGCGGTCCTCCCAGGTGAGGCCGCCGTCCATAGAGTGAATTGCGCGCGGCCCAACGCCCACCACCCATATCTCAGAGGCTCCAATACACGCTGCTCCTTTGAGACCGTCCCCGTCGAGTCGATCGGAAATATCTTGCCAAGCGGCACCGCCGTCGTCGCTTCGCAGAGCGACACCGCCGCTCACCCCTTCACCGAATGTCACTCCCGTTGCGGTCGTCGTGAAGCACACGGACATGAGCGTTGCGCGCTGAAGAGGTACGCTCTGCGGCAATGTCACGGGCGACCATGTCGTTCCACTGTCATCTGTGACGAGAACGAGTCCACCGCCGGAGAAATTCCCCGGCTGCGGTGGCAGACCTCCCACAGCCACGCCGTGCGATGAACTAGTGAACTCGACATCGCGCAAATCTTCCGGGATTTCACGTTGCACGCTCCAGGAGTCACCCGAGTCCGCCGAATGCACAATGCTACTCGGACCGACTGCCCAGCCATTGTTATGGTCAGGGAAGCTAAGGGCGTTCAAACTGTTGGCGACTGTCTGAACAACAGTCCATGAACTCCCTGAATCACGAGAGCGAAGAATCACGCCTTGGTTCTCACCCACAGGAACACTAAGCGCGCCGACTGCGATTGCTTGGATGCCTCCTATTGTGGGCGAAGCAACGGGAGGGCTAGGACTCGGAGCACTCGTGGGCGTCAACCTTGGCGAGACCATATCGTTGTCGCCACCGCCACTTCCGCACCCGTACGCGCCGAAGAAAACAACCAGCAGCATCAGCGCGCAGCCGTGTCTAAGCGACAGGTCGGATCTCATCGAACGCCTATGGTTCCGGTATTAGATGCGACGATCCATCGCGATCGCATAAACACCTCTTTTGTCGCGACCCGTCATCACGTCGAAGCAGCGATTTGCTAGACGCCTCGGCGAGTCCAGATCTTTCGACGAAGTAGCAGCTGATGCGTATTGCGAGTCGAGCGATTTGTGGCGCCACTCCATTGAATTGTATCATTCTGACACAACTCATTTGAGAGGTTCCGATTAAGTGGATCCCCACCCCGCCGACGAACAGGATAGCCGTTACGGAAAGAAGGACGCCGTAGGCGAGCGAGTTGCGCCTGGGTAAGCGATCAATCACGCGGGTAATGTCTCCTAGCGACCGAGCGGCGCCCCTTCGCACCCTGCCCGCGGCGCCGCGGCACCAGTGATCCGGGGTCCACTGCGTGGGCATGGGCGCGCGTCATCGCGCGCTCCCGAAGAGACGGTGCATGCACGTCAGGCTGGCGACGTCTGGATGGAACAAGTACTAGGCGCCGCCGCGTAGGTGCTGCGAATCGCGCCGGAAAGCTCGTCAGAAGAGACGCCTATCGCCAGGTCGCGCACGCTCGCGTCAGCGACCGGGAGCGGTACGCGGCGGCGTTGCGCAAAGCCGGACTGCCCGAGGAATGGTCGACGAAGCGCTCGTCCGTGGTATTTCGTTGTCCGCCGAACGCCTGAGGGTGTATGGATCGACGAGCTCTCCAGTCGGCTACACCACCCTCGGAACAGGAGTCGCCATGCCCCCCGGAATCTCTCTCGCGCCGCGTCGCACGTTGGTCGTCTCGCTTGCGACCTTGCTCCTCGGCGCGTCATCGCTCATGCACGCCACCGCTGCGGATGCGACGTGGAACACGCATGCCGGGAACCCGCAGCACACGGCCTTGTCTTCCGTCGCCGCACAACCATTCCAGAGCATCCGTTGGTCGACACCGGTCGACTTGGCGCCACCCGCGGGCGACATTCTCATTCACTACGGCTCACCGCTGGTGACGTCGGCCAACACGGTCGTTGTCCCCGTGAAGACCGCAACCAGCAGCGGCTTCAAGGTCGACGCGCGACGCGGGGCGGACGGCACGCTGATCTGGTCGGCGACCACGGATTACATCCTGCCGACGCACAACTGGGGGCCGAGCTACTCGCCCGCGTTGACGGCGGGGAATCGCCTCTACTTCCCCGGCGCCGGCGGCACCGTCTATTTCCGCGACAACGTCGATTCCGCCGGGCCGGCCTCGACCGGCCAACTGGCCTTCTTCGGCACCGTCAGCTACTTCAACAACCCCGGCAGCTTCAACGCGACGGTCTTCATCAATACGCCCATCACGTCGGACTCGGCCGGGAACATCTACTTCGGCTTTCGCACCAGCGGCACGCCCCCGCTCGGCCTGCAAAGCGGCATCGCTCGGATCGATAGCAACAACAACGGGACGTGGATCTCCGCCGTGAACGCGTCGGGCGGCGATGCGAGCATCACCCGCGTGCCGCACCAGTCCGCGCCCGCGCTGAGCACCGACGAGCAAACGCTGTACGCGGTCGTCGCCAGCAGTAGCAGCACCGGGACGTCGTACCTGGTGGGACTGGACGCCACCACACTCGCCCTCAAGGAGTCGTCGCCCGGGGTGAAGATGCGCGTCGCCTTGAAAGATCCGCGCAACGGCGGGGCCAACAACGCCTCCATCATCGACGACAGCTCCGCGACGCCCATGGTCGGCCCGGACGGGGATGTCTACTACGGCGTCTTGGGCAATCCCTCCAACGGCTCGCGCGGCTGGATGCTGCACTTCTCGAGCAACCTCACCCAGACGAAGACGCCCGGCGCGTTCGGCTGGGACAGCACCGCGTCCGTCGTCCCGGTCTCGATGGTGCCGTCGTACGCGGGGACGTCGTCGTACCTGATTTTCACCAAGTACAACAACTACGCCGGCCTCGACGGCGGCGACGGCGTGAATAGGGTCGCGGTGCTCGACCCCAACGCGACGATGGTCGAGCCGCATGCGTCGTCGAACGGCCAGCTGGTGATGAAAACGATCCTGACCATCGCGGGGCCGACCCCCGACCAGGAATTCATCGCGCAATTTCCCAACGCCGTCCGCGAGTGGTGCATCAACACGGCGGCTGTCGACCCGTCGACGAAGGCGGTGATGGTCAACAGCGAGGACGGGAAGCTGTACCGCTGGGATTTGACGACCAACACCCTGTCGCAAGTCATCACGCTGTCGGCAGGCGTCGGCGAGGCGTATACGCCGACGGCGATTGGCTCCGATGGAACCGTGTACGCGATCAACTTCGCCGTCCTGAATGCAGTCGGCACGCTGCCGGCAACGACGCCGACAGCGACTCCGACGAGCACGCCGATCGCGTCACCGACTCCGACGTCGACGAGGACCGCCACGTCGACGCCAACAAGAACTGCGACGCCGATCGCAACGCCGACGCTGACCAACACGCCGACGCCCACCGCCACGGCGACCGCACCGCCCTGCACGGCCGGCACGACGTACATCGAGCGCGATCTCGTGAGCACGTGCGCGCCGGCCGCCGGAGCGAAGGGGAATCAATTGACGCTCGCCACGGCGGCAGCTGCCAGCGTGTCGGAAACCATCGCGCCGAACACGATCGACGAAGTGAGTTTCGCATTCACGGGAAGCAGCGCGAACATCGCGAGTTGGGGCGCCGGGACGTATTCAGTCGAGCTGAACGTGATCAGCGCCGGAGCCGGTGTCACCGGCTACAAAGCGCAGCTCGTCCGGGTGGATTCCAGTTGCGGCGTCGTCGCGACATTGGCGACCTCGTCGAGCCAGAGCGGGACGGGCATCAAGACGTTCACCTTCCCGAACGTCTCCTCCTCGGGCACGGCAACCGACCGGCTGCAGGTTCGTATTCTGGGCTCGGCGAAAAACGGCTCACGCGCGAGCCGCACATCGACCATTCAGGTCAACACGACCAACTCCGAGGTCCACGTGCCCTGGTGCAGTCCCTGAGCGCGGGCTGCTTTCGGTCTGTGGCCGTGACGGGCCGCGCGCCTCGGCTGCGACAACGCAGTAGGTTACTGCCGAACTTCCAGCGGGTCCTCGATCCAATCGCCGACGCCGCAACCGCGACTCCTCCCGTCATTTCCCGATGAGCGGCTCACCGCTCGCAAGGATTGCCGTTCGACCGCGCGCCTGGCCTACTCGAATGTAAGGAGGAAGTCGTATGACCATGCGACTCGCAACGGAAAAATGCCTCGTCGTCGGTTTGAGCGTCACGCTCGGCGTGCTCGCCCACTCCTCCGCCTTCGCAGGCACCAAGTACCAAACGAGCCTGGTACCGAACGTCGCCGGCGCCATGCCCGGGTTCGCGGCCCACGGGTCGTCGATCAAGATCGACGGTCACCGCGCGCTCAAGGGCAAGATCAAGAAGGTCGTCGACGGAACCGGAGCGTTGGTTACGACTGACGGGACGCCATCCAGCGACGACTACACCGTCGAGGTCGACGTTTCCGTGCCCGCGACCGCCGTCACCGGCACGATCAGCGTCGCGTTCGACCTGAAAAACGGTAACGGGAAGTTCGCGGCTGATATCAGCGCTGATCCCGCGTTCGCCGGCGCCACGCTCGGCGACGGCGTCGCCGTCGGCGCAGTTCGCGTCAAGGACAGCACCGGCACTGTCCTCGGCGTCGGCGGCTTCGCCGTCGAGTGAATCTGCGAGGCGATCCCGCTCCGTCATCGGAGCGTGGATCGCCTTCACACCGCCGCAGAGACATTCGCTTGCGGACGTGAGCCGGCGGCTTTGAGCGATCAGATTCTCGAAGAGCATCCTCGCCACGCTTCGCCGCAACGGGGTTCGCTTCGTCCCTCGTCGGCGGGGTTCGGCTTCGATCGACCGAGCTGACGACACTCTGCAAACATACTGCGCCTTGTCACCAGAGCGTGCGGACCGGATAGCGGAGGATGTCCGGATCAGGCGTCACGAGCATGAGGCCGGCGACGAGCGCCTGGCACACCAGCATGCGGTCGAACGGATCGCGATGTATGGCCGGGAGCCGTGCTAAGTGGAGCGCCGCCTCTTCATCGAGCGCCAAGGGCTCGATGCCGCGCGCGCGCCGCTGCGCGGGCACGTACCTGTGTGGCGGTTCAGGGAGAGGGAGTCTGCCGAGCGCGTGCTTCACCGCGATCTCCCACGCCGACACGCTGCTGAGATAGACGTCGTTCGCTGCATCGGAGAGCGCGGCGCGCGCGGGCTCGGAAATCGCAGCGCCGCCTTCGAGGCTCCACAAGAAGGTGCAGGTATCGAGTAGGAGCTTCACCGATCGCCTTCGAACGCGGCAACGATCTCATCGGGCAGTGGCTCGAAAAACGCGGGGACGAGCGCGAAGCGCGCATCGCGGCGAAACATCGGCCGCTTGGTCTTGCGACGGCGCGGCAACGCGCGCAGCTCGGCGATCGGCTCGTTGCGACGACAGATGATGACGACCTCTTCCTGGCCGCGCTCGAGGCGGTCGAGCCACTCGGACAGCTTGGTCTTCGCTTCGTGTACGTTCAGCTTTATCATGGTTCAATAGTGGATCAAGAAGTGGACTAACACAACCCCCGAGATGAGCCAAGCGCGCTCGACCCGCTCCTCGGCGACCCGGCCGCGGGCTAGCGCGACTCACGTCCTTTCGCGCCGCGGCGACGACGTCGTGTCGTCGGTGAGCGCTGGTCCGTCGTCGAGGCGCGCGCGCGCCCGTGTCCAGCCGACGCCGTCGCGCCGGTGAACAGAAAGCGGTGCATGCGCGTGAGGCCGGCGACGTCGTGCAGATCGGAGTCGAAGTTCGGCACTGTCACGAACGGCGTCCGGCGCGGCAGGCCGCGGCGGAACTGCTCCATGCGTAGCGCCTCGCCGCGCGCGAGGACCTGGTAGTCGACGAAGTTGCCGGCGAGCCAGCGTGCATGCGTTGGCGGGACGTCGGCCGCCGCAAGCGCCGCTTCGACCGTCGGTTCGTCGCCATGCGCGACCGTGCCTGCGGCGAACGTCGCGGGATCGGCGGGACACTCCTCGTGGACGCGGTTGAACACCACGCCTTTGAGCGTCATGCGCAGCGCCTGCATGCGCGCCGAGAAGAACTCGGCCTCGGTGAGGACCTGCTCCTCGGGGCCGGTCACGAGCACGAAGGCCGTGCTCGCGGCGCGCAGGATCGCATGGATCGTCTCGGTGCGCGCCGAGAACGCGTCGAACATCCCGCTCATCGCCGAGAAGAAGTCGGAGATCTCGGCGAGCGCCGCGATGCCGGTCGCCTCCTCGAGCTTGCGGAAGAGAAACCCGGCCGTGCGGTTCATCGCTTTCGCCGCAACCCAGCCGCGAGAGAGGTACGGCATCACGAGCCAGCGGACGAGGCGGCGATCGAGGAACTCGCGGATGCGCTCCGGCGCCTCGAAGAAGTCGAGCGCGTGCTTCGTCGGCGGCGTGTCGAGGACGATCAAGTCGTAGGCGCCGCTCTCGACGAGCACGCAGAGCTGCTCGATCGCCATGTACTCGTACGAGCCCGCGAAGCTCTGCGAGAGATTCAAGTAAAATCGATTGCGGAGGATGCGCTCGCGGATCTCGTCGGATGGGGCGTGGTGCGCGACGAGGCGATCCCAGGCGCCCTTCTGGTCGAGCATCATCGCCGCGAGCGTGCCGCGGGCGACGATGCCGTGGCGCGCGAGAACGGCGGGATCGACGGCGCGCGGCTCGTCGCCGAGCGCACCGACGCCGAGCGAGTCGGCGAGGCGGCGCGCCGGATCGATCGTCAGCACGACGGCGCGCCGGCCGTGCTCGGCGCCCCAGAGCGCGATCGCGGCCGACGTCGTCGTCTTGCCGACGCCGCCCGAGCCGACGCAGATCACCACGCGGTGGTCGCCGACGACGGCATCGAGCATCAGCGCGGCCTCGGAGCGAGCGCTCCGCGCCACCGACGAGCACGCCGCCGCGCCATCAATGCGTCCTCTCGGCGGCGAGCGCCCCGAGCTGCTGCTCGGCGTGGCCGAGGAGGCGGCGCACCTCCGAGAGGCCGAACTCCTCACAGAAGAGAAACGGCAGCTCGACCGTGGGCATCGGCACCTCCGCCCGCAACCGCGCGAGGTATTGTGCATTGATCGCCGCCCAACCCGCCTCCTCGCGGCCGCAGCGCAGCACGTCGACGATGAGCGATGACGCGCCTGCGGGCGGCGCGGGCACCTCATCAGGGGCGAGCGGCGCCGCGTGCATGCGGTTCACGAAGAGGACGCCGAGCGGCATCTTCAAATGATCGCAGAGTTGCGCGTACATCTCCCGCGTCTCGTTCACCGGCATCTCCTCCGCTGTCGTTACCGGACAGACCGCGGTGCGTATCGGATCCTCGAGCAGGTCGAGGACCTTCCGCGCCTCGCGGCGCACGAGCCCGGGGCCGAACGCTTCGTGCGCGGCGGCGGGCATCCGCAGGTACTGCAGGCTGTGACCGGTCGCGGGCGCGTCGACGACGATCGCGTCCCACTTGCGACCGCGCGTCGACTCGAGCTGCTCCTCGTACCAGATCTTGCCGACGGTCATCAGCTCCTTCAGCCCCGGCGCGGCGGCGACGAAGTGGCGGTAGAGCTTGCTGCCGACGACCATCCGCTGCACGCGCTTCACCGGCAGCACGAGCCCGAGATACTCGCTGAGCGCCGTCTCGCCGTCGATCGTGAAGAAGCAGAGCCCGGGGAAGACTTCTGCCGGCGCCTCGGTGCCGCCGTCGACGCCGAGCACCTCGCCGAGACGGCGGCCCGGACCCATCTGCGCCAGCAGCACGCGCTTGCCGCGCTCGGCGAGCGCGACCGCGAGGAGCGCGGCGACGGTGCTCTTCCCGACGCCGCCTTTGCCGACGACGAAGAGCACCCGCCGCTCGAAGAGGTCGTGAGCCATTCGACGCCTTTCGCCGGCTCACGCTATCATCGGCCCGGATGACGGACCACCGACAGCGGGCGCGCGGAGCCGAGTGAGCATCGCGAGCACGCTCGTCGTGTTCGGCGCCGGCATCCTCGCCGGCCTCATCAATTCCGTCGCCGGTGGCGGTACGCTGTTGTCGTTCCCGGTGCTGGTGTGGATCGGCCGCGATCCGATCGTCGCCAACGTGACGAACACGGTGGCGCTCTGGCCGGGCTCGCTCGCGAGCGCCGTCGGCTTCCGTCGCGAGCTGCGCGGCGGGCGCCGCATGCTGCTCCTGCTCGCCGTACCGTCGGTGCTCGGCAGCCTGACGGGCGCGATGCTGCTCATGCGGACGTCGTCGCGGACGTTCGCCGCGATCGTCCCATATTTGGTCCTGTTCGCGACGGTCATCTTCGCCGCACAGGGACCGATCACGCGCCGCTTGCGACGGCGCCATCATGCGCCGCCGTCAGCACCGACGCCGGCGCCGCCCGAGCTGGCGACCGTCGCACGCGCCGAACGTCACGACGCCGCGAACGCGACCGGTGCGGCGCTCGTCGGCGTCGCGCTCTTCCAGTTCGTGGTCGCGCTCTACGGCGGCTACTTCGGCGCCGGCATCGGCATCATCATGCTCGCCGCGCTCGGGCTTCTCGGCGTGACCGACATCTTGCACATGAACGGCTTGAAGAACGCGTTCGCCTTCTGCATCAACGCCGTCGCCGCCGCCTACTTCGCGCTCCACGGCACCGTCAGCTGGCCCGACGCGCTCGTGCTCGGCGTCGGCGCGATCATCGGCGGCTACGCGGGAGCCGGCGTCGCCCGCCGCGTCGGCCGCGCGACCGTGCGGCGGGCGGTAGTCGTCATCGGGTTCGCCATGGCGGCCTCGCTGCTCTGGCGGCGGCCGTAGCTCGTCTCGCGGAGACCGCTCGAGGTGGATTCCGCGTTGACGGCCGCAAGTGCCGCCGCGTATGTTCGCGGCGCTCGGCGCGTCTCGTGTCGAGGCGGCGTGCGCGTGCCCCATCCAGAGAACCACATGCAATCGATACATCAGCGGATACGAATCGCCGTCCTGACGCTCGCCCTCGCCGGTCTCGTCGACGCCTGCGGCGACGGCAGCCAGAACCAGGTCGCGAGCGGCGATCCCGTGCTGCGCTGGAACGCAGTCGCGCTCGATGCGTCCCGGCTCGATCACACGCCCGTCCGTCCCGGTGAGCAGCGCACGTTCGGCGAGGAGCGCGGCCCGACGGCGACGAGCCGCGCATTCGCGATGATCCACATCGCGATGGCGGACGCGGCGGCGATGATCGAAGGATCGTTCACGACGTTCTTTCCCGAGGGCTCTGGACCGCGCGACGCCTCGATCGGCGCCGCCGTCGCGCAAGCGGCGCACGACACCGCGATCGAGCTCTACCCGTCGCAGCGCGCGACGTTCGACGCCGCGCTCGCGCAGGACCTCGACGCGATTCCCGATGGGCATGCGAAAACCGACGGCATCGTGGTCGGCCGCGCCGCCTCCCTGACCTGTCTCGACGCGCGCACCGGCGACGGCGCCGAGCTGAGCGCGCCCGGCGCCCCGAACGACTACGTGTACGGCGACGCGCCGGGCGAATGGCGCGCCGACCCGCTGCACCCCGACGCGACGCCGCTCGGACCGAAATGGGGTGTCGTGAAGCCGTTCGTCCTGACGAGCCCGTCCGAGCTTCGTGCGCCGCCGCCGCCCGCACTCGACAGCGCCGAGTACGCGCAGGCGTTCAACGAGGTGAAGGCGCTCGGGGGAGACGGCATCCACACGCCGTCGAGCCGCACGCCGGACGAGACGATCGCGGCGATCTACTGGGGCTACGACGCGCAGCCGAGCTTGTGCGCACCGGTCGTCATCTACAACCAGATCGCGGTGCAGATCGGCACCGAGCACGGGCTCTCGGTGGCGGAGAACGCGCGCATGCTGGCGCTCGTGAACGTCGCGATGGCGGATGCCGGCATTGCGGCGTGGGAGACCAAGTACTTCTACAAGTTCTGGCGGCCGGTGGCGGGCATCCGCGAGGCCGACGCGGGAACGGGACCGAGCGGCGGCGGCGACGGCAATGCCGCGACGATCGGCGACCCGACATGGATGCCGCTCGGCGCCCCCGCCGACAACAGCGACGACACGAACTTCACGCCGCCCTTCCCCGCCTACACCTCCGGGCACGCGACATTCGGCGGCGCCCTATTCGAGACGCTGCGGCAGTTCTACGGAACCGACCACATCCGCTTCACCTTCGTCTCGGACGAGTTCAACGGCGTCACCAGAGATCAGTTCGGCAACGTCCGTCCGCTGATCCCGCGCACCTTCGAGACGCTCAGCCAGGCCGAGGAGGAAAACGGCCAGAGCCGGATCTATCTCGGCATCCACTGGCGCTTCGACAAGGTGAACGGCATCCGTCAGGGCGAGCAGATCGCCGACCGCGTGATGGCGACCCTGTTCCTGCCGCGCTGAGCGGCGCGGGTCGCCGAGCCGCTTCGACTAGCGACAGCTCAGCTTCGCGACCGTCCCCGTGCAGCGCGGGCGCGCGGCGCCGGGAGGATTCCACGTGAGGCTCGCGCACTCCGTCGTCGTTCCGAGGACGATCGTGCTGCGGACCGCGGCAGGATCGGGAAGCGTCGCGGTCGCCGGGCTCTTGCCGGTGACCGACCAGGCGAGGAGACCGTCGAGGTGCGCCGAGCGGTCTCTCACGACGACCTTGGTGATGCCGCCGTCGGGGCCGGCGCGGTCGCGGTAGGTCCAGCGCGTGCCGGAGCTGTTGACGAACCAGCCGACGTCGTTCACCGCGGCGCCGCCCGGAATCATGACGTCGAGGCCGCCCGGTCCGGCGGGCGCGTCGATCACGACCCGCAGGCCGTTCGCGAGCGGATCCACGCCCTGCCACGGCTTCGGCACGACTGCCTGCCCTTTGGTGCGCAGCTTGAATGGCGTCGCGTACATCGTGAGCCCGGGCTTCGTGATGACGATGCCGCTCGCACAGACAGGTGGATTGACGCACGCGCAAGCGCTGCACACCTCGCCGGCGGCGCAGTCGGCATCGGCCTCGCACTGCTCGTTGCCGCAGACGAGCGCGTCGCCGCAGACCGGCGCGCTCGCGACGCACGTACAGCCGGCGCAGTGCGTGCACGGGTCGGCGCAGGAGAGGCCGGGCTCGCCGCACTGCTCGCCGGGGTCGACGTTGCCGTCGCCGCAATGGAGGAGCTGGCGCTCGTAGGCGCCGACGTCGACGCCGCCGCCGACCGGGCGCGGCGCGCCGTCCAAGTCGTCGGCGGGCGACTGCGCCATCGTCCCCGCGTCGATCGCCGGGCTCGTCGGCAGCAGGTGGAAGTCGACACCGGGGCTGACGAAGTGGTCGGTGGGCGCGGCGAGGAACGAGTGCGTGTCGTAGCCGAGCGCCTGCCACGCGGCGAAGTCGATCGTGGTGGAGTCGTCGGGGCTGAAGCGATCCATGACGCTGTTGTAGTCGCTCACGAACCCCGTGCGGCTGCCCGCCTCGATCGTGATCGCGCCATGCGACGGGTAGTAGTTATAGAGGATGTTGTTCAGCACGTGGTTGCCCGTCGAGCCGTCCTTGATGTTGACGGCCCACCGCCCGGTGTCGCCGGCGACGATGATCGTGTTGTTCACGACGAGGTTGTTCGTCGACCCGGCGGCGCCGTCGATGTCGTAGAGGCTGATCCCGCTCGCGTGGTTGTCGTAGAGGAGGTTGTTACGAAAGACGCTGTCGGTGACGCCGTCGCAGTTGATGCCGGAGCCGCCGCCGACGCCGTTCCCGTAG
>WNFP01009867.1_pt1 | contig 12897 bp, 14 predicted proteins | sample 5400201 | NCBI WGS metagenome assembly WNFP01 (sample SAMN13153355, study PRJNA577476) | soil metagenome | isolation source: 115 cm saprolite under Madrone tree | place: USA:California | collected 2016-06-14
AAAAAGGCAAGGACGAAGTCGTCGCTCGGCGGCGTCGGCGGCAAGACTACTCGGAGCGGTTGGCACCGACTGCCGCGAACAGGCGCGCGAACGTCGCGACGGCATCGGCGATGCGCAACCCGTACCACGTGAGCGCCTTGCCGTCGACGAAGTGCACGGCACCGGGCGCGCTCCATGTGCCGCACTCGGGCGTGCGGTTGCCGAGCGGCGCGAGCGCGGGGACGTCGCGGTCCGTGAAGCGGTACGGCTCGTCGGGGAGCAGGACGACCTCGGGCGCCGCGGCGCCGACTTCCTCCAGCGTCACGACCGGATACCGTTCGGCGCGATCGGCGAGAACGTTGCGGCCACCGGCGGCGCGCAGGAGGTCGTGCGCGTAGGTATCGGCGTTGAACGCCATCCACGGCTTGCGCCAGATCGGGCAGAAATACGCGATGGCGTGCCGGCCGTGCGTTCGCGTCCGCACCTCCTCGACGCCCGCTGCTTGGCCGAGGTCGCCCCGCCCGACCGCCGCGCCGAGCGTCGCGATCAGCCGCACGCCGTCGTCGACGGTCTTCGGCTCGGTGACGAGGACGTGCAGACCCGCGGCCGTGAGCGCCGCGAAGTCCTCGCGCCGATTCTCCTCCGCGTTCATGACGACGAGGTCCGGTCGCAGGTCGACGATCGCATCACAGTCCGGGTTCTTCGTGCCGCCGACCTTCGCGACACCTGCCACCCGATCTGCCGGCGCGACGCAATAGCGGGTGACACCGACGACGCGCTCGCCGACGCCGAGGGCGAAGAGCAGCTCGGTCAGACTCGGGACGAGCGAGACGATCCGGCGCGGCGGTGGGGCGCTCACGTGACGCGGCGTCGCCGCCGCCGCCGGGGTGTCACGGGCCGGGGGCGGTGCCGCGCTCGCGCAGCACGCGCTCGAGCTCTTGCTTCTCGGGCGGCGTGATCTCCTCGCCGCCGGCCGCGTGGGAGTCGCTCGTCTCCGGCGGCGCCTCCTTCAAGATCCGCGCGCCCGGCACGCTGCTCGGCGGCGCCGGCGTCTCGGCGCGGCGGGCGCTGATCCACCACAAGAGCGCGAGCACGCCCGCGATCATCATCGCGGCGAAGATCCAGCTCCCCTGCCGTGCGCCGCGGCGAGCCATCAGGCGGAGAGCGCGACGCGATCGTCGAGGCGAAGCTGCAGCACCTCCCAGCCGCGTTGGCGGGCGATGCGCCGCAGCAGCGCATCCGGGTTCACGACCTGCGGGTGACCGACGATCTCGAGCATCGGCACGTCAGTGACCGAATCCGTGTAGAAGAAGCTCTCCGCGAGGTTGACGTCGTGCTCGGCGGCGAAGCGCCGCGCCCAGTAGAGCTTGCCGTCGCCGTAGCAGATCGGTTTGTGCGCTTCGCCCGTGAAGCGGCCGTCGCGGACGACGAGACGCGACACGAGGAGGTGGTCGATACCGAGCTCCTCTGCCAGTGGGTCGGCGAGGTAGTTGGTCGTGCTGGAGAGGATCGCGACGACGTGGCCCTGCTCGCGATGCACACGGACGCGCCGCACCATCTCCGGCTGCAGGTACTGCCGGACCATGTCGCGGTACCAGAGCCGGCAGTTCGCGGCGATGTCCGATTCGAGACGGCCCTGGATCCAGGCGCTCGAGCGCTCGACGGCGCGCTCGATGTCGAGCAGGTTCAGCCGGTACCGCACGTAGAAGTACAGCGTGCGGAGCGCGTCGCGGCGGCGAATCTCGCCGCGCTGGCGCAGGAACTTCATGTAGAGCGGGCCGGAGTTCTTCGCGATCAGCGTGCCGTCGACGTCGAAGAAGGCCGCCACCGCCACCAGAGGTTCCCCCGCGCGCGTCAGCGCTCGACGACCATCGCGATCCCCTGCCCGCCGCCGATGCAGAGCGCCGCCAGGCCGAGCCGGGCGTCGCGATCTTTCATCGCATAGAGCAAGGTGACGAGGACGCGAGCGCCGCTCGCGCCGATCGGGTGCCCGAGCGCGACTGCGCCGCCGTGCACGTTGACGCGATTCTTCGGGATGCGCAGCTCGCGGAGCACGCCGAGCGACTGCGCGGCGAAGGCCTCGTTCAGCTCCCAGAGATCGATCTCCTCCTTGCGGAGGCCGGCGCGTTGGAGCGCCTTCTCGGACGCCGGCCACGGGCCCATCCCCATGATCGACGGGTCGACGCCGGCCGACGCGTAGGCGCGGATCGTCGCCAAGATCGGCAAATTCTGCCGCTTCGCGCGCTCCTCCGACATGACGACCAGTGCGGCGGCGCCGTCGTTGATCCCGGACGCGCTCGCGGCCGTGACCGTGCCGTCCTTCTTGAATGCCGGTTTCAGACCCGCGAGCTTCGCGGCCGTCGTCTCGCCACGTGGATGCTCGTCGGTGTCGAAACGGATCGGATCGCCTTTCTTGGCCGGGATCTCGACCGCGACGATCTCGTCCTTGAACTTGCCCGATTTCATCGCCGCCGCCGTCTTGTTCTGGCTCTCGGCCGTGAACTCGTCCTGCTCCTCGCGCGAGATCTCGTACTTCGCGGCGACGTTCTCCGCGGTGACCCCCATGTGCACGAACGTGATCGGGCAGCTGAGGCCGTCGGCGATCATCGAATCGATGAGCTGGTCGTGACCCATGCGATAGCCGAAACGCGCCTTGTTCAAGATGTACGGAGCGCCGCTCATGCTCTCCATGCCGCCAGCGACGACGATGTCGGCGTCGCCGAGCGCGATCGACTGCGCCGCGAGCGCGACCGCCTTCAGACCGGAGCCGCACGCCTTGTTGATCGTGTACCCCGGCACCTCCTTCGGAATCCCCGCTTTGAGATATGCGACGCGTGCGGGGTTCAGGCCGAGACCCGCCGTCAGCACGTTGCCGAGGATCACCTCGTCGACTTGGTCGCCGGGGAGGCCGCCGGCGCGGCGCAGCGCCTCGCGGATGACGATCGCGCCGAGCTCGGGCGCCGGGGTCTGCGCGAGCGCTCCACCGAGCGTACCGATCGCCGTCCTGGTCGCGCCGACGATGACTGCCTTCTTCATACGGGCCTCCTCGAGACGTGTCCACGCAAAAGCGGGCGTTCAGTTATTGCATCCCGCAACCAGGCGAAGCAACCGCCGAGCGCGCGGAAGCGAATCCGCGAACGCTCTCCTCGACGGACATTTGCGGAAGAGCGCGCGCAGACTTTCAGGCAGACGCGGCGCCGCTTCTGCAAGCGCGGCGCTGTTCTCCGGCTCCGCGTCGCGGTACGCTACGTCGATTTTTCTCGTGGACCCACGCTCTTGAATACGCCGTACGTTTCGTCGGAAGGGTCACCGAACCGCGCTGCGACCCCGCTCGCTGAACGCCGCGGCGGTGACCGTCGCGATCTCCTCGCGCTCGGATCGCTGATCGTGCTGGCATGCGCCCTGCGCCTGCCGGGGCTCGCTTCGCGCTCGCTCTGGGTCGACGAGGCCTGGCGCGCGAATGTGGCCCTGGCCTCGTCGTGGAGCGGGTTCTGGAACGACGTGCTCGGCAGCGGCCGGATCGAGGCGCCGATGCCGCCGCTGTACGCGCTCGCGCTGCGTCTCATCGGGATGGTCGTTGGACACTCGGCCGGCGGCTTGCGCGCGTCGTCGTTGGCGGCGAGCGTCGCCGCGATCCCGCTCGCGTACGTGCTCGGGAGACACGCCCGTGGCCCGGTCGCGGGAATCGCGGCCGCGATGGCTTTCGCCTGCTATCCCGCAGCCGTCACCTACGGCCGCGAGCTCAAACCGTACGCGTTCGATGTGCTCGTCGTGCTCGCGGTTCTCGTGTGCGCCGCACGCACGATCGCCCGACGCGATCGTGCGTCGTGGATACTCCTGGCCGCGATGACGGCGCTTGCGCCCGGGCTCTCGTATCCGGCGATCCTCGTCCTCCCCGGTGTCGCGCTCGGTCTCCTCGCCACGTGCCGCGATCGGCGCGATTTCCGTCGCTGGCTCGCGACCGAGGTCTTCGCAACGCTGTCGCTCCTCGTCTGGTACGTGCTCGTCATCGCCGTGCAGCGCCAGCGTCCGGGTGTGGTTGCATACTGGGGAGGAGCCTTCCCATCGTTCACCGCCAGCGGAGCGACCGCGGTCCTCGCAGCGGGCACGGAGCTGATCGAGTTCGCTGCCGGCACACCGGCCTGGCTTTTCGCCCTCGCCGTCGCCTTGGGATTCTTCAGCACACCGCGTTGGCTGCGCTTGGCGACGCTCGGCACGGTGACCACCGTCGTCGTCGTTGGCTTTCTACGGATGTATCCGCTCTCGGGCGGGCGAACGAGCTTGTTCCTGTTGCCGTTCATCTACGTCGCGCTCGCCGTCGCCGCGGCGGCGCTGATACCGGCCGCGCGCGGGGAAGCGCGGGCGGCGTCACACGGGCGCCGCGTCGCGACGGTGAGTCGGGTGCTCGCGGCGATGGCGGCGGTGGTCGTCCTCGCGCTCCCGCTTCGAGGGGCCAGCCACCCCGACGCCGGTCTCGTCTACGAGGAGACCGCGCCGCTCATCTCCTGGCTCACGGCCGAGCGCAAGCCGGACGATCGTGTGTACGTCTACTACGCGGCCGGCCCGGCGTTTCTCTTCTATCACCCCGAGGTCGACCCCGGCGTCACGATGGGCGGCTTGCACCGAGGCGATGCGGGCGCGTACGAGGCGGAGGTCCGACCATTACTCGCACCGAGCACGCGAATCTGGATCCTGTTCGCGCACGTCTTCACGCCGCGTGACGGCGCCAGTGAGCGTGACACCATTCTCGATGCGGTGCGGCTCTGCGGACGTCAACTCGAAGCGCGCGAAACCGTCGGCGCGTCGTTGCACCTCTTCGAGGTGATACGGGCGGCGAACCAGGTTCGCCACATCCAAATCCGTCCCGAGGACGCGGCGAACCCGGATCGTCTGCGGGAGCTTCTCGGCAAGTAACACGACCAGCCTCTCGGTGGGTGCCCGCTTCCCTTCACGAGTCCCTCCTGATCATGATCGCGGTCAGTGTCGCCCTGATCGGGGCCGCGATCTCGAGACGGTGGAAGGACCCCTGCACGTGCATCCTTTCGGGGCCGTGCGCTTCCCACGAATGCCCTCCGAGCGAGATCGTCGTGGGACTGCTCGCGATCACGAACACGCGATAGTCGCCGTCCGGCAGCCACACGAGACGGCTCAGTTGCGCCCCGGGCGCGAGCTCGATCGCGAGCGGACGGGTCGCGGGCAAGTAGAAATTGGCTTCCTGACGGATCTGCGGATTCATGAAGAGCATGTCGCCGAGGTCGAGCAGCCCGCCTGCACCGGGACGGGCAGGCAGCAGCGCCGTCACGCCCGCGAGCACCGCGACGGCGAGCAGCACGATGCGCGTCCGCGGACGCGATCGCGACAGCACCAAACCGATCGCCGCGCATTCGAGCGGCGAAAGGAAATGCAGACGCCAAAAGCCGTCGCTCGGAGGTAGGATCAGTAGACTGAGGAGCACCGGCAAGTACAGGACGATCAGCGCGAGTGCCTCCCGCCTTACGACGAGGACGAGGAGGCCTGCGGCGAAGAGCGCGCCGTACAACGGCGTCAGAACCGGATGCACGCGCGCCATGAGCGGAGCGAGCGGCTGCCCGTGCCTCCGAAAGCCCAGCCAGTAATACCCCAAGGGATCGCTGGCGAACCTGAGGGTTTTCACGAGCGACGTGAACGGCTCGAACCGCGGCGCGTAGAAGGGATCGAGCGGGTGCAGGATCCCCGAAACGTAGGCGACGGGATTCGTGAATAGCGCGACGACGCCCAACGTCACGAGCGACCACGCCACCAAGCCGCCGACCGATATCCTCCCGCGCACCGCCACGACGCCCAGGACTAGCGGAAGGAGAATCAGGCCCGTCTCCTTCACGGCGAGCACGAGACCGGTGAGCACACCGAGCCGCACCCAACCCCAGAAGCGTCCGTCGTGTCGTATCGATGCAATCGCGAGCAGAACCACCAGCGGAGCGAGAAACGCGTCGAGGTACGCGAGCGATCCGTAGGTGACGGCGAGCGGAAACACGGCGTAGAGCGCCGCGGCAGCGAGGCCGAATGCGACGCTCCCGCCGAGGGCGACCACGAGCGTCGGCACGTATAGCAACGCGACCGTGTCGACGACGGCATTGACGGTGCGGGCCGTGAACATGGCAGCGCGGGGCCACGCCGGATGCGTCACGGCGAACACCAGCCCCACTACATCCGCGAACAAGCAGGGGTGGCCGAGACGGGGGAAATCGCCGTGCTCGCCCCAATTTCCAACGATACCGTGACCGGGTTCGAGGTGCGGATGGCGGTGCGGATGATCGTAGAGAAAAGACCATGTCCCGCGGAGCCCGAGATGCGCATCCGCCCACGTCGCGTCGGCGACGTAGTGCAGCTCGTCGTCGTGGAAGTTGGCGGAGCGCGCGTTCAGCTCGCGGAGCGCGAACCCGAGCAACGCCACAGCCACGAGTGCCACGGAGTACGTCCTGCGACGGACGGAAGTGGTCACGGCGCCCGCCGCGGGAGGCGCGCTCACGAGCGGGCGCGTATGACCGATGCGGCAGGCTCGACGTGCGCGACGCCGCGCCTTCGAAGCGCGGTGCGCAATGCTTCCCAACCGCTGCGGCGGTCCCACCCGTCGACGCCGTTGTACCAGCAGAGGCCGACATGCTGCGCGCCGCTCCAGCGCGCGGCGACGCCGAGCCAGAGGCGCGCGCCGCGCCCGTAGAACATCGTCGCCGCTTGGTCGAGGCGGCGGAGCTTGCGTCCGACCCAGGAGCGCCGAAACCGCGTCTCGGCGCCGCGCCAGTCGAGCGTCCCCGCGGCCAGCGCAACGCCGAGCTCGGCGGCCGCCCAGCGTCCGTACTCGAACGCGAACGAGATTCCTTCTCCCATGAGCGGCTCCGCGCCCGCGGCGTCACCGACGAGGAGCGTGCGCTCAGCGGTGAAAGGCGCGCGCGACCAGCAGCGGATCGGCGCCGCCTGGTGTCGCACGGTCCGCCCGCCGAGCTCCGCCTGCAGCTGATCGAGCAGCGCGCGCACGTCCGGTCCCACCCCGATTCGCCGCGTGTACACGCCGGCGTTCACGTGTGGCTGTCCGTCGACGAGACACGGAAACGCCCACGCATAACCGTGGAGACCGTCTGGCACCGGACGGAAATCGAACTCGTAACGCGCCCGATCGTGGCCATCCCAAAGACAGCCGCCCCCGACCGGCACGTCGGCCATGACTGCGCGGCCGATCGCGGCGCGCTCCGCCGCGACGTCGGCGCTCACGAGGGCGCGACGGACGAAGCTCCCGGATCCATCGGCACCGACGACGAACGCCGCGCGAAATGTGCCGCGGTCGGTGCGTACGACGACGGCATCGCGATCACGCACGAGGCTCCGCACCGGCTCCTCCTCGCGCACCTCGACACCGCGGGCGCGCACGGCGGCGACCAGCATGGCGTCGAATTCCGCGCGGCGCACCACCACACAAACGCGATGGCCCTCGACTTCCACCCGCCGTCCCGGCACCGCGACGCGCGCGCGGTCGACGACGATGTGCGGCACGGTGAGCGCGACGTCGAGCTCCTCGAGGCAAGAAAGCGTATGCGGGATGAGGCCGCCGGCGCAGACCTTCGGTCGGGGGTGGCGCGCCTTCTCGAGGACGAGCACGCGCGGTGCCAACGCCGGATCACGACGCACCAAATGCAGCGCGGTCGCGGCGCCCGCTGGGCCGCCGCCGACGATCACGATGTCGCGCCGTTCCACGGCGGCGCGACGTTAAGCCGCTTCGCCCTGGCGCGCAACCGCCGCGGCCGAGGTGCGAGCGCGCGCGGTTGCTATCTGCCACCGCGCGGGTAAAAGTCGGCCGATCCACGACCGCGCACCCGAGCCGATACCCGTGCAGCCCTCGATCATCTCCTCGCGCGTGACCGGCGGCTTTGCCGCGTTGCTGGTGATGCTCGTGCTGGTGTTCATTGCCAGTGTACGCGGCGCGGCGCGGCTCGCGGGCCTCGATAGCGCGGTCGGACGAGCACGCGACGTGCTGGAGGAGATCGCGGTGACGCGGAACTCATTGCGCGAGGTCGAGACGACGCGGCGCGGGTATCTCCTCACGCACCATGGCGAGTTCGGCCGCCCGCGCGACGTCGCCGTCGGCGCCCATCCTGACGGCGGCACGATCGTGGCCGAACAGATCCGCGGGCTCGTCACCGAGCTGGAGGACACCGAGCGCGAACGTCTGCGCGATCACGAAGCAGAAGCGAACGCACGGACGATGAAAGTGATCCGCGGCTTCGGCACCGTCGCATTGATCGCGCTTCTCCTCCTCGGCACCGCCTACTACATCCTCGATCGCGACGCCGCAGTGCACGCCGCCGTTCTCGAGGAGCTGCGGATGTACTCGCGTTCGGCGGCGTCCGCGAAAAACGCCTCGCATTCGGAAGCGCCGTCTCGTCGAGGCTGACACACGGCGGCAGCGGCGCCTATCAGTCGCCGCGCGGCGCGATGTTGGCGCGGATCCAGGCGACGATGTCGTCCATCGACGCACCGGGTGTGAAGATCTCTCGGACTCCTTCGCGCTTGAGCTGGGCGATGTCCTCGGGCGGAACGATGCCGCCGCCGAAGATCGCGACGTCATCCGCGCCCTTTTCGCGCAGCAACCGGAGGACCGCGGGGAAAAGCGTGTTGTGGGCGCCGGACAGAATCGAGAGGCCGATCGCGTCGACGTCCTCTTGAATCGCGGTCTCGGCGATCATCTCGGGCGTTTGGTGCAGACCGGTATAGATCACCTCGAAACCGGCATCGCGCAGCGCGCGGGCAATGATCTTGGCGCCGCGATCGTGGCCGTCGAGACCGGGCTTGGCGACGAGAATACGAAGCGTGCGCGCAGGCGGCACGCCGTCACACCCACGCGGGGTCGCGATAGATGCCGAACTCCTCGCGATATACGTCGCAGATCTCGCCGAGCGTGACGCCATCCTTCACGGCGGCGATGAGCGGCGGCATCAGGTTCTCACCGTCGCGACAGGCACTGCGGACCGCGTCGAGGCGCGCGCCCGCCCGTGCCTGATCGCGCGCCGCCTTGAACGCGCGCACGCGCGTCGCTTGCCGCTCCTCGAGCGCGGGATCGATGCGCAGCAGGTCGATCGGCGGCTCGTCGCCCATTTGATACTTGTTGACGCCGACCATCACCTTCTCGCCGCGATCGAGCTGGCGCTGGAAATGATACGCCGCCTCGGCGATCTCCTTTTGTGGGAAGCCGAGCTCGATCGCGCGGATGATCCCGCCCATCGCGTCGATCTGCCGGATGTACTCTTCGGCTTCGCCCTCGATGCGCGACGTCAGCGCCTCGACGGCGTAGCTGCCGCCGAGCGGATCGGCGGTGTTCGTGACGCCGCTCTCCTCGGCGACGATCTGCTGCGTCCGCAGCGCCACCATGACCGCTTGCTCGCTCGGCAGCGCCAGGGTCTCGTCCATCGAGTTGGTGTGCAGCGACTGCACGCCGCCGAGGACGCCGGCGAGCGCTTGGATCGCGACCCGGACGACGTTGTTCATCGGCTGCTGTGCGGTGAGTGAGCAGCCCGCCGTCTGCGCGTGCATGCGCAGCATGAGCGCGCGCGGGTTCGTCGCGCCGAAGCGGTCACGCATGATGCGCGCCCAGAGGCGGCGCGCCGCGCGCAGCTTGGCGATCTCCTCGAGGAAATCGTTGTGGAGATTGAAGAAGAAGGAGAGCCGTTGGCCGAAATCGTCGACGCTGAGACCGCGCGCAATCGCGGCGTCGACGTAGCCGATGCCGTCGGCGAGGGTGAACGCGACCTCTTGCACCGCCGTCGAGCCGGCCTCGCGGATGTGGTAGCCCGAGATCGACACCGGGTGGAAGCGCGGCGCCTCGCGCGTGCAGAACTCGATCATGTCGACGATGATCCGCACCGACGGATCCGGCGGCGAGATCCACTCCTTCTGCGCGATGAACTCCTTCAGCATGTCGTTCTGGATCGTGCCGCCGAGGGCGGTCATCGGCACGCCCTGACGCTCGGCGACCGCGAAGTACATCGCGAGGATGACGCTCGCCGAGCAGTTCACGGTCATCGACGTCGTGACGGCGGCGAGGTCGATGCCGTCGAAGAGCTCGGTCATGTCGTCGAGCGTCGAGACCGCCGTGCCCTCGCGTCCGACCTCGCCGAGCGCGCGCGCGTGGTCGGCGTCGTAGCCCATGAGGGTCGGCATGTCGAAAGCGGTCGAGAGACCGGTCTGGCCTTGCGACAGCAGGAACTTGAAGCGCGCATTGGTATCGCGCGCGCTGCCGAACCCGGCGAACTGCCGCATCGTCCACGGGCGGCCACGATACATCGTCGGGTACGGGCCGCGCGTGTACGGGAACTCGCCGGGTCGACCGATCGTCGCCGCCTCGGGGAGATCCTCGGCACCGTAGAGCGGGGCGATCTCCATGTCGGAGATCGTCGAGAACCGCGGCGCGCGCGGCGGCGTCGCGTCGGGCTTCGGATGGGCGCTCACGGCGTCTCGGAGCGCGTGCGGCGCGCGGTCCGCGCGCGACGCCGACGGCGTGCGAAGTCGACCGCGATCACTTGCGCCGGGGGCCGTTCGGGCAACGGCGGAAGCGAGGGGCGCGTGCGTCGCGCGATCAGCTTCGACGCGACCGGCACCCACTCCTCCGGAACGAGAATGCGGATCGTGCCGAGACTGCCGATCCGTACCGGATCCATGCCGAAGCGCCCGTTCTCGAGCAGACACGGAATTCCCTGATGCTCGAGGAATCCTTTGACGAGATACGCTTCGGGCTCGAAAACCGTTGCATGACAGACTTTCCAGGACATGGCGGGATTTCCGTATAGATTATCCCCCCGGGGCTGCCAAGCCAAAGCATTCTTGTGGCCGATGGGGCCGCAGTCTATAGCCCGGCGCACGCGCTGACGGAGTAGGAGGTTCATGTGCGCACATGGCAGATCGGTGACGTCGCCCTCACGAAGATCGTCGAGCTCGACGTCACCGGCGGGACGCGCTTCATCCTCCCGCAGGCGACACCCGAGACGTGCCGAGCGATGCCATGGATGGCGCCGCATTTCATGGACGGCGACGGCCGCTTGAAGATGAGCGTCCACGCGCTGCTCGTCGCCACCCCGTCCCGACGGATCATCGTCGACACCTGCATCGGGAACGACAAGCAGGGCCGGACGGTCCCGCACTGGAACGACATGCACGGCCCGTTTCTCGATGATCTCGCCGCCGCCGGGTTCACGCGCGACTCGATCGACACCGTGCTGTGCACGCATCTCCACGTCGACCACGTCGGTTGGAACACGATGCTCAGCGACGGCGCCTGGGTGCCGACGTTCCCCCGCGCCCGCTACCTCATGGCGCGGCCGGAATTCGAGTATTGGCGAGATCAGCGCGACGTCCCGGACCAGACGATGGTCTTCGACGATTCGGTGCGGCCGGTCTTCGACGCCGGACTCGTCGAGCTCGTCGGCACCGACTATCGCGTGTGTGACGAGGTGAGCCTCGTGCCGACCGTCGGCCATACGCCCGGCCACGTGAGCGTCCGCATCGTGTCGCGAGGCGAGGAAGCGCTGATCACGGGCGACTTCCTGCATCACCCGTGTCAGCTCGCATCGTCGTCTGAAGCTCGTCCGTTCTCGCCTGCGCGCCCGTTCGGGGACGGCATGTGCCCTGATTCCCTATATTTGCCATATTCGAGCCTGATATCGCCGCCGCCGCTCCCGCTGTGTTCTCAAGTACATAGACCAGGATTCCCTAGGGAATATTCCGTGTATCAGATGCTACGATTCCCTATATTTCGCTTGACGTGCGCGCGGCGACAAGCGTAGTGGTCATTGGTAGGAGCGAAAGGACGCGAGGCGCTGAGGCGCCTCGCCGGCCGCTGGAGGGCGCGCGTGATGTGCCGTGTCATCGCCCCACTTGCCGCGATAGTCCGCCGCGAGACGGTCTCGCGTCCTTCGCTCCTCCCCCCGCCCCTCAGCACGGCGCCGAGCAGGCGAACGATCCTGCAGCGGCGACTCCGGATCGTCCGCCATCGCATGCTGCGCTGGTTCGGGCAGCCGATCGCGATCGAGCGCAATCGACGCCAGCCCGATCGGAGCGCCCGCCTCTCCGACTTCCCATTTGGGCGCGCCCGTCACTTCGCGCTGGAGCGCGCGACGAAATACGTCGCCTGACGCGCGGCAGACGCCGCACCCGTCGCTGCGCTCAGTACTCGGGCTTGAACTCGAAGTGGTGGGTCGTGTGTAGATAACGGATCGTCCGCGTCTGCGAGCGCATGACGACAGAGTTGGTCGTCGCGCCGCCGCGGAAGAAGCGTACGCCGTCGAGGTAGTCGCCGTTCGTGACGCCGGTCGCGGCGAACATGACGTTGCCGCGGACGAGCTCGTCGAGCGTGTAGCGTTTTTTCAGATCCGTGAAGCCTTGGGCGTAGCACTGGCGGACGTCGTCCTGGGAGATCGGCGAGGATACCCTGCAGTCCTTTCCCGGTGCCCATCAGGAGATCGATGCCCGAGTGCGGGCGCGTCGTCGCGAGCGCGGCGGACAGATCGCCGGCGGCGAGGAGCTTCACGCGGGCGCCAGCGGAGCGCACTTCGCGGATCAGCTTGGCGTGGCGTGGGCGCTCCAGGATCGCGACGGTCAGATCCTCGACGTAGACGCCCTTGGCCTCGGCGAGCGCCTTCAGGTTCTCGGTCGCGGAGCGCTCGAGGTCGATGACGCCGCGACCGTCCGGACCGACCGCGATCTTCTCCATGTACGTGTTGGGACAGCGGAAGAAGACCTCGTGATCGGCGATCGCGATGATCGAGAGCGCGCCGGCGCCGCCGGTCGCGCAGATGCTCATGCCCTCGAGGGCGTCGAGCGCGATCTCGGTGGCGTTGCCGCCCTCGCCGACGCGCTCACCGGAGTAGAGGAGCGGCGTCTCGTCGGAGCTGCCCT
>WNFP01003311.1_pt1 | contig 12892 bp, 10 predicted proteins | sample 5400201 | NCBI WGS metagenome assembly WNFP01 (sample SAMN13153355, study PRJNA577476) | soil metagenome | isolation source: 115 cm saprolite under Madrone tree | place: USA:California | collected 2016-06-14
CGAGGCCCAGTGTAATTGCAGGTTTGAATCCTTTCGCAGAGACCAAAGGGCTCGAAAGCAGCACACCGGCAAACGATCCTGAGAATTGTACGAGGGAGAAAAGTCCGGCGCGGCTGTCGTCCAATCCCCATTTGGCCATGAAGACCGGAAGGATTGGTCCAATGAAAGAGATCACAACGCCGTTGAAGACGAAACCGGCACAAAGCAGATAGAAAATCACGCTTTGAGAGGAGGGGGAAGCCTTTTCCAAGATTTGCGTTTTCGAGGACATCATGGCATTTTGCCGGAGCCAGACATTTCGCGCAATGACGGTGTAGCTTGCGCAGGAGACTGAGAAGCAAACGCAAATGATTGAAGTCGGGCTCGTGGGATTCGGTCTGGCAGGACGGGCATTTCATGCGCCGGTGATTCGGGCTGTGCCTGGGTTGCATCTCGCGGCCATTGTGCAGCGCAGCGGCAATGAAGCAGCAGAGAAATATCCCGACGTTCGAGTCGCGCGGAGCCTCGATGAATTGCTTTCGATGCCGGAAATTCGTCTCGTCGTGATCGCCACTCCCAATGAGACGCACTGTCCCTTCGCGCGACAATGCCTGGAAGCAGGCCGCGATGTGGTTGTAGACAAACCGTTTACGACAACAATGGAAGAGGCGGTCTCATTGGTGGAACTTGCGAAGAAGTTGAAGCGATTCCTCACCATCTATCAGAACCGACGGTACGACGGTGACTTTCAAGCCATCCGTCAGCTTGTGGAGGCCGGCACTCTGGGCCGCATCGTGCGGTTCGAAACGGCTTACGACCGGTATCGCCCGCAGCTCAAGCCGGGAGCCTGGCGTGAGGCCGCGCGTCCGGGTAGTGGAATCCTGTTCGACATTGCGCCGCATCTGATTGACCACGCGTTGCTTCTTTTCGGATTGCCCGAGGCCATCACCGCTGACGTTCGAATCGAGCGTGAAAACGCCGCCGCCGATGATGCGTTTGATATTACTCTTCACTATTCGAAGGGAATGCGCGCAGTTCTCCGGTCAAGTATTCTTGCCGCTGCGCCGCGACCACGGTTCGTTCTTCTTGGCACCCAGGCCAGTTTCGTCAAGCAAACGTTCGACCCACAGGAGAATAATCTTCGGAGGGGTTACATCCCAAGTGACACCGCGTGGGGCGCCGAACCCGAAGAAAATTGGGGCATCCTCACCGTTCCTTCAGGAGATTCGTTCGGGCAGCGGCGCATTCCATCGGCCACCTGTGACTATCGCGATTACTATTCCAATGTCCGCGACGCCATTCTGGGACGCGCCGCGCCTGCCGTCACCCCTGAATATGCGTTGGACGTAATGCGCCTCCTCGAACTCACGCGCGATAGCAGCCGGCAGCGCCGTACGATTCCGTGGTGATCTAAGGTCGCCGGTTTGAATTCTACTTTTCAGCAAGTATGGAAGAACTTCCGCGTATAATCTGTTTTCTCCAAGGAAGGGAACGGCCCGCTGCCCATGACTATTGAACTGGCACCCTCGATTCTATCCGCAAACTTCGCGCGGCTGGCCGACGACGCGAAAGCTGCGCTCGATGGCGGAGGCACGGTGCTGCATGTCGACGTGATGGATGGCCACTTCGTGCCGAACATAACGATTGGGCCACTGGTAGTGGCTTCCCTGCGGAAGGCGCTGCCTAACGCCATTCTCGATTGCCACCTGATGATCGAAAACCCTGACGAGTTCATAGCCGCTTTTGCTGAGGCTGGGGCCAGCTGGATTTCCGTACACCAAGAGGCGTGCGTCCATCTCCATCGCACGTTACAGCTCATCGAGTCGCACGGATGCAAATCAGGCGTGGTTCTGAATCCGGCTACGCCGGTTCACATGCTCGATGAAGTGCTGGACATTGTTCATCATGTCCTGATTATGTCCGTGAATCCGGGATTCGGCGGACAAAAATTTATTCCAGGATCGCTCCAGAAAGTCAAAACGCTCGCCGAGGTCCGGGAATCGCTCGGGCTGTCCTTTCGCATTGAAATTGATGGCGGCGTAGCACTTGATACCGTGGGCGACATCGTGCGCGCGGGCGCTGAGTTGCTTGTTGCCGGGAATGCCGTGTTCGGCAAGGGCGACGTCCGGGAAAACGCGAAGAAATTACTTGGGGCGGCTCGTGCCGCAACGCTTACTCGTGTTTGAGCGCAGTCGAAGCAGCTTCAATTGGACAATGCTCGAAGGCCGGCTCAATTTCTCTTACTGTTCCTGATAATTCCAGGTCAATCCACCGTCTACGAAGAAAGTCGTTCCGGTCGCGTAGTCGGATTCCGACGATGCCAGGAATACGGCCATCGAGGCCACATCTTCCGGCTTGCCCAGCCTCTTCAGCGGAATGTTTTGAAGCAACGCCTTCAGCTTGACAGGGTCGTTCAAGAGTTTTGTGTTGATGGGAGTTTCGATGGCTCCCGGCGCGATGTTGTTAATGGTGATGCCGAGCGGGGCGAGCTCGATCGAAAGATTGCGAGTCAGCATTTTCACGCCGCCCTTGCTGGCGCAATACGAGGTGAAGTGAGGAAACGGAAGCTCTTCATGCACGGAGCTGATGTTGATGATCTTGCCCCCGGCCTTTGCCTGAATGCGACTCTTCACGAACGCTTGGGTGATGAAGAAGACCCCTTTTAGATTGACGTTCAGGACGGCGTCGTAATCTTCCTCCGTGGCATCCCAGAAGTCGGCGCGGCGCTCGAGTCCCGCATTGTTGACGAGAATATCGATCCTTCCAAATTGCGCCAGGGTATCGGCGATGAATTTCTGCCCGTCCGCCACGCGACCCACGTCGCATTGAAATCCGGCAACCTTTCTCCCCAGCTTCCGGATGTCTGCCGCGACCTCCTCCGCTCCCGCTTTGTTGGAACGGTAGCAAAAAGCCACGTCCGCTCCCTCCTCGGCGAAGCGCTGGGCGATGGCCAAGCCGATGCCCTGGCTACCCCCCGTGATAGCCGCTACTTTTCCATCCAGTCTGCTCGTCACGCTAGTCTCCTTAGCCTTCGTGCCGGAGTCTGATGCGCGGGCATCGTTTTGGTTTCACCGAGGTTTTGGCAAGGCATCCACGTCCTTATCGCCTTTACCGCCGATTGATTGGCGCGCAAAGAAAAAAAGATTCCTCGCTGCGCTCGGAATGACACAAGAGCGGCGGTTACAGCCTGAGGCTAGGCAATGGTGACTTCGGGGCTGAGGTAGACGTCCTGTATGGCGTTCAAGAGCTGGACGCCTTCCTTCATGGGGCGCTGGAACGCCTTGCGGCCGGAAATGAGGCCAGTGCCACCGGCACGCTTGTTGATAACCGCGGTAGCAACGGCTTCCTCGAAATCGTTGGCGCCGGAAGCGCCGCCGCTGTTGATGAGGCCCGCGCGGCCCATGTAGCAGTTAGCGACCTGATAGCGGGTCAGGTCAATGGGGTGATCGCTCGAGAGATCTGTGTAGATACGCTTGTCGAATTTGCCGTAGCTGGAATCACCCATATTGAGGGCCTGATAGCCGCCATTATTTTCCGGTAGCTTTTGCTTGATGATGTCCGCCTCGATGGTCACGCCGAGATGATTAGCCTGGCCGGTGAGGTCGGCGGAGACGTGATAGTCCTTGTCCTTCTTAAAGGCGTTGTTGCGGAGATAGCACCACAGGACGGTAGCCATGCCCAGTTGATGTGCGTGCGCGAAGGCCTGGCTGATTTCGACGATCTGACGGCTGCTCTGGTCGGAGCCAAAATAAATGGTGGCGCCAACGGCGGCAGCGCCGAGGTCGTAGGCCTGCTGCACCGTGCCGAACAGGATCTGGTCGGCTTTGTTCGGGAAGGTCAGCAATTCGTTGTGATTGATCTTCACGATGAAAGGGATTTTGTGAGCGTACAGGCGCGCGACAGAGCCCAGCACTCCGAAGGTGGAAGCAACAGCGTTGCAGCCGCCTTCGATGGCCAGTTTGACGATGTTCCCGCCGTCAAAGTAGTCAGGGTTTTTGGCAAAGCTGGCGCCACCGGAATGCTCGATGCCCTGATCGACGGGCAGGATGGACAGATAGCCGGTTCCGCTGAGACGGCCGTGGCCGAACATACGCTGTAGATTCGTTAGCACGCGCACGTTGCGGTCAGTCGCAGAGTAGATGCGGTCGACGAAATCCGGGCCGGGAAGATGCAGGCGCTCCTTGGCGATCTTCGGCGACTTGAATCCCAAAAGGGAATCGGCTTTTGCGCCGAGATAGGTTTCGATTTTCCCTTGGATCGTGCTGGTTGCCATTTCGTTCTCCTCGTTTTCTCGTTTGCCCGCAGAGCGGACAGCTATTCTCGAATTCCTCTTGAAAGTATTCCGCCGGCAGTCGCATCCACCAGCCAAAGCAGCCTGCCGCTCTTTGGATCGATTAATTGCGCGGGCAACTGCTCCGGTTCATAGGGCCCTTCCAGCACGGCTTTCAGCGCCAATGCTTTGTCGGCCCCGGCAACCATGAACATGACAAGAGCTGCGCTGTTCACAGCAGGAGCCGTCAGCGTCACACGCTCGGCAAGAAGCTTGCCGACCCAGTTGCGTACTACTAGGCGACCATTATCCCGCAAAGCTTTCGTTCCAGGAAAGAGGGAAAGCGTGTGCCCTTCGTTTCCCATGCCGAGAAGCACGAGGTCGAATCGGGGAGCCTCGCCATCCGCCAGGTGGAAGTGGGAACGCAACTCCTGTTCGTATTCGCGAGCGGCTTGCCCGGTGTCCGGGTTCTCAGCCTTAATCCGGTGCACTTGCTCCGGCTTCAGCGGGACCTTGGAAATCATGGCCTCCGTCGCCATGCGGAAATTGCTGTCAGGGTGCGTGGGTTCCACGTGGCGCTCATCGCCGAAAAACAACTGCATCTTGTCCCAAGGAAGTTGCCCGCGCAATGCATCACCGGCGAGCAGCGCATACAGGGCTTTCGGCGTGGAGCCGCCCGCGAGGGCGACGCTGAAAGAGCCTTTGGTCTTCGCGGCAGCATTCGCAGCCTTGATGAATTCTTCCGCGGCGCGCTTGGCGATTGCCGCAGCGTCTTCGAGGATTCGCACTTCGGCGTTTACGCGAAAGTCGATCATGCGTTGCCGGCCGCAGTCGCAAGGATTCCCATTTCACGAGCCACGCCCGGTCCTCTCAGGTGATGATTCCGGTTCTGTCCGGTGCGGCGATGCCCCCGCGCTTGTCGACTTCCTCTTCGCCCGGCCGGCGCCAGGAGCGGCCGTCCTTTTCGAGCAATTCTTCGGCCTCGACGGGTCCCCAGGAGCCAGCCGCGTAGTTGGGGAATCCGCGCGCGGGCAGCGCGTGCCACACGTCCAGGATCGGCTGGATGACGCTCCAGCCTGCTTCGACCATGTCCGCGCGCTGGAAGAGCGTGGCATCCCCGGCCATGCAGTCGCGGAGGAGCCGTTCGTAGCCGGTGCTGTGCTCCGCGCCGAAATAAGTGCAGTAGTCGAAATCCATGTTGACGAGGCCGAGTTTCATCACTGAACCGGGAACCTTGGCGCCGAAACTGAGAGAGATGCCTTCATCGGGTTGAATGTGAATGACCAGACGGTTGGTCTCGAGATTTCTGACGGTGGTGTTGCGGAATAGGACGAAGGGAGTGCGGCGGAATTGAATGACGATTTCAGTCATGCGCTGCGCGAGACGCTTGCCGGTGCGAAGGTAGAAAGGGACACCGGCCCATCGCCAGTTGTCGATTTGCAGCTTAAGAGCAACGAATGTTTCCGTGTTCGAATCGGGCGCTACATCGGGCTCGCTGCGGTAGCCTGCAACGCGCTGGCCATCCACTGTGCCGCCGCCGTATTGACCGCGCACCATATTTGTCAAAACGTCTTCAGGGTCAAGAGGCTGGATGGCGTGGAGGACTTCAGCTTGCTTGTTGCGAACTTCGTCAGCGCCGAAAGAGATAGGAGGCTCCATCGCGGTCATAGTGAGCAACTGGAAAAGATGATTTGGCACCATGTCGCGGAGGGCGCCGGCGGTTTCGTAAAAGCCGCCGCGGTGTTCGACGCCGACGGTTTCGGCGGCGGTGATTTGTACGTGGTCGACGTAATTGCGATTCCAGAGCGGTTCAATGATGTTGTTGGAAAAGCGGAAGACCATGACGTTTTGCACGGTCTCTTTGCCGAGATAGTGATCAATACGATAGATCTGTTTTTCCGTGAGGACCTGTTCCAGATCCTTGTTGAGCTGTTTTGCGGAAGCCAAATCGTGGCCGAATGGCTTCTCGATGATCACGCGCGCCCAATGACCACTTTCTTCTTTCGTGAGGCAGCACTGACCGAGCATCTGCGCAATGGACGAAAAGAATCGTGGAGCCACGGCCAAGTAGAAAAACCGGTTTCCCAGCGCGTTGTGCAGTTTGTCGGCTTCGCTGACTTGTTGATCCAGGCGCTTGTAGGCTTCCGCATCCAGGAAATCGCCTCTGACGTAGTAGATGCGCCCGATCATCCATTCCCAAAGCTTCGACTTGATGGGAGCGTACTTGGGAATTTCGTCGGCCAGCATTTTGCGAAAGCTCGCGGTGTCATAGTCGTTGCCGGCAAAACCAACGATGGCAAACTGCTTGGGCAAAACCTCATCTTGCGCGAGGTTGCAGAGCGCGGGAATCAGCTTGCGTTTGGTCAGGTCGCCGGTGGCGCCGAAAATAACCATTACGCACGGGGCGGCCGTGGGGTTCACGTCTAGATGGTTGAGGCTCATGAGAAAGGCTTCCTGTCCTTGGGCGCGAACCAATTCATGAGATTCCTAGTGTCCGGACTTTTTTTCGATGTGGCCGCCGAACTGGAAGCGCATCGCGGACAAGACTTTTGCCGCAAAATCATCTTCGCCACGCGACGTAAACCTCTGAAACAGAGAGGCTGTCAGAACCGGTGCGGGCGCGGTGGATTCGATGGCGGCGAGGATGGTCCAGCGGCCTTCGCCGGAATCGGAGACGCGGCCGGAAAAGCGTTCGAGCGTCGGCTGATCGAGAAGAGAAATCGCGGTCAAATCGAGCAACCATGACGCCACAACGCTGCCGCGGCGCCACACTTCTGTGACGTCGGCGAGATTGAAATCGTATTGATAGTGTTCGGGATTGCGGAGGGGCGTCGTTTCCGCGTCGGTTTCGCGATGGGATTTGCCCGCGTTGGCATGCTTGAGAATGTTCAAGCCTTCGGCGTAAGCCGCCATCAAGCCGTATTCGATGCCGTTGTGAACCATCTTGACGAAGTGGCCGGCTCCGGAGGGGCCGCAGTGAAGATAGCCTTCCTCGGCCGTGCCGGGTACTTTGTCGCGACCAGGAGTGCGATCAACATTCCCGCGGCCTGGTGCAAGCGTCTTGAAAATCGGATCGAGGCGCTTCACGACGTCGGTTTCGCCGCCGATCATTTGGCAGTAGCCGCGTTCGAGGCCCCAGACTCCGCCGCTGGTACCGACATCGCAATAATGGATTCCCTTGGCCGAGAGTTCCTTCGCGCGGCGAATGTCGTCGATGTAGTAGGAATTTCCGCCATCAATCACGGTGTCGCCGGCTTCAAGCTTGCCGACCAGATCGTGGAGCGAAGCATCGACCACTGCAGCCGGCACCATGAGCCAGATGGCGCGGGGCTTTTGCAGTTTTCTTACAAAATCATCGAGGGAAGTTGCGCCGGTTGCGCCTTCGCCTTCGAGTTGCTTGACGGAGTCGGCGCTGCGGTCATAGACGACGCATTTGTGACCGTTCTTCTCTAAGCGCCGAACCATGTTGGCGCCCATTCTCCCCAATCCGATCATTCCCAGTTGCATCGCCAGCGCTCCTCAGCTCTCCGTGATGTCGAAGTCTTTTACAACACTATGCGATTGCTTTTTGCACAGCTTTAGTCAGAGCAGCGAGCCCTGACTTCAGATTTTTTCCAAAATGGACGCGCAGCGCGCGGCGCCCGCGTTCGGCAAGAACAGCAAAATCGCCGCGGGCTTGCGCCGCCTTGACTACACCGAAGGTGTAGTTCTGTCCGGGGACAGGCAGGTCCTTGGCATCGTCACAGGTGATTTGCAGAAAAACGCCGCTGTTGGGACCACCCTTGTAGGCTTGGCCGGTGGAGTGCAGGAAACGCGGGCCGAAGCCCAGAACCGTAGCCACTTTTTTCTTGTCGCGTACAGCATGCCGGATGCTCTGCAAGACTTTTTCATTTGCCGGATTCATGGTGATGTAGGCGAGAACGGCAAAATAATCGCTTTCCCTCAGCCGCAAAATATGGGCCTTCAGAACATCGGAAAGATTGGGGCCGTGTACGGCAGCAACATTCTTTTCATCCGCGAAGAGCTTGATGCCGCTCCCTTCGAAAAACGGCACTTCCGGCGGAAGGCTGCCGGTCGCTTCGTACTGGCTGGTGAGTTTCTTGGTTTCGATCTTGCTGGCTTCGACGTCGGGCTGGTTAAATGCGTTGATCCCAATGATGGAGCCGGCGACGGCCGTGGCAATTTCCCACCGGAAAAATTCCTGGCCGAGGGCATAAACGTTTGGCAAAGTGATTCGGACGACGGGATGCCCGGCCTTTTCGAGAGCTGCAACCGCGGCATCCTGGGCCTTGTTGGGCTTCGAGGCCAGGCGCAAATAAGCGAAGACCCTGTCTCTGCCATAGATCGCCGGTTTGGCGAGGCGCTCACGATCTACAGGAATGATGCCTTTGCCTATCTTTCCGGTGGATTCGGCTATCAACTGTTCCAACCAGGCGCCGAGGTCAGAGATCCCCGGCGAAGTGATGATCGTAATCTTGTCCCGGCCATGATTCGCGGCGACGCCCAGGATATTTCCCAGAACGACGCCGGGGTTGGAATCTGCGGCAGATGAAGCCCCGCACGCTTGGACCATTTTCTCTGTGTTCTTCAGAAATTTTGCGACGTCGAGACCCATGACAGCGGCAGGGACCATGCCGAAGTTGGAGATCGCGGAGTAGCGGCCGCCGATGCTCGGCACTCCAAAAAATATCCTGCGGAACTTGTCGGCTTCCGCCACTTGCTGCATCTTGGAGCCCGGATCGGTGATGGCGATGAAACGATTGCCCGCTTCTTTTTCGCCGACCTTGGCTTTCACTTGCTCGAAAAAGTATTGTTTGTAAATGTTGGGCTCGAGCGTGCTGCCAGACTTGCTCGAAACGATGCAGATCGTGCTCTTGAGATCCACCTTTGCTTCGATGGCCTTGATTTGCGCGGGGTCGGTGGAATCGAGAACGTGCAGCTCGGGAAACCCTTTGATCCTTCCAAAGGTCATTTGCAGAACTTCGGGGCAGAGGCTGGAGCCGCCCATTCCCAATAGGAGGGCGTGTTTGAAGCGCGCCTTCTTCACGTCGCCGGCAATCTGTTTTAGCGCATCAATTTGGCCGAGCTGTTCTTCGGTAATCGTGAGCCAGCCAAGCCAATTGCTCTCGTCAGTACCACTCCAAAGCGAAGCATCTTTCTGCCAGAGGCGCGCGACTTTATTGTTTTTCTTCCAGTCTTCAATGGATGTGGCAACCGCGCCTGCAAGCGGGCCGGGTAACTTGTGGGTCTGGCGGTTCAGGCTCACGCGGGCACACCTGCAGTCTTGCCCACGGCATCCAGAAGGGTTTTGAAAGCGTCGGAAAAGAGTTTGACGCCGTCGACCATCAGCTTGTCCGTCACTTCTTTCATGGAAATTCCGGCTTTTGCCAGATCGGCCATGGTCTTCGCAGCGCCTTCCACGTTCTCCGTAAGGCTGGGTCGGAGCTTTCCGTGTTCGCGGAAGGCATCAAACGTTGCTGGAGGAATCGTGTCCACGGTGTCCGCGCCAATGAGTTCTTCCACGTAGATCACGTCGCGGTACTTCGGATTCTTGGTGCTGGTGCTGGCCCAGAGCAGGCGCTGGGTCTGCGCACCCTTGGCTGCCAGGGCCTTCCACCGCGGGCCACCGAAGAGTTCCTCGTACTTCTTGTAAGTAAGCCGGGCGTTGGCAATGGCCACCTTGCCCAGGATGCTTTCGAGAAGCGCTTTCTGCGCGGTGTCAGTGGTGGTCTTCAGTTTTTCATCCAGTTTGCCATCGACAAGCGTATCAATGCGGCTCACAAAAAAGCTGGCCACACTCGCAATGTGGCTGATGTCCTGGCCTTTCGCCGCGCGAGCTTCAAGAGCGGAAAGAAACGCCTCAGCAACCTGTTCATACGCGGACTGCGCGAAAAGTAGCGTGATATTGATGTTGATGCCGTCTTCGAGAGCCTGACGTATGGCAGGGAGCCCTTCAGGTGTGCCGGGGATCTTGATCATGACATTCGGGCGATCCACGGCCTTCCATAGGCGGCGAGCTTCCGAGAGCGAAGCCTTAGTATCAAAGCCGAGAAACGGCGAGACTTCCAGGCTGACGTAACCGTCGCGCCGCTTTGAGTCCGCATACACCGGCTTGAAGATGTCGCATGCGTCTTGCACGTCGCGAATCGCGATTTTTTCAAAGATGCCGTTGGCATCTAGCTTCTTCGCGTCCGGCGACGTGAGGACATCATTGTATAGGTTGCTCCCGGTAATGGCCTTTTCGAAGATCGCCGGGTTGGAGGTCATCCCGCGGAGGCCGTCGTTATCAATATATTTTTTCAATCCGCCGCTGGTCAGCAAATCTCTGCGGATGTAGTCCATCCAGGGAGATTGCCCGTAGGTGAGCAGGGCCCTTAGCGGGTTGGTCCCCTCGCCCGTGGAAATATTGGGAATTGTGGTAGTTGTGGTCATAAATGCTTCTCCTTCACCTCGAAACCATATTGTACGCCCCGGAGGGTGGGAGCGCTTAGCGCCGGCAATACCTGGACGGTCTCTCTTCCATTTCATCGCACGGCAAACTTTGCTTCCAGAGCTTTCACTTTTCCGAGGCGCCGCACGTGACGCTCCTCATTGGTGAATTTGGCACCGAGGAAGGCCTTTACGAGATCTTCAGCCAGTTTTACGCCGATCACTCGCGAGCCCAGCACCAGAACATTGATGTCGTCGTGCTCCACTCCTTGATGCGCCGAATATGTGTCATGACACATCCCCGCGCGAATCCCAGGCAGTTTATTTGCAGCAACGCTTGCGCCTACCCCGCTGCCACAGATCAGAACGCCGCGTTCGGCCTTGCGGTCCAGCACCGCACGGCCTACCGCTTCGGCAAAGTCCGGATAGTCGGAAGGGTTTTCATTGAACGCGCCGACATCCAATACATCGTGACCCAGTGAGCGAAGCAGATCGCCCATGGCTACCTTCAATTGAAACCCGGCGTGGTCCGAGCCAATCACGATCTTCATTGCGGGCTCACTTTCCGAGAACTTCTCTCGCCGCCGCCACAACCTTGTCTGCTTCGATCCCGAACTTTTTCAAAAGGTCCTTCAGTGGAGCGGATGCGCCGAAACTGCGCATCCCGATCATTTTTCCCTTGGAGCCAACGTAGCGTTCCCATCCGAACGTGGAAGCCATCTCTGCGGAAACCCGCGCGGTTACGCTTGGGGGGAAGACACCTTCTTTGTATGAAGCGTCCTGACGCTCAAAGAGCTCCCATGACGGCATGCTTACGACTCGAGCCTTGATGCCGGCGGCGTTCAATTTTTCGCCCGCTTCCACGCAAAGAGAAACCTCGCTGCCGCTGCCCATGAGGATTACGTCGGGTTTCCCGCCCGGAGCATCGGCAAGAACGTAAGCGCCCTTGGCCACGCCGGACGCAGGAGCGTACTTCGTGCGATCGAATGTGGGCACGGCCTGGCGCGTCAGAACCAGGGTCGAAGGGCCATGGGTATGCTGCAAGATCACCTTGTAGGCTTCCACCACTTCGTTGGCGTCGCCCGGCCGCAGAACCAGCATATTCGGCATCGCGCGCAAAGATGCCAGTTGTTCGATCGGTTGGTGTGTCGGTCCATCCTCTCCCACTCCGATCGAGTCGTGCGTGAAAATGTAAATGGATGGGATTTCCATCAATGCGCCGAGCCGCATACTCGGCCGCATATAGTCGCTGAAATTGAAGAAAGTTGCGCTGAACGCCCGAAGCTTCGACAGCGTCATGCCGTTCACGATTGCGCCCATAGCATGTTCCCGCACGCCGAAATGGATGTTGCGCCCGCGATACTGATTTGGGTAGAACTCGCCCGCGCCGTCGAAGGTCAGATTGGTCTTATTGGATTTGGCAAGATCCGCTGATCCGCCAATCAGCCAGGGGATATTCTTGGCCAGGGCGTTCAAAGTTTTTCCGGAAGACTCGCGCGTCGCCATGCCCTTTGCATCGGCAGGGAAGTTCGGCAAATCCTTGTCCCAGCCGTCCGGCAACTGGCCGCTCTGCATCTTGTTCAGTTGATCGACGAGTTGAGGGAATTGCTTCTTGTAGTCCTCGAATTTCGCTTTCCATGCCGCACGGGCATCGGCTCCGCGTTTTCCCACCCCATTCTTGAACTGGTCATAGACTCCATCGGGGACAAGAAACTTCGCGTCCTCGGGCCATCCATAATTCTTCTTCACAAGTTTGACTTCCGCCTCGCCAAGCGGCTCGCCATGCGCTTCGTAGGAATCCTGTTTGTGAGGCGATCCGTACCCGATATGGCTATCGACTACAATCAGCGTGGGCCGGTCTTTCGACTTGAGGAAATTATCGTAGCCGCTTGCCAGCATGTCCAAATCGTTTGCGTCCGTTACGTGCGTGACATTCCATCCATATCCTTTGAAACGCGTCATCACGTCTTCACTGAAGGACCACTCAGCCGGACCGTCCAGCGTTACTCGATTGCTGTCGTAGATCCAGCAGAGGTTGGAGAGCTTCAAGTGGCCCGCGAGCGAGGCTGCTTCGCAAGCCACGCCCTCCATCAGGTCTCCGTCTCCGCACACGGCATAGACATTGAAGTTGAAAATGTCAAAGCCGGGACGATTGAAATTTTCTCCCAGCCATTTGCCGGCAATGGCCATGCCCACGCTGTTGCCCGCGCCCTG